>Ga0209382_10005531_pt1 | contig 16434 bp, 15 predicted proteins | sample SoiMetdeltSBSDD5_FD_187599 | JGI IMG/M metagenome (GOLD analysis project Ga0209382, IMG submission 187599) | Bulk soil microbial communities from a Populus tree surrounding site in Tennessee, USA - Soil MetaG P. deltoides SBSDD5 (SPAdes) (version 2) | ecosystem: Environmental > Terrestrial >...
GACGTGTCCTGGTCGAAGGTGGCGCCGGTCGAGTTCCACCTGAAGCTGGTCGCGGCGGCGCTCACCCGCCTGGCCGATCCCGTGGCACTGGTGGATGGCCAGCGGCTCGAGCTGCTGCGCCAGCTGCACGAGCTGCAGGAGCTGGCGCAGGACGAGCCGGCCGGGTCCGAGGGCGGCCTGTTGATCGAGGGGGCCGCGCTCCGGCTGCAGGCCGACATCCGCTGGCTGGAAGCGTGCGAGCAGCTGTGGCTGGAGAAGGGGCCGGGATGAACGGGATCAGTGGTCCGGTGATCGAGGCGCGGGGCCTGGTGCGCCGCTATCCCGGCGAGCCCGCCCCGGTGCGGGCCGTCGACGGCGTGGACCTGGTGGTCGAGCCGGGCGAGGCCGTGTCGGTGATGGGGCCCAGCGGCTGCGGGAAGTCCACGCTGCTCCACCTGCTGGGCGGGTTGGACCGGCCCGACGAGGGCGAGATCTTCCTCGGCGGCCAGCAGGTCGACGGCCTGTCCGAGACCGAGTGGGCGGTGCTGCGCCGCCGCATGGTGGGATTCGTGTTCCAGGCCTTCCACCTGGTCGACGAGCTGACCGCCCTCGAGAACGTCGAGCTACCGGCCCTGCTCGCGGGCACGGGCCGCCGCACTGCCCGGCGGCAGGCCATGGAGCTGCTCGACCGGTTGGGTGTCGGAGCGCGGGCCGGGCACCTGCCCGATCGCCTGTCCGGCGGCGAGCGCCAGCGGGTGGCGGTGGCCCGGGCGGTGATCAACGAGCCGCTGGTGGTGCTGGCGGACGAGCCCACCGGCAACCTGGACAGCCACGCCACCGGCGAGATCCTGGGCTTGTTCTCCGACCTGGGCAGCGCGGGCCAGACGCTCCTGATCGTCACCCACGACGCCCGCGTGGCCGCCACCGCCGACCGGTTGCTGACCATGCGGGACGGCGCCATCGTGGCCCAGACCCGCCTCGGCGCGGGCGTGCCCGCTAACGCACTCGCGGACCTGCTGGACCTGGGGGGCGCATGATCCGTTCGGCCTCCCTCGCCCTGCGCCTGGCGCAGCGCAACTTGCGCCGCCGCCCGTGGCAGGCGCTGCTCCTGCTGGTGACGCTGACCATAGCCACGGGCACCATGGGCCTGGCTATGTCGGTGTACGGCAGTGCCGACGGCGCCTGGAACCGGGTGTGGCGGGCCACCGACGGGTTCCACGTCTCGTTCGGCGCCTATCACTCGCCGGACGACCCGGGCGACGCCCCCCTCGTCGCCGACCTGCGGCAGCGCGGGGTCACGCTGGCCTCGTCGCCCGAAGTCGTGGCGGTGGGCGGGCCGTGGACCCACCTGTACGGCCAGCTCGCGGTGCCCGGCGGCAGCGAGGACCTCACCGCCGAGGTGCGCGACCCGGGCCGGTCCCCGGTCGACCAGCCGCGGGTCACCGACGGCGAGTGGCTCGGTTCTGGGGGCGGGGTGGTGCTCGAGGCCGGGCTCGCCGACACCCTCGACCTCGGCGCGGGCGACACGGTCACCATCAACGGCCGGCCGTTCCCGGTGCGCGGCGTGGCCATGACGGTCAGTCGCGGGCTGTTCCCGCTGAGCCGGCCCGCGCAGGTGTGGGTGACGCCCGACACCGCAGCTGAGCTGCGCGACGTCGGGCTGACCGAGGAGGGGTTCGAGCTCCAGCTCCGACTGGACGACCCCGACGACGCGGCCGCCTTCCTCTCGGCCCATCCCGAGGTCACGGAGGTGCCCGCCGACACGTCGGTGGTCGCGTTCACGGAGACGTGGCAGGGGCGCCGGGCCGCCTCTCACTCCGACCTCGACATCGTGGCCGGGACCCTGGGGGCCGCGGCGATCCTGCTGGCGCTGCTGGCCACGACCACGGCCGCGGTGCTGGTGGTCGACCGGATGGCCGCGCAGACCCGCCAGGTGGGCACGCTCAAGGCGGTGGGCGTCACCCCCCGCCAGGTGGTGGCGGCGCTGTTGAGCGAGCACCTGGCCGTCGCCGCAGTTGCCGTCGCCCTCGGGCTGGCGATCGGGCGCCTGTTCGGGCCCCGGCTGGCGGCCTCGTCCGTGACCTTGCTGGGCGATACCGAGACCCCGCCCCTCACGCTCGGCCGCGTGGGGCTGGTGGCCGCAGTGGCCGTGGTCGCGGTGGTGCTGGGCACCGTCCGGCCTGCGGTGCGAGGCATCCGGCACAGCACGGTCCGGGCGCTGAGCAGCGGTCCCCGGCCGCCCCGGCATCCCGGCCGCCTCGCCCGGCTGCTCCAGGCGGCCGGCCTGCCGCTCCCCGCGGTGCTGGGCCTGCGCTCGGCCTGGCGGCGGCCGTCCCGCCTGCTCACCAACGGCATTAGCCTGACCCTGGGCGTCGCCATGGTGGTGGTGGCCATGGGGCTGAAGCCCAGCCTCGGCCTGCTCCACAGCGCCCCCGCCGAGCCGGGCGAGGCCGCCAGCGCCGGGGGCATCGACCCGCTCTACGCCCAGGTGCGCACCATCGTGCTGGTCACCGCGGGCTTGCTGCTGGTGCTGGCCACCATCAACGCGCTGATCGTGGCCGCGTTCGCGGCGCGGGACAGCGCCCGCAACCACGCGGTGCTGCGGTCGGTGGGCGCCACCCCCCGCCAGACCACCACCGCGCTGATCGTGTCCCAGCTGGGCGCCAGCGCGCTGGCGGTGGCGCTGGGCATCCCCCTCGGCCTCGGCCTGTGGGAGCTCATGGACGGCGGCGACCTCCCCGAGGTACCCGTGCCGACCGCGAACCTGATCCTGCTGGCCCTCGCCGTCCCGGTGGTCTTCGCCGGCATCGTGGCGGTTCCCGCCTGGCGCCAGGCCCGCCGCCCCGTCGCCCCCGTCCTCGCCCAGGACTGACCGACCGCTACGGGGCGAAGCTGGAGCGGGCCGCGATCAGCCAGCGGTCGCCTTCCCGGACGATCACGTACACCGCCGGATAGTGCCCGATGACCGAGCCGTCCTCGCGGTAGCGGGTGAACTGCACGTCGAGGTGCACCTTGGCCGGGCCGGCATGGATCGCCCGCCGGTGGTCCCACTCGCTGTGATGCCAGCCAGCCCGCTCCCGCAGGGCCGTCATGCCCTGCTCCATCGCGGGGAGCGCGTCGGCCGCGTCCTGCCACAACCGCAGCCGGCCGCTGGCCAGGCGCACGTGCGGGTAGGCCAGCGTGGCCGCGTGGGCGGCCGCGTCGCACGCGTTGAAGCTGTCGAGGAAGGCATCGGTGACCGCCATGGCGCCCCCGACCGGATCGTCGTCGGTCATGCCGTGACCCTGGCCTCGCGCCGCCGGCCCGCGCAAACGCGGCCCTAGCCTCGCCGCGTGCTGATCACCACCTCCATCGACCTCCCGGGCTACGAGATCGTCGCGGTGCAGGGTGAGGTCTTCGGGCTCACCGTGCGCTCCCGCAACATCGGGGCCGGATGCATCGCCGGGTTCCGCGCCATCGGCGGCGGCGAGATCCCCGAGTTCACCCAGCTCCTCACCCAGAGCCGCAACGAGGCCATGGCCCGCATGGTCCAGCAGGCCGTTGCGCTCGGCGGCAACGCCATCGTGTCCATGCGCTTCGATTCGGGGGCCATCGGCACCTGGAGCGAGATCTGCGCGTACGGCACGTCCGTGTGGGTCAACCCGGTCACCGACTACGCCCGCCAGCAGTACGAGGCCATGGTCCGGGCCGGCCAGCTCCCCCAGCAGCAGGCCTACGCGACCCGCGTCAGCGAGTGGAACCGGCCCGGCGCCGGCGGCCCGCAGCCCGCTCCCCCGCCTCGCTGAACCGGTACGGTGCGGGGATGGTTGCCACGGACGCACCCCCGCTCAACCTGCTCGATCCCGAGTGGTGGGTCGACCTCGACCGGGTCCACCAGTTCTTCAGCTGGGCGCGTCAGGAAGCACCCGTGTACCGGGACGCCAACGGCTACTGGGTGGTGACCCGGCACGCCGACATCATCGACGTCGAGCGGCGCGCCGACGTGTTCACGTCCCGCGGCTCCTACCGGGCCAACCTCGCCATGGAGGAGTCGAACACCATCGCCCTGGACGACCCCGAGCACATGGAGCAGCGCCGGCTGGTGAGCCGCCGGTTCACCCCCAGGGCGGTGCAGGCGCACGCCGACTTCCTGCGGGAGCGCATCGACGAGCTGCTCGACGCGGTGGCCGCCCAGGGCCGGCTGGAGGTGGTGCGCGACCTGGCCGCCCAGCTGCCGTCACGGCTGACCGCCGACCTCATCGGCTTCCCCGAGGATCGCTGGGAGGACCTGCAGTCCTGGTCGGAGCGGCTCATGCGCACCGATGCCATCACGCTCGACACCGACGCCTTCACCGGCGTGGTCGGCGCCATCACCGAGTTCAACGCCGTGCTCCAGGACATCGCGGCCGAGCGCTCGGCCTGCCCGGCCCACGATCTCGTCTCCACCTGGGTCGAGGCCGGCTTCGACCCGTTGCGGCTGATGCACGAGACCGGGCTCTACATCGCGGGAGGGGCCGAGACCACTCGCACCGCCATCGCCCGGGGCCTCGCGGTGCTGGCCGACCACCCGGACCAGTGGGAGGCGGCCGCGACCGACCCCGCGCTCGTGCCCGGCCTCGTCGAGGAGGTCATCCGCTGGGTCACGCCGCTCAACAACATGTTCCGGCGAGTGATCAGCGACGACCACATCCGGGACCAGCCGGTGAAGGCCGGGGAACGGGTCATGCTCGCCTACCCGTCGGCCAACCGGGACGAGGCGGTGTTCACCGAGCCGTTCCGCTTCGACATCCGGCGCGACCCCAACCACCACCTGGCCTTCGGGCAGGGCACCCACTTCTGCATCGGGGCCAACCTGGCCCGGCTCGAGCTGCGGATGCTGTTCGGCGCGCTCACCGAGCGCTGGACCAACCTGCGGGTCGTCACCCCACCCGACGTCGAGCCCAACATCTTCGCCGGCGCGGTCCGGCACTTCGACCTCGCGTTCGACCTGCGCTGAGCGTCGCATCTAGGACGCAACCTGCTCGAACGCGGCCGCCGCGCCCAGTGACGCGGCCGCCGGCACAGGCTCCTCGGGCGGGAGCCGGGTCTCGCCTTCGATGTCGATACGGGGGATGCGGCGGTCCAGCCAGGAGGGCAGCCACCAGTTGGCCCGGCCCATGAGCTGCAGGGCCGCCGGCACCAGCGCGAGGCGGACGACGGTGGCGTCGACCAGGATGCCGGTGGCGAAGCCGAGGCCGAACATCTTGAGGACCGGGTCGGCCCCCAGGGTGAACGACGCGAACACCGCGATCATCACCAGCGCGGCCGAGGTGATGACCCGCGCCGTGGTGGTGATCCCGGCCACGATCGACTGGGTGTTGTCGCCGGACGAGAGATACTCCTCGCGCACCCGGGACAGCAGGAAGACCTCGTAGTCCATGGACAGCCCGAAGAGGACCGCGAACACGAAGAAGGGCAGGAAGCCGACGATGGGCACCGACTCGTGCACGCCCAGCAGCGAGGCACCCCAGCCCTTCTGGAACACGGCCACGATGACGCCGTAGGCCGCCCCCACCGACAGCACGTTCATGGCCGCCGCCTTCAGGGGCACGACGATCGACCGGAACACCACCATCAACAGCAGGAACGACAGGCCGATCACGGCGCCCATGAACCACGGCAGCCGGTCGTTGATGCGCGCGCTGAGGTCGATGAGCATGGCGGTCTGGCCGCCCACGTGCGCCTGGGCGGGCGAGCCGTCGAGCGCGCCGGGGAGCACCGTGTCCCGCAGCCGGTGGACCAGCGCCTCGGTGGCGGCGTCCTGGGGAGCGCTGGTCGGCTCGACCTGGATCACTGCGCTGTCACCGGCCTCCGCCACCACCGGATCGCCTACGGCCGCGACGCCGGGATCGGCGACCAGCGCGGCCCGCACGGCCTCCGGCGCGGTGCTGTCGCCGGCGCGGTCGACTGCCACCAGCAGCGGGCCGTTGAACCCGGGACCGAAGGCCGACGCCAGCTGGTCGTAGCTGCGCCGCAGGGTCGACGACTCCGGCAGGGTGCCGGCGTCGGGCTGACCCAGGCGCAGGTCGAGGGCCGCGGCGGCCAGCGCCAGCAGCACCGCCACGCTGGCGATCAGGTAGACCACGGGGTGGCGGGACACGTGGCGGCTCCAACGGGCCCACCCGTGAGCGCGCCCGGCGGTGTCCACCGTGGTGGGCTCGATCCGGGGATCGCGGCCAGGCAGCCCGAACCGGTCGACGTTGTGGCCGGCGAAGCCGAGCAGTGCCGGCAAGAGCGTGATGGCGGCCAGCACCATCACCGCCACCACCAGCGCCGCGCCCACGCCGTCGAGGGTGATGTTGGCGATGCCCACGATGGCGAGGCCGAAGATGGAGATCACGACGGTCGCACCGGCGATCACCACCGCCTGGCCCGCGGTGGCGATGGCGCGGCCGGCGGCGTCCGCCACGGTCAGACCCCGGTGCAACCCGGCCCGGTGGCGGGTGATGATCAGCAGCGAGTAGTCGATGCCCACGCCCAGGCCGATGAGCGCGGCGAGGTCCTGGACGTCGCTCGGGAGGTCGACGAACGCGGCCCCCAGCCCGATGAGCAGCGACCCGGCCGCCAGCCCGACCACCGCGGTGCCGATGGGCAGCCCCATGGCGATCACCGAGCCGAACGCCAGCAGCAGGATCAGCGCCGCCGCGAGCAGGCCGACGGCTACGGAGGCGTCGGGCTCGATCGCCTCGGCGGCCTGGGGCACCTCGCCGCCGTAGTCGACCTCCAGGCCCCGCTCCACCAGCGGGGCGGCGGTCGCCTGCAGCTGGTGGTACGGCCCCGAGCCCAGGTCGGGTGCGGTCTCGTCGTAGCGGACGGTCACTAGCGCGGTGGCGCCGTCGTCCGACAGCAGCTGGTCGACCCCCACCACGTGGGGCAGCGCCTCGATCCTCGCCACCGCCGCGGCCAGCACCGCGTCCCCGCCCGCCTCGTCGAGAGTGCCGGTCCCGGCGTGCACCACGACCTGGGCCGAGGATCCCGCCCGCTCCGGGAGCGTCCGCTCCAGCAGCTCGGTGGCACGCCGCGAGTCGGAGCCGGGGATGGTGCCGAACGAGTCGTCGTGGAACTCGCCTCCCGCCGCCCCGCCGGCCACTGCCAGCAGCACGGCCGCGGCCAGCCAGGCCGCGACCACCCAGCGCCGGCGCCGCACCGCGGCCCGGCCCAGCCTGTACAGAACCGTGGACACGCTCGCCATCCCCTTCGCTCGCGGATACCTACGAGCTGATGGTGCGAGCGCCAGGGCCACCCGGGCATCGGCGGATCGGCCGGTTCGCGGCCCGGCCGATCAGCCGGTCACGCGGTCATCCTTTCGGCCGGGCACCCGGCCCGTCTCGTAGGCCCACATGGCGATCTCGACCCGGTTCCGGGCCCCGAGCTTGGCCATGAGGCTGGCGATGTGTGTCTTGGTCGTGCTGAGGGCGATGTACAGCTCGCCCGCGATCTCCCGGTTGGTGCGGCCCCGGGCCACCGCCGCCAAGACCTCCTCCTCCCGCTCGGTCAGCGGCTCGACCGGCTGGGCCGCCGGGCGCGCCGGCCCCGCGCCGGCGAAGGCGCCGAGCAGGCGGGCGGTGATGCTCGGCGCGATGAGCGCGTCCCCGGCCGCGGCGGCATGGACGGCCTCGGCCAGCATCTCGGGGCCTGCATCCTTGAGCAGGAAGCCGCGGGCCCCGGCCCGGAGCGCGGCGTACACGTACTCGTCGAGGTCGAACGTGGTCACCACCACTACGGCCATCGGGTCCGTGACCTCGGGCCCCGCCAGCGCCTCGGTGGCCTCGATGCCGTCGAGGCCGGGCATGCGGATGTCGAACAGGCACACGTCGGGGCGCAGCCGCCGCGCGAGAGCGACGGCCTCCCGCCCGTCCGCGGCCTCGCCCACCACCTCGATGCCGTCCTGCGCGTCGAGGATCATCCGGAGCCCGGTGCGGACCAGCTCCTGGTCGTCCGCCACCAGGACGCGGATCGTCACGGCGCGGTGCCCGACCGGGGCAGCGTGGCCGTCACGGTCCATCCCCGATCGAGGTTGGGACCGGCGGCGCAGGTGCCGCCCAGCAGGTGGGCGCGCTCGATCATCCCGATCAGCCCGTAGCCCGAGCCGGGCCCGGACGGGACCGAGCTGGTGTCGCCGTCGTCGCTCACCTGGAGGTGCACCAGGCTGTCGTCGGCCGCCACGCTCACCTGGATCTCGGTGGCGTCGCGGGCGTGGCGGCGAGCGTTGGTCACCGACTCCTGGGCGAGGCGGTAGATGGCCGCGCCCACCGGCTCGGGGAGGTCGTCGAGGTCACCTATGAGCTGGACGTGGACCGAAGGGCCGGCGCGGTCGGCGGCCACCAGTGCGGCCAGGTCGGCGACGCGGGGGCTCGGGGCTCGCTCGGCCGGCTCGTCGCGGCGCAGCACCCGGACCATGGCCCGCATCTCGTTGAGGGTCCGGGACGCCTCGGCCTCGATCACCCGCAGCGCGTCGAGCGATGCGTCGGGGTCCGCCCCCGCGGTGGCCAGGCCGGCCTGGGCGCGGATGGCCATGGCCGACACGTGGTGGGCGACCGTGTCGTGCAGGTCGCGGGCCAGTCGCTCGCGCTCGAGCAGCTTCACCCGGTCGAGCTCGCGCACCCGCGATTCGGCGCGGAAGCGGAAGGCCACGCCCAGCGCGGCGACCGCGCTCAGGATGGCGACGCTGCTGAGGAGGGCGCCGAGCACGCCGGAGTCGTCGGAGAGGACGCACAGCCCCACGCCCACGGCCAGCATGGCCCCGCCGGTGACGATCTGGCGGCCCGAGCCCCAGCGCACCAGCGAGTACGGCAGGATCAGCAGGAAGGCGGTCGCATTGAGGTCCCCCATGGGCCCCATCACCCAAGTGGCGACGCCCATGGTGAGGAAGGCGACGGCCACCGCGGCCCGGGGATGCGACCGGCGCCACAGCAGGGTCGGCGTGAGGGCCAGTCCCAGGATCATCCAGCCGACCGTGCCGGGCTCGCCGGCCCGCATCACGCCCTCGATCAGCAGTGCGACCGCGACACCACCCGCCAGGGCCCAGTCCCGCCAGGACCGCGGCGGCGGGTCAGGGGAGGCGGGCTCGTCCCATACGGAGCGCAGCAGCGCCTGCACATCCCCCATGTTACGGGCCGGAGCGAGGCGGCGGATCCGCCAAAAGAAGGAGAGCCGGTCAGCTCAACAGGTGGAGCGCGAGGAACGCCTCGCTCGCCTGGTACTCGGCCGGGGGGATCTCCACGTGGCGTCCGGGGTTGGCGTGCAGCGTCTTGGTGGCCGAGCCGAACAGGCCGAACAGCGCCATGGCGTACTCCCGCCCGGCGACCTCGTCGTCCCATTGCACGAGGAACAGCAGCGGCACCGTGATCCGGCGGGCTTCGTCGTCGTAGCCCGCGAGCCTCGGCCCCGGCGCCCAGCCGAACAGCCCCAGGACGGCGGCGCGGATGCGAGGCTCGGCGGCCACCAGCGGCACGCCGTAGCGGGTCCCCATGGACACGCCCCAGTAGCCCACCGGACCGGCGCCCACGTCGTCCTGCGCCTGGAGGGCGTCGAGCGCGGCGGTCCAGTCACCGATGGCGCGCTGGGAGGCCGCCTGGTGACCCTGCTCGGCCCGCATGCGCTCACGCATCCGGCGCCGGCGGTCCTCGCGCGACAGGCCGCGCTCCTCGTCGGACATGCGGTCGCCGTGGTGCGGCAGGTCGATGGCGGCCGCGGCGATGCCGTGGTGGCGGACCAGCCGCCGGGCCAGAGCCGTGATGTTCGGGACCCGCTTGTGCTGCGTGCCGCCGTGGCCGAGCAGCACCAGCGGGCGGGGCCCGGTCGTGGCCGGCTCCTCGGGCGTCCACAGCACACCCGGCACGGCGTCGCGAGCGCCCTCCACGGTGAAGTCGCGCTCGGTGACCCCCCGCTCCGTCTTCTGGCTCGTGAGCTGCATGGCTACCCCACTCCCATCCCCTCCGCTTACCCCGAGTAGATTACGGCTGTGACGGAGGCCACACCGCCCGAAACCGCCGCGGAATCCCGGCCGTTGCCGCTGACGGGCCTGCGGGTGCTCGACCTGGGGCGCATCTACCAGGGACCATGGTGCGGCACGCTGCTGGCACTGGCGGGCGCGACGGTGCTCAAGATCGAGGCTCCCGGGGGCGAGCCGGCACGCGGCCCCGCCGGGGGAACCACCGTGCCGTTCGCCCTGGTCAACTCCAACAAGTACGCGGTGACCCTCGACCTCAAGTCGCGCCGGGGCCGCGAGCTGTTCCTCGACCTGGTGCGCGGGGCCGACGTGGTGGTCGAGAACTTCGGGCCCGGCGTCATGGAGCGCCTCGGCCTGGGACCCGAGCGGCTGCTGGAGGCCAACCCTCGCCTGGTCTATGGCGGAGCCACCGCCTACGGCATCGACGGGCCCGACCGCGACCGGCTGGGCATGGACGTCACCCTCCAGGCCTACTCGGGGGTCATGAGCGTCACCGGCCACGTGGGCACGCCCCCGGTCAAGGCGGGTGTCGCCTTCGTCGACTTCCTCGGGGCCGCCAACCTCTACGCCGGCATCATGACCGCGCTCTACGAGCGCGAGCGCACCGGCCGGGGCCGCATCGTCGACATCGCCATGATCGACACCATCTTCCCGACGCTCGCCTCCAACCTGGCCTCGTACTACCGGGACGGCACCACCCCCCAGACCGGCAACGGCCACGGCGGCGCCGGGCTGGCGCCCTACAACGTGTACCCGGCGGCCGACGGCTACCTGGCCCTCATCGTGCTCACGCAGCGGCACTGGCAGGGCCTGTGCGAGGCCATGGGCCGGCCCGAGCTGGCCGACGACGAGCGCTTCCGCAGCAACGGCCGGCGCTACCACAACATCGACGAGCTGGAGGCCGAGATCACCGCCTGGAGCTCCGCCCGGGCGCGTGACGAGGTGGTAGCCGCCCTGGAGGCGGTCCGGGTGCCAGTCGCCGCGGTGCGGCGGGTGCCGGAGCTGGTGGAGGACCCGCACCTGCACGAGCGGGGCGCGGTGCGCCGGGTCGACCACCCGGCCCTGGGAGAGATGGTCGTGCCCCACAGCCCGCTGCGGTTCCGCGGCAGCGAGCCTCTGCCCCTGTCCCCCAGCCCCGCGCTGGGCCAGGACAACCGCCTGATCTATGGCGAGTGGCTCGGCCTCGACGCCGAGGAGATCGAGCGGCTGGCGGCCGACGGGGTGCTGTAGGTGATCGACCCGGCGGGCTTCGCGCTGGCCGAGGAGGTCGAGGACCTGCGCGACGCGGCCGCCCGCTTCGCCCGCGACGTGCTGGCGCCCGCGGCCCGCGACCACGAGCGGGCCGGCCGCTGGCCCGAAGCGGTGCAGGCCGTGGTCGGCGGCTTCGGCGACGACCTGGACCGGTGCCACGCCCGGGTCGTGCTGCTGGAGACGCTGGCCGCGGGCGACGCCGGCGGTCTGCCGGCGGTCGACCGCCCCGGCCCCGCGGGTGGTGCCGTCGAGGCCTGCCCCGACCGCTCGCTGGCCGCCGCCGCCACCGACGCGGTGCTGCTGGCGGCGGGCGGCGGCGAGGCTCCGGAGCGGGTGGCGTGGGCGCCGGGCTGGCCGCCCCGGCGGCGGGCGTGGGTGTCTTCGGGCGACCGCCTGCGCCTGGTCGAAGCTGCGGGCGAGCCGGAGCCGGTGGAGGCGCTCGCCTTCGCGGCGTCGGGGGGCGTCTCGCTCGACCTGGCCGCGGCCCGGGTGCTGGGCGACTGGGCGCTGCCGGTGGGTGGCGGCCTGGCGGTGAGGGGCCGGGCTCGGCTGTGGGCGGCCGCAGTGGCGGTCGGCGTCGGCCAGGCCGCCTTCGACGCCACCGTGGCGTACACCACCGAGCGGGTCGTGTTCGGCAAGCCGGTGGCCCACCACCAGGCCAACGCGTTCGATCTGGCCGCGCTCGCCACCGGGATCCACGGCGCGCGGCTGGCCGTGCGCGACGCCGCGGCCTCGTTCGACGCCGGCGATCCCGCGGCCGGGTTCTGGGCCACCGAGGCGTGGGCGGAGGCGATCGACGCGGCGGTGGCCATGAGCGAGGCCGGCATCCAGCTGCTCGGCGGTCACGGCTTCCTGGTCGACCACCTCGCCGAGAAGCGCTTCCGCGAGGCGCGGATGCTGGGCCTGCTGTTCGGCGGCCGCGACGCCGCGCTCGACGACCTGGCGGGCACGGTGCTCGACGTGCCCGACCCGTGGCTGGGCGCATGACCGGCCTCGATCCGGCCGGCCGGGAGATGCTGGACGAGCTGCGGGACCTGGGCCGCCGCTACATCCGGCCCATGGGCCTGGAGGCGGACCGCACCGGCGACCCGCCCCCCGCCGACCACGAGCTCTACCGGCGGTGCGCGCGCCAAGGCGGGCTGGTCAGCCGCACGGTAGGGCCCGGCGAGGATGAGTCCGGGGGCGACGGCGACGCGTCCTTGACCTGGCGACCGCTGCGGGCGCTGCTGATCGCCGAGGAGAGCGCCTACTGGGACCGGGGCGTCGCCCTGTCGCTGCCCGGCCCGGGCCTGGGCGGTGCGGCCCTCCGCAGCGCGGCCACCCCGGCCCAGCGCGAGCGGTTCCTGGCCCCCTTCGCGGACCAGACCCGGGCCCATTGGGGTGCCATGGCGATGACCGAGCCGGGCGCGGGCAGCGACGTGGCCCGCATCCGCACCCGGGCCCGGCGCGACGGCGACGAGTGGGTGCTGACGGGGCAGAAGATGTTCTGCTCCAACGGGGCCCGGGCCGACTGGGTGGTGGTGTGGGCCACGGTCGACCCCGATCTCGGCCGCGACGGTCACCGGGCCTTCGTGGTCGAGCAGGGCACGCCCGGCTTCGAGCTGCTGCGCATCGAGCACAAGATGGGCTCACGGGGCTACGAGACGGCCAGCTTCGCCCTCGACGACGTGCGGGTCCCGCCCGACAACCTGCTCGGCGGGGAGGCGCTCTACACGGCGCGACGAGGCTTCAAGGCGGCCATGGCCACCTACAACCTGACCCGCCCGATCCACGCCGCCCAGGGGGTGGGCATGGGCCGGGCGGCCCTCGACCTGGCGCTCGACCTGGTCCGCACGGACTTCCCGGCCCAGGGGAGCCGGCGCCGCCGCGCCCTGGAGCGCCTGGCCGAGATGCGCCGCAAGCTGCAGGTCGCCCGGCTCATGTGCCTGCACGCGGTGTGGCTGGCCCGGCAGCGCACGGACAACGCGCTGGAGGCGTCCTACGCCAAGCTCTACGCCCCGCCCGTGGTCTACGAGGTGGTCTCCGCCGCGCTCGACATCTTCGGCGAGGCGGGCGTGGTGCGGGACAACCTGATCGAGAAGCTGTACCGCGACGTCAAGATCCTCGACATCGGCGAGGGCACCCAGCAGGTCCAGCGCCTGGTGGTGGCCCGCCACCTGCTCGGCCTCCCCCGCGACCAGTAGCCCTCAGACTTCACCCCGCACGTGGCATCGCCCTCCAGCTTGCACCGGAGGGCGATGCCGGACCGCTTGGTGTGTCATCACCGCGGGACGTTGTGGCTCCCGGGCAGGTACTGGTCGTCCATGCCCTGGACCTCGGTCGACTTCGGGGTGCTGGGGCTGTCGTCGCCGGCCGCGAAGGTGGCGAAGGCCAGGCCGGCGACGGCCAGGAGGGCCGCCACGACGCCGGCCCACACGACGGCGACCCGCCGGGAGCGCTCGGGCCGGGCCTGCGAGGACTGCTCGCTGGTACCGGTCTTGGACAGGGTTTCGGTGTTCGATGCCACGGCTGGTTCCTCCGTTCGGCTGCCGGGTGGCAGCGCTGGTTGGCAACCGCAGCGTCCGCCCGGCCAGTGGCCGGGCCGTGGCCGGGATGTGGCAGTTCTGTGGCAGCGGTCGGGGATGTCCGGACACAGCCGGCCGTAGCCGCCCAGGGAGCAAACGCTCCCGGCTGCTCGCCGGGCTGACCTGGGCTTTCGTTGCCCGCGGCGCCGCGAAGGCGGTTCGGGGGCCTAGGCTCTCGCCACGAGACGTGACCGAAGCGTCGGCCGATCGCCGAGGGGAGCGCCCGTGATCGTCGTCTCCGCAGCAATCAAAGGTGGGGTGGGCAAGACCACCACGGCCGTCTACCTGGCCGCGGTCGCGGTCGACGGCGACCGGTCCGTGACGCTGGTCGACGCCGACCCGCAGGCGAGCGCGGCCGAGTGGGTCGACGAGGCCACCGACGCCGCGCTCCAGCGGCTGACCGTGGTGGAGGCGCCCACCGAACGCCTCCTGGCCAAGGCGCTCGACAAGGTGAAGCCCGATGACGTGGTCATGGTGGACACGCCCCCCGCGCACCGGGAGATGGTGGTCAAGGCACTCGACCGGGCCACCGCGGTGGTGATCCCCACCCGGGTCGGCGGGGTCGAGACCCCCACGGCGACCGTCATGCTCGACATCGTGCCCGCCGGCATCCCCGCGGGGCTGGTGGTGTGCTCGGCCCGCACCTACACCCGCGACTACCACGAGGCCATCGCCAACTGGGAGGACGAGGAAGCCCCGGTGTGGGGCAGCATCCCCGAACGGGTGGCCATCGCCCAGGGCCCCGACGGCTGGCTGTCCGCCGACGGCCTCGACGCCTACGGCGAGATCTGGAAGACGATCCAGAAGGCCGTCAAGGCCGGCTGACCGGCCGGCCGCCCGAACCGGTGCCGCGGGCCCCGCAGCGAATACCGCCGCCGCCTCGACGCCACTCCCCTGCCGGCCGCGGGGCCCGAATCCGTGACGGCTGCCACCGAGGTCGACCCGAGCGCGCTGGCTGGGCTGCTGCTGGACGGCTACCGGGGCACGATCGACGACGAGGGCGAAGGCGAGCCGGAAGCCGTCGCCGCCATCGAGCACTACCTGGCGACGCTGGTGCCCGCGTGCTCGATCGTCATCGAGGAGGACGGCTCGCCGGTGGCGCTGTGCTTCGTGGTGGTGGTCGGGGGCCGCCACTACATCGATCCGGTGGTCACCTCGCCCAGCCGCAAGCAGCAGGGATTGGGGACCGCCGCGTTGGGCCACTCGCTCCGCCTGCTGCAGCGCGACCGGGTGGACGAGGTGGGCGCGGTCATCACCGACGGCAACGTGGCCTCGGAGCGGCTGTTCGGCCGGCTCGGGTTCCGGCGCGTCGGCCCGTGGGGATGATCACGGCCGCCCGGCCCCAGCGGTGGCTACGGTCGGGGCCGTGGCGGTCGTGCTGCGCCCTGAGGGCCTGACCCGGGACGACGTGGTGGCGGTGGCCCGCGACGGAGCGGGGGTCGAGTTGTCCGAGGAGGCGATCGCGGCGATGGCAGCCACCCGGGCGCGGGTCGAAATGCTGGCCGCGTCGGGCGAGCCGACCTACGGCGTCTCCACCGGGTTCGGGGGCCTGGCCACGCGCTGGATCCCGGCCGAGGACCGGGCCCGGCTCCAGCGGTCGCTCATCGCCTCGCACGCCGCGGGCATGGGCGACCCGGTGGAGCCCGAGGTGACGCGGGCCATGGTGCTGCTGCGGGCCCGCACCCTGGCCACCGGGGTCACCGGGGCCCGGCCCGAGCTGGCCGCCGCGCTGCTGCGGCTGCTCGACGACGGTGACCTGCCGGAGGTGCCCGAGTTCGGGTCGCTCGGCTGCAGCGGGGACCTCGCTCCCCTGGCGCACGTGGCCCTGGCGCTGGACATCGAGCTCGAGCCCAAGGAGGGGCTGGCGCTGGTCAACGGGACCGACGGCATGCTCGGCATGCTGGTCCTGGCCTGCGCCGATCTGGGCGGCCTGTTGCGAGTGGCCGACGTGGCCGCGGCCATGAGCGTGGAGGGCCTGCTCGGCACCGACCGGGCCTTCGCCGCCGACCTGGTGGGCCTGCGGCCGCATCCGGGCCAGCAGCGAGCCGCGGCCAACATGGCCGCGCTCCTGGCCGGGTCCGCCATCGTCGCCTCCCATCGCACCGACGACCCGCGGGTCCAGGACGCCTATTCGCTGCGGTGCGCGCCGCAGGTCCACGGCGCCGCCCGGGACGCGCTGGCGTTCGCCGAGACCTGCGCCGACCGCGAGCTGGCGTCAGCCATCGACAACCCGGTGGTGCTGGCCGACGGCCGGGTCGAGTCGGTCGGCAACTTCCACGGGGCGCCCCTGGCCCATGCCTGCGACCTGCTGGCCATCGTGGTGGCCGACGTCGCCGCCATGAGCGAGCGCCGCACCGACCGCTTCCTCGACGCCGCCCGCAGCCATGGGCTGCCGCCGTTCCTGGCCCACGAGCCGGGCGTGGACAGCGGCCTGATGATCGCCCAGTACACCGCGGCCGCCCTCGTGGCCGAGTGCCGCCGGCTGGCGGTACCGGCCAGCGCCGATACCGTGCCCACCTCGGCCATGCAGGAGGACCACGTGTCCATGGGCTGGGCGGCCGCCCGCAAGCTGCGCACCGCGCTGGCCCACCTGGGACGGGTGCTGGCGGTCGAGCTGGTGACCGCGGCCCGAGGCCTCGACCTGCGGGCCCCGTTGACCCCGGCCCGGGC
>Ga0209382_10005532_pt1 | contig 16432 bp, 27 predicted proteins | sample SoiMetdeltSBSDD5_FD_187599 | JGI IMG/M metagenome (GOLD analysis project Ga0209382, IMG submission 187599) | Bulk soil microbial communities from a Populus tree surrounding site in Tennessee, USA - Soil MetaG P. deltoides SBSDD5 (SPAdes) (version 2) | ecosystem: Environmental > Terrestrial >...
CACCACACGCTGCGTCGCGGCGAAGTCGCCGGCAGCACCAAGAAGTTGTTCCGCCAGAAGGGAACGGGCAACGCGCGCGCGGGCACGCGGCGGACGAACAAGCGTCGCGGCGGCGGCACGGCCAAGGGCCCGAAGCCGCGCGACTATAGCTACCGGCTCCCCAGGAAAATGCAACTGGGCGCTTTGCGCTCGGCTCTGAGCGGGAAGCTTCGCGACGGCGAGTTGAAGGTGATCCGCGAATTCTCCATCGCTGAACCGAAGACCAAACAGGTTGCCGCTCTCCTGGCGAAGCTCGAAGCGAACAAGAAGTCGCTGGTTGTCGACGTAGTGGGCAACCGCAATCTGGAACTCGGCGCGCGGAACCTGCCCGGTGTGCGGATGGTCGTCACCAAAGACGTCACCACCTACCACCTGCTCGACGCCAAGCACGTTCTGCTCAGCGAGGCCGCCGCGAAGAAATTGTCGGAGGCATTGTCATGAATCAGTTTGACGTGATCCGCCGCCCGATCATCACCGAAAAGGGCGTGGAGAAAAAGGACAACGAGCGCACCTTGTGCCTTGAGGTGCATATCGAGGCCAACAAAACCCACATCCGCCAGGCCGTCGAAAAGCTTTTCTCGGTGAAGGTGGAAGAGATTCGCACGGCGACGTTCGAAGGTAAACTCCGCCGCCGTGGCCGCTTCTCCGGCTATCGCTCGGATTGGAAAAAGGCCTACGTGAAGTTGAAGGCGGGCGAAAAGATGCCGGAGTTCGCCGAAGTCTAGGCGCGGGAGAAGGAAGATGCCAGTAAAAACGTTCAAACCGGTCACTCCCACGCGCCGCTTCACCACGGTGCTCAAGCGTGACGACCTGACCAAAGGCAAAGCCCCGGAAAAGGCGCTCACTAAGGGCAAACGCAAAACAGGCGGCCGCTCGAGCACGGGCCGTGTGGCCATGCGATTCATTGGCGGCGGCCATCGCCAACTACTCCGCGAAGTCGACTTCAAACGCGAAAAGCACGGCGTGCCGGCCAAAGTAGCCGCCATTGAGTACGATCCCAATCGTTCTGCCCGCCTCGCTCTGCTCCACTACGCCGACGGCGAAAAGCGCTACATTCTCGCTCCCGTCGGTCTCCAGGTGGGCCAGACGTTGAATTCAGGTCCCGAAGCCGACATTCTGATCGGCAACTCTCTCCCGCTCAAAAACATCCCCGCCGGCACCATCGTTCATAACGTCGAGTTGCGCCCGGGCAAAGGCGGCCAGATGGCCCGCTCGGCCGGCGCGCAGGTCCAGTTGGTTTCCAAGGAAGCCGACTATGTCCTGTTGAAGCTGCCCTCGGGTGAAGTGCGCCGCGTGCTTGCCACTTGCATGGCCACCATTGGCCAGGTAGGCAACCTCGATCATGAGAACGTGAGCCTGGGTAAAGCCGGCCGCACGCGTTGGCTGGGCCGCACCCCGCATAACCGCGGCGTTTCCATGAACCCGGTGGATCACCCCCACGGCGGCGGCGAAGGCCGCACTTCGGGCGGCCGCCATCCGGTGACCCCGTGGGGCCAACCGACGCGCGGATTCAAGACCCGCAACAACAAGCGCACCGACAAATTTATTGTGACGCGGAAGAAGAAGGGATAAGGACCGGTAAGCCATGGGCCGTTCACTCAGCAAAGGGCCGTTCGTCGACGATCATCTCTCGAAGAAGATCGAAGCGCTCAACGCGGCCAACGACAAGAAGGTGGTTCGCACCTGGTCGCGGCGCAGCACGATTCTCCCCGAGTTCATCGGACACACTGTCGCCGTCCACAACGGGAAGAAGTTCATCCCCGTGTATGTCACCGAGAATATGGTGGGCCATAAGTTGGGTGAGTTCTCCCCCACGCGTACCTTCAAAGGTCACGCGGCCAAGGCGGCCGACAAGGGCGCCAAGTAAGAGGAGTTATCGAAATGGTTGCCAAAGCGGAAGCCAGATACGTCAGCATCTCGCCGCAAAAAGCGCGCCTGGTGATCGACTTGATTCGTGGCCAGAAGGTCGATCACGCGCTCGTGCTGCTGCAGGCCGTCAATAAGCGCATCGCCCCGGCCGTCGAGAAGTTGGTGCGCAGCGCCGTGGCCAATGCCGAAAACAGGTCGAGCGATGTCGACGTCGACAAACTGATCGTGAGCGAGGCCTACGTCAACGAAGGCCCGCGCCAGAAGCGTATTCGTCCGGCTCCAATGGGCCGCGCATACCGCTACCAGCGCCGCACCTCGCACATCATCGTGAAAGTGGCCGAGAAGGAGTAGGGTACCTCATGGGTCAGAAAGTTCATCCGTATGGATTCCGGCTGGGGGTCACCAAGACCTGGCGGTCGCGATGGTTTGCCAAGCACGACTACGCGAAGCTGCTCCGCGAGGACCTCGAGCTCAAGGAAGAGTTGCTCAAGCGCCTGAAATCGGCTGGCGTCAGCTCGATCGAAATGGACCGTCCCGGCAACAAGCTGCGGATCACCATCCACACGTCGCGTCCCGGCATCATCATCGGCCGCAAAGGCGCCGAGATCGAGAAGCTCAAAGGCGAGCTCGCCAAGAAGACCGGCCGCGAAGTGTTCATCGACATTCAGGAAGTCCACAAGCCCGAACTCGACGCGCAGCTGGTCACCGAATCGATCGCCCTGCAGTTGGAAAAGCGCGTGGCGTTCCGCCGTGCCATGCGAAAAGCGGTCGACTCCGCTCTCCGCTTCGGCTGCAAAGGAATCAAGGTCCGCGTATCGGGCCGTCTCAATGGTGCTGAAATCGCCCGCACCGAATGGTATCTGCAGGGGCAGCTTCCGCTGCACACGCTGCGCGCCGACATCGACTACGGTTTCGCCGAGGCGCAGACCACTTACGGTGTCATCGGCGTCAAGTGTTGGGTCTACAAAGGTGAAATTTTGGACGGCCAACTGCGCACAGGCCTCGGGCGCGATCCCGAACCGCGCCGTGCCCGCCGCCCGGGCGACCGCGACAGCCGCGGCGACCGCCGGCCAGGCGACCGTCCGCCGGGAGATCGTGGTGGCGAACGTGGCGGCTACGCCCCTCGCCAGGAAGCTCAGCCGCATGCGGCGCCGGCCGCCGATGCCGGTCCGGCCACGCAGGCCGCTCCTGGCGACATGCCGCAACCGGCGCGTAGCGCTCCGATCATGCCGCCCATGTCGGCGCCCACTCCTTCCTGGAAACAGGAAACGAAGGAAACCGAAGCGCCGCCCGCTGCTACTCCTCCTCCCGCCGGCACCGGAAGCGGTGAAGGCAATGAGGGTGGAACGCAGAGCTAGCAGCCAGAGACGACAAGAATTTGCTGGAGACTTAAACCGCCATGATGATGCCAAAGAAGGTCAAGTTCAGGAAGCAGCAGCGCGGCCGCACCAAAGGGAAGGCCTGGCGCGGCTCCACGCTCTCCTTTGGCGATTACGGCCTGAAGGCGACCGACAACTGCTGGATGACCGACCGGCAGATCGAAGCCGCTCGCGTCGCGATGACCCGTTTCATCAAGCGCGGCGGAAAGATCTGGATCCGTGTGTTCCCCGACAAGCCGGTCACCAAGAAACCCGCCGAAGTCCGCATGGGCGGCGGCAAAGGCGCCCCCGAAGGCTGGGTGTGTGTCGTCCGTCCCGGCCGCATCCTGTTTGAGATGGAAGGCGTCGACGTGAAGACCGCGCAGGAAGCCATGCGCTTGGCGGCACAGAAGCTGGCCGTGTCCACTAAGTTTGTCCAGCGGGAGATGGTCTAGATCAAGACCGGGAGCTATCGATGAAGCCAAACAAGATTCGCGAACTGGACGCAAACGAAGTCGCCGTGCAACTCAAGGAACAGCAGGAACAGGCCTTCCGCCTGCGCCTGCAACTGGGAATGGGTCAAACCGACGGCCTGAAGAAATACCGGTTACTGCGCAAGGACCGCGCGCGCTTGTTGACCATCACGCGCGAGCGCGAACTCGCCAAGGCGAAGTAGTCCCGAAGGAATCGAAAGACAATGGCTGAAGCAACCGAACAGGGTCACAAAAACGAAAAGATCGGCGAGGTGGTGTCGACGAAGATGGCCAAGACCATTGTGGTCGAGGTCACCCGCCGCGTGCCCCACCCGCTCTATAAGCGCATCATCACCAAGCGCAAGAAGTTTTACGCGCACGACGAGGAAGGCTCGGCCAAACTGGGCGATACCGTGCGCATCGTTGAGTGCCGCCCGCTGAGCAAAACCAAGCGCTGGCAGTTGGGCGGCGTGCTGCGCCGCGCCGTGCAGGTGGCCGAGTTGAAGCTCGACGACGCGGGTTTGACCTAACTTGTCCGCGCGGGAAGAATACTGAGGAACACGTCATGATTGGAATGCGAACCATGCTCGAGGTTGCCGACAACAGCGGCGCACGCAAGTTGCAATGCATCTTGCCGCGCGGCGGCGATCTCGGTCTGACGGCCGGCCTGGGCGACGTCATCACGGCCAGCGTAAAAGAAGCGGCGCCGGATTCGGCGATCAAAAAGGGTAAGGTCGTGCGCTGCGTCATCGTGCGTATGCGCAAGGAAGCGCGCCGCCGCGATGGCACCTACATCCGCTTCGATTCGAACGCCGCCGTTCTCATCAATGAACTTGGCGAGCCCGTCGGCACGCGCGTGTTTGGGCCCGTAGCGCGCGAGCTGCGCGACAAGCGGTTCATGAAAATCGTATCGCTCGCCCCGGAGGTGCTCTAAATGGCCAAAAAGAAACCGGCCCCGCCGCCAAACAAAATCCGCATTCGCAAAAACGACACCGTGAAGGTGATCACGGGCAAGGATAAGGGCAAAACCGGCCGCGTACTCGAGGTGAATCATCAAACCGGCCGCGTGCTGGTGGAAGGCGTCAATCTCATCAAGAAGCACACCAAGCCAAACCCCGGCAAGCAGATCAAGGGCGGCATCGCCGAACGCGAAGCGCCTATCCATGTATCCAATGTGATGATCCTCACCGCCGGCGGTATCGCCACCCGCATCGGTATCCGGATCGACGGCGATGGCCCAACGGCCCGGCGCACGCGCATTGCGCGCAAAACCGGCGAAGCCCTCGACAAGAAGGGCTAGTCGGGAAGGAATAGGGAACACAACGATGGCTGCAAGACTGAAAGAGCAATATCAAAAAACGATCGTACCGGCGCTCGTCAAAGAGTTCGGCTACACCAACGTGATGGCCGTGCCCAAGCTCGACAAGATCTCCGTCAACATGGGCGTCGGCGAAGCCACGCAGACTCCGAAAATGATGGAGGGCGTCGCCAATGAACTGTCCAACATCGCCGGCCAGCGCGCCGTCATCACGAAAGCCAAGAAATCCGTCGCCGCCTTCAAGGTGCGCGAAGGCATGCCCATCGGCTGCATGGTGACCCTGCGCGGCGACCGCATGTACGAATTTCTCGACCGGCTGATCTCCATCTCGCTGCCGCGCGTGCGCGACTTCCGCGGCGTCAGCCCGAAATCGTTCGACGGCCGCGGCAACTACACGCTCGGCCTGAAAGACCAGTTGATTTTCCCGGAGATCGACTTCAACAAAGTGGAAAAGACCAAGGGTATGAACATCAGCTTCACGACGACGGCTTCCACCGACGCCGAGGCGCTGTCGCTTCTGAAACATTTGGGGATGCCGTTCCGCGCCTAGCCAGTGGAGCAGGGAACGCAAAAGGAAAAGGTTAAACGATAGATGGCCACTACCGCCAAGATCGCCAAAGACGTGAAGCTCGCCAAAGCTAAATCGGAGGGCACGCCGATTCTCGGCGTCCGTCACCGCAACCGCTGTTTTCTGTGCGGCCGCCCGCGCGGCTATTTGCGCAAATTTAAGCTGTGCCGCATCTGTTTCCGCAAACTGGCGCTCGCCGGGGAGATTCCCGGGGTCACCAAATCCAGTTGGTAGAAAGGCCGCACACGTTCGGGTGCGCCGGCAAGGCGGTTGCGAACAGCCGAACGACCGGGACCTCCCGGGCGCGAGACCGAAGAGATAGGTCGAAAGGAACGAAAGAGCAATGACGTCGGATCCCATTGCAGATTTGCTGACGCGGGTGCGAAACGCCTTGAAGGCGCGCCATGCCAAGGTGGATGTGCCCAATTCCAAGCTGAAGCTGGAAATCGCGCGAATTCTCAAAGACGAAGGCTACATTCTCAACTTCAAACAGGTCGAGGAAGGCCCGATGAAGATGATTCGCATCTACCTGAAATATACGGCCGCCAATGCTCCGGTGATCAGCGAGATCCACCGCGTTTCGCGTCCCGGCTGCCGCATCTACGTCGGCAAGGAAGACGTACCGCGCGTGCTCGGCGGCTTGGGCATTAACATCCTCACCACTTCGCAAGGCATCATGACCGGTGCCGCGGCGCGCAAAATGGGCGTCGGCGGCGAAGTGCTGTGTCAACTCTGGTAACCGGAAGGGAGAAGAAGAATGTCGCGAATCGGTAAAAAGCCCATTCCCCTCCCCAAGGGTGTGGAAGTCACAATCGGCGATCGGATCGAAGTCAAGGGACCCAAGGGCAAGCTCAGCGTGGCCATCCCCGAAGGTGTGCAGGTGCGCCAGGAGAACGGAATCCTCAACATCCTGCGTAATTCCGACAAGGACGCCGCCAAACACGGGCTTGTGCGCGCCCTCGCGGCCAACGCCGTCACCGGTGTCTCCACCGGCTTTACACGTGAAATTGACGTTGTCGGCACCGGCTACCGCATGGAGATGAAAGGCCGCATCGTTGCCTTCAGTCTCGGATACTCGCATCCGGTGGAGTTTATGCTCCCCGATGGCGTCGACGCGAAAGTGGACAAGCTGACCCACCTCATCTTGACCAGCTACGACAAACAGTTGCTTGGCCAGGTGTGCGCCAACATGCGCTTCCTGCGTCCGCCGGATCCATACAAGAACAAGGGCGTGCGCTACACCGGTGAGGTGTTGCGCAAGAAAGCTGGCAAGGCCGGAGCGGGCAGCAAGTAGCTGTCCGTGGCCTGTGAGCAAAGGAGTTTAGATCATGATCAAAAAGCCAACCCGCAACGCGCATCGCGACCGCCTGCACAAGCGCATCCGCGCCAAGTTGAGCGGCTCGGCCGAGCGTCCGCGCCTGGCCGTTTACCGCAGCCTGACGCATATCTATGCCCAGGTCATCGACGACCGTGCCGGCGTCACCATCGTCTCGGCTTCGTCGCATGAGAAAGACGGCAAAGTGAAAAACGGCGGCAATGTCGCCGGTGCCAAGGAGATCGGCAAACTGGTTGCCGAGCGAGCCATGGAAAAGGGCATCAAACGGGTGGTTTTCGACCGCGGCGGCTATCTCTACCATGGCCGCGTCAAAGCGCTGGCCGACGCCGCGCGTGAAGCGGGACTCGAGCTTTAAGGGCAAGCAAGGAAGATCGAATGCCGGTGAATCACATCAAGAAGACGGAAATTGCGGGCCTGAACCTCAAGGAACAGGTGATCTCGATCAACCGCGTGACCAAGGTTGTCAAAGGCGGCAAGAACTTGAGCTTCGCGGCGCTGATCGTCATCGGCGATCCCGGAGCCAAAGTTGTCGGCTTCGGCACCGGTAAAGCGCGCGAAGTTCCTTCAGCGATCAAGAAGGGCATCGAAGCGGCCAAGCGCAACCTGCGCAAGGTTCACGTTACCGACCACTCGATCCTGCACGCCGTGCTCGGACGCTTCGGCTCGGGCCAGGTGCTGCTCAAGCCCGCCCCGGCCGGAACCGGCGTCATCGCCGGTGGTCCCGTTCGCGCTGTCATGGAAGCCGCCGGCATTCCCAACGTCGTCACCAAGTCCATCGGTTCGCACAACCCCCATAACGTCGTCCGCGCCGCCGTTGACGCGCTCGAACAGTTGCGCGACCGTTCCGAAGTGGCCGACTTGCGCGGCCTGCCGATCGACCGCCTGAAAGCCTGAGCTCGAGCGGAAAAGATTAATAGAAGGAATTACGTCATGGCCAACGGAACCATCAAAATCAAGCTCATCGCCAGTCCCATCTGCCGCCCCGAAAAGCAGAAGGTGATTGTGCGCCAGTTGGGTTTGAAGAAAATGAACCAGACGGCCACGGTGCCGGACAACCCCGGCTTCCGTGGCATGGTGGCCAAGGTGCCCCATCTGCTCGCCATCGTCGAGCAATAAGGCGGAAGACGCCAGGAGATCGCGAAGATGAATTTAAGCAACGTCAGACCGCCGTCCGGACAGGTGAAAAAGCAGCGCCGCATCGGCCAGGGCATGGGCTCCGGCCGCGGTAAGTATTCCGGCCGCGGTGCAAAAGGCGCACGCTCGGTTTCCGGCTACTCCAAAATGCGCGGATTTGAAGGCGGCCAGATGCCGCTGCATCGCCGCATGCCCAAGCGCGGCTTCACGAATCCCTTCAAAAAGGATTACGCGCTCTTAAATCTCGGCCGCATCGAAAAGCTCGAAGGCGATACCTTCACGCCCGAATCGCTGGTCGCCATGGGAGCCGTCAAGAACCTCCGCGCCGGCCTCAAGATCCTCGCCGCCGGCGAGTTCACGCGCAAGATCAGCGTGAAGGCTCACCTGTTCAGCGAAGAAGCCGAAAAGAAGATTCTCGCGCTCGGCGGCACGGTTGAAAAGATCCCGGTCCGCCCGGCCGGCCCACCGCCTACGGAAAAGTCCATCGCCAAGGCCAAAGGCCGGGCGCAGCACGCCGAACGCGTTGCCGCCGAACCCAAGGTGAAACCGGCAGCCGAAGCCCCCGCGAAGGCCGAAGCTGCCGCCGAAGAGAAGAAACCCAAAGCCAAAGCCAAGGCGGAGGACAAGCCCAAATCGGAAGCCAAGCCCAAGGCTCCCGCCAAGGACAAGGAAAAGAAGCAGAAGTAGTCACTGGGCCAGATCCGCACTCTGGCCAACTTAGGATTCCGGCATGAATAAGTTCCTTGAAGCCGTCACGAATATCTTCCGTATCCCGGATCTGCGCAACCGCGTGCTCTTCACGCTTGGGTTGCTGGCGGTCTACCGGCTCGGCGCGGTCATTCCCACGCCCGGCATCGACGCCGCGCGCCTCGAGCAGTTCTTCGCCCAGAACCAGGGAACCTTCTTCGGCTTCATCGACATGTTCAGCGGCGGCATGTTCCGCCGCCTCACCGTCTTTGCACTGGGCATCATGCCCTACATCACGGCGTCGATCATTCTCCAGTTGATGACCGTCGTCGTACCCGCCCTCGAAAAGCTCCAGAAGGAAGGTGAACTCGGCCGCCGCAAAATCACCCAGTGGACCCGCTATCTCACGGTCGGCCTGGCCATGATGCAGTCCATCGGCATCGCCACCACGCTGCAGTCCATGGAAGGCGGCTTCGTGCCCAATCCAGGGATCGGCTTCGTGCTCATGACCATGATTTCGCTTACCACCGGCACCGCGTTCATCATGTGGCTCGGTGAGCAGATCACCGAACGCGGCATTGGCAACGGCATGTCGCTCATTATCTTCGCCGGTATCGTCCGCGGCCTCCCCTCGGCCATGGGCGAGATGTACACCAACGTCTTCGTCACGCGCCAGTGGACCGTCCTCCACATCGCGATCATCCTCCTCATCATGGTCGCCGTCGTCGGCTTTATCGTGCTCGTCGAACGCGGCGAGCGGCGCATCCCGGTTCAATACGCCAAGCGCATGGTCGGACGCCGCATGATGGGCGGCCAGTCCACGCACCTTCCGCTCAAGGTCAACGCCGGCGGCGTTATCCCGGTCATCTTCGCCTCTTCGCTACTTGCCATTCCACAAAGCTTTGTAGGCCTCGAAGTGGTTCGCAACTCGGCGTGGTTGCGCGGCATGTTGACCTCAATCGGCCACTCGCAGCCGCTCTACTTCCTCATCTACACGGCGGGCATCATCTTTTTCTGCTTCTTCTACATTTCGATCATCTTCAATCCCAACGAAGCCGCGGACAATATGCGCAAGTACGGTGGGTTCATCCCGGGCATCCGCCCCGGACGCAACACCGCCGACTACATGAACAAGATTCTCACCCGCATCACCATGGTGGGCGGCCTCTACCTGGCTCTGCTCTCCATCATTCCCGAAATCATGATCTCGGGCGTCAAGTTACAAACGCTGCCGCTGGCGGGGAATTTCATCGACAATTACTTCCCGCGTTGGCTGCTGGATGGCCTCGGTGTCAGCTTTTACTTCGGCGGGACTTCGCTGCTGATCGTCGTCGGCGTGGCGATGGATACCGTCAATCAGGTGGAGGCGCAACTGATCATGCGCCACTACGAAGGATTTACGCCGCGAGCCGGCCGCATTCGTGGCCGCCGCAGCGCTTTTTAAGTTGTTGTACAGTATAAGATAGAGGAATTTTACCCCGCTGTGCATGATCAAAAACGCATGATCATCCGAAAGACGCCCGCAGAACTGGAAAAGATGCGGGCGAGCGGGCTACTCGTGCATGCAATCCTCAGAGACCTCTCGGCGATGGTCGTCGAAGGCATCACGACAATGGACCTTGAAGTTGCCGCCGACAAGATGATCCGCGATGCCGGTGCGCGGCCTGCTTTCAAAGGCTACTACGTGCCTGCCGTCGGACAGCGCTTCGGCTTCGTGCTCTGCACGAGCGTGAATGACGAGATCGTCCATGGCCTTCCCTCGGCGAAGGTGCAGTTGAAAAAGGGCGACATTGTTTCTATCGACACCGGCGTCGAATTGAACGGCTGGTTTGGCGACTCGGCTACCACCGTTTCCGTCGGCGAACCGGAACCGCATGTGAAACGCCTGCTCGATGTCACCAAGGCATCGCTCGAGCGGGCCATTGAGCAGGTCCGGCCGGGCAACCGGCTGTTTGATATCTGTGCCGCGGTGGAGAACCACGTCAAAGCCAACGGGTTCTCGATCGTCAAGGAGTATGTGGGACACGGCATCGGCACTCAGTTGCACGAAGAGCCGCAGATTCCCAACTACGTGGACCGCCGGAACGACAATCCACGGCTTAAAGAAGGCATGGTCTTCGCGATTGAGCCGATGGTCAACGCCGGCGGCGCCGACAGCAAATTGAAGCCAGACCGCTGGACTGCGGTGGCGAAGGACGGGTCCTACTCGGCCCACTTCGAACACTGTGTCGCGGTAACGGCGGATGGTCCGTGGGTTCTGACGAGGCCGTAGGCCCGCAAGGGCAGGACGCCGGACAGGAGCCGGATCGGGTGGTTGCAGAAGTTCTCGCCGAGCTTCCCCAGGCCAAGTGGCGCGTGAGGTTAAATGACCGGCGCGAAGTTCTGGCTCATGCGGGAGCGGCAAGCGCGGTCAATTTTGTCCGGCTCAGGCCGGGTGATCGCGTCGAAGTGGTTCTCTCGCCCCATGACCCGGGGCGTGGACGGATCACGAAGTTATTGAAGGAAAGGTGAGCCCAATGAAGGTTCGCGCATCGGTAAAAAAGATTTGTGAGAAGTGCAAGCTGCTGAACCGCCATGGCGTCGTTCGGGTGATCTGCTCCAACCCGAAGCATAAGCAGCGTCAAGGATAAGGAAGAGGACTATACTATGGCGCGTATTGCAGGCGTGGATCTGCCGCCGCGGAAGCGGGCGGAAATCGGATTGACCTATATCTATGGCGTGGGACGTACCCGCGCCAAGTCGATTCTTCACCGTGTCGGTGTGAATCCCGACAAAAAGATCGCCGACCTGACCGAGGAAGAGGTAAATCACATCCGCCTCTTGCTCGAAGAGGAAGGCTCCATCGAAGGCGACCTGCGGAAAGAGCTTACCCTCAATGTCCGCCGCCTCATCGAAATGGGCTCCTATCGCGGCCTGCGTCACCGCCGCGGTCTGCCCACCCGTGGCCAGCGCACACACACCAATTCCCGCACCCGCAAGGGTCCGCGGCGCGGCACGGTGGCCAACAAGAAAAAGGTCGGCAAATAATCTTGCCGCCACTGAACCGCCACGCTCACACAACCGCGACCGTCAGGCAGCGGATGACCGGGAGGCGGTTCCGCAGTCCAGGCGCTCGCGGTTGGTGCGCCGAAAAGAGATACAGAGGAATGAATGGCTAAGGCACAAGCGAAGGCGGCCGCCAAAGGCGGCAAGAAAAAGCAGTTTAAGAAGCGCGAAAAGAAAAACGTACCCACCGGCGTCGTGTTCGTTCAGGCTTCCTTCAACAACACCATCGTCACCATCACCGACCAGACCGGCAACGTGCTCTCCTGGTCGAGCGCCGGCTCGCTCGGCTTCCGTGGTTCGCGCAAGGGAACGCCCTTCGCCGCTCAGCAGGCGGCTTTCACCGCCGCCAGCAAATCCAAGGAATTCGGACTGCGGTCCGTGGTCGTATTTGTCAGTGGTCCCGGCGCCGGCCGTGAATCGGCTGTCCGCGCACTGGCCACCGTGGGAATCGAAGTGCGGTGCATTACCGACACGACGCCGATTCCCCACAATGGATGCCGTCCGCCCAAGAAGCGGCGCGTCTAGTCTCGTTTCCGGCTCCGCAAGGAGCCACGGTTAAGAAGGACGAAGGGCGGAGAGCTCGCCTGTAAACTTCACCAGCCGGACCGGCCCCTGATATCGGCCGATCCGTGAATAGGTCTAGGAGAATCAAAGAAAGTGGCTCGATACATTGGCCCGGTTTGCCGCCTGTGCAGGCGCGAGGGCATGAAACTCTTCCTCAAAGGGGAGCGCTGCTATAGCGAAAAGTGCGCCATTGAAAAGCGCAATTTTATCCCCGGTCAACACGGCAAAGACCGTAAACAGAAAATCGTCGGCTACGGCCTGCAGTTGCGCGAAAAACAAAAAACGCGCCGCGTGTACGGCATGCTCGAAACCCAATTCCACCTCACGTTTGAGAAGGCCACCAAGATGGAAGGCATCACGGGCCACAACCTGCTCTTCCTTCTCGAGCGCCGCTTGGATAACGTGATTTTCCGCATGGGCTTCGGCACCTCGCGGCCCCAAAGCCGCCAGATCGTTCGCCATGGCCACATCGCCGTCAATGGCCGCAAGGTCAACATCCCATCCTTCGTCGTCAAACCCGGCGACGTCATCGAAGTACGTGAAAAGAGCAAAACCAACGCGGCCATTATGTCGGCCCGCGACGCCACGGCCCATCAACCCAGCCCAAACTGGCTGGAAGTGGACCGCGATGCATTAAAGGCGAAGGTAATCGGTCATCCCAAACGTGAAGAGCTGGTCCAGATCCAGATCAACGATCAGATGATCGTCGAGTTGTACTCGAAGTAACCTCGGCCCGCGGACTCCCCCCGCCGCGGGATGCCTAGAGCGGGAAACCCCATAATTAAGGAGAAAAGCATGTTCAAGGGTTTTCAGAAGCCGAAGCGGCTGGTGGCTAACACCGAGACGCTCAACGAGCGTTACGGCATGTTCTGGGCCCAGCCCTTCGAACGTGGCTTCGGTACTACCATCGGCAGCAGTTTGCGCCGCGTGTTGCTCAGCTCCATCGAAGGCGCGGCCATCACGGCCGTGCGTATCGAGGGCGTGTCGCACGAATTCAGTCCCATTCCCGGCGTAGTCGAAGACGCCACCGACATCATCCTCAACCTGAAACAGGTCCCCTTCAAAATGGAAGGCGAGGGCGTGCGGACGGCCCGCATCAAAGTGGATGGCGCCGGTGAAGTCCTCAGCGGCCAGATCGAAGTGGAAGGCGACGTCGAAGTTCTCGACCGTCACCTCCACATCGCTACCGTCAGCGAAGGCGGCAAGCTGAGCATCGAAATGCGGCTCAAATCGGGCCGCGGCTATGTCTCGGCCGACCGCAACTTCGACGACGATCTTCCGGTCGACTTCATTCCCATCGATTCGGTCCACTCCCCCGTGCGTAAAGTGAACTTCGCCGTCGAAGCCGCCCGCCTCGGCCAGATGACCGACTACGACAAGCTCACCATCGAAGTGTGGACCAACGGCGCCATCGCGCCTCAGGACTCCATCGGCCAGGCCGCTAAGCTGCTCAAGGACCACATGAGCATCTTCATCAATTTCGAGGAAGTAGCCGAAGTCGCCGAAGAGCCCGCCGAGCGCGCGATCAATCAGATGAACGAAGTGCTGAACCGCTCCGTCGAAGAGCTCGAACTCAGCGTCCGTTCCTACAACTGCCTCAAGAACGCCAACATTCAGACCATTGGCGACCTCGTCCAGAAGTCCGAAGCGGAGATGCTCCGCACCAAGAACTTCGGCCGCAAGTCGCTCAATGAGATCAAGGAAATCCTGCAAGGCCTCGGCCTCAGCTTCGGTATGCGCTTCGATTCGCAAGGCCGCCTGATTTCGCCCACCGGCCAACCGGTCGCTCTGGGTGATGAGCCCGCTGAACCGATGGAAGCAGGCGAGTAGTCCACCGGAGAGAATTACCGCAATGCGTCATAAAAGAGCTGGAAACAAACTCAGCCGTCCCATCGGCCATCGCCGGGCACTCTTGCGTAACCTGGCCACCTCAATCATCGAGCACGATTTTGCCATCACCACGGTGCCCAAGGCGAAGGCCGTCAAGCCCATCGTCGAGAAGATGATCACCCTCGGCAAAGACGGTTCCCTCGCGGCGCGCCGCCGCGCCGCTGCCTTCCTGCAAACCCCCGATTCGGTGAAGAAGGTCTTCGATAAGCTTGGCGCCAAATTCGCCCAGCGTAGCGGAGGCTACACCCGCATCACCCGCCTCGGGCCTCGCAAAGGCGACGGTGCGGAGCTGTGCAAGATCGAGCTGATCGGCACCGAGCTCGTCAAACGTGCCGCCGACCGCGCCAAGCGCCGTGAGGATCGCCTTAAGGCGATGCGCGAAGGTCGTGAAGACGGTGCGCCGGCGGAAGAGTAACTCCATACCGAACCGCAACCGTAAGGGAGCGGAAAATCAATAGGTTCCAGCCCGAATCCCGACAGCGGGGTTCGGGCTCTTTGCTTTAAGTTGAGCGTGTTGCACGCATATAATTAGCCGCTGTTTGCAAAAATACTTGACACTGGAACAGGCAGGTTATATGCTTGTTGTAGGTGGAGCCACCAAAACCTTTACCGAGGTACAAAACCATGACACACGTGAAATATAGAAATCTTTGGGATGAGTTGGAAGACTTCCCACGCAGTCTGGGCCTCTTCCAGGAACCCTTCAACCGATCTTTGACGGAGACTAGCAATCGCCCATGGGCGCCGGCTGTTGACGTCGTCGAATCCGAGAACGATCTGACCTTCGCTGTTGATCTTCCAGGCATGAAGCAGGAGGACATCGAGGTGCATCTCGAGAACCGTACGCTCACAATCAAGGGTCAGCGTCAGTTCGAGAATGAGGAGCAAAAGAAGGGCTACCATCGCATTGAGCGATCCTACGGCTCGTTCAGCCGTGCCTTCACTCTGCCGGACACTGTTGACAGCGAACATGTGGATGCTTCCTACAAGGACGGGGTGCTGACAATTAAGGCGGCCAAACGCGAAGCGGCCAAGCCCCGCTCGGTCAAAGTCGCGGTAAATGGATAAACTAACGGCCGTCATTGACGGTCCAAAGGCGGGGCGGGTTGCGAAACCCGCCCCCTTTTTCGTTCGCCGGAACCCTGAACCCCGGCGGGTCGTATGACATCATAGTAAGTAGATGAAGGTCCCCGAATCATGAATGCGATCAAGACAACTCTCCTCCTTGGTACCCTCAGCGGCCTTTTGCTGCTCGCCGGTCAAGCCATCGGCGGCCAACAGGGCCTCGTGATGGCCTTCGGCTTGTCGGTCGTCATGAATTTCGCCAGCTACTTTTTCTCGGACAAGATCGCGCTGGCAATGTATTCCGCGCAGCCCGTATCGCGCTCGGCCAACACGCAGGTCTACGCCCGCATCGGGCCAATGACCGAGGAGCTAACCCGACGCATGGGTCTGCCTATGCCCAAACTGTGGCTGATTCCCGATCCGTCGCCCAACGCCTTCGCCACCGGTCGAAATCCCACGCACGCCTCGGTCGCCGTTACCGAAGGTATCCTCCAAGTCATGAATGACCGCGAACTCGAAGGTGTCATCGCCCACGAACTCGGCCACGTCATGAACCGTGACATTCTCATTAGTTCCCTGGCCGCCACTCTCGGCTCGGCTATCACCATGATCGCCCGCATGGCCTTTTTCTTCGGTGGCAGCCGGCGTGACGACGACGAACATTCCAGCCCCATCGCTGGTTTAGCCATGTTGATCGTCGCCCCTATTGCCGCGATGCTCATTCAGATGGCCATCTCGCGTACGCGCGAGTTCTCCGCCGACGCTGCTGCAGCCAAATACACCGGCTCCCCCGACGGCCTCATCAATGGACTGCGTAAACTCGAATCGTTCTCTAAACGCATCCCTATGGACGCCTCTCCCGCCACCGCGCACATGTTCATCATCAAGCCATTCCTCGGCGGTGCGCTCTCCAGCCTCTTCTCAACCCACCCGCCCACCGAAAAGCGGATCGCTGCTCTTGAGTCTCTGCGCGGCGAGCCGACCTGGGCTCACGGCCTCGCAAATTGAGTTGATCTCAACAATCGCTTATACCACAACATAAATTTACCCACAAAACTAAATTTATCTACGCCTCGTTATCTCTCT
>Ga0209382_10005533_pt1 | contig 16432 bp, 32 predicted proteins | sample SoiMetdeltSBSDD5_FD_187599 | JGI IMG/M metagenome (GOLD analysis project Ga0209382, IMG submission 187599) | Bulk soil microbial communities from a Populus tree surrounding site in Tennessee, USA - Soil MetaG P. deltoides SBSDD5 (SPAdes) (version 2) | ecosystem: Environmental > Terrestrial >...
TGGGCTTTGCCTGTGTGGGGCCGGTGCTCGTCGGCAAGCTGCTCGCGGCCCACGTCCCGGCCACCGACCGCACCGCCGCCATGATCCTGGCCACGAGCGGCACGCAAGTAGGGCTCCTCCTCGCCCCGGCGAGTACGTGGCTGGCGCTGCACGGAGGTCGGACCATGTTCGGGCTGGTGCTGGCAGTATGCGCGCTGGTGGTACTGCCTCTGAGGTCGCTCCTGCGGACGCAGGCGCATGCCCCTGCGTCCGTCCCGCTCGACGGGCCAGGAGCGGCACCCATGACCCTCACGCAGGCAAAGCGCCAGGGGGCATACTGGCGCCTTGCTGCGAGTGTGTTCCTCGTCGTCCTGGCACAAGCCGGGTATGCGGCGCATAGTGTGCTCATTTACGGGTCGCTCACCGACCTCGCCACCGGGGCACAGCTCCTCGCCCTCTCGGCGGCGTGTGGCGTAGGGACGCGTCTGTGGCTGTGCCTGAAGCCCCCGGCCTGGTCGCCGCCGACGCTCGCCGCCGTGATCTACGTTCTGGAGGCGGTGGGGCTGGCGCTCCTCGCCTGGGGCGTCGCGCTGCCCGGGGCGATGCTCTTTGGTGCGTGTGCGACACTGACGCTGATGCTCGAACCGCTGCTCGCCGCCTACCTCTGCGGCGCGCACGCCTACGGGACGCTGTACGGCCCGATCTATGCGGGGAGCCGCGTCGCGGCGGCGCTGGGCGCCCTGGTGTACGGGGTGGGATATACTGGCACGGGGAGCTATACGCCCGTGCTGTGGGTGATGGCGGGGGGACTCGTGCTGGCGAGTGGACTGATCCGGGCGCTGACGCCGCTCACCGCACCGCGGGCGTCGTCCCGGTGGCCGCCTCCTCGGCCCGGCGCCGCAGCTCGGTCTCCCAGACACTGATAGCCTCGCGGTAGCGCAGGCGGCAGTCCCCGCAGACCACGTAGGCCCACCAGCCGCTCTGGCTCAGGGTCGCACAGTGGGCATGGGCCAGGTCGTGGGCGTGCTGCGCCGGGTGCCTGGCGGGGCAGAAGGATGGCACCTTTCTTCTCCTAAAGAGGGCTGGAGAGACAGGGGCAGGTCGCCTGTACCAGGGCTTCCTGGAACACGGTCGCATACCCGGCAATCTGCTCCGCGCAGTCCAGGCCGTTGACGACGCGCCGGGCCTGGACATAGTCGCACTGGCCGTCATCAATATAGTCGCTCACGCTCACCCCGGTAAAGTCTCCATCCAGCATACCCTCGTACAGAATCTCGGCGGCGCAGGTCGGCTCCAGGGCACAGTCCGGGCGCTCCACTAAGGGCAGGCCGAGCTTCGCCTGCTGGTAGGCGTAGTTCTGTTTCCAGGTCAATTGAACATAGCCTCTTCCAAAATATACCTCTCCGGTCTCTGGGTCAGGCACGCCATAGGGGTATCCCGCGCCACAGCCGTACTCGGCAATAGGTTGCATGGTGCGGGCCGTTTCGTGGTACGCGGTGGCAAGCATATACGCGGTCTGCCGCAGATCAAGCGGGGGTCTGCGGGGCTCCGCGTAGTCGAGCAGATATTCCAGGCCATCAACCTGGGACTGGGTGAGGGTGCCTCCGAAGAGCGGGGCACGAATCACGTCGTAAAAGCGCTGCCGATTCATGGCGGTGCTCCTTCCTGACAGGTGCACGGATGTTCGCGGTGAATGTGCGTATCACAGTGCGGGGCATGCATGCCGTTGTCCAACGTCCCCTGCGGTCTGAGCGGCGTAATCACGATCCGCGGCATACCGAGGGTCTTGTCGCTGGGCAGGAGCGGCAGCACGCTATCTAACACCTGCTCCTCGTCATTGGCCTCGCAGGCGATTGTGTAGGTGAGAATGACGCGGTAGTGCATGCGGCCTCCTTACTGTGGGGGTTCGCTCGTCAGACGGGGAAGTATCCGCTCGCCAAAGGGGAGCCGGTCAAACGTGACCCCGCCCTTGGCGAGGATGGCGAGCAAATCCGTCATCCACAGGTCTGTCTGGGCGCCGAAGTCTTTGATCTGATAGAGCATATGGCCGGTGCCGAGGGCCAGCTGGTGGGCCCGTTCCTCGCCGAGCTCTGCCGTCTGCAGGCGGAAGCGAAAGCCTAGCGGCAGCGTCGCATCTTCCACGACCGCATTGAAGGTGGTGAAGAGTTGGTAGCCAAAGCCCATTTCCTGCGCATTGACGAGGCAGACGGCGCCGGCCAGGTCGTACTCGCGCATGATGAGCAAGATCATGCTGAGGGCTTCTTGCGTGCGGGGATCTTCCAGGCGTCTCTCGTTCAACATGCCAGTTCTCCTAGGCAACATGCCATGGAAAGGGTGCATCAGCGTGGCCCGACTGGGGGAGCACCAGTACGGCGCCACTCACAAAGAGCCAGACCATCTGCTGGGGCGGCTCACGCTCGCGCTTACAGAGGGTCCCGTCGTGCGCACAGTGAAACACCTCATAGGCGTAGAGATGGTCCCCCTGGGCCGGGATGGCCGAGTCAGTAAAGACCGCCACCATCTCCTGCTGACACGAGAGACACCGGGGCGTCATCGCTGGGCTCCTCGCTCGGGCTTGCGATACGCCAGGGCTTGTGCGGCGAGTGCCCAGGCCGCCTCGAAGTCCCGGTCGATATCGTTACTCTCGGTCATGGCGTCGGCAAACGCCCACGCCGTACTGTCTTCCAGGTCACCGTAGGCGTCCCCGTCGTCCAGGGCCGGGTTGATGTCCGCCAGCATGCGGGCGAGGTCGTACTCGCCGGGGAAATGGTTGTCCTCCAGGTCGGTATCCCAGCCCGGAAACGCGTCATGAAAGGCCTTGCACACCGCCCACCCTACACAATATCCGTGGGGCGCGGCGGTGTCCCGCTGGCTGACGGGGTGGGGATAGCGCAGGCGAATCTCCGCAATCGTCGGCATAGGGGCTCCTCATACGCTAGGAGTCTCTGGCGGTAAAATGATGACCGGCTTTCCCAGTTTCTGGGCCGCACGGATAGTCGCCCACGTCCCCGACCGCCGCTCCTTCTGCGCATGTCTTGGGGCAGCTATCAGGACATCACAGGCATCCACAATAGCCTGGTTGCGCTGGAGATACGGGAGCGGAGCCGCCCGTCGCACCCGGCTTGGCCCGGCACAATATGCCCGCCAAGTGCCGTTGTCGGGGGGATGCACATGGACGATAGCGCCCAGGATCCAGGCAATCTCGTGCGCCTCGGCGTCGGCGCCCTGGCAATCGCCGTGATGGAAGGCCCACGCGTCGGCCACAGCATAGGGGGCCAACCGCGCTGCGAGTGCGTCGGCCTGCGCCGGCGTCATGCCGTGTCGCGTGCCGGTAAAGCCAATATGGATCATGCATGCTCCCATGCGCCCTCGCCCAGGTACCGCACGCGCGCGCACCGCCAGCCGCGTGGCTGGCCCGTGTAGGCGTCCACGACCTGCCGCAGGAAGCGCCCGCAGGTCGGGCACTGGGGCCGGGGCGGGATCGCCGTTTGTCTGGCAGTACGTGCTAGCGTCGTACTAACTTGTGTCACATTAGTATGTCTCTAGTACGTTATAACGCATTGATATTTCAAGACAAACATGCTATACTCCTGGCCTGGTATACTTCCCATGTGCGGCTAGGCTCGCTACCGAACGCCAGTTCCCGACTGGTTGCCGCACAGGACATCTCGGGACAATCTGCGGGAGATTGTGTATGGCAACACCCCTACCGACATGCCCCACGTGTGGCACACCATTTCACAAAAAACAAGACGCTCACCTCTATTGCAGACCTGCCTGCCGTCCGTCTGCGCACAAAAACTATGGCAGGCACCGCTTTCAGTGCCCGCAGTGTGCGCAGTTTTCCTCCAAGCGTGGGTTGTGTTCTTCTCTGTGTAAACAGGCCTGGTTACGGACCAGACAACAACGGACTACCATTGCTCATTATGCCCACCCTGCACAACCGCCATCTCTCGCCTCTTACCAGAAGGATGACGAACTCTTTGCACAGCGTATGGTCTATACCTTCAACGGGATCACCTGGTGGGCAACTCCCTGTTGTTATTGTGGCGATCCTGCTGAAGCGCAAGACCACGTGTTTCCGCTCGCAGCCTTCGAGAAACTGCGAGCGGCTGGACGATGCGCGATCCCAAACGATCTCTTGCGCATTGTGCCAAGTTGCCATGAATGTAATAGCCTGCTCGGCGACAAAGTTTTTCGGACCTTTGCCGATAAACGACTGTATGCCAAGACTGCGCTCTCTCGGCGCTATTATGAAGTCCTAGACTACCCACAATGGGAGCCAGACGAGTTGTCGACGCTGGAGGGTCGGATGCGGACATGGATAACCCAGCGACAAGAGGCGAGAGATTTGGTTTTTGAGCGTTTGCGCTTTTAAGACTTCTCATTCCACCACCCTTGCCCCGATCGTTGATCCTGGGGCACGCTAGGGGCCTTTGCGAGGCGTTTCCGTGACAGGGCTCTCCTTGTACATAGCAGACACCAAAAATGGCCTATTAGGCATTTCTGTCCTTCTCCCCCTGTTCTGCGGCCTCCCGCTCCTCCCGCGCAAAGAGGTCCTCGCTGCTCAGCTGCGGCCCCGGAGGCGACTCCCCTTGCGGCGGCGTGTCGGCGGCGTCCGGCACCGCTGGCGGGGGCTCGCGGCGGGGGCTCCGTGCCGCAGGCCGCATGGCGGGGGGTATCACCACCTCGCCCGTAACCGTCGCCTCGGGGCCGTTCTGGGCGGTGCGGGGCTGGACCTCGCCGGTCTGCGGGTCGACCACGTCTGCGCTCGCCGGGTCAAGGGCGGGCTGCAGCACGCTGGGCACCGGGACATAGGCCGTGGGGTTGCTCGCATCAAACAGGTCTGTGAGGTTGCGCTGATGCCGGGCGGGGGGAATGTCCTCCAGCAGGCGGGCGTCATCGTCGTCCAGCAGTTGCCGCTCCGCGGGGGTGAGTTGGACGTACTTCGCCACCCGCTTGAGGCAGGTTTTGCGGCGCATCATGGTCTTGTTGTCTAGCCAGGGGCCGCTCTCATGGCCGGGGGCTTGCTTTTCGATCTTGTCGAGCTCGTCCAGGGAGAGGACCTCGAACGCACAGGTGCCGTTCTTGAACATGATAGCCCCGTAGTAGAACAAGTCTCTGCCCGGCTTCTTGCCCAGGGTAATCGCCGGCCGGTGGAGCGGCCGGTCCTGAAACATATCAAACATCCATTCATCGCCGTCCTGGACGGGATGAGCAAAGGCGCGGCGGACTTTGCCGGAGCGATCCAGCACGCGCAGGATGCCAAAGTAGTTGGTCACGCACTGCGCGCCTTTGCGGCCGCCGTAGCGCTTTTGTTTGAAGGGCAGGAAGTGGCAATCCCGCCCGGGCATGAGGCCATAGGTGGCCGCATAGATGATCGCGTCGCGGAGACTCTCAATCACACTATCGTAGAGCGAGGGCCGGCCCGTGATTTCGAGCCAGCAGGCGGCGCGAAACTGCTCGCTGGTGATATCGGGCGGGAGCAGTTTGTAGACATCGGGCATCAGGCCCTGGAGGAGCCGCAGCACCGGCGCCGGGATTTGGGCGCCCTTGGGGACTACTGCGGTAGTGGGGGTCTCAATACTGGTCGTTGCCATGGATCACTCCTTGCTATGTGCAGGTGAGGCCTCCGGAGAGGCGGGCTTGGGTTTGCGTTGCTGATACTGCGTGCGGCCGGCCGCCCGTTGGCGGGCTTCGCCAGCCCGTACTGCCTGGCAGACGGCGGCATGTTCTACGAGGCTCCGACTCCGATGCACGGGGTCGCCGTCCTCGGGAAAGAAGTGCGCTTCCTCCAGGCTCGTCCAGGTGACCGCGTGGGCATCGAGGCGGACGCGCGCGCCGCCGGGCCCCACGGCCTCGATTACGTCATGCTGGCACTGTGGGCAGCGGGGCATGGCTAGGCCTCCTCCGTGGCCGCCCCGCGGCGGCGCAGGTCGGCATTGCGTTGGACGGCGCGCACCGTCGCGTGCCAGCGGCAGTAGCGGGCGCGGGGTTCGGACCGGGGGACGGGATCAATCTCCCAGCAGTACCGCCCGGGGCGAAAGTACAGGGTGTGCGTGGCGGCACGAGGGTGCGTCAGCGTACAGTCGCGGCAGGGGGTCATCGCGACTCCTCCCCGTCCTGGCCCTCGGGCAGCGTGCCCTGCTCCGGTATCAGCTTGTCCATAGGCGGCGTCTGCCGCAGGGTCTGGTCCTGGCCCGGGCTCAGGTCATCGGTTAGCGGCAGCCACCGAGCCGGGTCTGGGGGATTCACGCGCTGTGGCGGACGGGTTTTCGCCTCCGCCTCCTTCTGCGCGAGCATCGTCATCAGGTCGTCCACCAGGGCATGCACGCTGGCCTCGGGCATCTCCACTTCCCGCCAGGCGACGAGCTCGTCTTCGGTCATCGACCAGCGCGGATCGGCCTCGGGGCCCCCACGCGAGGCCGCCCGCTGCTCGCGCCGGATGTCCTCCATGAGCGTCGCGAGGTCCTCAATGGAGGGCACATGCCGGGGCAAATGATTGACGGCCCAGCGCTCGATGGCGGGTTCAATGAGGGCGGCGGAAAAGGGCTGCAGGCGCTTGTACCACAGTTCGAGCATCGCATTGGGCAGCTCCTGGTAGCTCTGGCCATAGAGCTGGCGGAGTCGGGTATTGAGGTGCGTCATGTCATGGGGTTCCATGGTCAGCCTCCTTGCGCTGCATGTAGGTTTCGAATGGCTCGTCGGTGCCCTCAGCAGTCTCGTCTAGTGCCACTAAGGGATCGTCGTAGCGCATTTCTTCAATCCAGGTATAGAGCGTGGGAATTTGTCCAGGCTTGCGCCCGACCCATTGCGTGATTTTGAGCCGTTCAACCTTCGCCATAATTTCCGCCGTGCGGGCCTCCAGATTTCTGGCGACCCACAACGTACAGGTCTTCCGTTGCCGGTCGCGGCGATGGGTAGGGTAGGCGTCCCAGACGCGGGTAAAGCCGGCGGGGGGTTCCGTAAACATGCCGTTGAAATTGACCAGATGTTCCGTATGCAGCTGGCTTTCTACTCGCTCATTCTCCCCTTGGGGGGTAAGGGGGGAGGGGTTTTCTTCTTTCTTCTTGGGATCTTCTTCTTGGGATCTTCTTTGGTTCCCTAATGAAACACTAGCGTTCCCTAATGAAACACTAGCGTTCCCTAATGAAACACCAGAATCTTCAGCGTTCCCTAATGAAACACTAACATTGCTTTCCTCTCTATTTTCAAGGACTTCAGTGTAATTTGCAGCGTTCCCTAATGAAACACCAGAATCTTCAGCGTTCCCTAATGAAACGCCAGGCGTGTTACTCTCTCTTTTTTCAAGGAGTTCTGGGCCATTTTCTGTGTTCCCTAATGAAACACTGGGCTCGTCGTCCTCTGCAGAAGAGGGGGTATGAAACTCCTGCATATTGTCTGGCCAGATATCCCGGATAAAGACCCTGTCGGCATCTCGATTTGCTCGAGACCCCTTCTCAATTCGAATAAGCCGTGCCTTGAGCAATTCTTGTTTAGCGCGACTGACGGCGGCACGGCTGAGCCCGGACTCCAGCGCAATGGTGGTCGTGGTGCGATAACACACACCCTTGTCGCCAATCACGCATTTGAGATAGACATACAACCACTTCGCATCAAGGGAAAGGCGGCGGCTTTTGAGCCCGCGGATGACCGTATTGGGGATCTCTGTCCTGTATTTATGCAGCGAACCCTCGTCAGCATAGGCTGTCAGTCGGTCTTGGGGCTTCTGTTTGCTCGGGTTCGTGCTCATGGCGGTGTCCCACTGATTAGATTTTCTCGTTTGAATGCGCTATGATTTCATTTGGTAGCCAAAATGTATCCAGATCATAACTATAATTTGGTTGCATTGCAATGCTAAAATAGTTATTCTTACTGGCGAAGGAGGTGCATCTATGGCACGCAGCAAGGCCGCTTCGGACGCGATCGAGTCGTTGACCGTACGATTTCCCAAGGAGGTATTGCAGGCACTGCGCGAGAGCGCCAAGGCCAATGATCGTAGCTTGAACCAAGAGATTGTGAATGTAACACGGCGCCGCGTAACGTCCCAGCAAACTACGCAAAGAGACCATGATCTTGTGTGCTCCAATACCGAGGAATGATGCCGCTACCCCCTAACGCCTGGAGTCCCCCATGCAGATGGTCGTCGAGTGCCTCGTCTTTGTCGCTGGCATGGCGTGCGGCGCCGCCCTCACCCTCGACTGGGTGACGCGGAGAGGCGCCGCGCCCTTCCAGCGCCGTGAGCGACCGTAACCCCTGGAGGTCCTCATGTCCCCTGAGCTGCTGACCCAGTGCCGCGCGCTTCTGGCGGCCTACGCCGCGGCGTCCTCGGCGTCGGAGCGCCTCACGCTCGGCGTGCGCCTGGCCCACCTGACCCTCGTCCACGGGCCGGTCCTCGCCGTCCTAGCGCCGGAGACCTACGCCGCTGCCATCGCCATTACGCGGGCTCCGGCCTATCCGCCGGAGCCCCAACTGGCGTTGTTTCCCGCGGTACGCCCTGGCGGTCCTGATGGCCCGTAAGCAGTCCGAGACGCCTGGGCCGCCCGTCCCCGCGGCGCCGTCCGTGCCGTCGGGCGGAGATGTTCAATAGGGCGCACGCACACCGGCCCCCAATGCGGCGTGGCGTAGCCCCCTGTGGGCGGCCGCTTAGCCAGGGGGAAGGTGAGCATCGCCCCATCAATCAGGTAACTGGTGAGCGAGCACGGCTCCTGCCAGATGAGGTGCGCCGTGAACAGCGCCTGGAGCGTCTCGACCCAGGCCTCGCTCATGCCGGCCCAGAAGAGGAGATTGGGCACCTGGGACGCTTCCGTGGCCATCTCGCCCCGCGTCTCCATAAACGGCGCGAGGACCGTCGGCATCTCCGCAAACGTCACGGAATCGTTCGCACGGATATAGGCGAGGAGGGCGGCGGCCGCGGGCGGCAACCCCTCGGCGGAGCGGTACGGCTCATACGGCGGCCCGGAGGGCGGTGTCTGTGTTCGGCCTCTCTTACCCATGGGTCACCTTCCGTGTCTGGCGCAGTGTCTTACGCTGTGTCTTACGCTGATGCCGTATGAGATAGGTTTCAAGCGCCTCATGGACGATCTGTGTCGTAGACACAGGTGCTCCGTCGCCCTCGCGTTGTTTTTCGAGCACGCAGATCTGGAGTCTGGTGTAGAGATCGGTGGGCACCCGTATCGTCAGGCTACGGCTCGGCGCGCGGCGGGGTGCCACGCTATTTTACCCGCTGGAGTGGGATGGCATATTGACGTTTGAGCCACGGCTCCAGACACTGCGCCAATACTTCTACATGATAGCCATGTGCCGAGGGATAGGGTTTGCCGATCACCCCCATGTTGCGCATCGGGATACCTTTTTCCAGGCAATAGCCGGTTAGATAGCGACCAAACTCCGGCCAGAGCTTTTCAGGAAACTGGCGCTCGAGCTTTTCTTGGTAGACATACTCGGCAATGGTAAACCAGTGCTGGTGTTGGATGGCCATCTCCGCTTTGACCTCGGCCCTCGCTGCCTGGATCTGGGCTTCGTGGGCGGCGAGCCGGGCCTGGGCGACGCCCTCGACCAGTTCGATAATGGCGCGCAGTTCCGGGAAGGCCGCCGCCGCACTCTGGCGTTGGAGATTCTCCTGGACCCCGAGGCCGGTCTGTTCCCGCGATTCCTGGTCGGCTTCCGCATAGGTCAGCTGTTCCTGGATATACGTCCACATCTTGCAGGCAAACTCGGTATCGCCTTTCGCTCCCGCCAGGAGCACATGGGGCCAGGCGACAAAATTGGCCTGCGATGTGTGCTTGTTGAGGCCAAAGTGATCTATAATGAACCTCCGGTCATTGTAACCGGAGGTTCCAATAGTCAGAAATTCAACGTCATAGCGCTTTAGGAGTTTGCCAAGCGTTGAGGTGTCGCCGTCTTCATAGCAGAGTCGGGCCAAATCGCGGGCGAGTATGACGCGGTGGCCCTCAAAACTGTCTTCGCGGTGCCAGCTGCGGTAGGTATAGCGCTGCGCTAGGGTCAGTAACTGCTGATTCCCGCGTTCCTTGGCCAGGGCGTGAATAAATGCCTGGATTGCGTCACGACGGCCATGCAGCACATCGCTGCGGAATTGTTCGAGATTCATGCGGAGTCCCTTTCGTAGTGGCTGCTTTGTCGCAGTTGCAGACTGCAGCCTAGACCTGCAGGAGGTCGCGTAACCGTTCTTTGTCTGTGCCGTCTTCACCTCCGTCTTTGCCTCTTTTTCCCATGACACGCTCTGCACAGCGTTACGAGGGCCTGCATCGGCACCTCCCAGGGCATCACCCCGTACACGTACCAGCGATGATGCACCTGCAACTCCCTGTTCGTTGCCCCGCACTCTTGGCAGGCCCAGCGATCGCGAGCAAAAATCTCCAGCCGCCGCTTCTGCCAGCGCGGATCGCGCAGCAACTGCCGATAGGCCCGGCGCCTGGATGGGGGTGTGCGGCGCCGGGCCGTGCGACTCATCTACTCCTCCTCGACGCCACCCTGTAACGCCCGACGCTCATGCGGTGTGAGCATCTCACTCAAGAAGCGTAGGCGATCCTCCGGCGTGACCTGGCGCCAAGAGCGATGGAGGGAGTCGAGCGGGGTCGGGCTCTCTGGCGCTCTTAGGGCCTCGTGGGGCACCTCCTGGGCGCGGCACCTTTCACAGCGATTCCCCGGCGTGCCGAAGAAAATACCGCCGCACTCGTAGCAGCGGACGCGCGGCAGGACCTGCGCTGGCACAAACGCCTGCGGCGTCCGGGAGGTGTGGGCATCATGCCTGCGTGTGGCCATCGTGTTCCCTTTCTTCGCTAATTGCGCCGCAGCCACACGCTCAGCCGTGCCTGGGCGCCGTGCCAGAGTCCCTCCTGGGCACGGCCGTGCACGAGGCGCTGGGCGCGGTCTGTGTGTTCCTCCCGGTGGCGCCAGGCACGCAGGAGCTGCAACGTCTCCGCTTTGGCCTGGGACGTCTGTCCCGGCATCGTGAGATACGGGGCGGCCCAGGGTTGCGTCACGACCTGCAGGGCCGTGCCGTCCTGGCGTTCGCGCGCGTGGATGAGCGTGCGGAGGGCGTCGTGGTTCACAGCGGTCTCCTCGTAAGGATGCGTTCGATTGCTGGCATATCACGCGGGCGCCATTCATAGACTTCGACCCCAGGCACCGAATGCCGTAGGAGATCGAGCCAGATGGTTTGCTCGGGTGTCAGCTTGCCTTGCTGGCTTTTGAGTTCGGTAAAAATCAGACGTCCTGGCTTGACCAAGGTCAGATCCGGAAATCCTACGTCTGATTTGCGACTATCAAAGACGTGGAACGTTTCAAAGGCATGGGCTTTGGCGAGCGTACGCACGCGCGCCAAGAGGACCCCCTCGGGCGTCTCAGGGTCCATGGTGCGTGCCTTGGCGGGCAGGGTCAGGGCCGGGTCGAGCGCCAGGCCGTGGCGCTGGGCGTGGGCAATGGCGTCGGCTTCGGTCCACCGATCTGGCGGGCGCATGGGTCACTCCTCACAGGAGGCTCCTTGAGCGTAGAGCAAGCGGGGACAGTCGGCTGGAATCCTACGACTCTCGGGCGCGTGAGACAACCCTAAAAAGCAGGACCATCCTGCCCTGGTGCAGCGGCTGCCGGACGAGGCGGTCGTCCGGCTCTGGCGCTTCGTGTGGTGGTGGGTCAGTCATCAGTCGTAACGGTGTCAGGGCAATCCGTGGGGGTGAGCAGGCCGGCCTCGATCTCGTCGGCGAGGCCGCGTAAGAGTGTCACCAGCCGGGCGGGGGTCCCCTGTACGTAGTCTTCATAGACGCGGGGCCACTGCGCCTGCGCGGCATCGTAGCGTTCGATACTGATTTCCAATCGACATCGCGGCGATGGACGGGCCATCGTTCCTCCTTGTGGTGAGAGGGCGGCGTACGCCGCCCCGGTGGTGGTTAATCACCGAAACATACGCCGCCGCCTGCCGCCGTGTGGCACCAGTACGGCTTGCCGTTCTTCTTGCTGCGGCGCTGCTCTAGCGGTACGCCATGCCGGGCACAGAGGCGTTGCTCCGGCTCGGACGCCGTGCTCCTGGGCGTCGGGGCCGCCGGGTAGCGCGCCAGGACGCGCTCCAGTCGCGCCAGGACCTCGTCTTCTGCCACGCCGCGGAGGGTGAGCTGCACCTCGCGCCCGTCGATCGTCAGGCGCACATTGACGCTCGTCGGCGCCTCGGGTAAGGCCGCGGGGGCCACGGGCGCACCCGGCGCCGCCAACTCCTCCAGGGTGCGCTTGTAGAGCAGGGCCGCAAACCAGTGCTTACACCGCGCCTGGGGGGCGCCAAACTGCGCATCCTTGCAGGGACAGGCGCTATTGACCAGATACGTGTGCGCCGCCTCGCCCTCCTGGGAGCAGACGCTGAAGTGGGTGCCGTCGTCCTCGGGGAAGACGCCGCCCGCTACGACAATCGCGTGGCCCATTTCGAGCCGGCCGTGCTGCTCCTGGGGGAGCTTGGCATGGGCAATGGCAGTCAGTTGGGTGAGCATCGCGGCGAACGTGCGGGGCTTGTCGCCGCCGGGAAAGGGTGCTACGGTTCTCATCTGCGTTGCCTTTCTGGGGAAGGGTACGGGCAAGAGGCCGTCGGGTGTTCGCCCACCTGGCGGTCTCGCTTGTGCTCTCAGTAGCGCAGGCGGGCATCCTCCGCTTCGGGGGGGCGCATGCCGAGATCCTGCGCCGTCATGCGCGTGAGGCACCCACGTTCCATCTCCTGTTGGAGTGTGGTCGGAGACAGGCGTGGGAAGTCGTAGACGAGGCGGATGATCGCCTCAGCGCCGACCTGGGTCTGTGCATCGGTGCCGAGTCTTACCTGGATGCGCCGAGAGAGGTCCAGGGCGCTGAGGAGGCTCATGCCGCCATCACGAGCACGGGCGAAGGTGAGGGTAAAGACCCCGCGTATCTGGCAGAGTTGCTCCGTCGGCGTGAGATACGTCTCCAGCGGCGGCGGCGCCGGCACCGGGCGCGGCTGTTTCGGGCCGGCCAGGACACTCCCGGCGAGGAGTAGCGTACTCAGGGTCAGGGCGAGGGTGGTCGTGGTGCGGATCATACGGTCTCCTTGTGGTGCTGGGCTATGGAAAGCAGCCCCGGTGGTTGTGGTTACTCTCGTGCCCAGTACGCTTCGCAGGCGTCGTAGGTTGCTTGCTCGTGGGCGATAGCGTTAGCCACGCGCTTGGGTATCAGGTACGGTAGCAGCTGCCTGGCTGCGGTGACGTTGTGGCGCAGCGTGTCGGCGTCGGGTGGGTACATGCCGTCGCTGTCGTGGGCGAGAATGTCCAAGTAGACCAGCACGTCCGCCAGGTTGCGGCTGGCGTCCTGCAGGGCCTGTTTGATGTCGAGGAGCGGATACGATTGCCTAGGCATACGGTCTCCTTGTGGTGGGGGGCGGTTCGCGCTCGCCCCGGATGATTTACGCCGCGATGATGGCGGCTTCGCGTTTCCGTGCCTCTAAGACCGTGAGGTCCGTCCCGGCGGCCAGGTCTGCGAGCCGCTGCTCGGCCGCCACATCAACTCTCCCAAAAAGCATCAGTGCTGGGGCATCGGCGTCCGTGAGGCGCTGGACGTGGTCGTCGTCGCTCACGAAGTACACCTCGCCGCGGTGGTTCCGGAGCGCCGTGCCGTACGTGCCCTGAAACGTCGCGTGATAGGCGATGCGCTTGTGCGCAGTGGGGGTCTGTGGTACTGTCTGCATGAGCTTCTCTCCTTCCGTTGGGGGTGGCTCTCTCATGGGGAGGCGTCCGGCTTGAGCGTGGCTGCTGGCCGGGCGCCTTCACTTCCGTCGATCTGCTCCCAGGACGCGTCTCCCTGGAGCCTCTCTGCCGCGTGCGCCTCGCACAGGTGCACCACGTCCAGGTCTGGCCATGGCATGTAGCCTGGCTTCCGTCGCAGCGTGACACTGCCTCTCGCCGGACAGCGGCGCGTCCGCACATACGATACCCGCTGTCCGTGGCGCTCCCCATGGTCGGTGCTGTACTCTTTCCGTTCACAGCGCGGCTGCTTCATACGTTGCTCCTTGTCGCGTCCAGGCTTGTGACAGGCGCCTCACCATGAGGCGGTCGCATTAGGCAGGCACGAGGCCTGCTCACTCTGCGTTATTCAGGGATATACACACTGGCCGTTAAGCCGTGCTGATACACCGGCGTGTGCCAGTGGGTGATCGTCTCGACGGTGCAGGTGCCGTCTCGCAGGGCAATCCCGTAGGTGCGGGGGGCTATTTTCCAGCAGTGCAGAACGCGCAGGCGGCTCACCGTGCTCGGGGAAAAACTAAACGTTTCGCCGACTTGTAAGCTTTTAAAGGTCATGGGGCGTCTCCTTGGTGTCATCTGAGGTTTATGCTGCCTGTGAACAGCTGCGCATCCCGCGCAGGCTCATTACACCATGGTGTCGTCGTCGCCAGGGTCCTCGCGTTCGATGCTCTCCTAGTGGGGCGTTTGTCTTCAGTAGCCTTCGAGGGGGGTGTGCCTCTTCTCGCCCTGGCTCTGTCTTTCCCTCCCCGGTTTCGTAAGTGCCGGCATGCATGAGGTACTCAACTCTGTAGCGCCCATCGCGTTGTCAATCAACCAACCAACTGAAAGTAATCTTACACCCAATTGGGAAGTATGTCAATGCCAATAGGAAACTATTTTACACCCAAACGGAAAATATTATGCTATACTCTGTTCTGAAAGGAGAGCAGGTTATGGCATGGAATATTGCAGAACGTGTTGAGGCATGTCGCAAAGCCAAAGGCTGGACGCGTAGCGAGTTGGCGCGACGGGCCAAGCTGAATCCTACCCACCTCTGGAAAATTCTCAGTGGGCAACGCCCACGCATCGAAGCTGTGACGGTCAAGAGTCTTGCGCGTGCCTTACGCGTGCCAACCGATTACTTATTAGGGATGGATCTCGAAGAGGATAACGAGGAGCCGATGGTATGAGTGTTTCGCTTGAGGAGCGTTTTTGGAACCACGTGCAGATCTGTGAGCATGGGATCGAATGCGGCGAGTGTTGCTGGCCGTGGCGCGGCGCGCTGAGTAATGGCTATGGGGTGTTGTCTGTCTATGATGCCGCGCGGTACCAACAGACCAAACTGCCTTCCAAGAACATACTTGCCCATCGCCTCGCCTGTGAAATCGCCCTTCATGCCCACATCCCTACTGGCCTCTACGCTCTCCATAAATGTAACTATCGCGCGTGTTGCCATTTCCATCCTCGCCATGTCTATATAGGTGATTCCCTACAAAATATTCACGATGCTATTGCGGCAGGTACGCATATAAGCCTCCATCAACGAGGCGCTCCTCATTGGCGAAAACGTGATCCTGAACGCAGCAAACAACACAAGCCTGTGTTAAAACATCCTTTTGAAAAGATTCAACGTATACGTTCTCTTGCCTATGCAGGATTTCCTGTTGGGGTTATCGCTCGTATCTTTGGCTTGCGTGAAGGTTATGTATCGGCGGTAGTCTTGCGCAAAATACGCCTTGATAGCTAAGGTCTATAGGAGAAGCTCTCGCTCCCTCGCCACCCGCCGTTTTTGCTTGACATTCCCCAGCCGTCTCTCGCACACTAGTAGGGCGTATTTGATTCTGTTCTGTACATCGGCGTTGACGTTCCGTCTTGCGTACGGCTTGGGCGCCACAGTGGCGAGGGGGCCTCAACCGCCCTCTTGGCTCGCGCACGTCGAGCACGCCCATCTCACCCCTCATCCCTACTCTCTCTCTCTCTCTCCTTGAGCGGAGCGGAGAGGCGTGGTGGCGTCGTCACGTCCCTGGAAGGGATTGAAACCATGGCCGAGCAGTCCCCGTGTCCGCACAGCAATATTGAAGCCCAGGTCCAGGCGCGCCCGACCGCCACGCTCCCCCAGGGCCAGCGCTATCAGGTCCTCGTGCGCCTCCGCTGTGCGGCGTGTACCACGCCACTCACCTTTGAGTTGCCCCCCGGCTTTGTAGGCGATTCCATGCACGCCGCGACGATGAGCAGCGATGCCTACGAAGCACGCCTGGGCGCCACACTGAAGACGGCCGTGCCGACGCAGGACGTCGGCCCCTGGCTGGCGGTGACGGTGCTGCCCCAGGACACGACGCCGGCGCCCACGACCCCGCTGCCGGTCCCGGCTCCGGTGTAGTGCGATGGCGCCCCCGCTCACGCAGCTCTCGCCCGAGCAACTCACGCTCGTCGCCATTGCCGAGCTCAAGCCGCATCCCCGCAACGACGGGACGCATCCCCCAGCCGAACTCGACCACCTCAAAGCCTCGATTACGCAGCACGGCATTTACCGCAACGTCGTCCTGGCACAGGATGGGACCCTGCTCGCCGGCCATGGCGTGGTGGAAGCCGCCCGGGCGCTGGGCCAGACGCATGTGCCCGGCTACCGCCTGCCGTATGCGCCGGACGATCCGGCGGCCCTCGCGCTGCTCGTGGGCGATAACCATATTGCGCGACTGCGCGAGCAAGATGACGCGCAGCTC
>Ga0209382_10005534_pt1 | contig 16431 bp, 12 predicted proteins | sample SoiMetdeltSBSDD5_FD_187599 | JGI IMG/M metagenome (GOLD analysis project Ga0209382, IMG submission 187599) | Bulk soil microbial communities from a Populus tree surrounding site in Tennessee, USA - Soil MetaG P. deltoides SBSDD5 (SPAdes) (version 2) | ecosystem: Environmental > Terrestrial >...
CGCGATCCGCGAGAAGCGCGGCTCGAACAGCAGCGCCTCCGACTCCGGCACGTCCACGCTGGCGTACGCGCCCAGCAGATCGGTTGGCGAGCCGTGGCACTGAACCCGCGAGATGGTGCCGAGCTCGCGGCAGACGCGGGCGAACGTCTCGAAGAACGCCTGCTGCATGGTGCTGCCGACCAGCCGGCGGTACTCATAGCGCATCGGAGCGAGGGTGCGAGCCAGTTCGACGCGCTCCTCCAGCCGGTAGCCGAAGCGGGACTCGAACGAGTCCCACAGCTCCGGACTCCAGATGCCCCCCGGGTCGAGCTCCAGCGAGTCGCAGACCAGGGCGGACGGCGAGCCGGCCAGCGCAGGCTTCAGGGCCGGCGCGAGCGCCTCGGCGTAGCGTCGCAGCGCCCCCTCCGAAAGGTGGTTCAGGACGAGACGCGGCCCCGTTTCCCAGGAGCCGTAGAGCCGCTGCATCGAGGGACCGGTCAGCGTCTGGAGCGCGTCCTCAGGACGCACCCGGGAGCCGCCGAACGGCCAGCAGCTTCCGAACGTCAGATCGCAGCCGAGCCCGATCTCGTCGGCGTACCGTTTGGCGAACCCGACCAGCTCGGACCACTCCGCGCCGAGCCACTCCGGGCGGGTCTCGGTCTCCGTGCGCCCCTGCCAGGTCGGATCGAGCCAGGCCAGCTCGACGCCGCCGAACCCGTTCGCGCTCAGCCAGTTGAGCTGGAAGACGATGTCTTCCTGACGGAACGGGCCGCCGAGCCACCACCAGCGCGTGTACGGCCGAGACGACTGATACGCCGGATACTGCGTCAAGTCCGGGGCCATGCGTGCGGAGCTCCCTGCTGCTCGCGATTTTCAACGATCATAACTAGAGACGGGCTTCGGCCGTCGACACCCCCGAAGATGAGGAGACCCCGAGATGGCGACAGAGCTGGCCTGGAGCTCGGCGACCGAGCTGGCGAAGCTGATTCGGCGAGGCAAGCTCTCGCCCGTTGAGCTGGTGGACGCACTCCTGGACCGGATCGAGCGCGTCAACCCCGCCGTCAACGCCTACTGCACCGTGACGGCGGACGAGGCGCGCGCCGCCGCCAGGGACGCAGAATCCGCGATCCGCTCCGGCGAAGAGCTGGGGCTGCTCCACGGCATTCCGTACTCGCTCAAAGACCTGACGCCGACGCGCGGCATCCGGACCACGATGGGCTCCAAGATCTTCGAGCACAACGTGCCCGACTACGACGGCCTGCTGGTCCAGCGGATGCGGGCAGCCGGCGCGATCCTCCTGGGCAAAACGAACACCCCGGAGTTCGGCTGCAAGCCCCTCACCGACAACCGCGTCTTCGGCGCGACCCGCAACCCCTGGGCGCTCGACCACTCGCCGGGCGGCTCGTCTGGCGGGGCATCGGCGGCGGTGGCGGCCGGACTCGGGCCGCTGGCACAGGGGAGCGACCTGGCGGCCTCGATCCGCCAGCCGGCCGCCTGGAGCGGAGTTGTCGGGTTCAAGCCGTCCCAGGGGCGGGTGCCGCGCGTCCCGAACGCCTCCGGCTGGAGCGGCCTCTCGGTGGACGGCCCGATCGCCCGGACGGTGGCCGACGCCGCGCTGATGTTCGCGGCGATCGCCGGACCTGATCCGAGAGACCCGCTGAGCCTACCACTCACGGGCGAGGAGTGGGAGACGATCGTCGACGAGATCGACCCGTCGTCGCCGGCCGGATCGCCGCTGCGCGAGCTGCGCGTCGCATGGACCCCGGACCTGGGCGGGGCGGCCCCGGTCGATCCCGCCGTCGCCGCGATCTGCGCGGTCGCCGCCCGTGCCTTCGAGACGTTCGACTGTCACCTGGAGGAGGACTCACCCCAGATCGGCGCGATCGAGGAGTCGTTCGTCCTGCTCAACGCCGGGCTGCGCCAGGCCGCACTCGGCAAGTACCTGGACGAGTGGCGCGACCAGATGGACCCGATTCTGGTCAGCCGGCTGGAGGTGTCGAGTGAGGCGACGGCCGTCCAGGTCGCCCAGGCGGAGGTCGAGCGGACGGCGTACCACCAGCGGCTCTGCGCCTTCTTCGAGCGGTACGACCTGCTGCTGCTCCCGACCGCGGCGACGCCGGCTCTGCCGCTCGACGTCCAGTTCCCGATCCAGGTTGGCGGTCGCGAACTGCAGAAGCCGTTCGACATGCTGCTCCCGACGTACGCCTTCAACTTCAGCAACTTCCCTGCGATCTCGGTGCCGGCCGGCTGGACTGAGGACGGGCTGCCGGTCGGGCTCCAGATCGTCGGCGGCTGGCAGAAGGACGCGCTGGTCCTCCAGGCGGCAGCCGCGTTCGAGCAGGCCCGGCCCTGGGCCGACCGCCGCCCGCCGCTGGCGTGACGACACTCGGCGCGAACCGGCGAGATCGCGCGGCGGGCGCCGGCGAGGAGCGCGGTACACTCTCTTCGGGTGGCTGACGGACCCCGGGAGGCTGGATGGCGACGCCCTCGCTCAAGATGTCGGACGATCGGCGCCTCGCCGAGCTGGGCCAGGACGTCGTCGCGGCAGCGTACCTGAAGGGTAGATTCGTCCTCAGGTCGGGAGCGATCAGCTCGTACTACTTCGACAAGTACATGCTGACGACCCGCCCGGCGATTTTGCGCCGCGTCGCCGAGGCGCTCGCTGCGATGGTCCCGCCCGACACCGATCGCCTGGCTGGTCCCGAGCTTGGCGCCGTGCCGCTGGCAACCGCTGTCTCGCTGGAGCTGGGGCTGCCGTGCCTGTTTGTGCGGAAGCAGGCGAAAGGGTACGGCACCTCGGCGAGCTTCGAGGGAGAGATCTACGCCGGCGAGCGCGTCGTCGTGCTGGAGGATGTCCTGACGACCGGCAGCGAGGCGATCCGCTCGGCCCGGGCGCTGCGCGAGTTCGGCGCCAACGTGGTCGAGATCCTGGGAGTCATCGACCGTGAAGAGGGCGCGGCGGCGAACATCGCGGCGGCCGGCTTCCACTTCCGCGCGCTGTTCACCAGGCGCAGCCTCGGGCTCTGACGGACGGGCGATGAATCAGGGCGACGACGCCATCTGGGCCCTGTTGGGACGTGTCGGGCTGACACGGAAGGGCGGCTCGCTGGACGCCCTCGCCGACCCGGCCGCGACCGATGCGCTTGCCGCGCTGCTCGCCGATCGGCTCCGGCTGTGTGAGCTGAGCGTCGTCATCGTCTGGGAAGGGCTCCAAAGCGTCGTCCTCGGGTACGCTGTCGGGCTTCGGCTCGGCGTACCGGTGGTCGTGCTGTCGGACGACGAGGGGCTGGTCAGCAGCTCGAGGCCGATCACCGCCGACACCCGCGTCGCGCTCGTCGCCGCGACGCCGCTGCACCCGTCGATGACGAGAATGGCGACCGGCTACCTCGAATCGTGGGACGCGGAACTGGTGGTGACCGCGACCCTGCTCGGTCGTCCGGATGATGCAGCCGGCACCGTCGCGCTTGCCGAGCTTCCGCCTGACGAGTCCGTCCGCGCGATACTCACCCATACTGATGCGGCGCCAACGCCCGGCCCGGCTCAGAGACAGGACAGGAGGTAGGGGTACGTGTTCGGAGATGCGGGCCGCGCCGGCGAGCGTCAGAGCCTCTTCCTGGACGACGAGGTGATCGAGCCGGCGTTCGACGATCGGCCGGCCGACGACGCCGTCCCGGAAACCGGCCTCGAAGCGACGCTCGACGCGGACGTGGGCGTCACCGACGACCGCCTCTCGCGGATCGATCCGGTCCCCGACGCGGGCCGCATCTCGGCGGCGATCCAGCGGCTCAGCGAGATCGGCGGCGACGGACGGGCGACAGTCAGTCGGCTGGCGTTCACGGCCGCCGAGCGCGAGGCACATGCACTGTTCGCCGAGTGGCTCCGGGCGGCCGGCTTCTCGGCCCGGGTGGACGCGTTCGGCAACACGATCGGCGAGCGGCCGGGCGGCACCGACCGGCCGTACCTGACGCTCGGATCGCACCTCGACTCGGTCCCCAACGGCGGGCGGTTCGACGGGGTGGTGGGGGTGGTCGGGGCGCTCGAAGTCGGGCGGATGATCCAGGAGAGCGGTATCGTCACCCGGCATCCGCTGCGGATCGTCGCGTTCGCCAACGAGGAGGGCGCGCGCTTCGGCGAGGCGTGCCTGGGCAGCAAGGCGGTCGTCGGCATGATCGGCCCGCGCGACGCCGAGCGGCTGCGAGACGTGCAGGGGGTGACGCTGGCAGCGGCGATGTCGGAGCTGGGTCTGGACCCCCGCCGGATCGAGGAGGCGCAGTGGTCAGACGGCGAGGTCGCCGCCTACCTGGAGCTGCACATCGAGCAGGCGCGGCTGCTCGAAGCGCAGGAACTGGCGATCGGCATCGTCGACGCGGTGGCCGGCAACACGCGCCTCCGCGTCGCCCTCCACGGAAGGGCCGATCACTCGGGCGGCACGCCGATGGACTGGCGCCGGGACGCGCTGGCCGGCGCCGCCGAGATGGTGCTGGAGGTCGAGCGGATCGCCAACGAGCCAGCGCGCCGAGCGACGGTCGCGACGGTCGGCCGCCTCAACGTCTCGCCGAACAACATCACGACGATCCCCGGGCGGGTCGACTTCAGCGTAGACGTTCGCGACGTCGACAGCGACCGCCAGCGCGACACGGCCCGCGAGCTGGTCGAGCGCTTCGAGCGGATCGCCAGTCGGCGTGATCTGGTGCTGGAGTACGAGGTCGTGTCGGACACCTCGCCGAGCGTGCTGCCGCTCTGGCTGCGCCGCCTGACGAAGCAGGTCTGCGTCGATCTGGGGCTGCCGCACCGGGTGATGGCGAGCGGGGCGGGCCACGACGCGCAGATCCTGGCCCGGCGGCTGCCGGCTGCGATGCTGTTCGTGCCCAGCCACGCCGGCTTGAGCCACGTGCCGGAGGAGTGGACCAGCGTGGAGGACATCACGCGGGGCGTGCGGGCGCTCTACGCCTGCCTGATGCGCCTGGACCGCTTCCTGGCCGACGAGGTCGCCTGAGCAGACCCTGCATCGCTCAGGTCACTCAGGCACCATGCGTGGTTTCATATCCCAGTGCACGAACCAGCAAGTCTGGACCGGCGGCTAGCTGACGACTCCGTCCGCGCCGATCCTCGGTGCCAAGCGCAAACGACTCGCCGGCCTCACGGCCACTTTGCTCATACGCGCGCTTGACTACCACGAGGGCGTCAGTCTCGCGCTCAAACGTATTGACAAGATTGCCGGTTGGCATGTGCCAGAGCTCATAGTGCATGGAATCAGTCTACCCTTCAACCCGATCAACCGCCACCACACACCGCAAGATCACCGTTGGCTCACCCCAGACCGTGAAGTGACCTGAACTCGATGTCGTACGCTCGATGACGACCGACTCAACACCGGTAAGGTCCACCATGGCAATGAAGCTTCCGAGAAATCGAAAGGCTGGCGCTTTGCGCCGCGCCTGGGCAAGGGTTCGGTACATCGAGAGACCCGACTCCAGGCGCCTTGTTTCATCATCCGCAGCCGGGTCAATCAATCCAAGCGCTGCCTTGGACGTCATATCGAGCAGCGTCGGAGGATCGGTTCTCACGATTCGGTACAGCTCGAGTGGTCGAATTGGAACAGTTTGAGAACGAGAAGGAGTTACCATCGCACGCACTCTCCACGATCCAGGACGGGAGCCCGCCCACGCGCGTCATTCTAGTACTACAACGACGAGAGTTATGGTGGGTTGAGGGCAAGTGTGAGGCGATCACGCTGCCGTCTGCGTGCGTGTGAGCGTGTGGCAGCCGCGTTGCGCATCTGGGTCGTCGCGAGCCACGTCAGCAAGTCGTCGCGGCTCCAGGCCCGGTGCGGCAGGAGGAGACGAAGGATCCGGCTGACCTGGGGGATGGTGAGGCCCGGCTGATTTTTCCCCCAACTCCTGTCGGAGCGGCAAAAGGAAGAGGCCGGCCAGCAGGGCGAGGGCGATGTGATGATGCCAGCCCCGCCACCCACGGACTTCGTACTCGTCGAGGCCGATCTACGTTTTCGTCTGCTCGAAGCCAGTCTCGATCGTCCAGCGGCGCGACGCGACTTGGCCGAGTAGCAGCAGCGGCACACCCGGTGGGGCATTGGTGAGGTACAGCTTGAGCTCGCGGCCATCGAGGTTGCGGCGGAACACGGCGGTCAGCTCCCCGCCGAGGACCCCGGCGCGGAACGCGCGGACCCGCTGGTGGGCGAACTGGTAGGTGCGCGGCCCCTGCGCGCCGAGCCCGATCGTGAGCGTCTGCCACCGGTCCGCCAGCGCGGCCGCCAGATCGCCCAGCGTCGTCGGCCGTCCCAGGTCCTCTCGGAGGCGCCAGCTCCCGCTCGCCACCGGCGTCGTCGGGGCCGGGCCGGTCACCGGACAAACCCCGGTGGTCACGGGCACTTCCAGCAGATACCAGAGCCCGTCGCCGTCGAGCGCGTCACGAAAGGCCGGGTTGCCGCCGTAGACCGCATCGCCGGTGACCCACCGCGCCTGCAGGTGTCCACGAGCCCGGGCCGCGCGCACCATCGCGAGGGCTAACACGGGTTTGGTCGCGACGTCGACGTCATCCGGCACCCCGGCCGCGCGGCACCGGTCCGAGTCATCGGTCCAGACCTCGGGGAGATAGAGCCGGGCGTCCACCAGCGCCTGCCCGCGCGACGACGCATACCCCAGGAACACCCCGATCTGGCAGTTGCCGACCTTCCCCAGCGTCCCGGAGTAGTGCCGGGCCACGCCGACCGACTTCGTCCCCTGTTTCGGGACCCCGGTCTCATCGACCACGAAGACCGCGTCCGGCTCCTCCAGCAGGGGCGCGACGTCCTCCTGGAGATACTCGATCACGCGCTCCGCCGACCACGGCGCGTCACTCAGAAACCGCTGCAACGCGCGCGGGGTCGCGCCGTCGACGTGCTCGGCCAGGTTCTCGGCGTTGCGTCGGTCGTCGCCGCCGACCAGCAGGCCCCGCAGGTACTGCTCCCCGCGCTCCCAGCCGCCCCAACTCCGAAACACCGGTCCGTAGCGTCGACTCAGCGCCGCGAACCGATCAGCCAGTCGATCCAGGTCTGACGGGTCCATCGTCGCACCCCCAGCATCACCCGGTCACCTCCATGGTAGCCGGACGTAAGACCCGTCGTTGTAGTACTAGAGCTTCGACTTCGAATACGAAAGCGTCACCGCTCAAACCGCGCACACACATTCCAGACCACGCTCCCGCAGATCGTCGTTCGTTCATTCAGGTGAGCGGCGCCGCATAGCATTGTGGAGCAGCGTGAAGAGGGGACCGTCGAAGCCGTGAAGATGCGGAGCCCGCTAGTCTCAGCGCTCGCCTTGTTCGTGATGCTGCCACTCCAGATGTTCCAGGTCGCGGGCGCACAGGCGGCCGACGCCGACCCGGCCGACTTCCTGCCATCCGGCGCCGCGATCCGTCAGACGGTCCACGGCGACGTGGACGGCGACGGTCGGGAAGATCAGGTGACGCTCTACTCGCTCCAGGCGACGGCCGCGGCGGCACCGCGCGCCAATCTGCTGGTCCTGCTGACGACTGACAACGGCGTCCGACCGGTCCACCTATACGGCGAGCCGCCCGGCATCCCTTCTGCGACCTCGGGACAGGCGATGCGGGGCGAGCCGACGCTCGATCCGTACGGCTCCACCGACCTGACGCTGAGCGACCTGAACGCCGATGGCATTAGCGAGATCCAGTTGACCGTCCACGTGCAGTACCAGGAGCCGAAGCGGCGAACGCTGCTCTGGGTGTTCGGGCGCGGAGATGTGCCGGTTGAGACTGAAGACCACGCCGTCGCGCCGCCGTGGGCCGGCACCGGCTTCCGGCTGGAGGCGTTCCTCGAAGGCACCCAGGTCATGCTCTTGACACCAGGGCCGGGGAATCCGGATCGGACGGTCGCGCTGCGCCGGGAGGCCGAGGAGCGCCGACTCGGCGGCCCGGATCCGACGCTCTTGACTCGCGAGACGTTTCAGTGGCGACACGGCGGCTATCGCCTCACCGAGCGCTCGCTGAACCTGCCGGCCGAGACCGGTACCAGCGCGCGCTCGCCCGAGACGGCCGTCCTGGCGTTCTACGAGGCGGTCGGCCGGGGCGACCTTCCCGCGGCCGTCGACCTGCTCGGCGACGACCTCCGCGCCAGTCGCTCCGCACCGGTGACGACCTATCCGTCGGCGCCGCTGAGCGCGCAGCGTGTCGAGGAGCTGCGTACGGTTGACGAGTACGTGAGCCGCCAGGCGCGCTCGGAGACGGAGCGGCTGGTCTACGTCCGCGTCAGCATGTACGACCCGCGCTTCGATCCGCCGCCGGCCGCCGGCCCGGACGAGGCAGAGACGGCTCCCGGGCCACTGCCACCCAGGCACACCATCGCCGGCACCTGGCGGACCCAGAAAGACGGCGACCGGTGGCGCCTGGTCGCAGGCAGCCTGCGCGAGACGGCGAACCTCGACGCGATCTCGGCCGTGCTGCCGCCTGGTTTGACCCCGGAGCAGACGGCAGGCGCCGACCTTCGAGGGCAAGGCGTCGAGGACGTGGCCGTGCTGGTCCGGAGCCCGGGTCGGTTCGGGTTCCTGGAGCCGTACTTCGTGTTTGGCGGGGCGACCGGGCCAGAGCGGAGCGTGCCGCTCGGATCGTTTGTGGGGGGCGACCCCGTTGGCGCGGTCGGCGGAACGATCCGCGCCGACGACGTCAACGCGGACGGCAAGCCGGAGATCGCCTTCAGCGCGTTCGTCGGGGCGCACTCGGCGCTGCTCTGGGTGCTGCAATGGGACGGGTCGACGTTCGTGCCGCTCTTCGCGGAGGTCAGCAACTCGCCGACCGTCGACCTGACCGATCTGGACGGCGACGGCGTCGCGGAGATCGTGCTCGGTCAGTCCGGCTACTGCGGGAGCTACGCCGGCAGCCCGCGCATGGCGTTCGCGTTCCGCTGGGAGAACGGCGCATACCGCTCGGCCTCGATGCGATATCCCGATCTGAACGACGGTATCAGGGAGTTTGCCGGGGAGGTCATCGCGGCGCAGCCCGGCGACGGGCGTGACGATACTCGCGCCTGCATCCAGCACATGCTGGCGACGGCGTACGCGTTCCAGGGGCGTCCCGCTGAATCTCGGGCGGCCTACCAGGCGTACGCGCAGCTCCGGCAACAGGTCTCGGCCGACTCGCGCACCTTCGTCCGCCCGGTCTACGTCGCGGCGGGGTACCTGGAGGCCGACGTGCGAGCCGTCCTGGCGGCGGCAGAATCGGGCCAGAGCCCAGGCTGGGGTGCCACGGAGCGGGCGATCCTCCACGATCTGCTCGGGGACTCGCTGCTCGACCGGGCGCGCGGCTACCAGTACGAAGCGGACAGTGCGGCCGAGCGTGGCAAGGCCAACACGGCCCGCGAGGCCCGGCGCAAGGCGTCCGAGGCGCGGCAGGCGGCCACGCGTGAGTACCAGGCAGCGCTGGCGCTCGACCCGACCGACGAGGAGGCGCGCCGCGCCCTCGGCGAGTGAGGGAGGCCCGGATTACTACCGGAAGTGGAGCAGGATCTCGCGCGAAGCGGGTCCGTGGCTGAGGGACCGGCCTGTTCGTACCAGCTGAGGACACGCAGCGCCCGCAGCGTGTTCCACCGGCTGGGCCGACCGTCGCCGTCTTCGAGCGCAAAGTGCACCTTGCCGGGATGCGTGTTCTCCAGCAACCAGGTTCCGTCCGACTGCCGCCTGGAGCGGATCACGTCGATCGCTTCGTCCATCCGCGAGTCCGGCGCATTCCCGACTGCGCGGAAGTAGTCGAGAGCTCGCAGCACGTCGTAGTGCCAGCGGGTCGGAAACGAGAACTGCAGCCAGGCCGGGTTGACGACTTCGCCAGTGCTCTTGCGCCGGAACAGCTTCCGTTCGAGAAGGTACTCCTCACCCCGTCGTCGCGCGGCGATGGATTCCGCCGAGCCGCCCGTTGCTCGCTCGTGCGCCAGCAGCCCTTCCAGGACGTTGATCGTGGTGTCAAACGACGAGCGGACGGAACCGTACTCCGCCTCGCAGTTCCACCCGCCGTCCGCGAGCTGCTCACCCAGGAGGCGTGCAACGATCCCCTCGACATCCTGACCGAAGTAGACGCCGAGGGCGACGGTCCTGCCGTTGATGCACGGCTCGACCTCGCCGCTGAAGAACGGCTGCCCGGCGTGCTCCCAACGGCAGTGATCCCTGATCTGTGCCACCGCCTGCTGCACCCGGTCGGCGCCCGGATCGACGCCGAAGTCGTGAAGCAGCTGGAGCATCGGCAGCGTGGAGGTCCAGGGCTGGCCAGGGTCCTCGTCGCGCCGCCAGCCCTCGGCCGGGAAGCATGCGCCTCCCGCCCACTGGCCGTCTTCGCCCTGCAACGCCAGCAGCCGGGCACCCCACCCCTCGGTAGCCACCCGCGCGCGCTCCGCCGTCACGACCTCAGACGGCGCATGGACAAGATCGCGCAACACCTGCCAGCGGATGGCAGGGTCAGAATCGAGCAGCCAGTCCAGTACGATCATGCGGTTGAGTCTAGCACCCTGGCGAGACGGAGGATCAGCCAGGGGGCACCTCGACGCTGGATTCTTTATTGCACGCGTGGCACGTGTGACGGCTCATGTGAGCCGCGCTCAGAGCCAGCCGGCCCGGCTTGCGCGCATCACGGCGGCGACCCGGTTGTTGACGTCCAGCCGCCGAAAGATCTCCTGGATGTACCCTTTGACGGTGTTCTCGGAGAGGGCCAGCTCCGCCGCGATCTCGCGGGTCGAGCGGCCGTCCGCCAGCAGTCGCAAAATGCCGCGCTGCTGCGCCGTCAGCGGCGATGCCGGCGCCGGCTGCGCGTCCGGCTGGGTCCGCAAGCGCTCCATCAGACGGGCGCCGACCTTCGGATCGATGGCGGCCTGGCCCTGCGCGACCAGCCTGATGCTGCGCTTCAGCTCAAACTGCTCGACGTCTTTCACCACGTAGCCCGACACGCCGACCTGAATGCAGCGGTCCACCAGGTCGGGGTCGTCGAACGTGGTCAGTGCCAGGACGTGGACGCCGGTGTCCCGCTCGCGGAGCATCCGGCAGACCTCGACGCCGTCCAGGTCAGGGAGCCGAAGGTCAAGCAGGACTACGTCCGGGTGAAGGCGGCCGCAAGTCGAGAGCGCCTCGCTGCCGGTCGCGGCCTCGCCAACCACCTCCAGGTCGGGCTCGGGCTCCAGCAGCGTTCGCAAGCCCTGACGAACGATCTCGTGGTCGTCGACGATCACCACCCGAATCGGCACGGCCGAGGCCCCCTCACCCCCCGACCCCCTCATCAGACCTACCATGGGGCCCCCTCCGCTGCGCGGCGCGAACATCGGCTGCGCCGACGTCCCCACGGCCCTTGCGAGGGAGAGGGGGAGTACGATCGATGCTGTCCGGAAACACAGGAGGTACGGCAGACGTTTCCGTCACGGGGAGCCAGGCGCGGACTACCACGCCGCGCTCCTCGCCGTTCTCCACCAGGAACCGGCCGCCGAGATCCTCGATGCGCTGGCTCATGCCACGCAGCCCGTGATGGGTCGTGCTGTCGCGGTAGCTCGCCAGCATCAGCCGTGGGATACCGTTGCCGTCGTCCTGGACCGCGAGCGAGACGTCGTCCGGGGCGCAGTGCAGCGTGACGACGGCGGTGGTCGCGCCGCTATGGCGGCGGATGTTCGCCAGCGCCTCGCGGGCCACCCCAAACAGCGCCTCCTCGATGGCGGACGGCACTGGACGGGCCTGCCCGCGCACCAGCAGGTCGGCCACGATCGGCGTGGACGCGCTCAGCTCCCGCACCAGCCGGCCCAGCTCGCCGACCAGGTGCCCGCCCTGCAGCTCCGGCGCCGAGAGCGCGAAGATCGCCTCCTTCACTTGCTCAGAGGCGCAGCCGGTCAGCACGCGCAGCTCTTCGAGGGGACGCCTGCCGATCGGCTCGGTCCCTTCGAGCAGCGAGCCGAGCCGCAGGCCCATCGCGAAGATCGTCTGCTGGACCCGGTCGTGCAGCTCGCGGGCGATGCGCTGCCGTTCGTGGATCAGCAGCTCTTGAAGCTGGGCCGCGTCGAGCCGGCGGTGCAGCTCCTGAAGCTGATCGATCATCGCCCGCTGCTGCTCGTACAGGCGCGCGTTCGAGATCGCGATGGCGACCTGATTCGCGAAGGTGACCAGCAGGCGCTCGTCGGCGGACGAGTAGCCGCCCGGCCGGTTGGCGACGCCAAGCATCCCGATGATCTCGCCGCGCAGCAGGAGCGGCACGCCCAGGAAGGTCCGGACCGGCGGATGCCCGTGCGGATGACCTCGGCTGACCGGGTCGTTCGGGACGTCGTTCGAGAGCTTCGGGCGCCGCTCGAGGATCACGACCCCAAAGACGTTCGGGTGGACCGGGATCGCCCGGTACCGGTCGTAGAACGACGGATCGGCCGGCGAGAACCCCTTGATCGCGGCGACGTCCATGACCGCCGAGCCGTTGAGCAGCCCGACGAACCCGAAGGTGGAGGAGGTCAGCTCCAGGCAGAAGCCGAGGGCCGTGTCCAGCACCTGCGGCAGCTCGTGGAGGCCTGCTAGCTCGACCGACATCGCGTACAGCGACGTCAGCTCGTCCTGCGCGGCCGGCGGATCCTGGGCGGTCCTGGACCGTGCCACGTCGTTCACCCCATCGTGACCTGGACGACAGTGTACCCTGACCGCCAGCGTTCCGGCGCGGGAACGATTCAGAAGTGCCTTGACGGACCGGGCCGGGGGCCGTACCGTGGATGGTGCTGGCCTCGACGAGGTCGGATCCGGCATTGGGGAGGCTCTCTCGATGCGCGTACGGACTCACACGCTGCTCTTGCTGTTGCTCGTCCTCGGCCTGGCGACGTTCCCGTCGGCGGCGCTGGCCGCTCAGCCGCCGCTGACGTTCGCTCCGCGCCAGACGCTCACCATCGTGACGATGCGGCTCGGCATCTCGGCCGGCGACGTGATCCAGAACGTCGAGCGGGGGACCGACCGTCGGGCGCTGGAGCGGATCATCCCGGAGCTGTTCGAGTCGGCCACGGCGCTCGGGATCAGGATCGACAGCGTCTCAGTGGGACGCGGCTTCTGGTCGGAGGACGGCGAAGTCGAATCTGAGAACGACCTGGACCTCGTCGTGACGGGGCTGCGTGAAAACATCCTGGCGCTGGGCGCGACGCTCGGGCAGCGCTGGGACCAGAGCGCGGTGCTGGCCTGGGAGATGCGGGTCACCGGCGAGATGCTGACGGCAACGCTGCCGCTGGGTAGCGGCGTGACCAGGCTGAACGAGGCGACCTTCGAGGCGCTGGCGAAGGTGCTGACGGACGGCGGCCACATCAAGTACGCCGGCAGCGAGAGCCTGGTCTTCGTGGCGCACACGGGTGACGACTCTGACGACCAGTTCCGGATCCGGATGGCTCAGGCCAAGGGCGTCCTGGACGGGGCCGGCATCGCGACGTCAGCGCTGATCTTCGGGCAGGCCGAGATGACGGTGCTGAACCGGGCGAATTACCAGCAGTACATCGACGGCGCGGTGCGCGGGAAGGCAGCGTAGCGATGAAGATCACGGACCTGTCGATCACGCTCCACACCTGGGACGTGCCGCCCGTCAACTACACCGGGACCGCCGCCGGCGGGAAGAAGGAGGTGGGCGTCGTCACCATCGGCACCGACGAGGGCGTCGAGGGCCACAGCTTCCTCGGAACGTCCAACCAGGGCGCTGACGAGTTCCTTCACGAGGTCATCGGCCGGCTCAAGCCGGTCGTGATCGGCCGTGATCCGCTCGACGTCGGGGCGATCTGGCAGGAGCTCTGGAAGCGGAACCGCCTGGTCGACAGCAAGTCGATCTGTGCCTTGGACGTCGCGCTCTGGGACATCGTCGGCAAAGTGGCGAACCTGCCGCTGCACCGGCTGTTCGGGACATACCGCGACAAGGCGCCGGCCTACGCCTCCTCGGCAGTGATGGAACACCCCGAGGAGTACGCGCAGGAGGCGCTCAGCTTCCGCGAGAAGGGCTGGACGGCGTACAAGATCCACCCGCCCCGCTTCTGGAAGAAGGACATCGCCGTCTGCGAGGCCGTCAAGCAGGCCGTCGGCGACACGATGGTGCTGATGCTTGACTCGACCTGGTGCTACAGCTACGAAGAGGCACTGCGAGTCGGGCTGGCGATCCAGGAGCTGGGCTACTACTGGTACGAGGACCCGCTGGCCGAAGACGACCTGTACGGTTATGTCAAACTGAAGCAGAAGCTGGACATCCCGATCCTGGCGACAGAGCACTCGCCGGGCGGCCTCTACGGCTTCACGTCCTGGATCACCGAGCAGGCGACCGACTTCCTGCGCGGCGACGTGGCGCTGAAATCCGGCATCACGCCGATGCTCAAGATCTGCCACCTGGCCGAGGGGTTCAGGATGAAGTGCGAGATCCACCACGGTGGCAACTCGCTCAACAACGTGGCGAACCTCCACATCACGATGGGCGTGCCGAACTGCGAGTACTTCGAAGTGTTGCAGCCGGACTCGGCCCAGAAGTACGGCCTGGTCAACGACATCGAGGTCGACGGCGAAGGGTTCGTCCACGCTCCGACCGGACCCGGCCTCGGCTACGAGATCGACTGGGAACTGATCCGCCGCAACCAGACCCGGGTGGTGCGCTGACCCGACACCCAGAACCCAGAACCCACGTTAGCTAGATGACCGGCCGTGCGATCCGGCCCAGATGGGCCTTCGGGGGCGCTCATATGGCCTCTCGACGTGTGCTGCCGTTCCGCCGATAGTCAATCTATCGGCGCGGACGCACGCCACCCTGCACGCTTTCCCTGAGCCAGCAGTCCCGGAAGGAGCCAGCGCGGAGATGGAGTCGATCGGGCGCGTCGCCTCGGGAGCCGGGGCTGCCACGATCCGGGCGACCTCGCCCTTCGTCGACGTCGGGCTGGCGATCGGCCAGATAGTCCACGCCCGCGTGACCCGCGTCGAGGGCGACACCGTCCAGCTCCGATGGGGCGATCAGACGCTCAACGTCGCCAGCCGGGTCCCGCTCAACGTCGGCCAGCAGGTCAGCCTGATGGTCGAAGAGGCCAGCGGCGGCAAGATGCTGCTGCGCATGATCGACGAGACCTTCGGGAAAGGGCGGCCGACGCGTCCCCCCGGCCCGACACCCGGTCGTGGCGCCCCGTCCGGCCCAACTGGGAGCAGTCCAGGGCAGCCCGGCGCTGTCACCGGCGGCGCCGAGCACGCCGCCGAGATCGCAGCGTCAGGCGACCTCGCGTTCTGGGGTGCTGATCCTGACACAGGTGGGATAGTCGGCCCATCTGGCCGGCCAATCGGCACGTCCGCCCGCGTTGGCGGCGATCCGCTCTCGACGCTGCTGTTCGAGTCGTTTGACGGCTCCCGTCCGGCCGGGCCCGATCTGGCGCCTCCGGGCGGCCTGGCTGCTCGCGCGGCGATGCCGACCTACGGTAGGCTGGCGCAGAGCGTCGGCGGCGCCGCCGCCTCCGGGCAGCTTCTGGCAAGCCTCGGAGCGGGAGCAGGACAGACCTTCGCCCGAGCGCCGCTGTCGCCATCCGATCTCGGGCGGCTGCTCGTCAACGTCGGCGTCCACCCGGACGAGATGAACGCCGTGCTGGTCGGCGAGATGCTGGCCCAGGGCGTGGCCGTGAACGAGGCCAGCGTGCGACGGCTCCGGCGTGACGTCGCCCGGTCAGGACGTGCGGGCGCGCCTGGACTTGCTGGCGCAGGCGATGCCGGGTGCCTTCCGTGGCGACCAGACACCGCTCTCCCACGCGCTCCAGCGCACGCAGGCCACGATCCAGGCCGAGCAGTTCCTGAACGGTGCGTCCACCGAGCGCGCCGAGCAGCGGTTCTTCGCCGTCACGCTCCCCACCGTCACGGGACAGCAGCCGAGCACGCTGGAGCTGCGCGTCCGCGAGCGCGAAGCACAGTCCCGTTCACCCGGTGTGCCGTCGCAGCCAGACGTCGTCCAGATGAAGCTCAGCCTGCCGGGCCTGGGCGACCTCGGCATCAACCTGATGGTCGGCCAGCACAGCGTCTCCTGCCACTTCTCGGCAGGGTCGGCGTTCGCGGAGACGCTGATCAACGCCAGCTCCAGCCAGCTCGTCAGTCGGCTCAAGCGCCTCGGCTTCGCGCACACGGCCGTCGACGTCGCGCATGAGCCCCCAGAGCCGACCGCGCCGCCCCTCGCCCAGGTGCCGCGCATGAACCACGTGGACTTCAAGGCATGAGCGACTACCCGCGTCCGCCGCGCCCCGAGGAGCTCCGCCCCCGGCGCGGGACGGCCCCGGTCAGCCCCGCAACTCCCGCTCGACCGGCGAGCGGCTCGGTCCAGTCTCCGCACGGCACGGAGCGGCCCGGCGAGCCTCGGCGTGCCGTCGCGCTCACCTACGACCCCGCGAACGCCGATGCGCCGGTCGTCACGGCCGTGGGCCAGGGCGCGGTCGCCGAAGAGATCATCCGTCGCGCCCGCGAGGCA
>Ga0209382_10005536_pt1 | contig 16427 bp, 11 predicted proteins | sample SoiMetdeltSBSDD5_FD_187599 | JGI IMG/M metagenome (GOLD analysis project Ga0209382, IMG submission 187599) | Bulk soil microbial communities from a Populus tree surrounding site in Tennessee, USA - Soil MetaG P. deltoides SBSDD5 (SPAdes) (version 2) | ecosystem: Environmental > Terrestrial >...
TGTCGAAGGGGCGGCCCCCCGGTGTGCTGATCCAGACGGCCTCGCCGGTCTTCTTATCGAAGGCGTAGTAGCGGTGGCGGCGCTGGGCGAGGTCGCCCCAGCCGTCGGTGACCGTGCTGACGATGATCAGGTCGCCCTCGATCACCGGCGAGACGGTGCGCCCGCCGTGAGTCGTCCAGGCCCCGAACTCGTCGGTCAGCGAGCGCGACCAGAGCAGCTTCCCGTCATTCGAGAGCGCGACCAGCTCGTTGGTCGCGCCGAAGGCGTAGACGTTGCCCGTCGCCGGGTCGCCGGCGGGCGAGGACCAGGCAATGCGGCGCGGCGGCACGTCCGTGGAGTAGACGTTGAAGCGGTACTCCCAGAGTCTCTTGCCCGTATCGGCGTCAAGGCAGAGGACCCGCTCCTGCGTCGTCGCGCCCTCGCCCGCCGAGTTGAAGAGAAAGACGCGCCCGCCCATGACGATCGGCGCCGAGCGCCCGCCGTAGGGCTGCTTCCAGACCAGGTTCTCGCCCTGCGGCGACCACTTTTCCGGCAGGTTCTTCTCCGGAGAGACGCCGTCGCGCCCGGGCCCCCGCGACTCGGCCCAGTCGCTCGCGCTGCGCGACTGAAACGGGGGCCGGGCCAGCGCCAGGGCGACCAGCGCGAAGGTTAAGAGTTTTGGAAGAATCATAGTCATCATTGGATTTCACCGCCGTACGTTGGGGAGTCTCGCGCCTCGTACGCATGAGTACGAAATCTGCGGGGCGCACGTTACGGCCATTTCGGTCATCTCGGCGTTGGCCTCAAAAATATAACGCCGGGACCGTGGGAGTCAAGCAAGCGGCTTTTCGGGGCGGGTGCTGCGGGGGTCGGATCCAGGGGCGGGGTCGTCCCTGCCCGCCAGGCGTGAGCCCCTAACGCGCTTCCTTGATGAAGGCGACCAGGCGCCCGCTTGCGGAGAGCGACGGCTGGCCGCAGTTGATCCCGTCGCACCGGCTGACGTCGAGCGGGTTACTCTCGCCCTGCTTGACAAAGATATCGCTCCATTCAACGTCCCCCGCCAGCCCGCTCTTCGTCTGGACCTTTGGGTAGACTCTCGTGCGCCCGCCGGCGTAGACGCGCTCCCAGCCGCGGAGGTGCGCGAGGCGGTCCGGGCTGGCCGTCTCGTCAACCGGGACCTGAGTCACCTGCCCCTGCGGCAGCGAGAGGAGCCCGACCTCCGGGCGCCCGTCCGCGCCCTCGCCAAGGACCAGGATCTCGTCGGGGCGGTCCGGGTCATAGCCGATGAGCTTGACCACCCGGCCCCGGGGGAGGCGCTGCCGCGGCTCGCCGCCCGCCGCCGGGACGCGCACGATCTCGTCGCCGCTGATCGCCAGCAGCAGGTCATCGCCGTGCAGGAAGACGGGCGAGCGATAGCCTCCCCCGCGCGTCACCTGCCGCGCGGAGCGGCGTTCGAGGTCGGCGATCCAAATCTCGCCTGAGAAATCCTCCCCCGGCCCTTTCTGAGTGCTCGGCGTGGCCGAGATGCCCGTGACTCTGAGCAGCCGCTCCCAGAAAGTCGGCTTCCTCGGAGGCTTCCTCGGCCCCTGCCCGAGGCCGAATGGGGAGAGGCTGAGGGCCAGGATCAAAGCCGCAGAACAGAGGGTCGTTTCCATGGTCGATCTCCGTAGTGTTCTCGCCGTCCTCGAGAAAGATGCGTCTCAGGATCGCGTCATAGCCGATGATCTGCGTCCGCTTGACTTCCCTCTGCGGCAGAGTGACAAGCCGGCGGCCCTCCGGGCCGCGGACCAGATACGTGACTCCGTCCTTGCCCTCCCACACGAGCCAGGCCTCCTGTCCCTCCCGGAGCGCCTCCACGCCGCCGAGGTCGGCCACCCGCGGGAGCACCTTGTCGATGATCAGGACGCCGTAGTTGACCGGCAGCAGGAGGAACTGAATCCCGGCGAGGACGGCGAGCGCCGCCGTGAGAGCGCGCGCGCGGGGCGTCTGCGGCGCGCGCGCGCGGGCCGCCCAGCACAAGCCGGCGGCCGCGGCGCAACCGGCGACCAGGCCGCTGAAGTAGAGCGCGCGCGGGCCGTCCCCTTCGGCCAGCAGGAGCGACCGGAGCCAGATCGGCTCGGGGAGCCGCGGGGCCAGGAGCAGATTGGCGAAGACGAAGCACTGCCGCATGACGAACTGAATGAGGACGACCGAAAGGACAATCCCGGCGAGCGCCAGCAGCGTCGGGGTCGCCCGCCCGTTGCCCGCCCGGCGCCACCGGCCGCCGGCCGCCGCCCCGGACCGCCCCCGCGCGGCCCACGACCAGAGCCGCGCGGTCAAGTAAGCCAGCCCGGCCGGCGGCAAGGCGAGCAGCGCGATGATCGGGATCGTCGCGCCGAGGTAGACCAGGAATTTCGCTCCGGTGAAGACGTACCGCTCGTCGAGCACCGTGAGGTCGGTCCCGATGCCGAGCGAGGTCAGGTGAAACCTGAGCGAGAGGTACCCGAGCAGGTAGAGGATGAAGCCGCCGAGCGCGGCGTAGGACGGCCAGCCGCCGGCCAGTGCCTTGACCTTTTCGGCCAGCGCCTCGACCGCATCGGTCATCGTCACCTCCCGGTGAGGAGAAAGGGGGCCCAATAGTAAGGGTGACTGTAGCGCGGGTCGCGCCTCACTGCCGCGATCGCCAGGCGAGCCGCCCCGGCGGGGGGCCGGGACTGCGCCTCGCGGTAGAAGGTCTCCATCCAGAGCGCCGTCGAATCCGCGTCGATCGCCCACGAGGAGAGCACGAGCGTGTTGGCCCCGGCGTAAAGCAGCGAGCGCACCATGCCGGAAACCTCGTTGGCGCGGGTCGCCCGTGCCTGGCCCGTGTCGCACGCGCTGAGCACGATGAGCCGCGCCCCGGCGAGGGGTAACCCGAACATCTCGGCCGCCGTCAGCTTGCCGTCCTCCGCCCCGCCCGGCCCGAGCCTGAGGTGCGAGAGCAGCGGCTCCTGCGCGACGAAGACGCCGTGGACCGAGAGGTGAATCAGGTCGTAATCGCCCGCCCAGGCCTTGACGTCGGCCTCCTTCACCAGCTCACCGGACAGCAATTTGCTCCCGGTCGGGTAGAGCCGGCCGAGCGCAAGCACCTCGCGCCGCGCCGCCCCGATCTCCGGGTCGGCCGCCGCCAGCAGCCGGCCCCCCCGAATCCCGGCGCCCGGCTTGAGCCCCATGAGCACGGTCGCACTCGGGGCGTAGGAGATGTCAAACCGCTCCCCGAGGAAGCGGCCATCGGCGGGATCCTGGAACGCCTGAAACGGGACGTAATTGAGATCGTCGTGCGGGACGATCACTAGGCGCTCGCTCTTGATCCAGCCGAGCGCCGGCTGGATGAGGAACAGGAACAACTCGCGGGCCGTCTGCTCGTCGAACTTTACCGCCGGGTCGACCAGGCTCCGGCGCAGGCTCGAGACCTTGCCCACGAGCTCCTCGCGCGTCAGGAAGATCGAGCGCACGTTGACCGCCTCACCGCTCAGGTGCCAGAGCACGACTTGCTCTTTGAGGACTAGGTAGGTGAGCACCTCGAAGTTCTCCCGCTTCATCACCTGCTGGAGGTCGGCGAGCGGGACCGGCCGCGAGACGACCAGCTCCTGGAGCTTCGAGCCCGCGGCGACGACGCCCTGCTGGAGCCGCCGGTAATCACCCTCGAGGCGCTGGACCTCCTGCTCGGCGGCGGCGACGCGCCCGGCCCCGCGGCCCGGGTCGGTTGCGCTGCGTAGGTTGAAGAGCTCCTTCTGCAACTGGGAGAGGCGGGCGTTGATCTGGAGCGCCTCGGCGTAGAATTTGCGGTCGGCGGGCTGCGCCAGCCCCAGCTCCTGCGTCTGCAGCGCATCGGCCAGCGCGCGCGCCCGCGAGCGCTCCAGCAGGTCGAAGGCCTGGGCCCGCCGGCGGGCCTGGAGTAGGTAGAGCAGCGGGGTGTAGTAGATCTCGATTTTGTCCTCGAGGAACGCGCCCCGGCCGCTCTCGTCGCTGAGGCGGCGGCGGTCGGCTTCAAGCAACTCGACCGCTTTGAGGAAAGCTTTAAAAGCTTCCGCCTCCTGCCCCAGGTTGAGCTTGAAGAGGCCTTCTATGTGGTAGCCGATCGCGTCACCCGAATATTTTCTGATCATCTCCCGGACGAGCGGCTCCGAGCCGGGCGGGAAGACGCGGTCCCGCGAGAAGAATTCCTCGCTCACGAGCACGTCGCCGGGCCGTTTCGGGTGAAAGATTTTGTACTTGGCCGTGATCCCGAGCGAGGTCTCCTCTTGCCGAAAATTCTCGCGCCGCCTCTCGAGGCCACGCAGGGAGCCGTCAATCAGCCCCGCGAAGTAGGCATAGCCCTGATTTTTGGCGACCGCCAGCGCCTGCTCCAAGTCGCGTCGGGCGCGGTCGAGCGCTTCGTAACAGGGCGCCGCTCCGCGCTTGATGTCGCAGTTCGAGGCGAGCTTGGAGTAGACGCTGCCGCGGCCGAAATGGGCGTAGAAGAGTTGCTCCGGGGTGTTCATCTCCTTGGCGACGGCGAAGGCGCGGTCGCTGGCCTCGGCCGCGGCCACAAGCTCGCCGCGCGCGTCGTGAAGGGCGCTCTTGAGGTCATAGCGATCGAAGAGCTCGCGCGGCTCCACGCCGGCGGGGCCGAGGCGCAGCGCCTCCTCCAGGTGTGAGGCGGCCTCCGTGTAGTCGCGCAGCCCCCGCAGGTAAACCCGGACCAGCCCGAGGAGCGCTTTGACCTGATAGTCGGCGTGGTTGGCCTTCCGCGCCAGGTCGAGAGCCTCCCGGTAGTGAGTCGAGGCCGAGAGCCACTGCCCCCGGAGCCGCTCGACGGTGCCGAGCTCGTGCAGGCTGAGGGCCGCTTGCGCCAGCGCGCCGCGGCGCATGAAAGCCTGGGAGCTGGCGGCCAGTTCGCTCAACGCCCGCTCCAACTCCCCGCGCGGCGCCTGGGCGTCGCCCGCCCGGCGGACGTGCTCGACGTAGCGGTCGATGCGCTGCGTGCCGCGCTGCTGCAGGAGCAGAGCCTCGTCGGCCGCCTGCCCGGCCTGTGAGGGCGGCGCCGCGAAGCAGGCCACGATGAGGGCGCGATAAAAGAAGGGCCGGATGCGACCGGCGACGCTGAGCATGGCTCACCCGAGGGCTGACCTGATGCTTGACTACAATGCGCACAAAATATAATGTGGCGCCCGTTGGCGTCAAGGAGCGAGCCGTCTCGTCCGCGGGCTGTCAGTCACCGAGTTGGAGCGCTTTTCCAAACTTTTTGAAGCCGCCGGCGCGGCCGGGGGCGAATCGGGTCCGCGCCGGAATCGCGCGGGGGTTGAAGGAGTGGCAACATGGCGAGTCTGCGAGTAAGCTGGGTGCTGCCGATCCTGCTGCTGCTGCCGGCCGCGGCGCGCGCCGGGGACATCGGCGAAGACTTGATTGCAGCGGCGCGCAAGAGTGACTTGGCGGCCGTCAAGGCCCTGCTCGACAAGGGCGCGGACGTCAACGCCAAGAACCGTTACGGCGCGACGGCGCTCTCCTACGCCGCGGAGCGCGGCAGCGTCGAGGTCGTCAAGCTGCTCATCGAGCGCGGGGCCGACGTCAACGTCAAAGACACGTTTTACGGCGAGCGCCCGATCGGCTGGGCGCTCAGCAAGGGGCACGTCGAGGTCGTCAGGCTGCTGCTCGCCAAGGGGGCGGAGGGCCGGGATAGGGTGCTCCTGAGCGCGGCCCGCGAGGGCAAGGCCGAGCTGGCCCGCGCCGCGCTCGAAAAGAAGGACGGGCTCAAGCCCGAGACGCTGAGTGCGGCGCTCGCGGCGGCGACCCGGAACAAGCACGACGCCGTCGTCGAGCTGCTCAAGGAAGCCGGGGCCAAGCCTCCCGCCGAGGTCAAAGTCCCCGCCGAGACGCTCCAGAGCTATGCGGGCGTCTACCGCAACGAGCGGGGCTCGGAGATGACCTTCCGGGTCAAGGACGGGAAGCTCATGGGCGGCCCTCCTGGCCAGGATCTCTCGCTCATCGCCGTCGACGAGCGGACGTTCCGGCCGGACGAGTTTGATGGCGTGACGATCACCTTCGGCCGGGAGGGCGAGAAAGTCGTCGGCCTGACGCTCAAGCCAGCGAGCGGGGAGCAGGTAGCCTACAAGCGAGTGGAGGGGAAATGAGAAGACTCTGGTTGGTCTGCGCCACTCTCTGCCTGACGGCCGCGGCGCAGGCGCAGAACTGGCCGTCGTTTCGCGGCCCGAACGCCTCGGGCGTGGCCGACGGCAAGCCGGCCCCGACCGCCTGGGACGCGGAGAAGAATGTCAACATCCTCTGGAAGACGCCGATCCCGGGGCTCTCACACGCGAGCCCCGTCGTTTGGGAGGACCGCGTCTTCATCGCCACGGCGGTGAGCAGCGACCCGAAGCCTTACTTCCGTGCCGGGCTCTACGGCGACGTCGACTCGGCCGACGACCAGTCGAAGCACTCCTGGAAGGTCTACTGCCTGGACAAAAAGACGGGGAAAGTCCTCTGGGAGCAGACGGCCTATGAGGGCGTGCCCAAGGTCAAGCGCCACATCAAGGCGACGCACGCCAACCCGACTCCGGCGACTGACGGAGAGCACCTTGTCGCCTTCTTCGGGTCCGAGGGGCTCTACTGTTACGACCTCAAGGGCAAGCTCAAGTGGAAGGTGGATCTGGGCACGCTCGACTCGGGCTGGTTCTACGACCCCGACTACCAGTGGGGCATGGCGAGCTCGCCGATCATTTACAAGAACCTGGTCATCCTCCAGTGCGACGTCCAGAAGGACTCCTTCGTCGCGGCCTACGACCTCAAGGATGGCAAGCGCGTCTGGCTCACGCCGCGCGAGGAGATCCCGTCCTGGGGCACGCCGACCGTCTACGAAGGCAAGGAGCGCGCCGAGCTCATCACCAACGCGACGAAGTTCGTGCGCGCCTATGACCCGCTGACGGGTAAGGAGCTGTGGCGCATGTCGGGCAACCCCGAGGTCACGGCGACGACCCCGGTGGCGGCGCACGGGCTGATCTACATCTGCAACAGCTACCGGCCCAACCAGCCGATCTACGCGATCAAGCCGGGCGCGACCGGCGATATCTCGCTCAAGGACGGCAAGGAGACCAACGAGCACGTCGCCTGGAGCAAGCAGCGCGGCGGGACCTACATGCCGACGCCGGTCGTCTACGGCGACTACCTCTACGCGCTGGCCAACCAGGGGGTGCTCAGCTGCTACGACGCCAGGACGGGCGAGCGGCTCTACCAGCAGCGGCTCGGCGCGAAGGGCGGGTCCTACAGCGCCTCGCCGGTGGCGGCCGACGGGAAGCTCTATCTGGCGAGCGAGGACGGCGAGGTACATGTCGTCAAGGCGGGGCCGAAGTACGAGCTGCTCGCGACCAACCCGGTGGGCGAGGTCATGATGGCGACGCCCGCGATCTCCGACGGGGTGCTCGTCATCCGCGGGCAAAAGCACGTTTACGGGATTATGGAGAGGAAGGACTAGCCCGCGGATGACACGGATTGGACGGATGTTGACGGATTTTTGACGGGGGGATGAATGAACCATTGGTTATCGATCTTGCTCGCGGCGGCGCTCGCGGCCGCGCCGAGCAACTGGGCTGGGTGGCGCGGGGAGGGGACAGGGATCTCGACTGAGACTGACGTGCCAACCGAGTGGGGCGACGGCAAGAACATCAAGTGGAAGGCGCCGATCCCCGGTCGCGGCCACTCGCAGCCGATCGTCTGGGGCCGCCACGTCTTCCTGACGACCGAGACCGAAGGCCCGGTCGTGGCCGGGGCCAAGGCCGTCGAACACGTCCTGGGCGGCGAGAAGTTCAAGCACCCTGACAGCATCGGCGGCGACCGCAGCCACACGCTCAAGGTCCTCGCGCTCGACCGCGACTCGGGAAAAATCCTCTGGGAGAAGACCGCCTACGAGGGCACGGTCTACGACGACCGCCACAAGAAGGGGAGCTACGCCGCGCCGACGCCAGCCACCGACGGCACCTATGTCGTCGCCTACTTCGGGTCCGAGGGCCTCTACTGCTTCGACTTCAGCGGCAAAGAAGTCTGGAAGGCCAACCCGGGCAAGGTGGCGACGGTCGGCATGGGGCCGGGGGCCTCGCCGGTGCTCTACGAGAACCTGGTCATCCTCCAGTGCGACGAGGACAGCGGGTCGAAGTCCTTCATCGCGGCGCTCGACAAGAAGACCGGCAAGGAGGTCTGGCGGACGCCGCGCCAGGTGCAGGCGAGCTGGGCCACGCCGCTCGTCGTGCGCGATGGCAAGCGCGCCGAGCTGATCGCGAGCGGCAACGAATTCGTCATCGGCTACGACCCGGCGACGGGCAAGGAGCTGTGGCGGGCCAAGGGGCTCGAGAGCAACGCGATCCCGACGCCTGTGGCCGGGCAGGGGATGGTCATGCTCTCGGCAGGCTACCCGGCCAAGCGTACCTACGCGGTCAAGCTCGGCGGGTCGGGCGACGTGAGCGGCACCGCGAACGTCCTCTGGAAGTACGACAAGGGCAGCGCCTATGTGCCGTCCCCGATTCTTTACGGCGACTACCTCTACCTGGTCACCGACCGCGGCATCCTGACCTGCCTCGACGCCAAGACGGGCGCGGTCAAATACGAAGGCGGGCGCGTCCCGGTCCCGGCGACCTTCACGGCCTCGCCGGTCGCGTTTGACGGGAAGATTCTGCTGACGAGCGAGGACGGCGACACCTTCGTCATCAAGGCGGGGCCGGCGCACGAGGTCATCCGCACCAACTCGGTCGGCGAGCCGGTCTACGCTTCGCCCGCGATCTCGGACGGGAAGATCTTCATCCGCGGCGAGAAGAACCTGTACTGTATCGGGAAGTAGGTGGTCATGAAGGCACTGCTCTGCCTGCTGCTGGCGCTTTCGTTTCAAGACTGGACGCAGTGGCGGGGGCCGCGGCGCGACGGGGTGGTGAGCGCGTTCACGGCGCCTGCCGTCTGGCCCCAGAGTCTGCAACTCGTCTGGAAGGCCCCGGCCGGCTCCGGGTATTCGTCCCCCCTGGTCGCCGCGGGCAGAGTCTACCTCCACGCGCGCCGGGACGAGCAGGAGGTCATCTCGTCTCTCGACCTCAAGACCGGGAAGACGCTCTGGAGTCAGGGCTACGCGGTCCCGTTCAACAAGAATCAGTACGCGGTCAAAATGGGCAAGGGGCCGAATTCGACCCCGGTGCTGCATGACGGCAGGCTCTACACACTCGGAGTGAGCGGGGTCCTGACCTGCTTCGACGCCGCGGGCGGGGCCGTGAAGTGGCGGCATGACTTCTCGAAGCAGGTTGACACCTCGAAGCTCTTCTGCGGGACGGCCATGTCGCCGGTGGTCGAGAACGGTCAGGTGATCGTCCACGTCGGCGACGACCGGGCGGGGGCGCTCACGGCTTTCGACGCGCGGACGGGCGCCGAGAAGTGGAGCTGGCGCGGACAGGGGCCGGGCTACGCCTCGCCGGTCGTGGCGGACCTGGCAGGCGCGCGGCAGGTCGTGACGCTCACCGACAAGGCGGTCGTCGGCGTCGCCGTGGCCGACGGCCGGCTGCTCTGGAGCTTCCCCTTCGCCGACGAGTGGAACGAGAACATCGTCACCCCGGTGGTCTTTGAGGGAATGGTCATCGTCTCGGGGGTCCGGCGCGGCACCTTCGGGCTCAAGGTCGGGAAAAAAGGCGACGGCTGGGCGGCCGAGCCGGCGTGGGAGAACAAGGGCGTCGCCATGTACATGAACTCGCCGGTGCTCGACGGCCACCTGCTCTACGGGCTCTCGCACCTGCGCAAGGGGCAGTTCTTCTGCCTCGACGCGCGCACCGGCGCGACACTCTGGGCGACCGAGGGGCGCGCCGGGGAGAACGCCGCGCTGCTCGGGGCCGGCGACCACCTCTTCTGGCTGACCTCGGACGCCGACCTCATCGTGGCGAAGAAGAGCGCCGCGCGCTTCGAGCCGGTGGCGCGCTACAAAGTCGCCGACAGCGCGACCTGGACGCACCCGGTGATCTTCGGGAAGCGGATCCTGGTCAAGGACGACGCGGCGGTGACACTCTGGAGCATCGGGGAGTGAGAGAGGGTCGATATGAAACGCGGGATCGTGTCTGCATTCTTGCTCTGCGCCGTGAGTGCCGGGCTGGCGGCGAATAAGCCTAATTTCAGCGGCACCTGGGTGCTGGACAAGAGCAAGAGCTTCAGCAACGGGCCGGGGTTGGACCAGACGATTGTCGTCGCCCACGACGGCGACCGGCTCAAGCTCGAGGCCAAGGTCGTCTCGCCGCGGGGCGAGCAGCTGATCAACGAGGAGTACACGCTCGACGGGAAGGACGTGGAATTCACGCCGCCCACCCCGCCGGGCGGGCAGCCCCCGCCCAAGGGCAAGCGCCGGGCCGCGTGGCTGCCCGGCGGGCGCGGCATCGTCGTCGTCGACGAGACCACCGCCCAGACGCCGAACGGCCCGGTCCCGACCACCGTCACCCGCAAGTGGCTCCTCTCGCCCGACGGCGCGACGCTGACGATCGACTACTTCATCGACCGCCCGAACGGCGGCGGCGAGTCCAAGCGCGTCTTTGTCAAAAAGTAGGGGGCAGAACACGGATCGGCGTCATCCGTGTTCTCGCTTGAGGCGGTAGCGCGCCAGCATGAAGCCGTTGCGGTAAACCTTACTGTCGGTCAGTTCCAGCTCTGTCGGCTTGACGGCCCCGGCAAAGAGTGGGATGCCCGAGCCGATGAGCACCGGATTGACCTTGAGGATGATCTCGTCGATCTCGGGGAAGAGCGTCGCGGCCAGCTCGCCGCCGCCGCAGAGCCAGATGTCCTTGCCCGCTTCCTGCTTCAATTCCCTGACGCGCGCCGCGGCATCCCCAGAGACGAGCTCAACATTCTCGTCCGGACTTCCCGTCATGGAGCGCGAAAAGAGATACTGCTTCATGGTCGGATACGGGCTGGTCACCCCGACCTTGAGCCCGACCTCATAAGTTTTGCGCCCCATGAGCACGGCATCAAACAACTGATTCCCGGCAGTCACGCCGAGAGCCTCCCGCAGGTGACCCGGAATGGTTTCGGGGAATAACCTCAGCAGATCGGCGAAATGCTCGCCCTCCGCCAGGAAGCAATCGAACGAACCGTCCTCCCGCGCAATAAACCCATCGACGGTGCACGCCACGTAGTATTTGAGCTCGCGCACGGCGAACCTCCATCGCTAGAACAAGAGCTTGAGCCCGAACTGAATGTGGCGCGGGCTCTGCGCCGAGCGAATCCGCCCGAAGGTCGGCGAGCCGAGGAAATTGTCGGGCAGGTCGAAATTCGGGTGGTTGAACAAATTGAAAAACTCCGCCCGAAACTGCAAATTGACCTGCTCGGTGAGCGCCGTATTCTTGAGCAGCGAGAAGTTGAAATTCTCGTAGCCCGGCCCGTCGAGGATGTTGCGGCCGGCGTTCCCGAAGGTGCCGAAGGTCTGGAAGGCGAAGGCCGAGGTGTCGAACCACCGCTCGGGCGTGCGGCGCGAGAGCCGCGGGTCGCCGACGACGTTCGGCCGGTCGTTGTTCCCGAAGCCGAGGTTCGAACGCCCGGTGTTGCTGATGTCCAGATCCTGGAGTAGCGCCACCGTGAACGGACGGCCGCTCTGGAGGGTGACCACCCCGAAGGTCTGCCAGCCGGCGAGCACGGCCGAAAGCCAGCCCCGGTCGGCGAGCAGCGCCCGCCCCCGCCCGAACGGCAGGTCGTAGCTGTAGCTCAGTGAGAAGCGGTGCGCGATATCGAAATTCGACCGCCCGCGCTCGGCGCGCAGGTCGTAGCTGTCCTGCGGGAAGTTCGGATCGCCAGCGCTCGCAAAAAAGCCCGAAGCGTTGTCGAGCGATTTCGACCAGGTGTAGGCGCCGAGCAGCGAGAGCCCGCGCCAGAGCCTCTGCTCGAGACGCGCCTGCAGGGCATGGTAGCTCGAGTTGGCGCCCGACTCCTCGGAGATGATGTCCTGGAACTGCGGCACCGGCCGCGGGTTGGGCTGCTGCGGGCTCGGCCGCGGCTGGTTGATGTCGCGCGCCAGCAGGAGCTTGGTCCCCTTCGAGCCGACGTAGTTGACTTCGAGCACCTGGCTCGCCCCGAGCTGCCGCTGCAGACCCAGGTTCCAGTGCTGGACATAGGCCGTGCGCAAATCGCGCTCGAAGGTGAAGGCCGAATAGAAGGGGAAGGCCGAAGCGCTCGGGAACGGGTCGTAGAGCGTCAACGGCTGCTGCGGGTCGGTGGTGAAGTAAATCCGCGAATCGAAGTAAGGCGCGTTGAAGTAGAGGCCCTCGCCGGGGGCGAGCGCCGACTGGTCGTAGTAGACGCCGTAGCCTGCCCGCAGCACCGTCCCGCCGTCGCCCCCGAGCGTCCAGGCCAGGCCGACGCGCGGCGCCAGGTTATTCCGGTCATCGTTGTAGCCGGCGCGCGGCACCCCGTTCGTGCCGACGCGGACAAGCGACCGGGTCGCCGGGTCGTAGATGTTGGCCCGGTCCTCGGTGTCGACCGGCGGCGAGTTGTACTCGTACCGCAGCCCGAGCGTCAGCGTCAGGTCGGGCCGGAGGCGGAAGCTGTCGCTCGCGAAGAAATTGTAGCTCTCGGCGCGGAGGTGCTGGTAGTTGTCCAGGCGCGCCCCGCTCGTCAGCAGCGGCACCCCGATGAGCAGGTCGGCCAGTGCGTTGCCGGTGATCGCCGGCCCGGTCGGCCCGAGGCTGGAGAAGGTGATCGAGCCGCGCGACTGGACGTCGCGGAAGGCGTTCTGCTGGGCGGCGCGGATGTCGAAGCCGAACTTGACGAGGTGCCGCCCGCGCGCGTAAGTCGCCGTGTCGAGCCACTGGTAGGTGTTCGTCACGCTCTGCTGCGGGTTGTTGTACTCGTCCCCGATCGGCGAGTACCCGGTGACCGAGATGAAACTCAGGCCGTAGTCGCGCGGGTTGGCCGAGAGCTCCGGCAGTCCCACCTCCTGGTTGACGCTGCGGCCGAAGTTCTCATGCAAGACCCTGCCCGCCACCCGGTTGTAGGCGAAGCGCGCGTCGTTGATGAAGGACGGCGAAAAGGCGTGGGTCACACCGACCATGGCATTCTGGCCGCGCCGCAGGACCGTGTCGCCGTAGCCGGGGATAAGCGCGAAGGTCGGGCCGGTGAACGGCTCGAAGAGGTTCCGGTCGTTGAAGCTGTAGCGCGCGGCGAGGCTCGTCGCCGGCCCGACCACGTAGTCCGCCCGCGCGTCGAAGAGGTCGTTGCGGTCCCGCTGCGCCGGCGAGGCGACGTAGTTCTGGAACGGCACCGCGCGGTTCGGCAGCGGATAGAGCGCCGCGATCCGGAGGCCGATCGGGTTGAGGTAAAAAGACGGGATCTGGTCGCCGGGGAACGGCTGCCGAGAGAAGGGGTCGATCGGCTTGGGCAACAGGCTTTGCGAGAAGTTGCCCGCGCGCTCGGCCGCGGTCGGGACGTTGGTCGCGCGCGTGATCCCCTCGCGCGACCGCGTCCCCTCATAGTCGCCGAAGAAGAAGAGCCGGTCCTTGACCACCGGGCCGCCGAGCGAGAAGCCGAACTGGTTGCGCTGGTACTGCGGGTCACCCTGGTCCGCGGGCGCGAAGAAGTTGCGCGCGTCGAGCGACCGGTTGCGAAAGAACTCGTAGGCCGTGCCGTGGAATTGGTTGGTGCCTGACTTGAGGACGACGTTGACCTGCGCCCCGGCGTTGCGGCCGAACGAGGCGTCGTAGGTGCTCCCGAGGACCTCGAACTCGCGCACCGCGTCGACCGGCGGCTTGACGCCGAAGCTGTTGAGCTTCGGGTCCACGTTGTAGACACCGTCGAGGAGGAAGGTGTTCGCGTCCTCGCGCGCGCCGTTGATGTTGAAGGCGAAGTCGCCGCGCACCGAGCCGGCCGAACCCTGCGCCGCCGGGACCGCCCCGGGGACGAGCAGGCTGAGGTCGAGGAAGTTGCGCCCGTCGAGCGGCAGGCCCGTCACCTGGCGGTTGTCGATCACCGCGCCGAGCGCCGGCGAGTCCTTCCGCAGCGCGGCGCGCGGGGCCGTCACCAGAATCTCCTCGGTCAGCGGGCCGACTTCGAGCCCGACGTCGGCGCGCAGCTCCTGGTTGACCTCGAGGCTGACATCCTGCGCGTACTTCTTGTACCCGCCCTGCTCGACCTCGATCCGGTAGCGCCCCGGCGGGAGGAGCGGAAAGGCGAACTCGCCCGCCGCTCCGGTCGCCGCCTCGCGCCGCTCGTCGGTCTCCGCCTGGACCAGTCCGACACGCGCCCCCGCGATCGGCCGCCGCGCCGGGTCGGTGACGCGCCCGCGGACCGCGCCGCGGTAGTTCTGTGCGTAAGTCGGGAGAAGGAAAACCGCTGCGAACAGGGCTAAGCCCGAGAGGATCCTGAGTTTCACTAAACAGCCTCGCCTTTCGTTCTTAAACTGGAAACGCAATCATACCAAGCTCAGGGGCAGAAACGTAGGCGGGGCTGGAAAAGTTTCAGTTTGCGGGGTTTAAAGAACGGCCCACGGATGACACGGATGAGGCGGATTGATACGGATCAGAATCCGTGGAAATCCGTCCGATCCGTGTCATCCGTGGGCCATTTCCTACTGCGCGCCCTTCATCTTCTTGACGAAGGCCGAGTCGACGCCGTGGATGCGCAGCTTGAGGAGGTCGTCGATCGTCAGGTTGGCGAAGCCCTGCGCGCGCATCTCGCGGATGAACTCGCCGCTGACGCCGTGAATCCGCATGGCGATGAGCTTGTCCGCAGGCACGTTCTGGTAGCCCAGCTCGGACACCTCCTTGACGAACTTCCCGTCGACGCCGTGGATGCGGAAGGCGATCAGCTTGTCGGCGGGCGGGCGGCCGAGCCCGAGCCCCTCGACCTCGCGGATGTACGCCTCGCTGACGCCGTGGATGCGGAAGGCGATGAGCTTGTCCACTGGGAGGTTCTGGTAGCCGACCCCCTGGAGGCTGCGGATGAAGTCGCCGTCCGCCCCGTGGATGCGCATGGCCATGAGCTTGTCGACCGGGACCTTCTCGTAGCCGAGCGACTTCAGCTCGCCGATGAATCGCGTGCTCACGTCGTGCACGGCCATGGCGAAGAGCCGCTCGGTCGACAGATCGTCATAGCCGAGCGAGCGCATGACGCCGACGAAGCCGCCGTTCGGCGTGAAGCGAAAGTCACCGACCCCCTTGCCATCCTTGACCAGCCCGTCGAAGGCCAGGGTGCCGGCCTCGCGCTGGAGCGTGAATTGCGCCGGCGAGGCGTTCGGGCTGAAGCCCGTAAGCTCCGCGAGCGGCACGTCGAAGCCCATCTGCGACCGCCCGGACCCCTTCTCGGACGGGACGTTGAGCGAGAGATGGAGCCGCGTCCCCCGCGGCGTCTCCTTGACCCGCCCGATCCAGTCGCCTGCGATTGATTCCTGTGCCGCGCCCGACGGCCGCAGCGCGACGACGCCGGCCAGGGCGAGCGCCCCGACGATCAGTGCCTTCCTCATTTCTTTCGCCTCCTTCGTAGGGGCAGGGCTTGTCCCTGCCCGATTTGCGCTCAGCGAACCACGGGCAGGGATAAGCCCTGCCCCTACTAATTTTTCAACAGAATCGAATCGAGCCCATGGATTTTGAGCCGGATGAGCTCGTTGGCCGAGACGTTCTTGAGCCCCGCGGCCCGCATCTTCTTGACATAGTCCGGCGTCACGCCGTGGATCCGGAACTGGAGCAGTTGCTCCATCGTCAGGTTGTCAAAGCCCAGCCCGCGCATCTCCTTGACGAACGCTTCGTCGATGCCGTGAATCCGCAGCTGCATCAACTCCTGGGCCGACGGCTTGCCCGGCAGCCATCCCTGTGTCGCCTTGATGTAATCCTCGGTCACGCCGTGGATCTTCAGGCCCGTTAACTGGTCGGCGGTCAGCTTGTCGTAGCCGAGCCGCCGCAGCGCGGCAACATACTCGGGTGTCACGCCGTGAATTCTCAGGTTGGAAAGTTTATTGACCGGAAGGTTGTCATAGCCCGCCTGCTTCATCGCCTGGAGGTAGGCGCCGTCGACGCCCGAGATTTTGAGGTTGATGAGCTGCTGCGGCGTCACCTGGCCGCCGCCCCAGCCGCGCGCCTCCTTGATGAACTCTTCGGTCACGCCCTGCAGGCTCAGGTTGGCGACCTGGCGCGCCGGGAGGTCGGCGTAGCCCTGGCGGCGCAGCATCTCGACGTACTCCGGCGTGACCCCGGCGACCTTCATCTGGATGATCTGCTCCGCGCTCAGCCCCGAAGCGCCGGCCTTCTCCCGCGCCTGAGACTCCTCGTCCTCCTCCTCGGCTTCCTCTGCATCATCTGCCTCATCTCGCCGGTCGCCAGCCACGGGCGGGGGCTCCGGTGCGGGGGGGGCGGGGGGCGCGGGGGGCGGATCCTGATCGCGGACGGCGGCGATGGGTTGCGGCTCCGGCGCGGCCGCGGGCAGTGGATCCAGGGCGACCTCCGGCGACGGGGCCGCCGCGAGAT
>Ga0209382_10005542_pt1 | contig 16419 bp, 14 predicted proteins | sample SoiMetdeltSBSDD5_FD_187599 | JGI IMG/M metagenome (GOLD analysis project Ga0209382, IMG submission 187599) | Bulk soil microbial communities from a Populus tree surrounding site in Tennessee, USA - Soil MetaG P. deltoides SBSDD5 (SPAdes) (version 2) | ecosystem: Environmental > Terrestrial >...
CGAACACCGCGACCAGAAACGCGATGCTCACCCGGCCACCCGCGGCCAGGCTCATGCCGAGGACCAGAGACTCGGGTACGCCGTCGAGCAAGGCGCCGAGCGCGATCGACCGGTTCGCCGTGTCGCTACCCGGCCGCTGCCGGCGCGTGACGAGCCGGTCGAGGCCGAAGAACACCAGTGCCCCGATGCCGAGCGAGACGAAGATCCCGCCGTTGTCCAGCGTGCCGGGTGGCACCAGCTCGTAGGCGACCGCCGCCAGCAGCGCGCCCGCGCCGAAGCCCATCGTGCGGCCCACGGCGGGCGCGGCCGGCCGGTAGCTCAGCGCCAGCCATGCGCCCACTACGAGCGCGACGGCACCGATCGCCCCCCACATCGCCGCGGTCAGCGCACCCATCGCCATCACCATACGTCCGGTACCCTGCATTCCGTGCGTGACTTCCACGGGGTTTACCGGCGCATGGCGCTGGTGGACTTCGGGTGGGAGGTGCTGCTCGCGCTGAACCTGGCCTTCTACCGGACGTTCGCGGTACCGAGCATCGGTGGGCTGCTCGCCGCCACCGGGGAGATGACCGGGCGGCCGCAGAAACGGGCCGACGACACCGGTCTGCTGACGTACGAGATGATCTACCACGGGCTCGGTCACCCGCGGGGCCTCACGGCGGTACGCCGGCTCAACCAGATCCACCGGCGGTTCGACATCTCCAACGACGACTATCGGTACGTGCTGAGCACCCTCGCCGTCGTGCCGACCCGCTTCGTCGACCGGTACGGGCGCCGTCGGTTGACCGCGACCGAGCGCGAGGCCACGGCGCTGTTCTACCGCCAGGTCGGCGAGCACATGGCGATCGCCGACCTCCCGGAGTCCTATGTGGACTTCGCCGCGCTGATGGACGGGTACGAGCAACGCCATTTCGCCCCGCATCCGGCCGGCCCGGCGCTGATCGGCGCCACCCGGCAACTCCTCGCCGATCGCTTTCCCGGCTGGGCACGACGGGTGGTACTCGCCGCCGGGGACGCGTTGCTCGACGAGCCGTTGCGACGCGCCCTGCAGGTGGCGGAGCCGCCGGCCGCGGTCCGCATGGCGGTACACGTCGCGCTGCGCGGCAGAGCGTGGGCCACGCGGCTCGTGCCCCGGCCGCTCGAGGAGGTGTTCCAGCCGGGCATGCCGACGCCGACGTACCCCGACGGGTACGCCGTGGAAGAGTTGGGGCCGTGAGCACCTTCGTGCTGATTCACGGCGCGGGCGACGTCGGCTGGTACTGGCATCTGGTCGAGGCCGAGCTTCGCGGTCGGGGGCACGACGTGGTAGCCCCCGACCTACCGGCCGGCGACGACTCGGCGAACCTGGACGACTACGCCGACGCGGTCGTCGAGGCGGTGGGCGACAGGCGGGACCTGGTCGTTGCGGGCCAGTCCTTCGGCGCGTTCACCACGCCCCTGGTCGCCGCTCGGTTACCGGTCGACACCTTGGTTCTGGTGGCCGGAATGGTGCCCGCGCCAGGCGAGACGCCGAACGACTGGTGGCGCAACAGCGGCTACTCGGACCTAGGGCTGAGCGGGAGCGACGATCCGTTCGTGACCTTCTACCACGACGTGCCGCGCGAGCTGGCCGAGGAGGCGGTGAGCTACGAGCGCGCGCACCCCTCGGCGGCCGCGATGGCGCAACCGTGGCCGTTGCCGGCGTGGCCGGAGGTACCGACGAAATTCGTGCTCTGTACCGAGGACCGCTTCTTCCCGCCGGACTTCTTCCGCCGGCTGGTCGGCGAGCGCCTGGACATCGTGCCGGATGAGATCGAAGCAGGTCACTGCGTCGCGCTCAGTCGCCCGCGGGAGTTGGCCGATCTGCTGGAAGGCTACCGCTCGTGACGAAGAACGTGACCGCGTAGAGGAAGCGGCGCTCGGCTATCGACCGGTCGACGGCCTCTTCGAACTCCGCGACCCTTCCGCTATCGAGGTGACCCCGTTCGGCGGCCGTGGCCGCCCAGGTACGCAGACCCATCACATTGTCCACAGTGGTCGGATCGCGCACGACGAGCGGGTGGGCCTCGACGGCGACGCCGGTCAGGCCGTGGCTGGTGAGCAGGCCGGCGTGCCGGTGGGCGAGGGTGCCGTTGCGCAGCAGGTGGTCGGCCCGGAACCGGAGCACGGCCCGGGCGAGATTCTGGTCCTCGATGTCGAGTACCTGCGTGTCGTAGTCGGGGTCGGCGAGCACGACCCGCCCGCCGGCCGCGGTGACCCGGACCATCTCGGCCATTGCCGCCGTCGGGTCGGCGAGATGCTGCAGCACCCGGTCGGCGACGGTACCGGCGAACGTACCGCCGGCGAACGGCAATGCCGCCGCGTCGGCCACGGCTGATGTGAGACCCCGCGATCGGGCGGCCTTCGCCATCGTGGCCGCCCGGTCCAGGGCGACGACCTCGACCCCGTGCTGCTCCGCGAGGGCGAGCGCGAAGGAGCCGGAACCCGCACCGACATCGAGGTACCGCCCCGGCGCGGCCGGCCGCAGCAGCTCGCGGACCCGGGCCTTGTACGCGCGGTAGAACGGTTCGGCGTCGATCCGGTCGAGCACCCGTACCCAGTCCTCGGGCCGCTCCTGCCCGTCGACGTCGACGAAACCGTGCGTCCGCGTCACTCGTAGCGGATGCTCTCGTGTCTGGTCGCGACGCTCATGAACGGCAACGCGATCAACGATATCGCGAATGCCACCAGCGCTCCGACACCGAGCCCGGCCAGGTAGGTGCCGCTGGGCAACACCCATTCGTTCGGCGGTACGGTCGCGGCCATGTTCAGCGTCGCCAGCCCGACCGCGACGAGCGCGCTGAGCGCCAGCGGAATCCCGATCTCCAGCATCACGATGCCGCGCAGCTCACCGAGGCGCACGCCGGACGCGCGTAGCAACGCGAACGGGCGCCGGCGTTCCAGCACTCCGTTGATCACTGAGATGGTCAGGCTGCATGCCGCGACCAGGAGGACGAACACCGTGACATAGGGCAGCATGGTTTCCAGGCCGGTGACCGGCCCGAGCAGACTTCGGCCAGGCAGGTCCTCGCTGGTCTTGCTGCGCGAGAGCGGCACCGTGGCGGCCGCGACGGTCCGGACCCGCTCCTGCGCCGCCGATGTGCCGTCGGTCGGTATGAACAGCGTCTGGACCGGTAGCTGGCCGGCATCCGAGCCCGGTTCCGTGAATCCTTCGGGCAGGTAGATGAAGTCGGCGCCGCTCGCCCCGGGGTAGGGCAGGATGAACAGGTCCTCGTACGCGATGTAGGTCGGGGTCCCGCCCAGGACATTGTCGTACTGCGGCAGCGGACAGCTCAGATCGGTGACCCGGGCGAGATCGGCGCAGGCCACCACGATCCGACCGTGCGGGGTCAACCTGGCCACGACCACTCCCGGAGCCATCAGCGGGGCCAGCGAGGCGTCGGGTACGCCGCGCACGTGTACCGCCACTACACCGTCATCCAACACCGATCGAACGTCGCCAGCGGCCGGAGCGTTGCTGCGATCGTGGGCGGCGAGGAGGCCGATCCCGGTCGCCACATAGATGGCCAACGCGGCGCCGCTGACCGAGCGGAACGTGCTGTACGGGTCGACCGCTATCCGCCGCGCCACCATCAGCGTGGTCGCGCGGCGGCTCGTGCGGGCCAGCCCGCGGCTGAGCCAGTGGCACACCCACGCTCCGGACAGAAAGAATCCGACCAGTATGGACAGTGGGGCGAGGACCGAGATGGCAGCCACGAGCGCCGTCTGCTCGTAGTTCGGATCGCGGGTGAGCATCGTGACGTACCACGAACCCAGGATCCCGGCGGCGATGGGCAACAGCCGCCAAGCCCGCGGGGGTTTGCGTTGCCCACGCCGGAACACACCGAGCGGCCTGAGGTGCACGGCGGTGAGCGTCACCAGAGCGGTGCCGACGGCGATCACCAGTACCAGAACCAGGGCCACCACCGCCTGCGTGGTCGGTACCCGAACGTCCTGCGGGAAGATGGGCGTGCCGTGCCCGAGCGTCACCTGGCTTGCCACGATCGGCCGGAGCGCGAGAAAACCCAAGCAGCCCACCACGATCCCGGCGAGCGCCGCACCGCCGGCTTCGACCACGGTGAGCACCGCGGTCTGCCATCGGGTCGCTCCGGCCATCCGGAGCGCGGCGAACTGCCGTTCGCGGCGTACCCCGCCGACGCGGGCGGCCATGGACACGAAGACCGCCACCGGGCCGACAATCAGCGCGGCCAGCAGTCCAAAGAGGACCCCGAAGATGGCGGCGAAGTCGAGGCGCTCGCCCGGTTGCTCGATGCCGCGGATCTCGATTGCGCCATGGGTGTTGCGCATCTCCTCCGGAGTACGCCCTACGATGCCCACCAGTTCGTCGGGCATGATGAGGCCTTCGGGTCCGATGGTGCCGGCGATCCTTCCAGGGAACCGGTTGCGCAGTTGGTCGTCGGGCACGGACCGCATCAACTCTTCGAGTCGCGGTGAGACGAACACCTCACCCGGGGCGGGCAACCGGTCGATGCCGGGCGGCACCGGCGGTCGCGCCCCGAGCGCGGCAACGTGCACGCGGATGACGTCGCGGCCCGCGTACCGGTCGGTGACGGCGATCCACAGCGCCGGGTCGGGCGCGGTGGCCGGGCTGGTCTCGTCGGTGCGGTGCCAGGCCAGCCGATCGATGTGGGTCTGCATTATCGGCAACCCGGTGAGGCTCAACAGGATCAGGAACACACCGGTCGCGATGCCGATCGCCATCAACGCCATCCGTGCCGTGGCTTCCCGGCCGCCGGCGAACGCCATGCGGAACCCCAACAGAAGGTTCATCGCGCCGCTCCCACTACCGCCGGTTGCACGGTCCGTCCATCCCGGACGGTGATCCGGCGATCCGCGTACGCCGCGACCCGCGGCTCGTGGGTGACCATGACGACGCTGGCGTCCTCTTCCTTGGCCGCGCTCACGAGCAGCTCCATCACCTGGTCGCCGGCTACCGTGTCGAGAGATCCGGTGGGTTCGTCGGCGAAGACGATCCGTGGCCCGGTAACCAACGCTCGGGCGATGGCGACCCGCTGACCCTGCCCGCCGGAGACCTCCCCGGGTAGTCGGCGTTCGAGGCCTTCCAGGCCGAGCCGCGTCAACCAGGTCCGCGCCGCCGCGATCGCCACCCGACGTCCCTTGCCCGAGAGCAGCAGCGGCAGTGCGATGTTGTCCAGCACAGGGAGCTCCGGCACCAACTGTCCAAACTGGAAGACGAAGCCGAACACGCTGCGGCGTAACCGGGTGCGCTGCCCGTCGAGCATCCGGTCGATGCGCCGACCGTCGAAGACGACCTCACCCCGGTCCGGGGTCAGGATGCCTGCCAGGCAATGCAACAGCGTGGACTTGCCGGACCCGCTCGGTCCCATCACCGCGAGCACCTCTCCGGCCGCGACGGACAGGTCCGCCCCCCGCAGTGCATGGGAGAGCCCAAAGCTCTTGTGCAGGCCGCGGCCGGCGAGCAACTCAGTCATGCGGCGGAATATACACGATGGGTATACCCAGCGGGAAGAGTCGTCGCTCAGCCGACCGTTGCCAGGAACTGCGTAGCGGCCAGCTCGGCGTAGAGCGGATCGGCGGCTACCAGCTCGCTGTGCGTACCGACGGCCCGCACCTCACCGGCGTCCATCACGACGATCCGGTCTGCCATGGCCACAGTGGACAGTCGGTGCGCGACGACCAGTACCGTCGTGCGGTCCGCGACGTCGGCGATCGTGTCCCGCAGCGCCGCCTCGTTGACCGCGTCGAGCTGGGACGTGGCCTCGTCGAGCAGCAGCAGCCGCGGCCGGCGCAGCAGTGCCCGGGCGATCGCCACCCGTTGCCGTTCACCACCGGACAGCTTGGTACCCCGGTGGCCGACCGGAGTGTCGAGGCCCTCCGGCAGTTGTGCGACGAGCCCGTCGAGCCGCGCCGTGGCCACCACCTGCCGCAGCTCGTCCTCGCTGGCGTCCGGCGCGCCGTAGAGAAGGTTCTCCCGCAACGGGCCGGACAGCACAGGGGCGTCCTGCTCGACGTACCCGATCGCCGCGCGCAGTTGCGCGATGGGCCAGTCCCGCACGTCGATCCCGTCGAGCAGCACCCGGCCGGTCTCCACCTCGTAGAACCGTTCGATGAGCGAGAAGACGGTGGTCTTGCCGGCTCCGGACGGCCCGACGAAGGCGGTCATGCCGCCCGGCGGGATGTGGAAGCTGACGCCGCGGTGGATGTCGGGCGGCTCCTCGCGGTACCGGAACGTCACGTTCTCGAACGTCACGGTCGCGGGCGCGGCGCCGACCGACGGCAGCTCCCCGGGCGGGTCGGCCGGTTCGACGGGCAGCCGCTCGGTCTCCTGGATGCGGTCCACCGCGGCGGACCCGATCTGGTACTGCGTCACGGCCTGCACGAGCTGGCTGATCGAGGGCATCAGGTAGAACACGTACAGCAGGAAGGCGACGAGCGTACCGACGTCGATCGCGCCGGAGGCGACCCGGGCGCCGCCGACCGAGAGCACGATCACGAACGCGGCCTGCATGGCCAGTCCCGCGGTGTTGCCGGCGATGGCCGACCACTTGGCCGCGCGTACGCTGGCTCGCCACGCCTCGACCGCGGCGCCCTGGACCCGCTCGCCCTCCCGCTCCTCGGCCCCGGACGCCTTGACCGTGCGGAACGCGCCGAACATCCGCTCCAGCGCGGCACCCATGACGCCCACCGACTCCTGGGCGCGCCGGGAAGCCTGGTGGATCCGCGGCACCACGAGCCAGATGATGCAGCCGGCCGTACCCAGAGCCACGAGCGTGACGCCGAGCAGGACCAGGTCCATCAGCGCCATCATCACGATGGTGGCTGCGAGCGCGATGACCCCGGTGACCGCGCCGACGAGCGAGTTGGTGGTGACCTCGCGCAGCAGTGTGGTGTCCGCGGTGACCCGCGACATCAGGTCGCCCGGCTCGGTGCGGTCGATCGCGGAGATGCGCAGCCGCAGCAGCCGGGTCGCGAGACCGCGCCGGGCGGTGAGCACCACGGATTCGGCGGTACGCCGCAGCACGTAGCCACCGAACGCACCGATGGCGGCGTTGAGGAACACCAGAGCCGTCATCAGCAGCAGCGCGTTGGTCAGCGACCGGTCGTGGCTGAGGCTGTCGATCAGTTCCCGTGCCACCAACGGCAGGGCGAGCCCGGTGGCCGTGGTGACCAGACCGAGCGCCCCGCCACCGGCGAGTGCCCACTTGTACGGGCTGGCGTACTCCAGCAACACCCGCCAAGCGGGTCGCTCGCTCCCCATCGTGCTGGCTTTTCGCTCGCGACTGCGGGGCTCGCTTCGCTCACTCCTCGCGCTCACCTCCCAGACATTACAGACGGCGCTCAATGGGCAGTCGGGACCGCGTCAGCAGACCGGCGCCGAGCATGGCCACCGCCGGCACCAGGACCAGCGTCACCGCGACGTTGAGCCAGGGCACGTCGATCGGGTACAGCGGAGGAGCCGGCCAGACCTCGCCGAACCGCTTGTTCAGCGCGAACAGCACGGCCGTCGAGGCGCCCACGCCGGCTACCACGCCCAAGAGCGAGCCGAGTCCGGCGATCACGCCGGTCTGGCTGAGCGTAAGTAGCCGGCGTACCCCCGGTGAGGCACCCACAGCCGCCAGCGTGCCGAGGTCGGCGCGGCTGTCGGCGGCGGTCAGGCCGGTGGCCATCGCCGCCGCGGCGATCGTGATGATCGCGGCCACGATGGTCATCACCAGCAGGAAGCTGGTGTTGGACCCGGGCGCCGACTGCACCGTCAGCCTGAATTGTTCGCCGAGCGCGGCCCGAGCCCGGTCCTGCTCGGCGACCGTCGGCATCCGGCTGGTCGTGGCGAGCGTGATGGCCGGTCTGGAGACGTAGCCGAGGGAGCGGGCGGTGGCCTCGGTCATCATCGCGATCGGCGCCCCCGTCCCGTGCGGCAGCACGAAGGCCGGCGCGGTCGTCGCGTTCACGTGCCTCTCGCCGTTGATGAACGTGACCACCCCCAGCGTGACCCGGTCGCTCGTCACGTACCGGGCGCTGTCGACGACCACCTTGCCGTCTCGCAAGGCGGCGGCCGCGAGCGCGGCGTCCTCCGGGGTGAGGTTGGCCACCGCACCGGCGGAATCCGGGTCGATGGCGATCACGATGCCGCCGTCTGAGTAGTACCGGTCGAAGTAGGAATACAACCGGCCGACACCGGCGCAGCGGGCGTCCTGCCGGGCGGCGCGCTGCTCGGCCCGGGTCGGGTCGCGCCCGAGCACCCGCCCCTCGTAGGGGCACAGCCGGTCGGCCGGTACCTGCAAATCGACCGGGCACCCTACTTCGGAGCAATTGACCTCGCTGATCCGGTGGACCGCGCTGACCGGCAGGAAGCTGCGAATGGTGGCGATGGCGTCCGCCGGTACGCCCTGGGGCTCGGTCGGTCTATCGCTGGGGACGCCGTCGGGCGGGCCTTCTTGGGCCAGGTAGACGTCTCCGGGGCGGCTCAACCCTCCGCGGTAGCGCTCTCTGGACTGCCCGTCCGCCGCGATGACCACGATGCCGAGCGCGAGGCTCGCGATGACCACGCCCATCACGGCCGAGATCGCGGGTGCGGCCGCGGTGCGGTTGCGTGATGTGTCGCGCAGTGCGATCCGCGGCGCGAGCGGCAGCCATCGGCCGAGCCGGGCGATCAGACCCACGAGGGCCGGCGTACCCAGGATGAGCCCCAGCTCGGCCAGGACCAGCCCGCCGAGGATGAGCGCCACGTTGATCTGCCAGGCACCGAGAGCCGCGACCACCACCCCGATCACCCCGGCCACGCCGCCGAGGACCAGCCAGCGCCGCTTCGACCGCACAATCCCGCGCCGGCCGGCGAGGCCCGCCACCACGTCCTGTCGAGACGCCGCCCACGCGGGTACGACGGCCGCCAGCAACCCGGTCAGCACGGCCGCTCCGGCCAGGGCTACCAGTGCCGTCGGGAACACCCGGAAGGCACCGATCCGGTGATTCCAGACGCCCTCGAAGTACGGCACCGTGGCCGCGGCGATGCCGATCCCCAGCACGATTCCGAGGCCCGCGGCCAGCGTTCCGAGGACCACGCCGTCGGCGAGCACGATGCGGCGCAGGTGGGCCTGGGTACCGCCGGCGGCCGCGACGAGGGCCAGATCGCGGCGGCGCCGGCGCGCCCCGACCGCGAACGCCGGGCCGGCCAGCAGGACGATCTCGAGCACGGCTAGCCCGCCGAAGAGCAGGCTGAAGCCGAGGGTGGCGTCGTCGTCCCCGTTGTACTCCTGGAAGCTCGGGTCGATCTCGTCGTCGCTCGGCGGATTCGCCATCACGTACCGGGAAATGGCCACGATGCCGTGCTGGTTGAGCTCCTGGACCTGGGCCCAGGTGATCGGACCCGGCGTGGACACCAGCCACGTGCGCTGCTCGCGCCACTGGTCGACCGGCGTCTCGGGCAGCGCCCCGGGCCGCAGCAGCATCGTGCCCGCTTTCAGGTCACCGGGATCCTCGACGAGCGCCACGACGCGGAAGGTACGGCTGCCGTCGGCGAGCTGGACCGTGCCGCCGACGCCGGTACCGAGCCGGTCGGCCGCGGCCGGGGTCAGCGCTACCTCGTCCACAGTGGACGGTACCGAGCCGGACAGCGGACGGTAGATTCCCTGCGCGATCGGGTCGGCGTAGTCCAACATCCGGACGGTGATGGAACCGACGCCGGTCGCGGTACGCACCGACAGGCTCGTGCGCTCGTCGGTGATCGCACGGCTGCCGGGCGGCAGGAGTGCCAGCAGGCGGTCCTGGCTCGGCGGCGGTGGTACCGGGGGGTTGTCCCTGGGCTTGGAGATGCCGAAGAGGAAGTGACTGTCGGTCGGGTGCTGCTCGACCCCGTAGTCATGTGGCCACTTGGCGGCGATCTGTGCGGTACCCATGAGCCGGTCCGCCTCTTCCGGACCGGTGAGCGTGAAGGTGTCGAAGTTGACCGCGAGGAACACCATGCCGGCCACCGGTACCGTGATCATCGCCAGCACCAGCGCGGACCGTCCCTTGGCCCGGCGCCCTTCCCGGCGGGCCAGCCGCAGGGCGGCCCGCCAGCCGGCCCACCACCGCTTCACCGCGCACCGCCCCCGCTGGGCAGCAGTTCGTCGGCCTGATCCAGAGGTCCGGAGGTGTCCACGATGACGCCGTCGCGGAGGAACACGACCCGGTCGGCCCAGGCGGCATGCCGGGCCTCGTGGGTGACCAGGACCCCGGCCGCCCCGGCGTCGACCTTCGCCCGCAGCAGGCGCAACACCGCCTCGCCGGTTTGCGAGTCCAGTGCTCCGGTCGGCTCGTCGGCCAGGATCAGCCGCCGCTGGCCGATCAGCGCCCGGGCGATCGCCACCCGCTGTTGCTGCCCTCCGGACAGTTCGTCGGGGAACCGCCCCTCGTACCCAGCCATGTCCACCTCGGCCAGTGCGGCCGCGGCGGTTCGGCGGACCTGCCGCAGCCCTACGCCGTCCAGCTCCAGTGGCAGGGCCACGTTCTCGCCGGCGGTCAGGCTGGCCAACAGGTTCAGATCCTGGAAGACGTAGCCGACCCGCCGTCGGCGTAACGCGGCCAGCTGCCGGCGGGAGCAGGCGCCGAGATCCGTGCCGTCGACGACGACCGTCCCCTCGGTGGGCCGGTCCAGCCCGCCGGCCAGGTTCAGCAGCGTCGACTTGCCGGACCCCGACGGCCCCATCACCGCCACCAGCTCACCCGCTTCGACGGCCAGCGACACTCCGCGCAACGCGTGGACCGCGGTCGGGCCGCGGCCGTGGACCCGGTGAACTTCCCGTAGCTCCAGGACAGTCATGGCTACCGAGTATGCATACTCGGTATGGCTGGCGCAACCAGGGCAACCCTGAGGTTCCCCTGAGTCTGCCGTGGCGCTCGGTAAGGTGACGGCGTGAAACCCATGCGGGTTGCCCTGCTGACCTACCGGGGCAACCCGTTCTGTGGCGGGCAGGGCGTCTACGTGCGGCATCTCAGCCGCGAGCTGGTCCGGCTCGGGCACAGCGTGGACGTGCTGTCCGGGCCGCCGTACCCGACGCTCGACGACGGGGTCAGGCTCGTCGAGGTGCCGAGCCTCGATCTCTACCGGGAGCCGGATCCGTTCCGGGTGCCGAGGCTGCGCGAGTACCGGGACTGGGTCGACGTGCTCGAGGTGGCGACGATGATGACCGCCGGCTTCCCCGAGCCGTTGACGTTCTCGTTGCGCGTCCGGCGGTTGCTGCGCGCCCGGCGCGATCACTATGACGTCGTCCACGACAACCAATGCCTCGGCTACGGGTTGCTGCGCCTCGGCCTGCCGCTGGTGACCACCGTGCACCACCCGGTGCAGATCGACCGGGACCTCGAGCTGGCGTCCGCCACCGGTTGGCGGCGCCTGTCGCTGCGCCGCTGGTACGGCTTCACCCGGATGCAGCGGCGCGTGGCACCCCGCTTGGCGCGGGTCGTCACGGTGTCGGAGTCATCCCGGGACCAGATCGTGTCCCTGCTGGGCGTGCCGGCCCCGCGCGTCGAGGTGATTCCCATAGGGACCGACGCCGACCTGTTCAGCCCGGACCCGGCCGTCGTTCGGGTGCCCGGTCGCGTGGTCACGACCGCGAGTGCGGACGTACCCCTCAAGGGCCTGCTGCCGCTCGTCGAGGCGGTCGCGAAGGTACGCACCGAGCGGCCGGTCGAGCTGGTGGTCGTCGGATCGCTGCGGGCGGGCGGCCCGGTGGCGGCGGCGATCGCGAACCTCGGACTGTCCGATGTGGTGCGTTTCGCCGGCCGACTGCCGCACGACGAGCTGGTCGGCGAGCTGCGGCGGGCCGAGCTGGCCGTGGTGCCGTCGTTGCACGAAGGGTTCTCGCTACCGCTCGTCGAGGCGATGGCGTGCGGCACCCCGGTCGTCGCCACCACCGGTGGTGCCTTGCCCGAGGTGGCCGGCGACGCCGCGGTGCTCGTACCGCCGGGGGACGTGTCGGCGCTGGCGACCGCTCTCTCCCAGACCCTCGCCGACCCGGCGCTGCGGGCTGGGCTCTCGGTGGCCGGGCGAGCCCGAGTCGTCGAGCGGTTCACCTGGCGGGCCGCTGCTCTGCGCACGGTCGAGGTGTATCGCCGGGCGGTTTCGTGCTGACCGTCGACTTCGCCCGGTTGCGGATCGAGCCGGGGACGCGCGTGCTGGATCTGGGCTGCGGTGGTGGCCGGCACGCGTTCGAGTGCTACCGGCGCGGGGCTCGGGTGGTGGCGCTGGACACGAACGCCGCCGACCTGTCCGGCGTCGCGGGCATGTTCGGCGCGATGGCGTCGGCGGGGGAGGCGGGTCCGCAGGGTGGCGCGACCGCGGTCCGCGGCGACGCGCACTCACTGTCCTTTGTGGACGGTGCATTCGACGTCGTGATCCTCTCCGAGGTGCTCGAGCACATCCCCGACGACCACCGGGTGATCGCCGAGGCGGCCCGGGTACTGCGCCCGGGCGGTGTCCTCGCGGTCACCGTGCCCCGGTGGTGGCCCGAGCGGGTGTGCTGGGCGCTGTCCGAGTCGTACCACCGGGTCGAGGGCGGGCACGTGCGGATCTACTCCCGGCGCAAGCTGGTGTCCCGGCTGCGGGCGGCGGCTCTCGTACCGCAGGGCAGCCACCACGCGCACGCGCTGCACTCGCCGTACTGGTGGCTGCGCTGCGTGTTCGGCGACGTCCCGTGGTATCACCGCCTGCTCGTGTACGACATCATGCACCGTCCATGGTGGACACGCGCGGCCGAGCGGCTGCTCAATCCCGTGCTGGGCAAGAGCCTGGTGGTCTACCTGCGCAAGCCGGTCTCATGACGGCGTTCGAGCCCGCCGCGACGGCTTCGTTCATCGCGTCCGTCCAGTGCGCCGACGGGCAGATCCCGTGGTACCCGGGCGGACACACCGATCCGTGGGACCACGTCGAGGCGGCGATGGGGCTCGACGCCGCCGGGTTGCCGGACCGGGCGCGGGCGGCATACGACTGGTTGGCTCGGGTGCAGAACCCGGACGGCTCCTGGTGCCGCGGCTACCGCGGCGCGGAGGTGACCGACGCGGTACGCGAGTCCAACTTCACCGCGTACCTGGCCGTCGGGCTGTTGCACCATCTCCGGTGTACCGGGGACGAGGCGTACCTGCGCCGGATGTGGCCGGTCCTGGTCTCCGCACTCGATTTCGTATTGGACCTGCAGGCCCCTGGCGGGCAGATCCGGTGGGCCCGCGGGTTGGACGGGCGGCCGGCCGAGGAGGCCCTGCTGACCGGCTGCTCCAGCATCTACCACAGCCTGCGCTGCGCGCTCGCGATCGCCGAGCGCCTCGGTGAGCCGCAGCCGGACTGGGAACTCGCCGCGGCGACCCTCCGGCAGGCACTCCTCGCGCATCCCGAGCGCTTCGCGCCCCGCGAGCGGTACTCGATGGACTGGTACTACCCGGTCCTCTGTGGAGCGTTGCGGGGTTCGATGGCACGAGAGCGGCTCGACGCGGGCTGGGACCGGTTCGTGGTACCGGGACTGGGCGTGCGCTGCGTCGGCGACCGGCCGTGGGTGACCGGTGCCGAGACGGGCGAGCTGGTCCTGGCGCTGTGCGCGGTCGGTGAGCACGGGCGCGCCGCCGAGATGTTCGCGGCCGTCCAGCATCTGCGGCACGACGACGGGTCGTACTGGACGGGTCTCGTCTACCCGGACGACGCCCGGTGGCCGGAGGAGCGGACCACCTGGACGGCCGGTGCGATGCTGCTGGCGGCCGCCGTGCTGGCCGGAGAACCGGCCGCCTGCGAGGTGTTCGGCTCGGCCGAGCTACCGGCGGCGCAGCACCCGTAGCGACCCGGTGTGGTTCACCTCGGTGAACTGTCCACTGTCGAGCGCGGCGCGGTAGATGTGGTACGGCGCCTGGCCGCCGTCGGCCGGATCGGGGAAGACGTCGTGGATGGCGAGCAACCCACCTGGCCGCAGGTGCGGCGCCCAGCCCGCGTAGTCCTGCCGAGCGGCCGTCTCCGTGTGTCCACCGTCGACGAACACCAGACCGAGCGGCGTGGACCAGAGCACCGCCACCGCCGCGGAGCGGCCGACAACCGCCACGACCGTGTCCTCGATACCGGCCGCGTACAGGGTTCGGCGCATCGATGGAAGGGTGTCCAACCGCCCGGTCACCGGATCCACCAGGGCCGGGTCGTGGTACTCCCAACCGGGCTGGTGCTCCTCGGAACCCCGGTGGTGGTCGACGGTCACCACGACCGTGCCGCGTTCCCGGGCCGCAGCGGCCAGGTAGATCGTTGACTTGCCGCAGTACGTACCGATCTCCAGGAGCGGGCCGACCTCGGCGGCCCGCAGCCCCGCGGCGTAGAGCGCCAGCCCCTCCTCCGCGGGCATGAACCCGGGCGCCGCCTCGGCGGCCGCGCGCAGCACACCGTCCACGGCGATATCTCACCACATCGCGACAATCGTCTGATTCCTCTTTGGCGTCAGTGGCTATGAGGCGCCCTATGGCGGTACGGTCCATAGCGCGACGTCCACGCGGATAGAGTCGTGGTCGCCCCACATGTCGGCGGGTAGGGAGGGGCCTGCGATGCTCTCGTTGTCCAGTCACGTCGATGCCGGCACGGTCACAGTCACCGTGAGCGGCGAAATCGATCTGGCTAACGTCGATGAGCTGGCGGATGAGATCGTTTCCGCGGTCCGTGGCGAGGCGACCACCGTCGTCGTGGATCTCGCCGGGGTGACGTTCATCGACTCGGTGGGGATAACCGCCCTGCTCAAGGGCCGGCGGTTGGCCGACGAACACGGCAAGGCCTACCGCGCCACGGGCGCCGAAGGGCTCGTCCGCCAGCTCCTGGATCTGACGGGAGTCTGGACGCACCTGTCCGGCCAGACAAGCTGATGGACGGGGACGCCGTGACGACGGGCACCGGGACGCCCCCGGTTCGCAGCGAAGAGAGGCTACGCCAACTCGAGGCCGTGACCGAGGCCGCGCTGTCCCAGCTCGGCCTGGAGGATCTGCTCGCCGAACTGTTGGACCGCACCCGCGATCTGCTGCATGCCGACACCGCCGCGATCCTCCTGGTCGACCCCACCGGTACCGAGCTCGTGGCCACCGCCGCCAGCGGACTCGAGCAGGAGGTCCGGCTGAGCTTCCGGCTACCGGTCGGTGTGGGGTTCGCCGGTCGGGTGGCCGCCCGCGCCGAACCCATGGTGATCGAACACGTCGACGAGTACAACGTCCGCAACCCGGTCCTGCTGGCCAAGGGCGTGGAGTCGCTGCTCGGGGTACCGATGATCAATCGCGGCCGGGTCATCGGCGTGCTCCACGTCGGCAGCTTGACCCCGCGTACGTTCAGTCCCGAGGACGTGGAACTGCTACAGCTCGTGGCCGACCGGGCCAGCCTCGCCACTCAGGCCCGCCTCTCCCGGCTCGACCGGGCCGCCACGGTCGCCCTGCAACACAGCCTGCTGCCCGCGCGGCCGGTCGCGGTACCCGGCCTGGACATCGCGGCACGATACGTCCCCGGCTCCGAGGTCGGCGTCGGCGGCGACTGGTACGACCTGTTCGCCCTTCCGTCCGGACACGTCGGTATCGTGATCGGCGACGTGGCCGGCCACGGCCTGAACGCGGCTGTCATCATGGGGCGCATCCGCAGCGCCCTGCGCGCGTACGCGCTGGAGACCACCGATCCCGCGGATGTGTTGACCCGCCTCGACCGCAAGGTCCAGCGCTTCGAGCTCGGGGCGATGGCGACCGTGCTCTACGCGGTGCTGGATCCGCAGCGGACCAGCCTGACGATCTCCAGCGCCGGGCACCTGCCGCCGATCATCGCGGCGCCGTCCCAGTCGAGCCAGCTCATCAAGATAGACACGGACCTGCCGTTGGGCGCGTACGACGACGTCGTCCGGCACAAGACCCTAACCCGGCTGGATCCGGAGGGCTGCGTCTTCCTCTACACCGACGGGCTGGTCGAGCGACGTGGCCGGTTCCTCAGCGACGGCATCGAGATGCTGCTCTCGGCGTTGACGTGTACGACCGCCGATAACATGTGCCTCACGGCCATGTCCACGATGCTGGTCGACGCCCCCGCGAACGACGACGTGGCGATCCTCGCGGTACGCAACCTCGCGGACTAGTTTTCACGGTCGCAGCGGGATCTCGAGCGCCGTCACGCCGCGCAGATCGAGCCAGGCACGATCCGGGCCGCGGACGAGCCGCAGGACCACGCCGTCGCAGCCGGGGCAGCGGGCCACCAGCCCGGGCGCCTGGGTGTACAGCACGAGGCCGGCCACCGTATCGACCCGGCCGCAGCCGACGCACCGTCCACTCGCGACGGTCACGTCGACCGCGAACACCTCCCGCAGCGAGCCCGCGAGGGCGTTTCCATCGATGTGCTCGTCGGCTCTGCTCGCATTGGCGCCTGGACCTTCGGTCGGCGCA
>Ga0209382_10005544_pt1 | contig 16417 bp, 14 predicted proteins | sample SoiMetdeltSBSDD5_FD_187599 | JGI IMG/M metagenome (GOLD analysis project Ga0209382, IMG submission 187599) | Bulk soil microbial communities from a Populus tree surrounding site in Tennessee, USA - Soil MetaG P. deltoides SBSDD5 (SPAdes) (version 2) | ecosystem: Environmental > Terrestrial >...
ATGGACCGGACCCTGCAAGATGCTTTCTTTCAGGGTATGCCGCATTTCAGGCTACCCTCGTCTCTTATCGCAAAAAGGATCTCCAACGATGGCTGATGCAGATCGCCTCGGAAAAATCGCCTCGATCGGCCAAGACCTCATCACAACGCAGTTGACGATGGCAATGCAAACGCCGTCGCAAGCCCTCGAAGGCACCTGGGTACTCGGGTATTGCTTCGGAATTTTCGATGCGCTCGCTCAACGAGCTGACATTGATGATGGCACTGAAGGTTTCAGCCTCATCACCCTCGGCTTCCTCGGTCTCTTTGCGGACCCTGCCGATCCGGAGGCGGCTGCATTCGTTCGCCGCTCCTTGGACCGTCAGGACAATCCGCGCTTTCAAGAAGGTGCTGCCGCTGGAGGCAACGACGTCTTCGTTTGGGTTGCTGACCGCGCGAAAGCACCCAACGCGCTGTTCGAACATCTCACCCGATGACTAAGAAGAGCGCCTAGTCGCACACCAGCGCACTTAGCTTTCGCAGAAGGAACCCTGCAAATGCTGTCTGTCAGGGTATGGCGTCGTCGGAAGGAGGGTGCGGAGGATTGGCTTGATAGGTAGCGTCCCCTCCGCGCTTTGCCAATCTTGGCCGCCCCGCCACTCCAGCTCCTCGGAATGACTGCGCTCCCAGATTCGCTTAATGACTGCGCTCCCAGATTCGCTTGGAGGCGCCGGACTTCGCGGTGTTCTCGCCGGTCATGTTTACGGCCTGGGAGCGGCGTCCGGGCCTTGCCGCCAGCCAATCCGATCACGCCGTGCTTGCCAGCCGGCAAGCGGGTCGAACAGCACCCACCAAAAGGACATACTCTGAGACGCTCCCCAGCACACCCACCACGATCTATCGGTCTCGACCTTGCACATTCATCTCGACTCGCACGACTGCCTTGAGGTGGCGGTATTGCGCGGTGTAGGTGATGGCTTGCAACACTTTGCAGACTCCGTGACCAGCCAACGTGGGGTCCGGCACGGCCGACCAAGGGCAGCAGCAGGAAGTGAAGAGCAAGATTGGAACCTCGATGCGCCTTGCGGTTGTCGCGGACATTCATGGGAATCTGCCGGCGTTACAGGCGGTCATCGCGGACATCGCGGACATTAAACAACGAGAAGTCGATGGCGTGGTCAATCTCGGTGATTGCGTTTCTGGACCGCTCTGGCCGGGAGAGACGTGCGAGCTGCTGATGAAGCTAGACTGGCCGACCGTGCGCGGCAATCATGACCGCTGGGTGACCGATTGGCCCCCGGAGAAGCACTATCCGGGCGATGCGCATGCCTTTTCGGAACTAATCCCTCAACATCTCGATTGGCTTCGGAGACATCCGTCGACGCTCGATCTCGGAAAGGGAGTATTCGCCTGTCACGGCCAGCCAATCGATGACAACGCCTATTTGCTAGAAAGCATCGAGAATGGACGATTGGTGTTGGCCCGTAGCGAAGAAGTAGAGCGTCGGCTCGGCGCGGTAACCGCCAACATCATCCTCTGTGGCCATAGCCACATAGCCAGGACGATCGTTGTAAATCAGACGACATTCATCAATCCGGGCAGCGTGGGCCAGCCGGCCTACGAAGACCCTTCCCCGCCGGCTCACGTCTCGGAAACAGGAAGCCCGGCGGCGAGGTATGCCGTGGTCGAGCTGACTAGCGACAGCACCGACATCGAATTTCGATCCGTTCCTTACGATCACGCAACTGCAGTTCAAAGGGCGCTCGATCGTGGCAGCCCGACCTGGGCGCATTTTCTGCGAACTGGTTATGCGCGGCCTGCATGAGTGGCATTTGCGAGGTCGGTCGTTGGGAGCAGCGGACGTTCCGCTCGGTGTGCGCAGAACCCACGCCCACAATCGCTCAGGGTCAACCTCGCCGACATCGGCCTGAGATCGAATGGCTTGGTGATGCTCGATGACTGCCCAAGACCGACCGTTTGTTGCGATGAGTTCCGCAAATCCGGCTGCAGTGTAGCAAGACCGTGCCTGCGCCGTGCCGGCTGCTGCACTCAAAAAGCACACGCAGTCTGATTATCCGTGTCTCAGGACGTCAGCCCTGGCACGGAATTGCCGACTTCCGCGCTGCAGCGATTTCGTCCGGAATCGAGGGTCAACTGACGTTCGGCGGGCGTGGCCGCGAGGACCGTTCGTGACTCTCGTTGTGCAGTGCCCACTACGCCGCGCAAGCCATACATCGCGAAGAGCCCAACTACTCCCTCACCCCGGCCTTCCGCATGCCTTCTACGAAGTGCTCCATTGGCCTGGGCGGATAGGGCACGGATTGTCTAATCCAGGTGATTGAAATGTCCGGCTGCAATCGCAGAAGGACCTTCATCGCAGCCTTTGTTTCCTCGATCTGGCCCGCCTGAGCAAGGCTCGCACAGAGCATGCGATGCAGCCCTGGAATTCCCGGTCGCAATCGCATGGCTTCCCGTATCCACCTGATCGCGTCTCCGTACAGCTGCGCCACATAGTGGGCAGCGGCGATGCCGCCAAAGACATAGGTGTTGAAGGGATCACGCGGGCTCATTCGCAAGGCCTGCTCGGAACGGCGTATTGCTTCCTCCGACCGGCCGTCGAACGCGAGTGCGTAGGCATAGAAATCGAGGGCGGCTGCAAAGTTTGGGTTGAGGTCGAGCGCGGCCTCGAAATAGCGTATGGCCTCTTCGGTGCGGCGGCTCGTCAGAGCGAGAAACCCCAGGCTGAAGTGCGCCCACGGATCGCTGTCATCCAATTGCATCGCCCGATGGCCAAGGGCTGAGGCACACTCGCGGTCGCTGCCTGCCGATGTCCAGCCCATCCAGGCCGACAGCAACAGGGCGAAAGCCAGCAGACTATGCGCTGGACCATAGTCCGGGTGGCGTTCTACCACTTGGCGCAGGATGGCAACGGCAGAGCCACTTTCTGTTGCGGTCAGCTTCCAGAAGTGCACGAGAGCGCGGGCAACCAGGTCCCAGGCATCGAGGTCATCAATTGATCGCCGCTCAGCGCGCAGACCCTCCGCTGCGACGAGCTTGGGTTCAATGCTGGCCGCCACCATCTGCGTGATCTCGTCCTGGAGCGCGAACATGTCTGTCAGCTCGCGGTCGTACCGCTCCGACCAGAGGTGGTTGCCGTTGGTAGCGTCCAACAGTTGGCTCGTGATGCGCAGGCGTTGCCCGCCCTTGCGGACGCTGCCTTCGAGCAGGTATCGGACACCGAGGTCGCGGCCGACCCGTCGCACGTCCACGGCTTGGCCCTTGTAGGCAAAGGTGGAGTTTCGGGCGATCACGAAGAACCACGGCAAGCGCGACAGCGCTGTGATGATGTCCTCGGTGATTCCATCACTGAAGTATTCCTGCTCCGGGTCGCCTGACATGTTGGTGAACGGCAGGACGGCAATCGACGGTTTGTCGATGAGCCCGTGCGAGGCGCGGTCGGCGCGGCCAACATTCGCCGTATTTGCTGCGCCAATCCCACTCGCGCTCCCTGAGCTATGTCCAATGCGCACGAGACCGACAAACCGTACACCCTTGCGAGGCAGCGTGCGGATTAGACGTTGCGATTCGCCACTGTCGCCGATCGCCGTGCGCGCCGCATTGATGCAGCTGGTCAATGTTGAATCAGACACAATGCGCCCGCTCCACACTGCCGCGATGAGATCATCCTTGCTGATGACCCGTTCGCGGTTCTCGATCAGGTGTCCAGCAGGTCGAACACCTTGGGCTCGACCGACAGGAGCCCTTCGCCTCGACGCAGCTCCCGCCGGCCCGTGTCTAGCGCATAGTCCTCGAAGAAATACAGCAACTTGCTGGCCCTCGGGTGTCTTCCTCGGGAGAGCCTAGCACGACCGAGGGGGACGAAAAATCAAACCCATCCCAAGGATAAACCAAGGGCCAGCCGGGACCTTGGCAAAGCCCTGTTCGCTGACCTCTGCGATGCTCAACTGAGGTTACGCAGCGCGCCAGAAGCCCGGCCCAGAGCCCAGGGAGGGAATGTCATGCCCACCAGCTCCATGTATCACGACGGCAATCGCCGGATGCAGCATGCCTTTGGCAGCCGGGCGATGGCGGATCGCCTCGAGCAGAGCCGCGCCCGGACCTCATTCAACGATGCTGATCGGCAGTTCATTGAGAACGCGATCTATTTCTTCCTTGCTACAGCCGATGCGGAGGGCCGTCCTGATTGCTCCTTCAAAGGCGGCGCAACAGGCTTCGTGCGGGTCACAGGTCCTGACGAGCTGGCGTTTCCGGACTACGACGGCAATGGGATGTTTAAGAGCATTGGCAATATTCTGGTCAACCCGAGCGTTGGCCTTCTGTTCATCCGCTTGCATGACAAGCCGCATCGATTGCGCGTCAATGGCATAGCGTCGTTCTCACGTGAAGATCCTCTGATGGGGTCAACCGTCGGAGCGCAGCTCATGGTGCGCGTGAAGGCCCGGGCGATCTTTCCCAACTGTCCGCGCTACATCCCGAAGATGGAGCTGATCGAACACTCCAAATACGTCCCTCAGCCGGGATGCGACCCGATCGAACCTGCCTGGATGGCCCAGTTCAATGACGTCAGGCATCCGCGGCAACCCATCTGGAAAGGCGACCCGCCCGAGAGCTAGGTTTGCTGGCTGTAGCTCAATTCGATGGTGAGGACCCGTGATGACCAAAGGCAGGCCAATCTTCGCAATCATGGGTAGCGGCGGCATAGGCGGTTACTTCGGCGCACGCCTGGCGCGCAGCGGCTTTGACACGACGTTTGTGGCGCGCGGCACGCATCTACAGGCCATCTGCCAGTCCGGTCTTCGGGTCGAAAACGGAGATGAGTCTTTCTCGATCGAAGTCAAGGCCACGGACAATCCACGGGATGTCGGTCACGTGGATTTTGTGCTGTTTGCCGTAAAGCTGTGGGACGCTGCCGAAGCAGGCGCCGCATGCCGGCCGTTGGTGGGCCCGGACACGGCTGTTGTTTCCCTGCTCAATGGCGTCGAGTCGGAAGGGATGCTTGCATCAATACTGGGAGCCGAACACGTGATGGGAGGCGTCGCCGAAATCTCCGCCACGATTGCCGCGCCAGGGGTCATCAAGAAGGTTAGCCCCTTCGCCCTCATCCGCTTTGGCGAGCTCGACCGCAGGCGCTCACCGAGGGCACAGGCGCTCGCCGCCGCGCTCTCGCAAGCGGGCGTCGGTGTGGACCTGTCGGAGGACATAAACCTGGCAATCTGGAACAAGTTCGTATTTCTCACCGGGCTCAGTGCGATAACAGCGATTACACGCCATCCGATCGGCAAAGTGCGAGCGGACACCGATACGCGCGGCTTGCTCGAGGAGATCATGCGCGAGGCGCTGCGTGTGGGTCAGGCCGCTGGCGTGCCAATCAAGGATGTCGTTATCGCGGAGCGGCTCCAGTTCATCGACGGCCTGGTCCCCGAGATCCGCGCTTCCATGGCCGTCGACCTGCTGGCCGGCAGGCGCCTGGAGCTGCCATGGCTGTCTGGGGCCGTAGTGAGGAAGGGCGCCGAACTCGGGGTCGCGACGCCAGCCAATGCCTTCGTGTGCAAGGCGCTCAACCTCGATGTCATGGGCGCCGGCTAGCGATAAGTGGTCCTCCTGGTCCATAAGAGCTTGCCGCGCTGCACGAGTCTGGACCTGGCACGGAACTGCCGACTTCGGCGCTGCAGCGATTTCGTCCGGAATCGGGGGGTCAACTGACGTTCGGCGGGCGTGACGGCGAGGACCGTTCGTTTCCGATGGCTGCCGCTCTTGCGGGCTGTGGTTCTGTCACCGACGTCATTGCGTCGTTGGGTAGTCGATGAGGTGGATCAGGCGACCCCTCGGGCGTCAGCCGAGGACGTCAGATCGCGCTGAACTCGGCGGGGGGCGCCACGGCCCACGGGAAGCACATAAGCTCCGACCGACCTGCTGTGTATCGGAATACCTGATACTTATCAGATTTGGTTTGTTTCTGCTCCGCGCTCAGGTGTAGCGTCTGCGCCAACGAAAACCGCGCGCGAAGCACGGCTGCATGAGGAGGAAATCCGATGATACGCAGAGTTCCTTGGGTACTGTCGACGTTGCTTGCCGTGCTGGCGCTGGCGCTGGCGGTGCCGTCTCGTGAGCCCATGGCGCAAGGCGCACTCGCAAACTTGCCGCGCAACGAGACCTTGATCCTCGAGAACCCCGAAGGGACGATCAAGAACGCCGGATGGTTCAACATCTGGGCCATCAACGCGGGCAGCCAGTCGAACGGGCTGCAGCAGGCGGCCCTCGATACGCTCTGGTACATCGACCCAAATCGCGGGCTTGACGGCGTGTGGCAGAACTCGCTGGCGGCGGAGAAGCCGGTCTACAACGCCGATTTCACCCAGATGACCGTCAAGCTTAGGCGCGGCATCCATTGGAGCGACGGCGTCGAGTTCACGGCGGCCGACGTCGTGCACACGGTCGCGACGCAGGTCAAGCACAAGAACATGCGCTGGAGCGCTGCGCTGTCGCTCACGGTTGACGCCATGGAGACGCCCGACCCCTATACCGTCGTCTTCAAGCTGAAGAAGCCGAACTCCCGGTTCCACGCCCTCTTCACGGTGCGCTGGAACGCGATCTGGATCATGCCGAAGCACGTATTCGAGAAGGTCGAGGATCCGCTGAAGTTCGACTTCAACAAGCCGGTCTCGCTCGGCGCTTATGTCCTGCATAACTACGATCCCGACGGCCGGTGGTACATCTGGCGGCTGCGCGAGGACTGGCAGCGCACGACCATCGGGCAAATCGGCAAGCCTGGCCCAAAATACCTCGCCTACATCGACCCTGGCCCACCCGACAAGCGCGTGATCGCGCAGATGAACCATGAACTCGATGTGATCCACGACGTCGCGCCGGAGGGCATGTTCACGCTGGCGAAGCAGTCAAAGAGCTCGGTGGCCTGGTTCAAGGGCTTCCCCTACGCGCATCCCGACCCGACGCTGCCCGCTCTGATATTCAACACGCAGAACGAACTGTTCAAGAGCCGGGACGTGCGCTGGGCGCTGGCGCTGCTGATCGACATCAAGGCGGTGTCGATGGCGTCCTACCGCGGTGCAGCCACGATTTCCGCGATCGGCATTCCCCCGACCGGTACGCATCCTGATTTCTACCACGGGCCGCTGCAGGACTGGCTGAGCGCATTCGAGCTCGACACCGGCAAGCGCAAGATCAAGCCGTACGATGCCACCATTGGCCGGCAGATCGCCGACCTGCTGCGGCCATCCTTGGGCAATCAGATCCCAACCGATCCCAAGACGATTGCTGCCTCGTTCGGCATGGGTTGGTGGAAGACGAATCCCGAGGCGGCGACCGAGCTGCTCGAAAAGGCTGGCTTCAAGAAGGCCGGCAGCGCCTGGCAGACAGCGGACGGCAAGCCGTTCACGGTGCGCGTGGTGGTCGAGGGCGAGTCGCGTCCAGTCATGACGCGCGCGGGCTCAATGATTGCCGAGCAATGGCGGCGCTTTGGCATCGACGCCAAGGTCGATGTGGCGCAGGGTACGCTGGTGACGCGCCGTTCCGCGGGCGATTTCGACACCATCATCAGCTGGAGCGTCGAGACGTGGGGCGGCCACCAGGACCTGTCGTACTTCCTGGATAGCTGGCACTCCCAATTCATCGCACAGCCAGGTTCACCGCAGCCGCCACGCAACTGGCAGCGCTGGCCGAACCCGGAGCTCGACAAGATCATCGAGGACATCCGCAAGGTCGGCTTCGACGATTCCAAGAGCCTGGAGCTGGGGCGCGAGTATGTGAAACTCGCGGTGCGCGAGATGCCAACCATCCCGCTGATGTCCTACAACGTGTTCACGGTGATGGACACGACCTACTGGACAGGATACCCGACCGCGGAGGATCCCTACACCGATCCGGTGCCGAATTGGGGAAACTCGCGCGCCATGTTCGTCAGACTGAAGCCGAAAAGCTGAAGCCGTCCCGGCCGCCGCCCCTGGGGACACCCGCGAGTCGGCGGCCGCGCCACATTTCAAGACCCACCCGACAGCCGCACATGCGCTCCTACGCCAAGCATATCGCCCGAAGGTTCGCCCAGTTCCTGCTGGTCGTGTTCATCGGCATCAACCTGACCTACGTCATCACGCATATGACGCCAATCGATCCTGTCGAGCAGTCGATTGCCGCCGTGACCTCGTTCGGCAATACCTCGCCAGAGGCAATCGCGATGATGCGACAATCGTTGCGAGAGCTGTACGGCCTGACGGGCGGACCATTCGAGCAGTACATCAATTTCTGGCGCCGCATTGCCATCGCCGACTTCGGCCCGTCGCTCTCGGCGTTCCCCACACCCGTCTCGGCGCTCATTGCTCGCGCATTGCCCTGGACGATCGGACTGCTCGTGGCGGCAACGCTGATCACCTGGACCCTCGGCAACCTGCTCGGCGGCCTCGCGGGCTATTACCACGACAAGCGCAGCCTAAACGTCCTTGCCGTCATCGCCATCGGTCTGCATCCGGTGCCCTACTACATCGTCGCCTTCGTGCTGCTGGTCATGTTCGGCTACGTGTGGCCGCTGCTGCCGATCGCCGGCGGCTACGGCATGAACATGGAGCAGGGGTTCAACGTCCCGTTTGTATTGAGCGTACTCAAGCACTCGATCCTCCCTGCACTGTCGCTGATGCTGATCGGGCTCGGCGGCTGGTTTCTCGGCATGCGCTCGCTGGTCTCCAACGTCGTGAGCGAGGACTATGTGGTCTACGCCGAGCTTGCCGGTGTCGACCGGCGCCGCATCCTCGGGTCCTACGTCATGCGCAATGCGCTTGTGCCGCAGGTCACCGGGCTTGCTCTGTCGCTCGGCGCCATCTTCAACGGGGCGATCATCACCGAGCAGGTGTTCGGCTATCCAGGCATCGGCTCGCTGCTAGTGTCCGCCGTCTATGCCGGCGACTACGGTCTGGTGCTCGGCGTGACGACGGTCTCAATTGTAGGCGTGTCCGCTGCCGTGCTGATAATCGATCTCGCCTATCCCCTGCTCGATCCGCGCGTACGGGTGGCTTGAGTGTGATGCTAACGACGCTCCGCGACCTGCTGCGCTACAACGCTCAGTTCCGCATCGGCGCCATCCTCGTCGTTTCCGTTGCCACCATGGCCGGACTGTCGTTCGTATCACCTTATTCGCCCATCGACACCTTCGTGGTCGCGCCTGATATGCCGCCTTCGCCGGCGCATCCCTTCGGCACGACGTCGCGCGGGCAAGACGTCTTCTGGCATTTGACATTCGCCATCCGCAACACGCTGGCGTTCGGCATCATCGTTGCTGTCCTGAGCCGGGCGTTCTCGCTCACGATCGGTCTCCTCTCCGGCTACAAGGGCGGGTGGACCGATCGCGTGCTGATGTCGATCAACGACACCTTCATCGTCATTCCACTCTTTCCGATCCTGGTGCTCTTCTACTTCGTCATGCGCGATCGCATGTCGTGGACGGCGCTGGCGCTGATCATGGCGCTGCTTGGCTGGGCCTACGATGCGCGCCTCATTCGCTCGCTGGCGATGAGCCTCAAGACGCGCGAGTTTACGCATACCGCCGTGTTCTCCGGCATGTCGACGCGCGAGATCCTCGTGCGCGAGCACCTTCCCTATGTGATGCCGATCGTCTTCTCCACTACGATGAACAACATGAACTGGTCGATCGGGCTCGAGGTGACCCTCTCGGTGCTCGGCTTCACCGACATCAATGCCCCGACCATCGGCGGCATGATCTACTGGGCCAACCAGCACACCGCGATGGTGGCCGGGGTCTGGTGGTGGATCGCGTTCCCAGTCGTCCTCATTGTCATGCTGTTTATCGGACTCTTTCTACTCGCCGTGTCGATGAACGAGCACATCGACCCCCGCAGCCGATTGCAGCGCATGGGCGCGGGAGGCGGCACATGACGGGAGCGGCGGCGCTCGCTATCGACGCCAGGCAGGCGGTGCCGGCCAAAGCTGTGTTGCGTGTCGACGGCTTGAAGGCATACTACCGCTCACGCCACTTCGGGGTGGCCCGCGAGGTGCGAGCTGTCGACGGCGTGACGTTCGAGGTGCGCGCCAACGAGATCTACGGGCTCGCCGGCGAGTCGAGCTCGGGCAAGTCGACCCTGATCAAGACCATCGCCGCGGCCATGCGTCCACCGCTCGAGGTTGTGGACGGCACTGTTGGGTTCAGTTTTCTCGCCGGCGGCACGAGCATCACCCGGGCGACAAGCGCCGAGGTGCTCGCCATCCGCTGGCGCAATCTGTCCTACATCATGCAAGGTTCCATGAGCGTCCTCAATCCGGTGCGCCGGGTGCGGCGTTCGTTCGAGGACTTCGCATCGCGCCACATGGGGGGCAAGGGCGCCGCGTTCGAGGCCCGGGTCATTGACCACCTGGCACGCGTCAAACTCGACGCGAACGTCCTCGACTCCTACCCGCACGAGCTCTCCGGCGGCATGCGCCAGCGCGTCGCCATCGCGCTCGCCACCATCTGCCGGCCGGATTTCGTCATTGCCGACGAGCCCACGACGGCGCTCGACGTCGTCGTGCAAAAGGATGTGCTCGGCATGATCCGCGACATCCAGCGCGAGATCGGCTCGTCCCTCCTGCTGGTCACCCACGATTTGGGCGTGCACGCCTACATGACGGACCGCCTGGCCATCATGTACGGTGGCATGCTGGTGGAGGAGGCGCGCACGGCCGACTTGTTCCTGACGCCGCAGCATCCCTACACCCGGCACCTGATCGCGAGCCTGCCGCGCATCGGCGACGATACGCCGAGGGCTGGCCTCTCCGGCAGCCCGCCGAACCTGGCGGCGCCACCGCCGGGATGCCGGTTTCATCCACGCTGCCCGCTCGCCGGGGACCGTTGCCGCCGCGAAACTCCGGCCATGCTGGTGCACGCGCCGGATCACCGCGTCGCCTGCTTCGCGTTGAGCGGTCGGGGAGGCACGGCATGAGCGCCCCTCTGCTCGAGCTCGCTCATGTTTCCAAGACGTTCGGTTTGGGCGGCCTCTTCTCGCGCCGGCGCATCCCGGCGGTCGACGATGTCGACTTTGCTCTCCGGGCGGGTGTGCCCGAGATATTCACCATCGTCGGCCAGTCCGGCAGCGGCAAGACCACGCTGGCGCGCATGATCCTCGGCATGGAGACGCCGACGAGCGGCAGCATACATCTCCTCGGCCAGAACCTTGCACACATCCATGGGGCGGGAAGCCGCAAGCTATTCATGGGCGCTGTGCAGCCTATCTTCCAGAACCCGTTCGAGGCCTTCAATCCACTGCGCGAGCTCGACCACTATCTGTTCCTCACGGCGCGGCGCTTCGGCGATGCCAACGACCAACAGCGCGCGCGGACGAGCACGGATGCGGCTATGCGCCAGGTTGGATTGTCACTCGTGGAGGTTGCCGGCCGCTATCCCCATGAGCTGTCGGGCGGACAGCTCCAGCGCACGGCCATCGCGCGGGCGATGTTGGCAAAGCCGAAGCTGATCGTCGCGGACGAGCCCGTGTCGATGGTCGATGCCTCGCTGCGAATGTCGATCGTCAACCTGTTCAAGACGCTGCGCGACGAGCTCGGCATCTCCATCATCTACATCACGCACGATCTGGCGACCGCCTACTACATCAGCGACCGCATCATGATCATGAAGGACGGCAGAGTGGTCGAAAGCGGCGACGCCAGGGTCGTGCTTGCAGCGCCGCAGCACGCCTATTCGCGGCAGCTCAAGGACGCGGTTCTTGTCCCCCATTTCAAGGTGCAAACATCGGAGTCGTAGGCGGCACCATCAGGACGGAGCAGCGCATTCGAGACTTATGGAGAATACCGACATGAGGCAAGCCCGCGTTCTTCTCGATCGCGACTTCGCGATCGGTGAGGCCGACCCGCGCCTGTTCGGCGCCTTCGTCGAGCATCTTGGTCGTTGCGTCTACGGCGGCATCTACGAGCCCGGCCATCCGACCGCCGACAAGCAGGGTTTCCGGCGCGACGTGCTGGCGCTCGTCAAGGAGCTCGGGCCGACCATCATGCGCTATCCCGGCGGCAATTTCGTTTCCGGCTACAATTGGGAGGACGGGGTGGGCCCGACCGACCAGCGTCCGACCAGACTGGACCTCGCCTGGTTCTCGACCGAGCCCAACACATTCGGCACCGATGAGTTCATGGATTGGTGCCGCGCCGCGCAGGTCGAGCCCATGCTCGCCGTCAATCTCGGCACGCGCGGCGGCGATGCCGCACGCAACCTCGTCGAGTATTGCAACCATCCCTCGGGCAGCCACTACGCCGACCTGCGGCGTGCTCACGGGTACGAAAAGCCGCATGGCGTGAAGTTCTGGTGTCTCGGCAACGAGATGGATGGCCCCTGGCAGATGGAGCACAAGACGGCCACCGAATACGGCCGCGTCGCCGCCGAGGCCGGCAAGATGATGCGGTGGGTTGATCCGAACCTCGTGCTGGCGGCCTGCGGCTCAACCTCGCGCAACATGCCGACCTTCGGACGCTGGGACGATGAGGTGCTCGAACACACGTTCGAGTTAATCGACTTCATCTCGCTGCACACCTACCTCAACAACTACAAGGGCGATACCGCAAGCTTCCTCGCTTCATCCGATTTGATGGATTTCTTCATCGAGGAGGTTGTCGCCATCGCCGATGCGGTAGCGGCACGACGGCGGTCAACCAAACGGCTCATGCTCAGCTTCGATGAATGGAACGTGTGGTACCGCACGCGACGCACACGCAGCGACCGGGTCAAGGAAGGCTGGCCCGTAGCGCCGCCGATCCTCGAGGAGATCTACACTATGGAGGATGCGTTGGCGTTCGGCGGCGCCTGCATCTCGCTGCTGAACCATGCCGATCGAGTCAAGTGCGCCTGCCTCGCCCAGCTCGTCAACGTGATCGCCCCAATCATGACCGAGACGGGCGGCCCGGCTTGGCGGCAAACCATCTTCCATCCCTTCGCACTGATGAGCCGGTTCGGGCGCGGCCGCGTGCTGCGGGCCCGGGTCGATTGCGAGACCTATGCAGCCTCCTACTACGACCCGCGCGGCACTATCGACCAGTCATTCCCGATACCCTCCGTGCCCTATCTGAAGTTGGCGGCGGTGGCTGGCACCGGTGGTGGTCTCAGCCTGTTCGCTCTCAACCGCGACCTTCGCCAGCCGATCACGGTGACAGTCGACGCGCGCGGTTTCGGCAAGCTTGGCGTCGGGCAGGCGCTCGAGCTGCGGCACGACGATCTCACGGCGGTGAACACCAAGGCGACACCCGACCACGTGAAGCCAGCGGCGCTGAAGGGGGTCACAGTCGACGGGGGTAAGCTGCGCATGGAGCTCGCGCCGGCCTCGTGGAACGTCATTTGCTTCGAAGTGCGCGCATAGTGGGACGCGCGTCTCGTAGAGAAGGCACAGCAGGATAGGGGTCGATCTTCGATGTCGGATCGGACAAAGCGACGAGAGGGGCCAGCCCGGGTTGCCACTGCGGCGCCAGGAAATGGCGGACGCACGTACCTGCACGTCAATCCCGAGCGAGACTTCAATGTGGTGAAGGGCCTGTCCTCACCCGTGCGTATCAGGATCCTGAAGCTACTTCGCAGGCAAGGCCCGTTGAACGTCAACCACATCAGCGAGGCGCTGAAGCTGCCGCAATCAACCATCGCCACCAATATCCAGGTGCTGGAGGGGGCCGAGTTGGTGCTAACCGAAGTCAGCAAGGGACGAAAAGGGCAGCAGAAGATATGCGCGGCCCGCTTCGACGAGATCATCATTGCGCTCGATACCGAGCCGGCCCGCCGCAAGAAGAATGTCATCGAGGTGGAGATGCCGCTCGGCCTCTATACGAGCTGCAAGGTTAGCGTGCCGTGCGGTCTATGCTCGACCGAGGGCGTGATCGGCGCCCTCGACGTGCCGGACCACTTCCTCGATCCAGCCCGCGTGAAGACGGCCCTGCTGTGGTTTGGGCGTGGTCATGTCGAGTATCAGTTTCCCAACAACGCCAAGGCGCTCAAGGCCGAGCTCGAGACGCTCGAGTTCCTGTTGGAGCTGTCGTCGGAGGTTCCGGGCACCAATGCCAACTGGCCTTCCGACATCAGCCTCTGGGTCAACGAGATCAAGATCGGCACCTGGACGTCGCCAGGCGACTTCGGAGACCGGCGCGGCCGCCTCACGCCCCGCTGGTGGAAGCTCGAAGGCTCGCAATATGGCCAGTTGACGACCTGGCGCATCAGCGAGCGCGGCACGTTCCTCGGACCCAGATCTCGAACGTCAGGCTGGGGCAGTTGCGGACGGCCGAACATCATTCCATCCGACTGCGTGTCGGCATCGACGATCGGGCGCGTCATCCCGGTGGGGTCAACATCTTCGGCAAAGGGTTCGGCAATCACAACCACGATATCCTAATGCGCCAACATCTCAAGGCGCATGCTGGGTGATGCAGGCTCGGGGCCGACGCGATTTGGAGACGGACAGCTATGCCTTCGACAGCAGCCAAGCCACTCACCGGTGTCGTGCCAATCGCGCCGACCCCGTTCAGGGACAACGGCGATCTCGACCTCGACAGCCAGCGCCGCGTGCTCGACTGCATGATCGACCAGGGCGTCGACGGCATCTGCATCTTGGCGAACTATTCGGAGCAGTTCCTGCTTTCGGACGATGAGCGCAACACCCTGCTCGATCTGTGCATTGGTCACGTGCGTGGACGCGTGCCGATGATCGTCACCTGCAGCCACTTCTCGACCAGGATTGCCGCCGAGCGGGCCCGGCGGGCGGCTGCTGCGGGCGCACAGATGCTGATGCTGATGCCGCCCTATCACGGTGCGCTGCTGCGGGCCGATGAGAAGGGCATCTACGAGCATTTTGCCAGGATCGGGGAGGCCTCGCCGATCCCCATCATGGTGCAGGACGCGCCGTTGAGTGGCGTGACGCTGACCGTGCCGTTTCTTGCCCGGTTGGCGCGAGAGCTGCCGCAGGTTGCGTATTTCAAGATCGAGATGCCGGGGACAGCCGGCAAGCTGCGAGCGCTCATCGAGGCCGGAGGCGCAGCAATCGCCGGCCCCTTCGACGGGGAGGAATCCATCACGTTGATGGCCGACCTCGATGCCGGGGCAACGGGGACTATGCCGAGCGCGCTGCTACCCGACCTCATCGCGCCCGTGCTCGAGCATCATCGCGCCGGCCGGCGCGCGGATGCTGCGGCGGCCTATGCGCACATCTTGCCGCTCATCAACTTCGAGAACCGCCAGTGTGGGTTGCGCGCGGCCAAGACCGTCATGGCCGAGGGGCGCGTGATCACCAGCGATGCCGTGCGCCATCCGCTGGAGCCTCTGCATCCGGCGACGCGGGCAGGGCTGCTCGAGCTCGTGCGCCAGCTAGACCCGATCGCATCGAGATGGGGAAAATGAGACCCGCTGGTCGATGCCAGCTGGGCTGGACAACGCAATGGAGCTTCACTCATGACAACGGCAGAAGCCGTCTACCCGTCGCTCAAGGGCCGCGTGGCTTTCGTCACGGGCGGAGGCAGTGGCATTGGCGCTTCGATCGTAGAGGCCTTCGCCAGGCAAAAAACCAAGGTGGCCTTCGTCGATATCGATGAGGGAGCGGCCGCGCTCGTGCGATCCGCCTTGGCTGGCATCGGCGCCCGTAGTTACTACGAGCGGTGCGATGTCCGGGACATAGCTGCCCTCCGCAGGGCGATCGAGAATGCGCGTCGGACGCTGGGTCCCATCACCATCCTCGTCAACAACGCTGCACGGGACGATCGCCACGCGAGCGAGGAGGTGACACCCGAGTATTGGGACGAGCGCTTTGCCGTCAACCTGAAGCATCAGTTCTTCGCCGCGCAGGCAGTCCTGCCGGACATGAAAGCTGAACGCCGGGGGTCAATCATCAATTTCGGCTCCGCGTCGTGGATGGTTGGCCAGGGCGGCATGGTCGCCTACACGGCCTGCAAGTCGGCGGTTCTGGGGCTCACGCGCTCGCTCGCCCGGGACTTCGGCTCCTACAATATTCGCGTCAACGCCATAGCACCCGGCTGGATCCTGACCGAGCGCCAGCGCAAGCTGTGGCTCAATGCGGAAAGTCACGCCCAGCTGATGAAATCCCAGTGCCTGAAGCGCGAGCTGGTGGGCGAGGACATTGCCCGCGTCGTGCTGTTCCTGGCATCGGACGAAGCGGCCGCCATCACCAGCCAGCACTATGTGGTGGACGGCGGTCGGTTATGAATGCGCCTCCGTCATGGCTGGTTCGCCAATTGCCGGTGCCTAGGCGGTGCCCAAGTCAAGGTGTGTTCCCCTAAGTCTTTGATTTAATTGGCCGGAGCGGGGCGTTTTGAACTCCCGAACCCCAGTCCCCCAGACTGGTGGTGACGCTCAACATCGGCATTTCAAGTCTCGGTCGAAGCGGGCCCCCGCAACCAACTTTATTCATGGCGCAGACGGACACCTT
>Ga0209382_10005545_pt1 | contig 16415 bp, 15 predicted proteins | sample SoiMetdeltSBSDD5_FD_187599 | JGI IMG/M metagenome (GOLD analysis project Ga0209382, IMG submission 187599) | Bulk soil microbial communities from a Populus tree surrounding site in Tennessee, USA - Soil MetaG P. deltoides SBSDD5 (SPAdes) (version 2) | ecosystem: Environmental > Terrestrial >...
GCCGGGGCCGTCGAGGTTGTCAATGGCAGCCTTGACGTAGGTCTCGATGAGACTGTCGTCGTCGTCGAAGTCGACGTGCAAATGCGCCTTCGCCTCGGCCAGGGTAACGGCTGACAGCGCCGGCGGCACGGTCACACGCAGCATGCGAGCGCTTCCTCGAGGTCGACCTTGGGAAAGGCCGTGATTGCCGATATGGGGCTGGCGTTGAGAACCTCGATACCCCACGACGCATAGACGGGCGCTGCGGCATCGAAGTGCGCAGCCCATTTCGCGAGGCTATCGGCCGCCGGATTGCCGAGCCCACGGCCGTGATCGGGATGCCAGTGTTTGCCGCGCATGTCGTAGGCCACCAGGATGATGCGGCGAACGCCCGTCTGTGCCACCAGGTTGAGTGCCTGGTACCCGCTGTTGAGTCCGCAGGCGATGGTGCCGGCGGGCTCGCGGACCGGCGTATCGACGTATCGGCCCGCCGCCTTCGCCAGCGTCACCTTGATGATGTCGGGCACCAGCGCGCAGGCGTCTTCATCGTGCGAAAACTTGAGGCCGGGGAATGCGCGGGCGCCTGGATAGCGCGCCCAGAAGCCGCCGTCGCAGGCGTAGAGCGCGTCGGCCCAGGGCACCAGCTCGTGGCTGCGGTTCACGGCGACGACGCGCGCCCGACCCCGGATACGATCGAGCGGTGCGGAAGCGGCTGATAGTCCGGCGGCCACGATTACCGCCGTCTCGCCCGCCCAGTCGGGGATCAGTCAGCCGGGATTGCCGCCCTTCGCATCGATCCCCTCGGCCTTGCCCGCACCCTCGACTTTGCCGCCGCCCACAGTCCCGCCGGCTTCGCCCTCGCGACCTGCATTGCCATCCTTGCCGATGCCGGCCTCGCCCGCCTTGGTCGACCTGCCGGCCTTCGCCGGCTTGTCGTCGATGCACTCGATCGCCTCGACGCATCCGCGACGGTGCCAGCGGTTGAAGCTGGCTGGACTGAGGTCGGCGATCTCGCCGGCGGGGATGGTTACGGGGCCGTCGGCGTAGTGGGCCACGGCGTCCTTGATGAATTTCGCGCGTATCTTCACCGCATCCTCCAGATTGCTGTCGAAAGCGCGGGCCTCGCGCCGCGACGCGAGGCCCTCACCTCACACGAGCCAGGGACTCCGCTACGCGACGATTTCGTCGACCGAGCTCAGATCGTGCCCGCTCGCGGGGGCGTAGCGCGGGCCAAGGCCGAGCACGGCCGCGCCCATGTCGGCTCCGGCGGTGCCGAGCGTGACGCGCAGGCTGAAGTGGGTCGCCGACCCATCCTTGAAGCTCAACGTCGCACCCTTGAGGTCCTCGGGCTTGACATCGATGAGCGCCTGCTTGTTGGAATCGTTGCCGACCTGCGTCATCTGCGTGATCGCCTTGCCGGTCGCCGCCTCGGCGCCGGCGCCGCTGCCGTTGCTGGCGATGCGGATCAGGGCATCGACGGTACCGGTCGCCGCGATGTCGCCAACCAGGATCGCGGCGAGAAAGCGATGGAAGCGGCTGGCGTCGATCCAGCCGGTATCGAAGTTGCCGGGCGCGTAGGCATCGGGGTCGATGATGCCGACGACGCCAGCCGCCTCGGAGGCACGTTGATTGAGCATGGGAGTCTCCCTCGAAAGGACATCGTTGCGGGTGAAGGGGCAGGCCGGAGGCCTGCCCCGAGGTGGGGCGAGGCGCTCTAGGTGCGCGCCGCGAGGCCGACCGCCCAGGAACGCGTCAGGTTGCCGTGCTGCGGCGTGATGGCCGAGCCCCACATCGGCATGCCGGCGACGCGGAAGATGAACCTGTACGCCAGCGCAGCGGCGTCGAAGAACAGGTGCATCGAGACATCGGCGCGGATGTCGGTGCCCTTGCTGACGCCCATGTACTGGTTGAGCGCAACAAGAAGGATGTCGCCGAGATCGCCAACCGTCGAGCAGGCCTCGACGGGCACCACGGGGCGCCCCTTCATGGTCGCGAAGGGACTCGCGGAGAGACCGCCGGACGGCAGATAGATCGGCACCGGATTGGTGTCGGCATCACGGAAGGACATCAGCCCGAGTTGGGGCTCGACGTCCTGGTTGATCAGCCACACCGCGTTTCCGCGCACCGCCGCATAGAGCCGCGACCACATGTTCTCGATGTTGCGATGCAGGACGGTGTCAGCGGCCTGGCCCGATTGGGCAGGGACGACGATCAGGCTCGGCGAGTTCAGGATGCCGAGGGGCTGTCCTGCACCGGTGCCGCGCACGATCGCGGTGTTGAGCTTGGCCTCCATCTTCTGCGGCGCCTTGAGCCGGAGATAGCCGTCGAGACCCGGTGCGTCCTCGAGCAGCTCTTCGGACACGGGCACCAGGGCGGTGAGCTTGTTGAGACGGATGTTCTTCTGCTCGAGCGCGACCTTGCTCTGCGTGATCGCCGCCGCCTCGCTCTCCCAGAAGGCCTGGACGCCGCCACTGTTCTGCCACGGCGTGGTCTCATCGGCCGGGATGGTGATCGAGTTCGAGGACGTGATCAGCTGCTCGACGCGCGCGAACAGCGAGTCCTCGCCCACGACCTTCTTCCAGATGTCGCGGCGGAAGTCGGGCGGCACCGCGAAGCCGCCGTCGGCACCGGCGCTCTCGGTGCTCACCGTGCCGGGTGCAGCGTTGAGGGTCTTGAGACGGTTGTCGATCGCCTGGGGCGAGATGATGGCGACCCGCACCTGCTGGGCGAACTCGCCGAACGAACGGAAGCCGCCCTTGCCGGCATCGACACGGGGCTGCGCTGGAATGCGCGGGTTGTTGTTGCCCGGTGCGCCGGGCTCCGGAGTGGTGCGGCGACCGGGACCGGGCGGCAGGGCGATGGCCTCGCGCGCCTCGATCTGCTTGGTGAACTTCTCGATCTTGGCACGGATGCCCGTGAGCTTCTCCATCTCCTCATCGGTGAGGTCGCGGCCCTCGCCGTCGGCAGCGGCAACGATCTCTTCGCCCTCGGCGACAAGGTCCTGAAGCTGCTTCTTGAGGTCCTCGATGCGGTCGGCCTCCATTACGATGACGCCAACCGGGAGCCGGCGCGCGCGCGCCTTCTGCCGTGCAGACATTGTGTGTTCCCTCTCGTTTTCTGGTCGCTTGCCCAAGGCACGTGGAAGGGCGCGCCGGCTAGGCCGGCAGAAGCTCTCTGGCGCGTGCGATCGCCGCCAGCGCGCCGGCGGCCTTGGCCCGGTTGGGCCGCAACGCCGTGGGAAGGTTCTTGAAGCGCGATGGATCGCTGATCGCCGCCGCGGCGGCCAGGTTCTCGACGATCTTGTCGGCGAACCCGTGTTTCACCGCCTCGGTTCCGGTGAACCAGGTCTCGGCATCCATCCATGCCGTGACCTGCTCGGCGCTCTGGCGCGTGCGGGCCACATAGGTATCCCGGATGGTGCCGTTGACCATATCCAGTATGTCGGCGGCTTGGCGTAGGTCCCTGGCCTCGCCGACCACGCCCATGCGGGCGTTGTGGATCATGACAAAGCCGCCCTCGGCGATCTCTATGGTGTTGCCAGCCATCGCGATAAAGGATGCCGCCGAGGCCGCGATGCCGTCGATGTGCACGGCGATCGTTGCCTTGTGATCGCGCAAGAGATTGTACATGGCGCGCGCATCATCCACGAAGCCGCCGTCAGAGTTGATGCGCAGGTCGATGCGGCTGACATTGCCGAGCGCTTTCAGATCGTCGGCAAACTGCTTCGCCGAGATGCCATCGCCCCAGAAGTCTCGGCCAATAAGACCGTAGAGGTAGATCTCGCCCTCATTCTTGTTCTTGGCGCGCATGCGGTAGCCCGACGCCGCCTTGGCTGGGCGCTCCGGTCGGAACTGGTGCACGCTGTTGACGATCCTGTAGTGGCTTCTCATGGCACCTCACACAGTGAGAACGGTGATGACGTCGTCGCCAACGGCGAGCTCGCGGGCGCGCGCACACTCGAGCTGCTCGGCGTCTACAGGCGAGGGCTCGCCAATCGCCACAAGGGTGCCAGGGGTGCCCTGCGCACCGGCGGCGCCTTCGCGTCCCGGCTTCCCCTGGGGACCGGCCTTGCCATCCTTGCCCTGCGGTCCCTGGTCGCCGCGGGCACCGTCGCGCCCTGGCTTGCCGTCTTTGCCTGGCGCGCCCTGGTCCCCCTTGGGGCCCGGTTGACCATCGCGGCCGTGGGCGCCGTCCCGGCCGGGGTCGCCGCGCTCGCCGCGGACATGGCCAATCCTCGCCTTCTCGCCGCTTTCAAGGATGGCGACCAGGTCGCCGGCGTCGTCGACGGCCCATGCCACGGGGATCCTGGCGCGCAACTCGGCGACGGTGGCCTGCAGGCCGATGATGGTGGCCTGCATCGCGGCGATCGTCGTCGGGTCGGCGTCGCGCCCAGGTTCGCCGCGCTCGCCCGGGGGACCGGCCGGACCTTGTGCACCCGGCTCGCCGCGTTCGCCCTGTGCGCCGGCAGGGCCATGGGCACCAGGTTCGCCACGGGGACCCGACGGACCAGTAGAGCCGGGCTCGCCACCTTCACCTTGGGCACCACGCTCGCCCTGGGGGCCAACCGGACCCTGCGCACCCGTCGCGCCGCCTTCGCCCTGCGGCCCACGCTCACCTTGCGGGCCACGCTCACCCTGCGGTCCGGCAGCGCCGTGGGCACCAGGTTCGCCACCGGCACCGGCGGGCCCAGGAGGACCGGGCTCGCCACGATCGCCTTGCGCGCCGCGCTCGCCCTCAGGGCCGGCCGGACCCTGCACACCCGGCTCGCCACGAGATCCAGCAGAACCGCACTCGCCGCGCTCGCCCTGCGGGCCACGCTCGCCGACCACCGACGCACGCGTCTGCAGTGCGGTGATCGCGCCTTCGATGGTGCCCATCCGCCGGCGCAACGCCGCGAGCACGTTCGCAACGGCGCGCCAGGGACCTGTCTTCTTGGGTGGCCCGCCGGTGGCGCGCGCGACAATGGGGTCATGCATCGGCGCTCTCTTCCTCGCTCATGCGCTCGATCTCCTCGATCGCAGCGTCTTCGTCGGGATCGTCCGGATCGGGCTCGGGCTCGGCTGGTTCGGGCGCCGGCGGCAGCTCGCCCACTTTGTCGAGCGTCGTGTACTGCGACTGCATCACGTACTTCTCGCCGCCACTGCCGGGCGGGAGCCGGTTCATGTCCAGGCGCTCGCGGATGTCATCGGCGCTGACGACGCCGATGTTGCGGTAGATCTGGAAACCCTCGGCCTGGCTCTTGAAGTCGCCGCGCAGCAGACCCATCAGGTTGATCTTCGTGAAATAGCCGCGCCGGTTTTGCCCGAAGAGCTTGTAGTCCGCCTCTTCCTCGAACCGCTTCGCCCAGGGCAGGATCGAGTCCTGTACCACCTCGATCGCCTGGTGCTCGATGTTGTTGAACGTCGAGCGCAAGAGGTGCGCGATCTTGTGCGGCGGCACCCCGAACCAGCGGCACACCTCTTCGATGAGATGCTGGTTGGTCGAGATGAACTGCCCCTTTTCGGGGTCGGTTACGAACGGCTTGAAGTCGGCGTCATTGTCGCCGATGAAGACCTTCTTGCCGCGTGGACCGCCGTAGGTCCGTTCGAATTCCTTGCGTGCCTCCTCGCGACCACCCTCCGTGAGCTTGCCCTTGAAGGACAGCACGCCCGGCACGCCCATGCCGGACCCCAGGAAGGCGGCACCGAAGAGCTGTGCCGCACGCGCCCACCCGATGCTTTCCGCGGCGTAGGCCATCACGTTGACGCCGACGGGCCCCTCGCCGAAGCCGCGGATGTGGAACACATCCATCGGATCGAGCCGAACCGTGCCGCCGGTACCGTTGTTGACGTCGTAGTAGAGGCGGCCGGTCTCGCGATCGCGGCACACCTCGACGCGCTCGGGGTGGATGGGATGCAGCGCGATGGGGCGGCCGACGATGTCGCGCTCGATCTCAGCGTACCCGTTCCCCCAGCGCAGCGCCCAGTGCGTCAGCGTTTCCCGGAACTGGAACGATGACCACTCCGGGCTGGGCCGCTTCCAAAGCATCCAATTGATCGGATGCATCTCGGCGATCTCGGTGCCGCCGTTGCCGGCCTTCTGCATCGCGTGCCAGGGCAGCATGGCGACGGTCTGCGAAAGATAGCGCAGGCACGCCCAAACTGCCGGAACGGTGACGGCGGTGTCGGGCGTCACGAACACGCCGGCTTGCGTTCGCCCCGTGTAGGGAACGCGGCGGGTGTCGGGATAGTTGGGATCCTGCGTCCTGCGTGCGGCACGCAGCCGGCGCACCACATCGGCAGGGTACCGCGCCGCGGCGCGCACGCCGTCTGCAGCCCTGGTTACCATGTCGGACATCGCAACGCGCATCAGAAGTCCTCGTTGTCCGGCTGACGCTCGCGCCAGCGCTCGAAACGTTCCGCCATCTCTCGGAAGCGCGGGTGCGACGGGTCGTTGAGTGCCGACCAATCGATGTCATCGGGCTGCTGCTCAGTGATAGGCGCGGGCGAAGGGGCGGGTTCTCCCTGCGCTTCGGTGCGCTTCCGGCGCGCCATGGCGTCGAACACTGATGACGCACCAGCCTCGGGGTTCCGGATCATCAGTGCCACCGCGTTGAAGCCGGCCATGAGGGGGTCGATCTTGGCAACGCCGGCGGCCTGCTTGGTGATGGTGCGGGCGTTGCCCTTCATCTCGACCTTGGCATTGCCGACCACCCACTTCATGAGCGCGCTGCCGTCGTGCACCAGGTCACCAGAGGCGAGACGACGTTCCGCTGTCATCGTTGTCGTGTTGAGGGTAATCGACCCCTGCCGGATCGCGACAACCCGGCCCTTGTGCCCGTCGACGCTGATGCTGAAACCGGCGATCGCCAGCGCGTCGGTGATGTCCGCGATCCCCGCGGCGTCGACACCGATGCCCTGGTCGTTCGGCAGCAAGCTCGCCGCCTCGAGGCGCTTCACGATCTCGACGACTTCCTTGATGTCTTCCGAGGAGTCATCGTCGATGATCTTGAGCGTTCCTTCCTTCTCAAAGTCCAACAGACGCGGCGCGATCTCCTTGCGGCGCTCGAGCACACACTTGTGGCACCATGCGCGGAACCACCACAACCACCGCCGGGTGTTCCTCTCGCGGCCGAGCACGGAGAAGCCCATCAGGTCGTCGAGACCTCCGCCGTCGATGCCGACCACGGCTACATCGCAACGCTCGATCAAGGTCTCCAGCGTGAGGTCCGGCAGCGCAGCGGCCTGCCAGTGGTCGGCACCAGCCCAGCGGTCGGTGTGAAGGCCGATACCGATCTCGACGTTGAGATGCTGGCTCACGAAGAGCGCCAGATCGTCGGGACCCGTGTCCTCTGCCGATTGGAAACCGCGCTCGAGGAATGGCGGATCGACGGAACGGTTGAGGTTCGGGTTGACCAGCGGCCAGTACCGACGCTCCCGCCACGCTCCCTCTTTGACCAGGCGTTCCGGCAGTTCATAGAGCACGGGCAGCAGCGGGAACTGGCGCTTGCCATCACGAACGGCGCGCGCGCGGGTGAGCTCGGCCTTGAAGACGCCGGCGGGGGGCGACTTGCTCTGTGTCGTGATCTGCATCAGGAACCCGTCAGGCCTTGCCGCCAGGGCACCGCGTATCTCGGTGAACACCTCTTTGGCACGCGCCACCCTGGCGAATTCGTGGGTTTCATCGATCAGCGTGGCGCACTGTTTCCCACCGGTGATGACGTCGGTGTCGGCGGCCTTGATCTTGATGAGCGCCTCTGTGCGCCGGTGCATGATGGTGCGCACGTGGTCGCGGCGATGGAAGAGCTTGTCCAGGTCCGGGTCCGCCTTAATCATGCCGGCGGCCTGGCCGTAGGCGATATCGGCGATTTCCTTGGTCGGCGCGATCAGGACGAACTCACCGGCGGGCCTGCGGTTCAGGATGATGGCCGTCACCATCAAACCGGCGGCGCCGGTGCTCTTGCTGTTCTTCTTGGGCACCAGAAGGAAGACCTCCTGGATATGCCGGCGGTGCGCCTCGGGATCGTAGGACCCGAACAGCGCGGCAACGATATCGGTGAACCAGGGACCGATGGCGTCGCCGAACCGCGGCATCCCGATCACGTCCGGTATCCGCAGGCGGCTGAACACCCTCACCGCCCGATCCGCCTCACTTCGATACAGCGGCAGCTCCGGCACCAGGGAGCGCCCTGAGAGAAGCCTGTCCTCCCAATCGGAACACGCGGTATTCCAGTCCATCAGTTCACCGGGGTCCCCGGCGGCGGCGGGTCGGGATTGAGGTCATCACCCCACTCGCTGCCCTCGCCGCCGACCTGCGTCGCCGCGATCTGTGCCATCACCTTCTTGCCGAGCCGCCCCGTGTTGGGCACGGCCGCGGCCTGGTCCGGATCACCAGCCTCCGTCGAGGCCTCCGTGATGGCGTGCAGCTCGATCAGCTTCTTCACGGCGGCAACGTTGGGCTTCTTGCCCTTGGCGGCCTTCCACAGCAGCGCGATCGCCTCGGCGCGCTTCTTGGCCAGCCCGGTGGTGAGCTCGTCTGCGAAGTGCTTCACCAGGGTCTTGGCGTCGCAGCCGATTGCCCTGGCGATAGCGTCCTGAGACATGCCAGCGGCCAGGCACTGCTCAACCTTCTGGCGCATCGCTTTGGTCGGCCGGAATGCTGGCCGGCCCCTCTTCCTCGACATGTCTCGACGTGTCTCGTGGTGCGGCGCGACCGCATCAGTTTTTCCGACAAGTTGCGTGCGCAGCAAAAAATTGCGGCGGCGGGAAAAATCTCTTTGTGAGAGCCCGCCGCCGGTCCCTCTCTGGACCCCCCCTGAGGATGCGATCGCCCCCGTGTTGCTGCTGCGACACGGCCGGCTGGCGTCAGCCGGTGATGCGGTCCTCGCCATCGCGCCGCTGGTAGAGGTTCCACCAGCGCATCACGGCCTCGCTGTACTGTGCCCGTGCCGCGGCCCGGTCGGAGTCCCCAGCGATACGGGCGAGGCACACCTCATCTGGCACCTCCAGCACGACGATCCGCTCGGGTGAGAGCTGCCGTTGCCACCACGCCCGCCATTCCGCTGAGGGCTCACTGATGATGAACCAAGCCCGAGGCCAGCGCGCCGGCGAGGTGCCCAACTCGGAGAGCAGCTCGTTGCGCCGCACCAGTGCAGGCCGGACATGGTATGCATCCCACGAATGCAGCGGCAGACCGGACAACTCGGACTTGATGACATCGAGGTCGATGACCTGGTCACCCGGACCCGCCATGTCCCGCACCCACGTCGACTTGCCCGACGCCGGCGGCCCGCACACCATGATCAGGGGCACCACTGATGGTGTCAGACCCGACGGGTGCACGAGGTCCTCGCCCGACCATGATGTGGCCTCACTGTTCTCGGCCTTGGTCTTGGCGATGTGGCAGTCGACACAGATGGGCTGCCAGTTATCACGATCCCAGAACAGCTCTTGGTTGCCACGATGCGGCCTGATGTGGTCGACCTCTCGCGCCGCTGCGACCCTGCTCGCCATCTCGCACAGGCGGCACAGTGGGTTGGCGACTAGGAACGCCTTGCGCGCGTGGTCCCACTCTGTGGTGTAGCCGCGCTCTCTCGCACTCAGCCGTTTGCGTACCGTAGCGGTTGCGGTTCGAACGCCGATGGTAGCGATGCGTGGCCGCAGCGTGCGAAGCTTCGCCATCGTCACGCCCTGCGCACCGCAGCGTGATCCAATGTAAGCGGCGTCATCCGACCGAACAGACTTGTCAGCACCTTGACCCTCTCTGCATCCGATGCCTCGACCTCGCCCGTGAAGCCGGCGAAGGGGCCCTCTATGATGTCCACTGCCTCGCCTGCCATGTAGGGTGTGGGCGCCGGCAACGGCTGTGGCGCCCTGGGATCGAGGGGAGGGCTCTCGCACAGCGACCTGATGAAGGACACATCGGGCGCCAGCATGCGGTAGGGTTCGCCCTCGAAGGCCAAGGGGTGCGGCCAGAGAAACGGGATGCCGTACAGCAGGGAAAGCTGTTTCGGGGTGAGCTCGACGAACACGTAGCCGGGGAAGACTGGCGAGGTGCGCGACACCATCTTGCTGCGGCTTATCGCCTCGAAGGACTGTGTGTAGGGCGCCATGGCGCTGAGGCCCTTGCCCATGATGATGTCCCTGACACGGGATGCGTGGCCGCAGCGGAAGATGTGCCAGTCGGTACGCTGCATCGAGGATCCCCCAGCTCGGCACGCAATGAGGGCTTGCTACTGACTCTTGGTTTTCGAGCCAGCCGACCCCGGACGCAGGCGAACTCTCGCCATCAAGGGGTTTGCACTCAACATCGCGCATACTCGATGAATGCTCAAATGATGTTCAGTGAATTAGAACCAGCTCGTATCCGACGCCGTGGTGATTGACGATGCTTCCAGGGAAACCCGCGCCGGCGAGACGGCGGCGAAGACTGCGGATGTGCTCGTAAAGGACGCGATGGGCGCCGAGAGGTCCGCCGTCGGTTTGGTCACCCCACAGGGCATCGACGATCCTGTCTCTGGCAACCACGCGACCTGGTGTCGAGGCAAGGGCCGCAAGCAACCTGGCCTGCTTGCCCTTGACCTGGACCTCGCCGCCTCGCCAGGAGGCGCGACGCCGATGGGGATCGATGCGTACACCCTCGGCGTTCCATACCGCCTCGCAATGGGGACATAGGTGCATCGTTGCCATCCGCCTAAGTCTCAACAAGTGCCTGATAATTCATATCAAGTGAATTGACACCTGGCAAGGCGGCGCTATGAAACGACGAGCGGCCCCGGTGTTGGTACCACCGGGGCCGCTCTTGAAACCGTCCACCTGCTAGATCAGGAGGCAGTCCCATGCGGTTTTTTCGCACGCCCGATTCGGCGCCGCAACATGAGTTGCGCAAACAACGTCCCATCAATGCCTTAGGTAGGACCGGCTCATGGGGCGCCTTCATTCTGGCGTCTATGGCTGCCGCAGCACTGATATTTTCGGCGGCGTCCCAGAATGTCACCCACGGCTGGCAGCTTGGTGCCGCAACGTCCGAATTCAGGGGTCTCGTGCTCGCCATGGCCAGCGCCGGGGCCTCAGTGCTGGGGCCGTTCTGCTGGCTCGCTCTGTTCAGGGGACGGGGTTTTGGGACGCGGTGCACGGCGCTGGTGCTGGCCCTGGGGTGTCTCGCCTATGCCGCGACATGCAGCCTCGGCTTCGTCGCCGGCGCCAGGGATGTGGACAATTCGGGACGCGCCATTGTCGCCGACCAATACGCCGATCGCCGCGCCGTCGCCGAGGCCGCACGCTCCGAGCTGGCCACCTTGAAGGGTCAGACCCCGGCAATTTTGAAACGCCGGCGTGAACTCGCCGCTCTGCTGGTGACCCCGAATTCTGGGACGCAGGTGCGCCCCGTGCAGAAGGATGCACAAGCCGCCGCCGTGGCGTTCTACATCACCGCTGCGGGATGGCGCGTCTCGGCCGACACTGTCGCGCCATGGCTCAATTTCGGGATGGTGATGTTTCTCGAATTGGCGGCAGCACTTGGCATCGTTGTAGCCGCTGGGTTGTATCCCGCAACTCGGGAGAAGCGTTCTGAAGGGGGCAGGACGGCCCTCACGCGGGACCCTATGGCCACCAGGGAAGGGGAGCGTGTCGCCACTCAGCAGCCCCCAGCTGAAGCCGCAGCGGCATCGAAACGAGATGGACACCAGGATAGAGATGATGAGCCACCGCCGCCCTCGAAACTGCGGGGCAGGGCGGGCCGGCCGGCCAAGGTGCTGCCGGATGAAGCCGTGGCACGACTGCGCGCCAAGGGCGGCAAGCTCTCAGGCTCACTCTACGGCATCGGCAAGATCCTGGGCACCAGCAAGAGCACGACGCATCGTCTTCTGCATCGGCTCGCCGGCGCCGGACTGGTGCGCCTCGAAACCGGGCGGCGCGGTGTCGCCGTGGCTGTGGGTGGCTGACGGCGGAATGAGCCAACCGATGATGACCTGCGTCAATGTGCATTTCCTTGCCGCCAACAAGCTTAGTACGAACCGCCATGCGTTTCATCTGGAGCCGCGCCGTGGGTCGTCTTCGCCTTCATCCCGAAAGTCATCTGATCGAGCGCATCGGCTGGCTCCGAGCCGCCGTCCTCGGCGCCAATGACGGCATTGTCTCGACGGCGAGCCTCATTGTTGGCGTGGCGTCTTCGGCGGCAAGCTTGCGCGCAATATTGATCGCCGGCGTGTCAGGCCTGGTGGCGGGAGCCATGTCGATGGCCGCCGGAGAATTCGTGTCGGTCAGCTCCCAATCCGACACGGAGCAGGCTGATCTGCGACGGGAGCGCAAAGAACTGAGGGATGATCCGGCTGCCGAACTCGCGGAGCTGACCGGCATCTACGTCAAGCGCGGACTCGACCGTGATCTTGCCGGCCAGGTTGCCCACCAACTGATGGCTAAGGATGCTCTTGGCGCCCATGCGCGCGACGAGCTGGGTATCTCCGAGATCACAACAGCCCGTCCCGTTCAGGCCGCCTTGACATCTGCGGCGACATTTGCCCTTGGGGCAGCCATGCCACTGTTGGTTGCGCTCCTGTCTCCAGCTGGTTGGACGATACTGTTCGTCTCACTCGCATCCTTGGGTTTCCTCGCGGCTCTTGGCATCGTTGGTGCCAGAGCCGGCGGAGCGAATGCCGCAACCGCAACGGTGCGCGTGACATTCTGGGGCGCTCTTGCGATGGCAGTGACCGCAGGCATCGGCGCCTTGACCGGGGTGGCCGTTTGACTGGCAGGATCAGATGGTCACTCAACAGCATCTGCATCGATCCGGCCCTGCCAGGCCACTATCCGAAACCGAGGAGGTGCTGGCGCTCAGCCATCTTGAACCCGAGCCATCCTGCGCGCGCCTTGGATCGAGCTTGGAGGGGCTGACGACGGAGGAAGCTGCTCGGCGCTTGAAGGCCTACGGACCCAACCTGGTTACGCGGGAAAGAAGACCAACGATCGTCCAGGAGCTATGGGGCCGCGCCAAGAACCCATTGAATGCACTTCTGCTCACCCTGGCGACCGTTTCGTATTTCTTGGGTGACGTGAGGGCAGCCGTCGTCATCGCACTCATGGTCATCCTCGCGGTTGGGACCACCTTCTTCCAGGAGCACCGCTCGAACGAGGCAGCGGCACGCTTGCGCTCGATGGTGCGGACGACGGCCGCGGTGAAGCGGCGCACGGGAGCCGCGGCCGGAACGTTCTCGGAGATTCCGATCGAGATACTGGTGCCCGGGGATATCGTGCGGCTGTCCGCCGGCGACATGATCCCGGCGGACTTGCGGCTACTCGAGACCAAGGACCTTTTCATCAACCAGTCCGCACTTACTGGCGAGGCGATGCCGGCCGAAAAATTCGCGCACGCGTGTGAAGCCCGCGTGGACGGTCCCTTCGACCTTCCCAACATGTGTTTTATGGGCGCCAACGTCGTGAGCGGCTACGCAACCGGCGTTGTCGTGCGCACCGGAGGGGGCACCTTCTTCGGGCAGCTCGCCGATGAGATCGCCGGCCGGCGCGTGCCGACCGCGTTCGACAAGGGCATCGACCGCTTCACCTGGCTGATGATCAAGTTCATGCTGGTGATGGTGCCGGCTGTGTTCCTCATCAATGCAGTAACCAAGCACGATTGGCTTGAGGCCTTGCTTTTTGCAGTGGCCGTGGCAGTCGGCCTGACCCCGGAAATGCTGCCCATGATCGTCACGGTCAACCTGGCCAAGGGCGCGATCGCCATGGCGCGCGAGAAGGTGATCGTCAAGCGGCTCAATGCGATCCAGAATCTGGGCGCCATGAACATCCTGTGCGCCGACAAGACCGGCACGCTGACGCAGGACCGGATCATCCTGAAGCGGCATCTCGACATCCGCGGCGAGGAGTCGGAACGCGTCCTGCAGTACGCCTATCTCAACAGTCATTTTCAGTCCGGATTGAAGAACCTGCTCGACGTTGCCGTGCTCCAGCACGTGGAGATGCACAAGGTGCTCGGCATCGACGACGGATTCGCCAAGGTCGATGAGATTCCGTTCGATTTCGCCCGCCGCCGCCTCTCCGTTGTCGTCTCGGATCACGACGGCAAGCACGTGCTGATCTGCAAGGGTGCGGTGGAGGAGATTTTTGCCGTCTGTAAGCACTACGAGGTCGATGGGCAGCGCGGGCCCCTGGATGAAAGCCACTTCGCAACGTCGAAAGAAGAGACCGTAGTGCTCAACTCCGACGGGTTCCGGGTAGTCGCGGTGGCCTACAAGGAGTTGACCAGCTCCAAGGCGGTCTATTCAGTTGCTGACGAATGCGACCTGACGCTGCTTGGGTACATCGCCTTCCTCGATCCTCCAAAGGAAAGTGCCGGAGCCGCCATCGCCGCGCTCGCGCGAAAGGGCGTCGCCGTCAAGATCTTGACCGGTGACAACGAGGTCATCACGCGCAAGATCTGTCGCGACGTGGGCCTGGCCTCCAGTGAAATCCTGCTTGGCGCTCGCGTGGAGACCATGACCGACGAGGAGCTCGCCGAAGCGGCCGATCACACCACCGTATTCGCCAAGCTCACGCCCGCGCAGAAGGAGCGCATCGTCGGCGCCCTGCACCGCAAGGGCCACGTTGTCGGCTTCCTCGGCGACGGCATCAACGACAGCCCGGCGCTCAAGGCCGCCGACGTGGGCATCTCGGTGGACTCGGCCGTGGATATCGCCAAGGAGTCGGCCGACATCATCCTCTTGGAGAAGAGTCTGATGGTGCTGCAGGAGGGGGTGATCGAAGGGCGCAAGATCTTCGGCAACATCACCAAGTACATCAAGATGGGTGCCAGCTCCAATTTCGGCAACATGTTCAGCGTGCTCGGCGCCAGCCTGTTCCTGCCCTTCCTGCCGATGGCTCCGATCCAGGTGCTGACCAACAACCTCCTCTACGACTTCTCGCAGACGGCCATCCCCACCGACAATGTGGACGAGGATTACATCGCGGCGCCCCGGCGCTGGGACATCGACAACATCTTCAAGTTCATGGTGTGCATCGGACCCATTAGCTCCATCTTCGACTATGCCACCTACGCGATGATGCTCTGGGTGTTCCATGCCTGGAGCAACCCGGCGCTGTTCCAGACCGGTTGGTTCGTCGAGTCGCTCCTCACACAGACCCTGATCATTCACATCATTCGCACCGCCAAGGTGCCGTTCATCGAGAGCCGAGCCAGCGCGGCTCTGATCACGACCAGTCTCATCATCTGCTGCATGGGGATCGCGCTGCCGTTCACGCCTGTCGGCGAAGCGCTTGGGTTCACACCTTTGCCGTGGCTCTACTGGCCGCTGGTTGCCTGCATACTCGTTGCCTACGCGGTATTGACCCACTTCGTGAAGGTCTGGTTCGTGCGCCGCCGGGGTTTGTGAGCCGACACAGCGGACAACGCCGCTTCAAACACCGAAGGAAAAGTCGACCCCGCCCGATGATCCTCGATCCGGCTTCGATTGCCACCGCTTGGCGGTTGGCCTTCCGGCCGCTGGTGGTTGGAACCGTGGTCCTGCTCTGGCTTTAGGTTTGCCGATCTGCAACCCGTCCACGGAGCTTGCTGCAGTGCATGAGTCCGTAGCTGTGAAGGTTTTCGGACGCCTGCATGACGACCCTATCCACACGCGCCGAGGGCAGGCGTACGAAAAGCGCCAAAGGACGAAATCGCGAGAGGTGGGGCGACTACGGCGCGACGCGCTCTACAGGGGTTTGACCGGGATGCGGACGCTGATGCTAGCGGATGGAAGGTTGCGCGACGAGGTCGACGGGGCCTTCAAGCGAGTGATGCCGCAGCCGGCCTGGAACCAGCGGACAGTGCGCACAACCCGAGTGTGCTGGCATGGATCTTGAGTAAATTTAGGGGAAAGTAATTCTGGGGTCACTTGGGACTCCAATGACTTGAGCAAACCGGCAACACCTGCTTTTCACCAGGAAGTTGTGTGCCGGATCGTGATCGATGCTGAAGGCCAGCGAAGCACGAATGACTGGCGTGCACGGAACGACGGCGACGCGAAGCGCGTCCTGGCACGGGAGTCTCCTCAGCGTTCCTCATGACCTAACGCAAAGTAGGGGCTGCGGTCTCGGCGACGGCCGAAGCATCGTAGCTCATGTTCAACCGTGGAAGAAGAGTGGTGCCACCCAGCTCAATGGATGGCTCCGCCCTCACCGTTATCGATGCTCTCCACAATCGCAACGCCATCAGTAGAGCACCCCGCGTAGCGGGCTATCGCGGTAGCGATTTCGTCCTTTGGCGCTGACTCGCCGTTCGCGGCGGTGCAGCGATTCCGGCAGCTGACTGAGGCACTCCGGACATGCGCCCCGGCCGGCGAAGGGTAAGCATCCGGCGAGGGCCGCAGGTAATTGCGGCTGATCAGGCGGCCTGCGGGTGTGGCTGGGCGCGGGCGGCCTGCCAGCTCCAGGGGAGCAGCTCGTCGATTCGGCTCGCAGGATGATCGGCGA
>Ga0209382_10005547_pt1 | contig 16408 bp, 13 predicted proteins | sample SoiMetdeltSBSDD5_FD_187599 | JGI IMG/M metagenome (GOLD analysis project Ga0209382, IMG submission 187599) | Bulk soil microbial communities from a Populus tree surrounding site in Tennessee, USA - Soil MetaG P. deltoides SBSDD5 (SPAdes) (version 2) | ecosystem: Environmental > Terrestrial >...
GGTACTTGAGCATATCAAGATCAACAACCCGCTCATTGATGTACGCAGCCCGGATGAATACACAGGTGTTCGCCTGCATATGGAAGCCTATCCGAACGAGGGCGCGCTGCGCGGCGGCCACATTCCTGGCGCGAAGAACGTCCCCTGGGGCAAAGCTGTTGCGGAAGATGGCACGTTCAAGAGGGCTGAGCAGCTACGCGCACTGTACGAGCAGGAGCAGGGCCTCAAGCCCAGCGATGATGTGATTGCCTACTGCCGTATTGGTGAGCGGAGTAGCCACACATGGTTTGTCTTGACGTACCTCCTCGGCTACGATAAGGTCCGTAATTATGATGGTAGCTGGACGGAGTGGGGCAACCTCGTTGGCGTCCCGATTGAGAAATAGCAAAAGAAAATACGTGAATAGTAAGGTTCTATGGCTGAAATTCCACCAAAGTTAGCAGAGATTCTTGATGATTTCGCAGCATCACTGACCGCAGCGAACGCGGTGAGATGCTGATCGAATACGGCGATCAGTTCGAGCCAGTTCCATCGAACATCGCGCAGCGCCCGTTTCCTGAGGATCATAAGGTACAGGCATGTGAATCAGAAGCGTATGTCTGGGCGAAGCCGCAGCCCGATGGCACGATGAAGTTTTACTTTGCGGTGGAAAATCCGCAGGGCGTTTCTGCGAAGGCGCTGGCGGCAGTGCTCGATCAGACGCTTTCCGGCGCGCCGCTCGATCAAGTGATGGCGGTCGAGCCTAAAATCGTTTTCGATCTGTTCGGCAAAGACCTCTCGATGGGCAAAGGTGCGGGCCTGACTAGTATGGTCAGTCTGACGAAGGCCCTTGCCAAGCAGCAGGCGGAGAAGTAAGTACTGTCTCCACAAATCAAAGGGCAGACCGGTCTTTCGATCCGGCTGCCCATTCATTTCTTATGCGGATATTGCTGCACCCATCTTGTGATAAAGTTATAGACCTTCTTCCTCATCATCCTCAACGGGTCCCGCATCATCTCCAGTTCTCACCATCTCGACGCTCATGAGATTAGTCATCCCCGGTAGATTGTTCGCCGTGCCCGCCGTGATCACCACTCGGTTCCCTTCCTGAACAAATCCTGCCTTCGCTGCCAGCTCGATAGAATGGCGAATCACCCGTGAGATGCGCGTCGCCCGCGTACTCAATAGTGGGAACACTCCCCATGAGAGCATCAACTGACGCTGTACGATCTCATGAGGTGTGGTTGCGATAATCGGTGCATGGGGCCGGAATTTCGCTACTGCGCGGGCCGTGCGTCCGCTTGCTGTCGCGGTGATGATAGCCGTCGCGCGGAGTGCTTCGGCAGTCTCGCTGGTGGCATGGCTTACCGCGTCGGTCACATCACGTGCTGCCTTCTCCACGTAATCCGGTGGCCCCCATGCCTCGCTCAACATTTTGCTCTCGATCTCCTGGGCAATATCCACCATCGTTCGCACCGCTTCGATGGGATATTTCCCTGTCGCCGTCTCACCGGAAAGCATAATGGCATCCGTGCCGTCGAGAATGGCGTTGGCTACGTCGCTGGCTTCTGCGCGGGTCGGGCGCGGATTGCGTACCATTGAATCGAGCATCTGTGTTGCCGTGATCACAGGTTTGCCTGCGGCGTTGGCTGCACGGATCAAGTCTTTCTGCACCAATGGCACGCGCTGTGGCGGAATTTCGATGCCCAGATCGCCCCGTGCCACCATGATTCCATCGGCTACCGCGATGATCTGCTCCATGTGATCGAGCGCCTGTGGTTTCTCGATCTTGGCAATCACGCGCACCGGGGTCGAAGCATCTGTATAATCGAGTGTAAACTCTTTCAGCCGGATGATTTCATCACCTGTACGCACAAACGAGAGCGCTACCCAATCGACTTTCTGTTCAAGCGCAAATTTCAGGTCTTCCCAATCTTTATCGGTAATTGAGGGGATTGACAGATTCGAACCCGGCAGGTTCACTCCCTTGTGATTCGAGATTGGCCCGCCGTTGATGACCGTACAAAAGATGTTCGGCCCGTTCACTCCGAGCGCCTGCAATTCAATCAAGCCGTCGTCAATCAGAATACGTTCTCCTGGCTTGACATCCTGTGGCAGATATTCGTACCGCACCGGAATTACAGCAGCGACATCACCGCCGTCATTAGTGCGCTCGCCTATAATATCGCGCGTGGTGAGCGTGACCCGCTCGCCCGATTCGATCTCGATCTGGCCGCCTGCGATCTCCCCGATACGCAGCTTCGGCCCCTGTAGATCGGCCATAATCGCGATAGGCTTACCAAGTTCTGCGGCAGCTTCACGTACTTTGCGAATCGACTCGGCATGAACAGAATGGTCTGCATGGGACATATTCAGCCGGACAACATCCATTCCGGCTCGGATCAGCTTGCGGAGCATCTGCGGTTCCCATGAGGCGGGGCCAATCGTGCAGACGATCTTTGTGCGGATCATAAATCTCTCTTTCTCGGAGTACGGTCAATGCCCATTTGTATCGCAGTTAAGGATCATTACTGATTCAGTACTAATATCAGCTTGACGGTGTATCTGTTAAAATATATGTTTAAGAACAGTAGTCCTACCCGTTATCACTAATAGATTAACAAGCCTAACACGGGTTAGCTACGCGATCACTTATTGCTCGTAAGTCATACTGTATCACGTACGCCAGTTATTAGAACTCGGAATTCGTAATAAGGTACTATTTTTCAATGGAGACGTATGAGATGTTAGGCCGATTTGTAAACGCCCTTGCCGATAATGCCGCCGCCGTCCTTATATGGGGTGGTGCGCTGGCGCTGATCATCCTAGTGTTCCTATTTCTACGGGCACGGCATCGCCACATCAGGCAGTTACGTGCCCTGATTCGCCGTGAGATTCCACTGACGAGCCAGCTAAAGGAAGCACTGTCAAAGGTATTTAACATGAGCACTGCCGAGGTAACGGCGGTTGGCGCGGTCACCTTTGCCGATATTGCCGTCCAGTATAGCATCGCAGACCCAACTATCTGGGATCATTTTCAGGGGCCTGCCGCTAATCATATTGCCGATGCCATCCAGAATCTCGACATCTTACATTCCAGTCTGGGTGAGCAGTCGATGCGCTTCTTCGGGCAGGTCGTCGAAAGTCTCAAGCATGTCGAGGCGCTCAACATCTTCAACGATCTTGCTCAACAACTTCCCCTCCTCGAAAGTGCGGGGACAGCAACGGCAGTCGCCGTTGAAGCCTCCGGCAATTCCATCGTCGATTCGCTGGCCCATGCTACTGCCAACGCCGGCGACATCAAAGCCCATGCGGCGACTGCCGCCGCAGGTGCGGCTGGCGAAGGCTCGCTGCTGACTCACCTGCCGCTCGTCACGATTGGCTTTGCCACCTATCGTGCGTGGCGCCGATCACAAAAAGGCACGGAATTGGGCCGCAATCTGGAATTTGCCAGCATCGAAGTCGCGACCCGCGCGGGCGGTGGTCTCATCGGCGGGCAGTTAGGCGGCGTGGTAGGCACGGCGATTGCCCCCGGCGTTGGCACGATTCTTGGGGCCATTGGTGGCGCAATCGCTGGAACTGTCGGCGGGATGTTCTTAGGCGAGGATATTAAGCGTCGGCACGTCAAGAAGGCACGCGAAGAGTTCGATCTACTGCTGGAGGGTTTCGGGACATCCTATTTGCAAGACCCGGTGCGCTTCAAGCAGTTGAGCGGCGTATTCGTTGAGAATGAACATGCGTATGCCACCAATCTGAGAGCGACACGCCGCCGCATGATCGGGCACGCGGCTCCTTTCCGCTTCGTATGGCCCGACGAAAAATTGGTACTTCTGCAAGAAACCGTCCGCCTTGCCGAGAATCGTCTCAGCAGCATCAAGCAGGGCACGATTGATGCCATTGACCGTTTAGCCTACATGCGCGAGACGGGCCAGAATCACGAGTTGGGCGTCATTCTGTGGAGCAACGGGGCGCTCCGCGATCAGTTAGATCCCGATCCGGCCCTTGTCGAATCGCTGCAAACGACGCATGATAAGCTGCGTCACGAGTTAGTCCAAATTCAGGGACATGCCACCGAGGGCGCACCCGCTTAATGCAAGAAGGTGTCATTCTGGCAATCGATACCGCCACCGCTGCGATCAGCCTCGCGCTGATTCGCGGCGGTGAGATTCTTGCTGAAAGCACATGGCAAGGCCCAGGCCATCATACTACTCAAGTTCCCCCTGCCATCCATGCTTTGATGCAGCAGGTCGGCCTCCCCATCTCAGATTTAATCGCGATTGCGGTCGCTCTCGGCCCCGGTTCCTATACTGGCCTTCGAGTTGGCATGAGCCTCGCCAAAGGCATCGCAATGACTCGAACACCGCCGCTCCCTCTGATCGGCGTGCCGACACTGGATATTGTCGCGGCAGCCCAGCCCCATCAGGCTGATCAGCTAATCGCCATCACACAAGCTGGTAGAGGCCGGGTCAATGCAGGGCTGTATCGCTGGGATACAGGTCATTGGCAGGCAGAGGGAGAATCTTTCATCGCTACCTGGGCTGAACTTGTCGAGCGCATCGACGCGCCTACTCAGGTGGCGGGCGAAGTCAATGCGGAAGGCAGGGCAGCACTGGCGACGTTTGCCGACCGTGTGATCCTTGCCACGCCCGCTCAGAGTTTGCGCCGCGCCGGGTATCTCGCAGAGATCGCCACGCACCGCTTTGAGGCTGGTCAGGTCGATGATCCGTCAACCCTTGTCCCGACATACAGTCATTGAAAGCGACCTATTGTGTCGGATTCCCGCCTCCCCGTGATCTTACGGCCCATGCAGCTTACCGATATTGATGAGGTAGTGGAAATCGATAAGTTAGCCTTTCCAACCCCCTGGCCTCCACGCACGTACCGGTACGAAATTCTCAATAATGATCGTTCGACCATGATTGTTCTTGAAAATAATGATCCAACTCGGCATCGTCACAATGGTTCTGGGGGGCTTAGCCGCTTCTTCAAACGCATCACGGGCGAAACACGCCCCGGTGGGGTGCTGATGGGCTATGCAGGCATGTGGCATATTGCCGACGAAGCGCACATCAGTACGATTGCTGTCCACCCCAATTGGCGTGGGCTGCGCCTGGGCGAGTTAATGGTATGGAGTATGGTGCGGCGGGCCATTCAGGATGATGCGCGCATGGTGACCCTCGAAGTCCGTGTGACGAATACAGTTGCCCAGACCCTCTACCACAAATACAGCTTCGAGGTGATGGGTCGCCGCAAGGGATATTATCGGGATAATGGCGAAGATGCCTACATGATGGGCGTGACTACCCTTGACGAAGCCTATCGGAGGAAGCTGGTCGAGTTTGGCAGGGACCTCGCCAAAACCCTCCGTGTCACCGACCGCATGTAGCAACCGGATTAATCGCTAACATGTCAATGTGCCAGATACCACGCTGCTGTCTGATGGATGGCTTCAGCCAGTGGTGTTGCAGGCATCCCAAAGGCAGATTCAAACTTCTCCGAATTGACCACAAAAGGCTCCTCGAACTCATAGGTCATCTCGTCCAATTCCCGGATCAATTTATTGAATAGACCCATCACCCGGATCACAGCTTTTGGAACCGCTTGAATTTTTGCTGAAGACCCCGCTTCATCTGCAACCATCCGGATGAATTGCCGAGTCGTTACCGTCCGTGGATTAGGCAAATTCCATGCCTCCCCTAACGCAGGATCCTGTTCTCCAAGCACGACAAGAGCGCGGCCAATATCTTCGATGTAGGTATATGTATGCGGCATGTCGGGATTCCCCATCACCTGAACGGGCTTACCCGTCAACGCGGGCCTGAACAGCCGCTCGCCTGCTGCTGACTGCATCACACGAGGGCCAAAGAAATCAGATGCTCGTCCAATCGTCATTTGCACTTTTCCTTGTTGGTGCGCCTCGAATAATTGCTCAGTCATTCGAGCGCGTGTACGCCCCTTGCGAGACGTTGCCGCGTAAGGGAGGTCTTCGGTCAATGCCTTGCCGCTCGTTGGCCCAAACATATAGAGATTTTCCATTACCACCAGCTTTGCACCTGCGGCAGCAGCGCCTTCCAACACGCCGCTTTGCAGCCGGGGAAATATCTCCGGCCAATCTGTGTAGGGGGCATTTGTGCAGTTGTAGACCACAGCAGCATCAGAAGCGGCCTGCCGCGTAAAGTTCGGATCAGTCGCATCTCCTGCCATCATTTCCACACTGGGATGGACATCAGCTTGCCCGCTTCGATTGATCAAGCGGATGTGTTTCCCTTTCGCTAATAACGACTCCACAACCGCCAGCCCGACTGGGCCACTCCCAAACACAACATGATATTCTTGAGACATTCACAGGCTCCTTGTCAGCCACTTGATATACTCGCATCCCAGGTAAGAGCGAACAACCAAGATCAATGTCGTTTACTATACGGTTTACATAACCCCGTCGCCAAATACGTTGTGTTTGTGCCTAAGCTGCGCTGCCTGTGTTACAATCCCGCTCTGCACGACCTTTGCCTCACTTTTTGGAGTCCCTATGTTTCTGGATGACATCGATCTGCAAGCGCTGGACACGCAGAATATGCTCAGTCACATTGATGCCTTACCCGATCAATTCGCCAATGCATGGGCGCACGCGAAAACACTGTCCGTTCCCGCCGATCTTGCTAACGTAGAACGGGTTCTGATCTGCGGCATGGGTGGCTCGGCTATCAGTGGTGATCTGCTGGCGGCGCTGGTCGAAGAAACCTGCCCCATCCCGATCCATATTAATCGCTCCTATCAACTTCCTGCCTATGTGAAGGGCACTGAAACGCTGGTAATAGCTCTAAGCTATTCCGGCACAACCGAGGAAACGCTCTCTGCCGTCTCACAAGCCGTCGAGCGTGGCACACGTTTGTTAGCGATCACTACTGGTCGGCAGCTTGCCTCGGTGGTGGAGCAGGCGGGTGGCACAGTCTGGACGTTTAGCTATTCCTCGCAGCCGCGCGCAGCATTGGGCTGGCTCTACGGATTAGTTCTCGGCGCAGCGATGCAGCTTGGCTTTGCCCCGAACATGAACCGCGATGTCGAAGAAGCCATTGAGCGGATGCGCCGCGATGGTGAAGCCTGGACGGTAGCCTCCCCAACCAGCCGCAATACTGCCAAGCGCGTCGCAGGTCAGTTGATGGACTGCATCCCGGTGATCTGGGGTGCGGGATTCCTCTTACCAGTTGCACGCCGTTGGAAGACTCAGTTGAACGAGAACTCGAAGACCAGCGCCTATTACGAGGAGCTGCCTGAGCTAAATCACAATGCGGTGGTTGGCATCCTTGCCCCAGAAGAGATCATCAACCGCCACAAGATTCAGATTGTCCAGCTTACCTCCGCCGAATACGATCATCCTCGCATCGCCATCCGCCACAAGGCTACCGAGAATCTACTGCGCGAGGCGGGTGTCATCACCGAGGTTGTCCGGGCACGTGGTCACAGCAAGCTGACTCAGCAGATGAACCTTGTCCAGTTTGGGGACTACGTCAGCTTCTTTCTCGCAATTGGCAATGCCGTTGATCCGACTCCTATCCCACCCATCGTGATACTCAAACAGAAGCTGGCCGAGGCAAGTTAGTCGGTGGATCAAGAATCAATCCGCGAGAAGCACGCCGAACGCGGTGCACCGAGCTACGTGTGGCGTGCCGGGCAGGAGCGCCGCATCGCCATGATCCGCCGTTGGACAAAAACCAAAGACGCCCTGATCCTCATTGATGGGATCGGAGTCGGCGGCTATGCTTCACACCTGCTGGCCGATTCACCCCATGTCTATGGCTTCGACATTGAGCTTCCCCGCGTTGAAGAAGCCCGCAAACATGTTCCGTTGACGCATGTCGCAGCCGCCGAATATGTGCCATACCGTGCCAACACGTTTGATACGATCCTCTCCCATGAAGTATTAGAGCATGTGCAGAATGATCGCATGGCAATCTCCGAGATGGCCCGTGTGCTGATCCCTGGTGGCCGCGCAATTATCTTCTGCCCGAATCGCTGGTATCCCTTCGAGACTCATGGGTACTATTGGCGAGGCAAATACCATTTCGGCAATACGCCGCTTATCAACTATCTCCCCGATGCGCTTCGTAACAAACTTGCGCCTCATGTGCGGGCTTATACTAAGCACGGCTTACTCCATCTGCTCGATGGTCTGCCGTTGAAAGTGATTCACCACACCCGAATCTTCGGTGCGTACGATAATCTGATTGCACGCTTCGGCCCGCTTGGAAAAGTGCTTCGAGTGGTGCTGCAAACGCTCGAAGCCACGCCTCTTAGGGTGTTTGGCCTTTCGCATCTATTGGTCATCGAAAAGACATCTGATGCTCGATAGCACATTTCTCACCGAAGTTCTCCAAACCGCCCGCGATGCTGCCCTGACCGCCGGGAGCATTGTCCGGGATCAGTATTCCAAGCCCCGGCAGATTACCGAGAAAGGCCCCCGCGATCTCGTCACGGATACGGATCATCTGGCACAAGAGGCGGCGCTTGAGATCATCCGCGCCCGCCATCCCGATCACGGCATTCTCGCGGAAGAAGACCCCGGCAACCACGCTACCAGCGAAGGTCGCTGGCACATCCCCTCAGGAATAGTCTGGTTGATTGATCCGGTCGATGGCACTACCAACTTCACGACCGGGTTGCCCTTTTCCTGTGTTTCGGTGGGGGTAGCAGTTGATGGAGTCTCCGTCGCTGGAGCCATCCATGATCCCTACCGTGATGAGTTATTCTCGGCAGCGCAGGGGCAAGGCGCGCGGGTCAATGATAATCCGCTCCCGCCGCTTCCCTCAGTCCGATTGGAACATGCCCTTCTCAGCATTGATTGGGCGCATCACCCCACCATTCGCAGCCGTGCGCTGACCACCGTTCAGGTGCTGGCTCCGCTCTCTCAGAGCGTGCGCGCGCTTGGATCGGCGGCACTGGCACAGGCATATGTCGCGGCAGGGCGACTCCATCTCTATCTAAATTTTGGCCTCCAACCCTGGGATGTAGGTGCTGGCTTCGCCCTGATTACTGAAGTGGGTGGCATCTATCAGACTCCCGGAGGCGCAACTTGGACGCTCGGCCAGAATGCAGTCATCGCGGCTCATCCCGCCCTTCTTGCCGAAGTCCAGCCCCTGATTCCCACCTTCCCATAAACTCTTGTAGGACGGCACGTAGCTCTAACTCGCTTGTATCTCTAGTCCATGCACAGTAGACTTTTTATTAGAGAACTTCGCTGCCTCTCCGAAAGACTAAACACTTTGAACCTACCTGCACATCCACTACAATGGGTTCCGATATTGGCGCTGATCGTCGCAGTTGTGATCCTCGTCATGGCAGCCGTTGGCTACCGCTTGACTCATAGACGTTCGGAAGGAAAACCGAAGCTCATGAGCGCAATTGAAGATCGATTAAATGCTGTTGCGGAGCAGCTTCAAGGCGATGAGGGGCTAACCGGCGATTTAGAAGATGCTCCCGCCACCCGCCTCCTGGATTGGGCAATCGCTGCTTCCCGCAGCCTCGTCCAGCAAACCGAAGGTATGGATGAAGCCGCCGCGCAGCAATATCTTGATACCAATCTGCCCAAATTCAGATCGGTTGTCCGGCAGATCGACAGGCTGGTCGGCTCGCTGCCAGATGCCAGCCCCGAAGAAGCGGCGTCTGGCATCCAGAAGGTACTTGATGCCGCCGCACAGGTTCCCACCTTGAGCACCCAACCGCCCGTCGATGTCAGCGCAACAGCCCAAAAGATTCAGTCGCAGCCAGCCGAAGATGCGGTTGCAGAAGTCTTGTCCCTCATCAACAAAGGCTAATCCGACCATGACCAAGCGACGCAGCAGCACAAGTAGTAGCTCTCCTCTCAATACCCGTCTCATACTGGTCGGGCTGGCGATCATCCTTGTTCTGATCGTCATTTATGGGGTGCAGGGTGCTTTGTCGATGATTGGAGCAGCACTTGGGCTTGATCTCGGCCCGACGCCAACTCCCCCAGCGCAGGTAAATGTATCAGTAGAGACGCCAGGGCCTCAAACGCCGTCGGCTGGTGGGGCAGGCAACGCGATTCAAGTCTATTTCACCGATCCGACAGCGTTCACGGGCGACGAGACGCAGGGTGGCGTCGAAACGCATCTTGTCGATCTCATCAACGGGGCACAGTCCACCATCGACGGTGCGATGTACCAGTTCAATTTGCAGGATGTCGCCGATGCGCTCATCGCCGCCCACAATCGCGGCGTCAAAATTCGCATCGCCTACGATAACGAGTACACTGAGCCTGATCCCCAGATGAAGCAGGTAATCGATGCGGGTATTCAGGCCGTCCCCGATGAGCGCAGCGCGTTCATGCACGATAAGTTCTTCGTGATCGATGGACAGACCGTTTGGACGGGTTCGTGGAATGTCACAACCAATGACACGTTCAGAAATAATAACAATGCTCTCATCATCCGCTCGACTCAGCTAGCGCAGAATTACACGGCGGAGATCGATGAGATGATGAATGGGCAGTTTGGCCCTGATTCACCTGCCAACACGCCGAATCCAAGCTTGACTCTGAACGGAATCCAGATTGAGAATTACTTCTCCCCCGAAGACGAGCCGATGCCGCACCTTATCAGTCTGGCAAGTACCGCGCAGAAGACGCTGCACTTCATGACCTTCTCTTTCACCGATGATGATCTCGCCAATGCAATCATTCAGCGCGCGCAGGCAGGAGTACAGGTCGCCGGGATTTTCGAGTCACGCGGCGCAAATACAGAAGCATCATCCTGCCCGCCGCTCCTATCTGCTGGCTTAGATGTGCGCTTGGATGGCAACAAATACACCTTCCATCACAAGGTTCTGATTGTCGATAGTGCCGTCGTTGCGGTTGGCTCGTTCAACTGGAGCAATAACGCAGCCAACTCGAACGACGAGAACCTGCTGATTATCCATGATCCCAACATCGCGGCGCTCTATGAGCAGGAGTTCAACAAGCAGATGGGCATCTCCATAGCGCCTGTTGGCGGTCAATGCCTTACAAAGTAATCGCGCTCTTTTGTGCTATTATTGAGGGGCGAGGCCGGAGCAATCCGTGCTCTCGCCCTTACTCTATGATGGATGCAAACCCATTAGTGCATAGGCTGAATTAAGCTGTATCCACTTGGAACTAGGTACTCGGAACTAGGAATTTTTGGAGTAATTATGAAGCTGCACTTTGACGAAATCCCTAACACATTCTATCTGGGCGCGATGGTCAATCCCGAAACGGGTCAAGTCATCGAAGATGCCCCGATTTACTACGATGCCCGCGATCTTACGACACACGGCGTAATTGTCGGCATGACGGGCAGCGGCAAGACGGGCCTCGGCGTGACCATTCTGGAAGAGGCGATTCTCGATAACATCCCAACAATCATCATCGATCCAAAAGGCGACATCACGAATTTGCTGCTTGCCTTCCCACAGCTAACGCCGGAGAACTTCCGGCCTTGGGTGAACCCTGAAGATGCCACCCGCTCCGACCGCAGCCTTGAAGAACAGGCTAAGTTCGAGGCGGATCGCTGGCAGAAAGGCATAGAAGAGTGGGGCCTCACGAACGACCGCATTCAGGATTACCGTAAATCTGCCCGGTTCAGCATCTATACCCCTGGCTCCGAGGCTGGACTCCCGATCAGTATCCTTCAATCGTTTGCCGCGCCGTCCGAGGGATGGGCGGGCAATGAAGAGACTTTACGTGACCGCATCTCTGGCACGGTCAGCGCCCTTCTCTCCTTGATCGGCATCAACGCGCAGCCTGTCGAAGACCGCGAGCACATCTTGCTTTCCAACATCTTCGAGTACAACTGGCGCAACGGCATCGATCTCACGATGGAGCAACTGATTCTACAAGTTCAAACCCCACCCTTTGCCAAGTTGGGCGTCTTCGAAGTTGACACACTCTTCGCGCAGAAAGATCGCTTCAAGCTGGCGCAGAAGCTTAATAACATTCTCGCCACACCCAGCTTCCAGAACTGGATCAAGGGGGAGGCGCTTCACATTCCGTCCATGCTCTATACTCCGGAAGGGAATCCGCGCGCTACGATCTTCTATATTGCCCATCTCAACGATCAAGAGCGTAATTTCATTATCACCCTGATTCTGCAAGGCATTCTTTCATGGATGCGAACGCTCTCCGGCTCGACCAGCCTCCGCGCGCTGATATACATGGATGAGTTATTTGGGCTGTTCCCCCCCTATCCGCGCAATCCTGTCACCAAAGAACCCATCCTCCGGCTGCTCAAGCAGGGACGTGCATTCGGGATTGGGATGCTGATAGCGACTCAGAACCCGGTTGATCTTGATTACAAGGGACTTTCCAATGCAGGTACGTGGTGGATCGGTAAGCTGCAAACCGAAAACGATAAAAACCGCGTTCTCGAAGGGCTGGACAGCGCGCGTGATGCGACCTCCGCGCTGGATATCAAGACTGTCGCCACCGAGTTAGGCCGCCTGCAACAGCGCCAGTTTGTGATGCATAACATTCACGAACCTGTCACTCCAATTTTGATACAGTCTCGGTGGTCGATGTCGTTTCTGCGCGGCCCCTTGACCCGCGATGAGATAGCCCGCCTCATGGCGAGTCAGAAAGCGGCGGCCCCGCAGCCGGAAGAATCCCTGCCCAGCTATCTGACTCCTGCCCCTGCCGTGCACCAGCAGACCGCCTCGCAGCGCGATCAAGGAGTGTTCAGCAGCCCCGCTTCAGGCGCTCCTGCTTACAGTGGCACACCCGAACCTCCGTCGAATGCGATGGTTGTCGCGCCTGCCGAGACCCGCGCACCCGTCGAAGCCGAGCAAATTCCCCCCGGCTTTGCTCCTATCCCGCCTGCGCTGCCGATGTCAATCGGCCAGTACTTCATCCCGATTGAGCTTCCTGTCGAGCAGGCGATTCGCGGCTGGGAGCGCTGGACGGGCCAATCTGCATTAAATGTCAAGACTAACAAGCGCCTCTTGTACCGTCCCGCGCTCTTGGCGCAGGCACAGGTACGCTTTGCTCATACACAGTCCGCGTCGAGTGAAATCCTGTGGTATGGTTTCGTCGTGCCGAATCTGCCCCGCGTCGCGTTTTTGAACTGGTCGAAGTATCAGGCGGAACCGTTCGATCCCAATGCGTTAGAGCCGCATGCGTTTTCGGGGCGCACTTTCTACGGAGAAGTGCCGCAAACGCTCACCACAAATAACGCGTTCAAGGAGTTGCAGGCCAACCTGCTCGACTGGTTGTACAACAATGCGCGTCTGAACGTCTATTACAATTCGACCCTCAAGCTGTACAGCATGCTCAACGAGTCCAAGCGTGACTTCATGACACGGGTTGTAGCCGATGCCCGTGAAGCCCGCGATGCTGAGTTAGATGCCACCGCAATGAAGTATGATAAAAAGCTGCAAGCTCTCGAAGACCGCGCTCAGCAGAAGGCAGCGCGTTTGGGCCTCATCCGCGATGACAGCGACGCCCGCAAGCGTGAGGAACTGCTTTCGGGCGGTGAGAGTCTCTATCGGATGATGCAGGGATCGTTCTACAACACCTTCAGCCGGGCCGGACGACTGCGCCGCATGACCGCCTTTTCCGAGCGTCATGTTGGAGTGCTTCAGCAGGAACTGCTCGATCTGGCTGATAAGCTGGAAGCCGCCGAAGCCGATATGAAGGATGCACTCACCAAAGTTAAGGAGAAGTGGGATCGTAGTACGCGGCAGATTCAAGAGATTCCTGTCACGCCCTACAAGAAAGACATGAGTATGATCCTGTTTGGGGTCGGCTGGGTTCCCTACTGGGACATGCTAATCAACGGCCAGCCTGTGATCCTGCCCGCATCATCATCAGGCTTGAGCCTCGCTCAAGATCCTTCGTTGACGAAGGGCGGTAGCGGCGCACGGTATTACTAAGCCACGTCCAATCAGCAATGTGGGGCGCATGGCAGCATTATGTTCATTGCCATGCGCCCTTCCGCTTATCTCGCCATCTCCACACCCCAACCAGGATTGCGCCAAGTAGCGCTTCAATCCCCCACAAGAGCGGCAGATTCAGCCAGTTCACAAAAATGTTTCCTAAGATATACATCCAATTCTTTGGAGTTGTCGCCTGCCGCTCAATCAACCCTGGATCAAGGTTATAGCCGTACGAAAACCCGATGTGCACCATGATGTTCCTCACCGAAAGAAACATCAACCCGTAAACGATTAACAGTGCTATCGCTTTCGCAATCCCTACACGGAGCGTGAACACCGTCTCCAGTGCGAAGCTGATGGGTATAAACCATAGTTCGAGGAATGGGGTCAGATAGCGTGTGTCTGCTGTGAATCCACTGAATGTATGATGTTTGGCAAACAGCAAAAGGTAGATGAGGAACAATCCCAACACGAAGATCGCTTCTCGCACTGACCGCCTCAAATATGCCCACACGCCCGCCGCACCGATAAGCAGCACAGGCATCAATAGCAAGATTCCCTGATTCTCTTGATCCGCTAGATCAGGTCCATACCATAGAATGCCAGGAAGCCCCTTCCAAAGCGGAACATCAAATGTTGTGCCGAAGCTGGCCGCCCAAGGATAGTTGATTGCGTACTTGTAGGATGTGAAAAACGGCCCACCAAAGTTGATTGTGTTGTAGTACAGTAGAAATCCGATAGGCAGCACCATACCGACTGCCAACGCCCCCCCACCGATCCACTCGCCTCGCCCGCGTATCACACGCCGTCCAACCGTCGCCGTTATGTAGATCAGCACAACCACCACAAAGATCGTATTCGAATACTCAACCACTACTGAGAGTCCAAGCACGAACCCCAACGCCAATCCGAGTAGCGGCCTGATTCGCCCTTCCCGCCCGATACGGATCGCCAGCGCCACCCCACCCATGATCAGCAGCGCCGAGGGCGCATGGGAGAACATCACACTCCCATATTTCCACAGGGTTGTCCCGAACGCAGATGCGAGACTCGTGGCGAGCGCGGCCCCCTGACCGATCTCGTAGCTTCGCAGCACCAGGTAGAGAATCACAACAGCCGCCGCCCCGGTGATCACAGGCAGCATGACAATATATGCTAGTGGCGGGAATCCTTCATCATAGCGTGCATACATCGGTCGGATCGGTGCAGGCAGTACCTTCCCAATCACGTAGAACGGAACCGCCATAAGTGCCGTCCCCGGTGGGCGGTCGCTGTAGACCACGTCATCGCGGATAGCAAGATCATTCCCCTCGGCGTGTTGAGCATAATCGTCGATGCGAAACTGTCCCTGATCGACCATCGCTCGCAGCAGCGCATAATGTGATCCGTCGTTGCTGGAGCTGATCCCCACTGCCGTAGCGTAATATACCGACGACACAACCACGAACAGCACCACCGCAATGACACGATCCCGCACAATAATCGCCTTGATGCCATAGAATCAATAGGGCGGCACATGCGATATACCCTCGCCGCCGCCCCACAATCATAATCACAGATTTGCTGTTAGACGAAACAGCCCTTTGTTGTTGCTTTTAGCTGACCTGCTGAAACGCTGACTTGCTATTCCTCCACTCCGCCTTCGATGTGCCGTACATAGTTCAGCTTGCTGAGCGCCCGTACCTGCTGCGCCGCTCGGTACGACGAACGCACGAGCGGGCCGCTCTCCACCCACTTGAACCCTAAATCCAATCCGATTCGCTTCAACTCGACAAACTCTTCCGGCTCGTAGTACCGATCAATTGGCAGATGCTTCTTGCTGGGTTGCAGGTACTGACCAATCGTTACAATATCGACCTTCTGCTCTGCGAGGTCAGCTAGAACTTCGACCACCTCATCGAACGTCTCGCCCAACCCCACCATGATCCCGCTCTTGGTCAGCACCATCGGGTCCATCCGTTTGGCGTTCCGCAGAGTCGTCATAGCCCACTCATAATTATCTTGAGGCTGCACCTTCTTGAACAGCCTCGGCACGGTTTCGACGTTGTGGTTGAGGATTTCCGGTTGGGTGGCCATGACGATTTTCAGCGCATCGGGGTTGCCCTTGAAATCGGGGATCAGTACCTCTATCGAGCAGCCGGGGTGCACTTGGCGGATACGCCGGATGACCATCGCGAAGATCGGTGCGCCGCCATCGCGACGTTCATCCCGGTTCACCGAGGTGATAACGACGTGCTGGAGGTTCATCGCCTTGACCGCTTCCGCCACACGGAACGGTTCCTTCCAGTCCATCGGAGAGGGACGGCCTGTCTTAATATCACAAAAGCCGCACGAACGGGTACAGGTATCGCCCATCATGAGGAAGGTGGCGGTTCCTTTGCCCCAGCACTCGCCGAGGTTGGGACACATGGCTTCCTCACAGACGGTGTGCAGCGTCTTCGAGCGCATCAGGTCTTGCAGCCATTCATAGGTCGGACCACTCGGCGCGCGCACTTTGAGCCACTCTGGGCGTCGGCGAGGCTTCGGCTCG
>Ga0209382_10005548_pt1 | contig 16407 bp, 12 predicted proteins | sample SoiMetdeltSBSDD5_FD_187599 | JGI IMG/M metagenome (GOLD analysis project Ga0209382, IMG submission 187599) | Bulk soil microbial communities from a Populus tree surrounding site in Tennessee, USA - Soil MetaG P. deltoides SBSDD5 (SPAdes) (version 2) | ecosystem: Environmental > Terrestrial >...
AGCTTTTCGCCAAATTGAGGTTAGCCTGCGCCGTTCCGACGTCGCTCTGTGAACGCAGAGCATTCAGATAGGCCAGCGACGCCAATGATGCGACCTGCTCGCGCGCCAGCTTCTCTTGCATATCGGCGAGTCGCGCGCCGACCTGCGCCGATTGAAACTCGCGTATGGAGCTGAGGTTGAAGACCGACTGCGCGAATTGAAACCGGGCGTCGAACGAATTGAACGGTCCGATCAACGTCGTGGGTATCGGGAAGATTTTGGGTGTCAGCCCTTGCGCCGCCAGGTTGACAGTGTTGCTGGCTTGCGACGCCGACGCTGACACATTTGGCAGCAAAGCCGCCATCGCCTGTATTTTCGCGCCTAGCGCTTCGTTTCGCTGTTCGCCGGCCAGCCTGGTGTTCAGGTTGTTGGCGACGCTTAGTTGAATCGCCTCCTGCAAGCTCAACGCTGTGATTTGGGTCCTGGAGCTTGACGGCCTGAGCGCCGATTGGGTCTGATTGATCGGCGAGGTCGTTGCGCTTGATTCGGCGGTTTGCGCTTGCGCGCTTCCTCCTTGAATGGTCACAAAAACAGCTACAGCAATATTGATCAGCAAATCGGCCCTGAGCCGCCTGATTGTTTGTTTTCGCATTTCCATAAGCCTCCTCCCCCTTCATCCCGCTCGACTATGATCGTTTCGTACTTTGTTTAAGATCCTTGCGCATCCCCGACCGCCCCGATTGCCTCGACTGCCCAGATTGATTGACCTGCGCTTCGCTGGTGAGCTGTTCGACAACCGCTTTGGTCATCACATTTGCCGCTCCCGCAATAGCGCCTGATGCAAACATCTGCGCCAACAGTTCCCTGCCGGCGGCATCAATAAAAGTCACATCGGTCAAATCAATGCGGATCGCGCGCCGGCGGGCGCCGGTTTTGACTTCATCCCAGCAACGCTTCATTTCATTCACCCACTCGCCCGCCAGGCAGCCTTCTATCTTCAATGTCATTGTCTCGCCGTCTTGTTGTCGCGTGATCCGCATCATTTGCCGCCTTCTCCTCTCGGCTGATGTTTGGGCAAAGTTGATGCCGGAAGCGGCGCCGCTGAACTTTTGGCGCTCAACTGCTTGAAGGGATGATAGTTATTGTGTTTTTGGGATGAGGAGGTTGAGATGGATTTTGACACGAAGTGTCGAAATCAGAGGCGAGATTTCGACACTTCGACACTTGGCTGAGGTCGAGTGTCGAAATCACGTCATGAATCTTCGCGGTTGATGCCGAGTTTCTTCATTCTTGAAATCAGTGTCGTACGCTTGAGCGCCAACCGCGCCGCCGCGCCGTTTGCGCCCCCCACGACCCAGTTAGTTTCGCGCAGAGCCTGCATGATGGCCTCACGTTCGCTTTCGGCCAGAGTAGTGGTTGAAGGCCTGGAAACCGCAACCGCCGCCGACTTCAAAGATGATCTTTCGCTCGCCGCTTCCAATCCGTTTGGGAGCTTCAATTCGCCGAGCGGGATTTCCAGTTCCGAGCCGCGCGACAAAATCACCGCGCGTTCAATGAAGTTTTCCAACTCGCGTACATTACCCGGCCAGTGATACTGCTCAAGCCGCGCAATGGCGCCGGCGGGAATCGTTTCAATCTTCCTGCGGAAACGTCGCGCGAACTTTTGCGCGAAGAAAGAGACCAGCAACGGAATGTCCCCGCGACGTTCGCGCAGTGGCGGCAAATGAATCGGGAAGACATTCAAACGGTAAAACAGATCGCTGCGAAACTGCCGACCTGCGACCATCCGCTCCAGATTGGCGTTGGTGGCGGCGATCAAACGCACGTCGACTTTCTGAGTGCGCGAGCTGCCCAGGCGTTCGAACTCGCCTTCCTGCAGAACGCGCAGCAACTTGGCCTGCAACTCCAGAGGGATGTCGCCGACCTCGTCCAGAAACAGCGTGCCTTTGTGCGCCAGCTCGAACCGCCCGACGCGCTGCGAGATCGCGCCAGTGAACGCGCCCCGTTCGTGGCCGAAGAGCTCGCTTTCGAGCAAGCCGGTCGGAATCGCCGCGCAGTTCATCTTGACCAACGTGCGCTCGCGGCGATTACTGAGATTGTGGATCGCATGGGCGATCAATTCTTTACCGGTGCCGGTTTCGCCCTGAATCAAGACCGTCGAATCGGTCGGGGCGACGATTTCGACTTGCTTGAACGCGCTGGCGAGCGACGGACTTTGGCCGATGATCTCAGAGAAATTGAACTGGCTTTGAATCTCTTCTTCCAGGTAGATCTTTTCGCTGGCCAGTTTGTTCTTCAGAGCTTCGATCTCGTTGAATGCCAGAGCGTTTTCAACAGCGATGGCGACCTGACTGGAGATTTGGCTGAGCAGTTCGGCGTCCTCCCGGTTGAACGCGTCGTCCCTCAAACTGCTCACGGCAACTATTCCCAGCGTGCGGTTGTGGGAAATCAAAGGGGCGATACAGCTCGATTTGATTCCCAGGGCGGCGATCCGCGCGGTGAGTTCGGACTGAAAGCTTTTTCTGTCTTTCAGATTGATGATGATCGTTTCGCGATTGGCGATCGCCTGCTCTCCGGCGGTCCCGGCGATCGGCACGACTTCATTCTCTTCCAGATAAGCCCAATCGCGCGTTGAATCCAGCGCATGTACGCGCAGGCTTTTTGTCTCCTCCTCGTAAAGCGCCAGGATTGCGAAATCGTGGCGCAGCGTTTCACGCAGTCGCACGGAAACGGTTTGCAAAAGCTGTTTGAGATCGAGAATCGAGACGACGGCGTTGTTGACTTCCAACAATAAGCGGGAGCGGTCACGTTGGGCGGCCAATTCCCGCTGCGCGGTCTGCGCTTGCTCGAAGTTGAGCGCATTATCAACCGCAACGGCGACCTGGCGGGTGACTTTTTCCAGGAATGCGACGTCGCATTCGTTGTATGCGGCCTCGTCAAGGCTGCCGAACCCCAGCACGCCAAGCCTGCGCCCGGCGGAATTCAGCGGCAGCATGCATAACGACCTGACACCGGCTGTTAAAATACGCTCTCGTACTGCGGGGTAAGGACGCAATTGATCAATATTGTTGATCAGAAGAGGTCTTTGCGTTAGCCAAACCTGCCCTGCGGGACTTTCTTCGGGCGTCAATTCGAGCGACTCAGGCTGGTCCGCGGAAATGGAGGATTGCAGTGTATGCAGTCGCATTACGTTGCGATCAGCGTCATAAAGCACGACCTTGATCAGATCGCACTGCACAACTTGATTGAGTTGTCGCGCCAGCGCTTGTAGCAACGAAGCGAGGTCGCGGTTCGAGGCGATCGCCTCAGAAACCGCCAGCAACGCGCCATAGCGGCGCAATTCGTAATCGGGTAGCGAAGATTGAACAAAAGCGCTCATTGGAAGACTCATTGCAATTGCCAGTTCAGCGTTCAGACCTGTTCTCTATGGTAATTATGTTCAAAGTCGCCTTGTGAGCAAAGTCAACCATTCCACCAGAACGCTGCGGTCAGCCCTAATACGCGCGCCGACCGGCGCACGCGCATATCTAGCGCAATGCCCTCGACAACGCCGTAGCCCGCTCCCAGGACGATGTTCGCCATCTTCAGCCCAACGCCCGGGGTTTGCAAAAGAGCTTCCATTGTACAGGGAACCTGTCCGCACCCCTCCCCTGAGAGGAACTCGCCGGCGCCGCGTGAAAAGGTCTTCCAAAAACATCAGTGATGTCCGAGCAAGGCGATGAGGCCGTCGGCGAGTGTCCCGCGCCAACTGAGATCCGTATGCCCGCCGACAAACTGTTGATAGTGTACCTCATAGCCTTTTGCCAACAAGACATCACGCAAGTGCCGTGTGGCCTCGAGGATATCCCCTCCCTTGCCGCTCTTATCCAGTTCAAATGTTCCCGCGTCAAGGTAGAAACGCACCGGCAGCTTTGGACTTGCGATGAACTGCTTGGCCATCCAATTGGGTTCCGTGGTGGCGTCTTCCGTATCGAGAAAGTGGTCGGGCGCCCACCAGAATGCGCCGGACTGGCTGAGCACATTGCCGAAGACCTCCGGATATCGCAGACCCATGTATGCGGCGGCGAGTCCGCCCGCGCTAAAACCACCCACCACAGTTTGCCTTGGGTCATTCGTAACTTTGTAACGCGCCCGCACCCAGGGAAGGAGTTCCTTCGCCATGAAATCGGCGAATTCCGGATTAGGGACCAAATCTTTGAGGCGTCGACCGCTAACGTTCTTCACAAGTACGACGACTGTCGCAGGTATTTTTGAAGCCGCGATCAAATTATTCAACGTGGTCGGCATAGCCAAACTTGGCGACGGATAATCATCACCGTCAAAGAGGAGCAACAGCGCGTTGGGCCGCGCGTCTGAGGTATATCCGGGCGGGGTATACACGGCGATACCACGCTCGAGCTTTTGGATCTCACTTTTGATCGTGTGCTCATCAATCCGGCCATCCGCCGTTCCTGTTTTTTTTATCGTCCACGATTGCGGCGCCGCCCCGGGTAACTCCACTAAACTTCTACATTGGTATTTGTCCGCGCCTGTAGGGCAATTCCATTGCCGAGGATTGAGAGGATCAACCTGCGCTGTAGCGCTCCGTTGCGCTGCGCGCGGCCTCTCGAATGTCAACGGATCGTTGGGCGAAAGCCGATACCCAAAACGCGCTCCTTTAGGGAGCTTCAGTGTCAGATACCAAACATCGGAGCCGGCAATCCGGCGCATGACATTCTCCAAATCCGCTCTTGGACTTTGAAAATTGCCCAACACCAGGACGTTTCGAGTCTCGCGCCGACCACGCCATAAAAAGGTCACCAGATAATACTTGTCATCGGAGCCGAATGGCTCGATGAGAGGCGTACCCTGCCTGGCAACCTCTTCCCAGAAGCTCTCCGTATTCGATCGACCGGATTCGATTTGCCGATGAAGCGCCTGAATACGGGGGCTCGGATACGGATCGCTCCAGGGTTCCGGCTGAAGACGCTCCTTCAATGAAAGTATACTCTCTACCAATAGCACATACTTGGCGGATTGTTCTGATGCGTTCGTAACCTTGATCGAATAGGCGCCGGCGCCTTCAGCGGCGAAGGAAAATCGTTTTTTTTCATCACTGTATGACCCGGGTAAACGGCGATGCGGGGACCCATCGGGATCCAAAATAATCACGTCGATCCTGCCTGACGGTGTGATTGAAGCATCGACATAATCTCCATCCTGTAATGAAACCGAATATATGTGTGATTTGCCGGGTTCGACATTTCGAGTTACCGCCTGATTCGGCGAGATTTTCTCTTGCGCCGAGACGCTATGAACGAACCACAAGACGAAGCAAAACACGAAGCCGGTGATGATCTTCATATCAGCTTTAACGGAGGTGTGCGGTTGAATGTTCAGTTCTATGAAGGGGCGATTGCGGTCGCCATTGTCCATCAAGCGCTGCGCGAATAAAAGGAAGTGTTGATGGAAAATAAACTTGTTCCCTCAAATGGCTGCAAGTTCATTATCCAGGCGAGACGTTAGCCTCGCTCAAGCGAATAAAGTTGTCTCACGAGCCTTCAATTCAATTCTATTGAGCTTCAGGTGATCGGCTTTACAAAGATTGTCTGGTCTGCCCCGCCGCGTAGCGGCGCCGTGAGTTCAGCCAGGCGTTTCAACGCCTTGTTGTTAACCAAACTTTTGCAAGGAATGGCTCTTCACATTTTCAGCCTGCGGAGCATTCGCGGGCTAGGATTCGACACACGCGTTCAGGCAAAATATAGGTAATGACTAAGATTGGTAGCCATCTAAAAAGGTTGAAGGATGCAAACTGAACGACACGAGATTACTGTCGACGCCGGAGCGCTTCAGGAGCAGCTCCGGCACGTCTACTGGATCGGTGGCGGGTCCGGGGCGGGCAAATCGACGATCGCTCGTCGCGTTGCGGCTGAGCGAGGTCTACAGCTCTACGCGACCGACGACGTGATGCCGGATCACTCCAAGCGGAGCACACCTGATCGTTGCCCATTTCTGCATCAATTCATCGCGATGGACATGGATGAGAGATGGGTGAACCGATCCCCGAAAGCCATGCTTGAGACATTCCACTGGTTCCGGGGAGAGGGCTTCAGCATGATCATCGATGACATCCTTCGCCTGCCCAAGGAACCTGGTGTGATCGCCGAGGGCTTCCGACTCTTGCCACACCTCGTAAAGCCTCTCCTCGCCCTGCATAGTCACGCTGTCTGGCTCATCCCGACTCCCGAGTTCCGTCATGCTGTCTTAGATACCCGGGGGGGAACGAAATGGGGATTTCTCGGGAAAACAAGCGACCCTGAGCGAGCCCTCCGCAACTTGCTCGAGCGCGATGCCATGTTCACCCACCGCCTCTACGAGGAAGCGAAGCATCTGGAACTGAACGCCATCGAGGTTGCCCCCACGATAACTGAGGATGATCTGGCCAGACGAGTGACGGAAGCGTTTGGACTGTAAGCAGCGACGGTCAAAGTAGTAACGTCTCCACGCGATGAGCGTGAACCATTCTTTCACAGGATGACCACGCAAACACCGTGAAGCGCCCATCTTGGGAGGCGACCAGCGCTAACGAATCGCGCTGATCCTGGACGAACTGCGCCGCCGACAGGTGCCGGGTTCCACCCAGCTGTTCGGGTTTGACGACCGAAGTTACGGCGCCGACGACAGGTTCAGTCGTCATAATCTGCTCGACCAGCGCGCCCCCTTTCCGTGGCCCGATCTTCGCCCCGAACGCGAGCAATTCAAACTGATCATTAATCAATGTCGCCCCGTCAACTGCTGTTAATCCCGCGACCACATCCACCGCTTGATCGAGCGCCTCCCGCCAGGGTCGCTCGCTCCTCATGCCATCGCCTTGCCGCATCAGTTCCGCCAGTTCGGAGAACGGGGGCGCCACCGAGTAGGGGGCTGGCCACAGGATCGATTCTCGCCACAACTCGGAACCCTGAGGCACGACGAGCAACGCCCCGCCGCGTCCGTGTGCGCGCATGGAAACAGCCAATTGAACGAACGCGTTGACAGAGTCGGAGGAAGTGTAGTGCGAGCCGTATCCGAATAGCGCGCTGATGAGAGTCGGACAGTCAGGCAGATTAGCGCACTCTTCATCCACTAACTTTACCTGGTCGCCCTTGAGCGCCGCGACATTGACGAACTTGCCGGATTCTTCGCCGCCTCGATACTTGATCACCAGCAGCCCTGGTTCGATGACCTCAAGCACAAAGCAAAGTCTCGGGATTCTATGGGCAGCGCCCCACACGCACAGTTCGTTCCCGTAGCGCCAAACGCCAAGATGGATTCCGGGGCGCTCGACGGCGGGCGCGAGTCGCGCAAGGGTAACTGGGGTGAACGGGAGCGGCCGCTCGAACGTCAGCGGCTTCCCTGCTTGTTCAGGCGGAAGGAAGGCGAACGAAATCTTGGGAAAGTAGTTTTCTTCGCGCCGGAGGCTTGCCCAGAAGGCGGCGTTGATGATCGCCTCGATTGTCAGAGCGTCTGGCTGTGGGGCTAAGTTTTGCTGTCCCTGCTCGCGCGCAGCCGAGATATGGCGGGCGAAGCGCTCCTGCACCGTGGCCGCTACCCCTCGTGAGTCCGGATATGCTGGCACTATCATAGTTCAACACACTCAATAAGACTGGGAGCGGAGGGTTGATCGCACTGCAATCCCCAGGTTTCATATTACTGTCAACCGCAAGAGACAGAGACCGCTCCGCCTCACTCTGTCTCAGCCGATACCGTGGCGACCCGGAGAAAGGATACCATTGTATGCGAGCGCCTGCTTGATGGCGGCGCATACATCGGGAAAAAACTCCAACCGCGCCATTGCCTCTTCCTTAAAATCGAGTGGCGCGCGCGAGAAACGCAGATCTTGAACTTCGATATCCCGGTCGAAAAATCCCGCACACGTACGACCATGTACAGACACACTCCGTTACAAGGCGTTAGGCTTCCTTATTAACGAGCTGGAGCGGGACGATTGGGGCATCGGCGGCCACACGGACTGGCTTCGCGCCTACACCTCGGCGCTGAATACCATCGGGAGCGAGCTGAAAGCGCCGAAGTAAGGAAGGCGCTGACGCCAGAAGTTAGTTTTTACGATGGGGGGGGCTCAATCATGAAGAAGACCTATCAGGTACAACACATCGAACATGTCACGCGACTTCCGTTCGAAGAGGTCATTCAAGCTTTTGAACGGGCCGTCGGTTCCGTGGAGGGCGTCTATGACGATCTCGTTGCAATGTCGCACGACACGGCGGAGTTCGAAAGGCTGGTCCGGGAGCGTGAGGGATCGAGTGGCTTCATGCGCTTTTTCACTGCCGATCACGGCGTATGGGGGAGACTGGAAGGCATGGATTTTCGGGCGCGCCTGTACATCATCGGCAATCCCTTAATCGCAATGACAATGCTGAGGCATGAGGTCGCTGCGGGCCTGAATGTTCCCGTGCGAATCATGATCTACGAGGATGTGGGGGGCGGGACAACAAGGTTCGTCTATGACCTGCCCTCTTCGCTGATGTCCGTTCTGGGAAACGAGCAGGTCATGAACGCCGCTCGCAAGCTGGACGAAAAACTGATCGCTCTCGCAGTTGACGTGACGAGGGTCGAGCCTTAGGCGGGGGAGGTAAGTTTGCGAGGAATGCTCGGTCCTGTCTGCGCGCTAGCGGAGAGACAGCTGATCGCTTTGATGTACAGCGCGCTTTCCTTATCTCGCGCTGCTGAGCGGAGGAATGTTATTCCAGTTTGGGCAGAACCCGCTCCTGCCGCGGCGGCACGACGGGCGGCGCGCCGATTTCCTTGAGCGCGCCCCGCGCCGTGCCTGCGAAGAGCGCCCCGGCGAGCAACATCGTGACCGGCAATGTAAGCGCCCAAGCCAGAGCGATGTTACGTAAAGTGCGCATCTGCAGGCCGGACATATTCGCCGCCATCGTGCCCGCCACTCCGGAAGAGAGGACGTGCGTGGTGCTGACGGGCAATCCGAAAATGTCAGCCGCCGCGATGGTGGTCATCGCCACAAGTTCCGCGGACGCGCCTTGCGCGTAACTCAGATGCGTTTTGCCAATCTTTTCACCGACCGTGACGACCACACGCTTCCAACCGACGGTAGTGCCCACCCCCAAGGCGAGCGCGACCGCCACGATCACCCAGGTCACTACAAAATCAACCACGCCGCGCATCTGTGAGCGCAACTGCTCGAGCGCCTTTTTGTCTCCCGGCGACAGGAATTGGGCTTGAGCATTCTCGAATTGTCCCAGTTGGTCGTCCGCGCGCAGGACGCGATTGCGCAAGTCGATGCGCGCCTGCGACGACAGGTTTTTCAATCCGGCCGTGTCGCTCAAGACCTCGCGAATATGCGTTAAATCATCGGTTACGGCGCGCGCGGCATCTCCGCCTGCCCGGGCGAGGATTGGTTCTACATGTTGAATGTCGGCCAGAGTTCTACCGACCTCTGCGGCGTCAAACTTCGTATTGATCGCGTAGTGTGTCGGGAGGATGCCGATCAGGATAAGCATAATCAGGCCAACGCCCTTCTGGCCGTCGTTCGACCCATGCGCGAAGCTCACCCCCGTGCAGGTGAGAAAAAGGATGGCGCGGATCCACATCGGCGGGGGCTGATCCCCTCGCGGCTCCTCATAAAGGCTACGGTTTTTCAGCAACTCTTTGCTCAAGAGCAGCAACCCGCCGGCCAGCAGGAATCCGACCACGGGCGAGATTAACAATGACAACCCTACCTGCTGCGCCTTCGTCCAATTCACGCCACTGCCGAACCCGTGTCCCGAAAAGAGCGAACTGGCCAGACCGACGCCCAAGATCGAACCGATCAACGCATGGGAACTCGAAGCGGGCAGGCCGAAATACCATGTCCCGAAATTCCAAAGAATGGCCGCGACGAGCAGCGACAGCACCATCAGCAACCCGGCCTTTCTGCCGATGTTGATCAGTAAATCTACCGGCAGGAGGTGCACGATGCTGAAGGCGACCGCTGCCCCGCCCAACAGCACGCCGAGGAAATTCATCGATCCTGACCAGATCACCGCCACCCAGGGTTTCAGGGATTTGGTGTAGATCACGGTCGCGACCGCGTTGGCCGTGTCGTGAAACCCGTTTACGAACTCGAAGCTGAGCGCAATGGCAAGACAGACCAAAAGCAGCGCGAGCGTTCCCCATCCCACCGAACCGTCAAAAAGGTTCATAGTTGTTTCCCGGTTGTCTAATTCACATTCAAGGTCCCGCGAGTATACGGGTTACGTCGCAGAGAGTGGTTACGTCTTTGTAAAGATAGCCCGAAGTCCTGACGCTTCTGATTCTTCGTCAAATCTATCAAGGTCCGCGCCGCGCTGATTTAACAGGCTATTGAAATAGCGCTAAGCATGACTTTACAGGCCTGATTTACGCTTACCCATATTCTCCGGAACAAATTCTCAATAGACAACGACAAGAAGCTGATCTCCGGAAATTGGATAGAACGTCGCGAGTAGGCTTCAGAGGCATTGTCTCGCGCAACATCATGCCGAGCGATTCGACTATCAACGCCAGGGCGAGGCGCCGGATCGCCGAGGTGATTGATCCGCAAAAACTGAATTACGACGCGATAACTAAAGAAAGCGTCTTTATGGAGAAGGGTATGTGCTCGAAACAAATATTGAAGATGATTGCGCTATGCGCGCTCACGCTCTGCACACTTGCCGTCCGCCCTGCCGAGGCGCAGACGGCGGCGGCCAACGGCAGTCTCAAGGGGCTGATCACTGACTCTGCCGGTTCAGTTATCAGCGGGGCGGACGTATCAGTGACGGAGACGGCGACGGGGATTTCGCGCCGTACTAAATCGGATGCGGAGGGCGCCTTCGAATTTCTGCTGCTACCGCTCGGCGCCTATCGCCTGCAAATTAAGGCGCAGGGCTTCGCCGATTTCAATCAGACCGGCATCGTCGTCAACGTGGGCCGCGCGAGCGTCATTACCGCCGCACTGCAGATCGCCTCGCAGCAGGAGGCGGTCAACGTGCAGGCCGACGCTTCGATCTTGACGACCGATTCTGCGGCGGTAATCGGCGTGATGAACCAAAAATCCATGGAGAACATGCCAATCACCTCGCGCAACGTGCAAAACCTGGCGCTCTTCGCCCCCGGTTTGGCCGGGAGGCGCGACGACGAGTTCGGCACGACGCAGTTCGCTTTCGGGGGGTTGCAACGTCGCGCGTTCACGGTAGACGGCGCGGACAACACGCAGCGCGGCGGCCAGTTGCGCCTGGGCGTCTTCTCGCCTGAAGCGATCCGCGAGATTCAAGTTGTCAGCAACGCCTTCTCCGCCGAATACGGTCGCACGGTCGGCGGCATCGTCAACATGGTCACGCGCGGCGGGACAAACGATTACCACGGCGGATTTCTTTACCTCGCGCGTCGGCCGGGCTTGATCGCGCGGCCTTCGTTGGCGGCGACCAAACCCTTCTCGCAATGGGCCACGTACTCCGGTTCGTTCGGCGGCCCCGTCATCCGCGACCGCTGGTTCTTCTTCGGCAACGGCGAATACGAGCCGCTCGACGGGCCGCGCCCGATCACGATCACGGCAACCAACGCGGCGGCGCTGAGCCTGCCCGCCACAGAACTCGGCAATGCGCCGTTCGCGCAGCGCTTTCGCACGTTTCTGGGCCGCGCCGATTTTCAGATCAACCCACGCCTCTCCGGCTTCGTGCGCTACGACTACTTCTTCACCCCATCGAAGTTCAACACCTCCGGCGGATTGATAGTGCGCAGCGCGGGCAACAATTTCGACGACCGTCAGGATTCTACAACGTTCCAGTTGACGGCGGTGGCCGGCGCGCGCGGCCTGAATGAATTCCGCTTCGGCGACCTGCGGCGCAAATTCTTCCGCCCGCCGGTGTCGGGGCGGCTGGGCCCGGTCATTTCAATCTTGAACGTCGCGCAGCTCGGCTCGAACGATGCCGCTAATCAGAGCTACCTGGAACGGCAAGAACAGTTTGTTGACAATTTCACTTGGAAGGCCGGGCGGCACACGCTCAAATTCGGCGGTGATCTCAACACGGTTCACATCAGGCAGGAAGACCGCCTAAGCCTGACGTTTCTCTTCAACGGGCTGACGGGTGTCACGCCCTTGCAGCAGTATCTGAATACAATTAACAACGTCGCCAACCCGGCGACGGGAAAACCGTTCACCTACACCCAGCTCACGCAATCGTTCGGCGACAACGTCGCCGATCACCGCACGCAATCCTACAACTTCTTCGCGCAAGACGACCTTCAATTGGCGAGACGGCTGACTTTATCACTCGGGCTGCGTTACGAGTTGCTCGATTACCCGAGGCTCAGCGACAACGCGCCGATCGAAACGTCGCGCCGGATCAGAAATGACGCGAACAATTTCGCGCCGCGCCTGGGCTTCGCCTACTCGCTCAACGACCGCACGGTGGCGCGCGGCGGGTACGGCCTGTTTTATGACACGACCAATCTGCGGCTGCTGAGCGCTGTCATTCGCAACAACGGCGTCGCAGTGCAAACGATCGTCATCCCAGGCGCAGACGCCGCCGCGCCCCTCTTCCCTAACCCGCTGTCGACGCCGGCCGCCAACTTCGCGGTCAAGCCGAGCGTGATGACCTTCGCCGACGACTTCCGCTCAATGTACGCGCATCAGGCCAACATGCAGATCGAGAGAGAACTGACCCGCGATCTGGCCGTGACCGTAGGCTATCAGTTCTTCGGCGCGCATCGTCTGCCGCTGACGCGCGACGTGAACCTGGGCGCGCCGGTGAGCTTCCTAGCCGACGGCCGCCCGGTCTACGACCGCAACAAGCGCCCCGACGCGCGTTTCAACCAGATCACTGAAATTCAATCTGTCGGCAATGCGAACTATCACGGCGGCTTCGTCTCGGTGAACAAACGCTTCAGCCGCGGGTTCCAGTTCACGGCCTCTTACACTCTATCGAAAGCGATCAACGACAACGACGCGACGGGCGACACGGGGAGTCCGGTCAGCGATCCCAGTAATGTCGCGCTCGACCGCGGCAAGTCGTCGAGCGATCAGCGCCATCGCTTCGTCCTGCAGGGCGTGTGGGAGCCGCGCGTCGGCGCGGGCCGCGTCGTCAGCGCGATGGTCAATGGGTTTGTGTTCAGCCCGAATCTGACGCTCACGTCAGGGTTCCGTGTCAACGTGGTCGCGGGGCAGGACCTTAACGGCGACCTGGTCAACAACGACCGCCCGCTCTTTCGCGGCCGTAACGACGTCGAAGGGCCTGGCTTCCAGGAATTCAACCTGCGGGTGAGCCGCAACTTCAAACTCTACGGCGAAAGGCTCAATCTCGAAATCATCGGAGAGGCCGAAAACCTGTTCAACCACACGAATGCGGCATGCGGCGTCGGCGGTTGCGTCGGCGCTGTCGTCAATCGCTTCGGCGCTTCCGACTTCCTGCGTGTCACCAGCGCCACCAACTCGCGTCAGATTCAACTCGGCGGACGGATAAGATTCTGAGAACGGCGATGAAACGACTGCTCATAGCCATCCTTTGCTCACTCTCGCTTGCCGGGGCCGCGTACACGAAGACACAGCGCCGCGCGGGGCGCCCGCTGCTGGTAATTTCTGTGGACGGGCTGGATTATCGTTACCTGCGCGATTGCGACAAGCTCGGCCTGAAGATTCCCAACCTGCGCCGCCTGATGCGCGATGGCGAAGTGACCCAGGGGATCATCGGTGTCTTCCCGACCGTCACCTGGCCCTCGCACACCACGCTCATCACCGGCGTTGACCCGCGCGTTCATGGCATTCTGGGCAACCGTCGCCCGCGCGACGAGGGCGGCGATTATTACTGGGACGTGTCGCTGCTGAAGACGAAGACGCTCTGGCACGCGGCGGGCGAAGCCGGCTTGAAGACGGCCGCCATCACCTGGCCGGTGACGGTCGGGGCTGCGATTGATTTCAACCTGCCGGAATATTTTCAAAAGCGGCGCAGCGGCGCGATGAACCTGCCCTCCATCGAAAAGAAAGCTACGCCAGGCCTGGTCGAGAAGATCGCCAAAGTTTTTCCTTCGTTTGCGCAGGAGTGGATGGACGACCGCACGCGGACGCTGGCGGCTGTCTTCCTGCTCAAATACGAAAGGCCCGATCTGCTCTTGCTACACCTCATAGACCTCGACGCCGAGGCCCACGAGAACGGCCCTTTCACGCGTGAAGCCAACGCGGTTCTCGAATATACCGACGAGTTGATCGGACAGATGTTGCAGGCCGCGCCTCCGGAGACGGTCGTCGCTGTCGTCTCGGATCACGGCTTCGAGCGAGCCGACCGCGTGGTGGACGTGAATCAGTTGATGGCGCGCGACGGCGTCAGCGCCAAAGCCGACCTCCGGTTCGGCCTGTTGACGACCAATGACGAGGCGGCCGTCAGCTGGCTGCGAGCCGCGTCGCGGGAAGGAAACCACGGCGTCGGGCGGGAGATTTCCAAAGAAGAATTGATCCAGTTCGCGCCGGGACTAGCAAATGTCGCGGCGGCGTTCGAGCCGGCGCAGCATCACCTGTTCGGCGCGGCGGTCGATGGGCAGATCGAATCTAAACCCGCAGAAACCGGCGTTCACGGCCTGTGGCCGTCGCGCGACGATTACCGCGCTTCGTTCGTCGTATGGGGCAAAGGGATCAAGGCGGCGCGCAAGCCCGCGGCCTCTATGCTCTCCGTCGCGCCGCGCCTGGCCGAACTGCTCGGAGTAAAGCTGCCGGGCGCAACAACGCCACGCCCGTGACGTAGCTTTAATCATCCGAAATACAATCCCGCTACAGGTTCCGCGCCCGCGCCGTTACGCTACAGATAAATCGCGTTCTCGAAACAGCGGCGGCTGCGAAACTCGGGCAATTTTCCCGATCTCGAAATATTTATCAGAAACTTAAGGGCGAATTTAGATGCGGTGTGCGCTTGCGGGCCGCGTTCGACGATAATTACGCTGCGTCCGCGCATCGCCAGATGGTAAGCGTGCGCCAGCCCTATTACGCCGGCGCCGACAATCGCGTCATCCCATCCAATCACAAGCTTTCCTCCTGAATGACCCGCATATCCTTTGGCGTCTGATTAGCCGGGTCCAGTGGATAGAAATTCAGGAGCATAAATTCGACGACCCAGACCATTGCGGTTACAACGAGCAGACAGGCAGGCCAAAACATCCAGTAACTGGTAAACCATCCCTTGATCAATTCGTAAGGAAAATGGGCGATGTTGACATTTAACTCCGGCGCGGTCGTATAACGTGTGATCATTTGCAGAAAGACAAACCAGATCAGCGCCGGCAGCCAACTTCTGCCCGTCGCCCGCGTTTTGCTGATGGCGTAGAGACCGATCAGGAAGCCGCCTACATGCGAATAGATTGACGACCACCACAAATCCCGAGTCACGGCGGCGTCAATGATCCACATTGGCAGGCCAATTATCAGCCAGATAGTCGCTACACGTACCAGCAACGGCGCGCCGAAGATCATGCCGATGCCCTGCATCAAATTGGAGATGTTACAGCTTGCGACAATCCAGTCCGGCGCGCCGACTTGAATGTACTGAATCAATCGCGCAATGAAGATAATGATCGGCAAGACGCCGACCATGCGGAAACCTTTGGTATCCCATAGTTGCGCTTTAGTCTTTATCACGGAAAAAGCTCGGCAAGTTAAAAAGTGGGGCGCCAAAAATTTTACTTTGTGAACTGGCGCCGCGCCATCAAAGTTCGCCGCGGGTTGGAGTTACGCCTCCATTCCAAACGCTCTTCTTTTTCGTTTTCGTCTTCTTCCCGCCGCAATCCAACCAGCATTAGGTCAAACGCGGGCAGGCGCACGATGCGATGTTCCGGATAACTGTCGCCGCGCGCCGAAAACCAGATGATGCGATTGAGCGTGTCCGCGTCGGCCTGATCGGGTTTTGCGAGATTCTGTTCCTGCGTGCGCTTCATCCAGTAAGCCGTCCGCGCGTCACGGGCCGGGGCCACGATCAAGTTGTCGAGCGCGACGTCCGGCATGACCGCTTGATAGGGTCGCAGGTCGGCTTCGCCGCGGAAAATGTCAATCGGGGCGGCCGCGGCGTCGAGCTGATTCATTGGCGGCAATCCGAGCAGAATTTCCATGGTGCGAATCAGGCTCACCGTGTTGTGGAATTCGTGGATCAGCGCCCCGGGCCTGTTGTAGGCGCTGATGACGAAGGCGGGCGAGCGGTGCATGTCCACATGGTCGGGGCCGTCCTGCGAATCGTCTTCGAGGACGAAGATCGCCGTGTCCCTCCAGTACGGGCTGTGCGAAACGGCTTCGACCAGCTTTCCGATGGCGTAATCGTTCTCGGCCACGAAAAACTGCGGGGTCGGACGCCCGGCGCGCATCCCGTCGGTGTGATCGTTCGGGAAACGCATGACCGTCAGGTGCGGCATGCGGTCCGGCCTGCCGGCCTCGAGGTCCGCCACGTAGCCGCGGAA
>Ga0209382_10005549_pt1 | contig 16407 bp, 9 predicted proteins | sample SoiMetdeltSBSDD5_FD_187599 | JGI IMG/M metagenome (GOLD analysis project Ga0209382, IMG submission 187599) | Bulk soil microbial communities from a Populus tree surrounding site in Tennessee, USA - Soil MetaG P. deltoides SBSDD5 (SPAdes) (version 2) | ecosystem: Environmental > Terrestrial >...
GCAGAAGGAGCGCGACGTCCGCGGCGTGCCCCTCCTCGCCGCCGTGCTCGACGACCTGCGCGACATCGCGCGCGCGACGGGCGTGCCGCTGGAATAGCCGTCTCAGCGGCCCGCGGACGGGGACGACGCGCTCACGATCCCGCGGGCCTGATCGATGGTCACCAGCCGGTCCACGGCGGGGATGTCGTAGGCCACCGCCGCCCCGTTGGCCCACCGCACCTCGAGCCGCTCCACGCGCGTGGCCGCACCCAGGCCGAAGTGCACGCGGAGGTCGGACTGCGAGATGTGGCTGCGCCCGCTCGCGACCTCGCCCCGCCGGCGGATGCCGCCCGCCGTACAGAAGACGACGGACCCGATCGCATCGCGCGGACACGACCGCGCCGGATCGCCGACGAGGCGCACGGTCAGCCAATGTCCGGCCTGGTTGCCGCCGTCGTTGCGCAGAAGCGTGGGCGTCTCGTCGAGGTTGCTCAGCACCACGTCGACGTCTCCGTCGTTGTCCAGGTCGCCCGCAGCCAGACCGCGGCTCGAACGCGCCACGGACAGGCCCGATCCCGCCGACCCGGCCACTTCAACGAACCGGCCCGCGAGGTTGCGGAAGAGGAGGGGACGCTGCCGGTAGGACGTGTTCCAGTCGAACTGGTCCGCGATGGGGTAGACGTGCCCGTTGCCCACGATGAGGTCGAGCCAGCCGTCGTTGTCGTAGTCGAGGAAGGCATCGCCCCAGCCCAGGAAGGGTAGGCTCGGGCGGGCCACGCCCGCCGGATAGCTCACGTCCGAGAAGAGGCCCTTCCCGTCGTTGTGGTAGAGGACGTTGTAGTCGTCCGCGAAGTTCGTGACGTGAAGGTCGTCGCGGCCGTCGTTGTCGTAGTCGCCTACGGCCACGCCCATGTGCGCCTGCTCGCGGCCGGCCTCGTCGAGAGCGGCGCCGGAGGCGTAGCTGAGGTCCTGGAACGTCCCGTCGCCGCGGTTGCGGTACAGGTAGTTCGGCGTGGAATCGTTGGCCACGAAGAGATCGAGCCGCCCGTCGTCGTCGTAGTCGAAGAAGGCCACGCCGAAGCCGTAGAGACCGGCGCCGTCGGCCACGCCCGCGCGCGCGCTCACGTCCGTGAAGCGGCCGCCGCCATCGTTGTGGAAAAGGCGATCGCCCTCGCCCTTGAGCCCGCGCGGCCCGCACATCACGGGCTGGCTCCGGTACTCGCAGTAGGGGACGCCCGCGGAGTAGGCCGCGCCCATGCCGCGCACCTCCGCCGGCGGCGGGGAGGCGGAGGGCGCGTCGCCCGGCGGGACGCTGCCGTGCGGGGGCGCGGGCGGCAGCCGCTCCAGGTCCAGCTTCACGTACCCGGCGACGAAGAGGTCGAGCTTCCCGTCGCCGTCGTAGTCTCCGAACGCGCATCCCGTGGACCATCCGTCCACGGCCACGCCCGCGGCTTCGGCCACGTCCGCGAACGTGCCGTCCCCGCGGTTGCGGAAGAGACGGCTGCGGCCGAAGTTCGTCACGAAGAGGTCTTCGCGTCCGTCGTCGTCGAAATCGCCCGCGCATACCCCCTGACCCCAGCGGCCGTTCTCCAGGCCCGCGGCGCGCGTGACGTCGGTGAAGGTGCCGTTCCGGTCGTTGTGGAAGAGCGCGGCCGAGGGCGGCTTCGCGGCGCCGCGCAGGGCGGCGAAGGTGGAGCCGTTGACGAGGTACACGTCGAGCCATCCGTCGCCGTCGTAGTCGACCAGGGCCACGCCGGAGCCAGTCGCCTCGACGATGTAGTCCTTGGCCGAGCCGCCGGACACGTGGTGGAAGCGGTCCAGCCCGGCGGCCGGGCTCGCGTCCGCGAACGCAACGCCCGGCGCCGCGGACGCCGAAGGGGGCGCGCTCACCGTCGGAGGCGACGTCCCCTGTCCGAGCAGCAGGGTTCCCAGGACCGGCGCCCACCAGGCGAGGCGGTGGTGGGCGCTCACGGCTTGGCTCTCATCGCGGCGAGCGTCCCTCGGGCGAGGGCATTGGTGCCGGCGCTCTCTGCTGACCGAGCGGATCCGCGGCCTGCCGCTCCGCCTGCTCCTCGAGCGTCCGTCCCTGGGAGAGGGCCTTGACCCTATCGAACACGGCCGCCGCCTCCGCGGATCGGCCCAGCAGGGTGTAGGCGCGGCCCAGGAGGTAATGCGCCTGCGTCATTCCCGGCTCGAGCGCGGCCGCCTTCTCGAGCTCGGAGACCGCCGCCGCCGCCTGGCCTGACTGGAGCAGCGCGTGGCCCAGGGCGAGGTGGGCGGCGGCCGACGAAGGGTCGACGCCGAGCGCGCCCCGGAAGGCGGCGATGGCCGGCTCGTACTCCCGTTGATAGGAGTGGGCGACCCCTAGGCCGTAGAGCGCGTCGTAGTGACGAGGCGAGATCTTGACCGCGCGCTCGTAGTAGCCCACGGCCTCCTCGAACCGCGCCTGGTGCCGCGCGAGGTCGGCCAGCGCGACGAGCAGGTCGAGCGACGTGGGCTGGGCGCGCAGCCCCGACTTGTACTCGCGCTCCGCGTCGCCCGGGCGCTGCTGGGCCTGGTAGAGGTCGCCGAGGAGCTGATGGGCCCGCGGGGAGTCGGGCGCCATCGCGAGAAGGCGGTCGTATTCGGCCTGCGCGAGGACGCCTCCGAGGATCGTGAGGTAGTACAGCGCGTCGGCATTGCGCGGATCGCGGGCCAGCACCTTGCGGAATCCCTGATAGGCGGCTTCGAACCGGCCGCGTGCCGCTTCCGCACGCGCCATCACGATATGGGCGCCGGTGTCGGCGGGCCGGCCGGCCAGACGTTGCCGCGACAAGGCGATGGCCAACTCGTAGTCGCCGCGGTCGAACGCGCGCGTGCACTGCGCGATGCTCGGGGTCGCCCCCGCGCGCGCGGCCGGCGCCGGCAGAGCCGTTCCGCCCGCGGCCGTCCCCAATACCCAGAGCACGAGGAGTCGGCCACCCGGCACACGCCTCATCTCGGGGCGAGGCTAACCCTCATCCATGGAAGCGTCAACCCTTCGCCGCGCGGCGGACGGCCGCAAAAAATACACCTGTAAGCGCTTACAAAATCCTTGACACCGGAAAGGGCCGGGACTAGAGTCCCGGCCAACTGACATTTCAGCGCATCCGCAGTGCGACCGAGGCCCGGAGTCCACGAAAGGAGCCTTCGATGCGTAGAACCCTCCGCTCCCTCTTGATCCTGCTCGCCGTCGCCGCCTTCCAACCCGACTGGGCACAGGCGCAAAGCTTCAACGGGTCGATCGCCGGGCGCGTCCTGGACCCCGCGGGTGCCGTAGTCGCGGGCGCGGAGCTTTCCCTCCGCAACGTGGCCGCGGGAGTGGAAGTGAAGCGCACTTCCAACGATGCCGGAGAATATGCGTTCCGCAACCTCCTGCCGGGCACGTACGAGCTGCGCGGGACGAGCGCGGGCTTCAGCCCCTTCGTCCGGAAGAACATCGAAGTCACGATGAACTCGGACGTCCGCCTGGACGTCGTCCTTCCCGTCAGCGGTCGTACCGAAGAGGTCGAGGTGGTGGGCCAGCCCGTCCTCAACTACGACACGGGCGCGCACGTCGAGGGCATCGCCCCGAGCACGCTCGCCCAGCTGCCGCTGGCCGTCACCACCGGTCGGCCGCGCTCGTCCGCCGGATTCGCCATCCTCATGCCCGGCGTCTCTACGGGCGGGGGCGCGAACCCGTTCGGCGCCCGACTCAACGGCGGCATGCAGACGGGCGACGAGGCCGTGCTCGACGGCGCGAGCATGCAGCAGGGCCACATGAGCCAGGGCGGCATGATCTCGCTCTTCCAGGACTTCCCCTTCTCGCCCGACATGGTGAGCGAGGTGAAGGTCCTGACCTCGAGCTACGAGCCGCAGTACGGCGGCAGCACGTCCGGCCAGATCATGGCCACGACGCGCTCGGGCACGGACTCCTTCCACGGGGCCCTGTTCGAGTACCACCGCAACGACAAGCTCAATGCCACGCAGTACGGGGCCAGCAAGAAGGCCCTCAACAAGCAGAACAACTTCGGCGTCGCCCTCGGCGGTCCGGCCAAGGTGCCGGGTCTGTGGTCGAGCGGCGTGAAGAGCTACTTCTACGCCGACTTCGAGGGTTATCGCCAGGAGGGTGGCGCCAATACGCCCACGCGCTCGATCCCGTCCGCGCTGGAGAGGGGCGGGAACTTCAGCGACTGGCGCGACGCCAACGGGAACCTGATCCCCATTTACGACCCGGCCACGACGCGCGTGGTCAACGGCGTCGTCGTGCGCGACCCCTTCCCGGGCAACATCATCCCCGCCAACCGGATCAGCCCCATCGCCCGCCAGTGGCTCCAGTTCCTGCCCACTCCCACGAGCGGCGGTCCCCTCAACAACTACCTCGTCCCCGTGCCAGTGCCGGACACGCTGGTGGCGGACAGCAACTACTACTTCCTGCGCTGGGATACGTATGCCGGCCAGAAAGACCACCTCTCCGTGACCCTCTGGCACCAGCGGTCGCCGGCCAAGTTCAACTCGGAGTTGCCCCACGAGATCGCCTTCGAGACCTACTCCGACCCCCAGAACTCGTGGGTGAACCGCGCGAACTGGGATCACACCTTCAGCCCGAACGTCCTCAACCACATGACCTTCGGATACCTGAACCGCAACGAGGGCTACGGCAGCGTCAACGCGGACGCGGTGGACTCGCTGCCGAAGATCGCGGGCGTCGCCGGCAACAACGTTCCCCCCACCATCACGTTCAGCGACGGGTTCTCGGACTGGGGCAGCAACGCCGGCGTGAACGTCGGCAACATCACGACCCGCCCGACCTACGTCCTCAACGACCTGCTCACCTTCATCAAGGGCAGCCACACCATCAAGACGGGCTTCGAGTACCGGAACATCGGCGGCAACCTCCACTCCAACGGCAACCAGGCCGGTACCTTCGCCTTCGGGCGCGGCGCCACCGGCATACTCGGCCAGAACAGCGGAAGCCCGATCGCGAGCTTCCTGCTCGGCGCCGTCGACAACGGGAACTTCGATTTCCGCACCTCGCCCAACACCTACGTGCGACAGGCCGCCTACATCGTGCACGCGGGCGACACCTGGAGGATGAATCGCAAGCTGACCGTGAACTACGGCCTGCGCTGGGACGTCTTCACGCCCTCGAAGGAGAAGTACAACAACTTCTCGTTCTTCGATCCGGATGGCGCGAATCCGGGCGCGGCCGGCCGTGCCGGACGCCTGGCCTTCGCCGGGGACAGCTTCGGCGCCGCCAGCTACGGCGCGAACTATCCCGAGAAGATCTACTGGAAGGCCTTCCAGCCCCGCCTTGGGCTGACCTACTCCGTCAACCCGAAGACGCTCGTGCGGGCCGGGTGGGGGATCTTCTACAACAAGGCGTTCTACCCCGGTTGGGGCGGCGGGATCGCCCAGGAGGGCTTCAACCGCAACGTCGCCTTCAGCAGCACGCTGGGTGGCCTGCAGCCGGCCTTCTTCCTCCAGAACGGCTTCCCGCAGAACTTCACGCCCCCGCCGTTCATCCGGTCGGACTTCAAGAACGGTCAGGACATCCTGTACCGGCCGCTCGACGCCAACGAGCGCGCGCGCTCGCAGCAGTGGAACATCACCATCGACCGCGAGATCGCCCAGAACTTCATGGTGAGCCTGGCCTACGTCGGCAGCCGGGGCACGCATCTGCCTTCGCTCAACGAGCCGCTCAACGCGCTCGATCCGAGGTTCCTGGCCCTGGGCCCGCAGCTCTACGAGGAGTTCCAGCCCGGTCAGACCTCGCTTCACGGCGTGCCCCTGCCCTACGCGGGCTGGCGCGAGCAGATGACGGGCTGCGCGCCGTCCCTCGCCCAGGCTTTGCTCCCGTTCCCGCAGTACTGCTCGAACCTCCAAGGCATCAACGAGCTGGCCGGCAAGTCCATGTACAACTCGCTGCAGGCGAAGGCGGAAAAGCGCTTCTCCGGCGGTACCTACCTCCTCGTCTCCTACACCCTGGCCAAGCTCAAGACGAGCGGCTCCGACACCGTGCAGAGCGGCGCCAGCGCCTGGGGCGGCGTCAACGGCGTGATCTCACCCTACGAGAACGACCGCAACTACTCGCTGGCTTCCGACGACGTGACGCACGTGCTGTCGGCGGCGATGGTCTACGAGCTGCCGCTGGGCAAGAACAAGAAGTGGCTGAGCAGCGGCGTGGGGGCGACGGTCCTGGGCGGATGGCAGGTCAGCACACTCTTCCGCTACTCCACCGCCATCCCGTTCTTCTTCCGGTCGGGCTTCTGCAACGTGCCCTCCCAGTTCCGTGCCGGCTGCATCCCGGCCTTGAAGGCGGGGGCGAACCCGTTCCTGCAGGACAAGGGTAGCTTCGACCCGGCCAAGGGCCCGCTGCTCGACAAGAACGCGTTCGAGCCCGTCAGCGCGTTCAATTTCTACTACGGGACCGGAGACAGGGTCAGCGACATTCGCGGCTTCAACTACAAGAACCAGGACCTCTCGCTCATCAAGAACACTAAGCTGGGCAGTCGCATCAACCTGCAGCTGCGCATCGAAGCCTTCAACCTCTGGAACTGGCACGTCTTCCAGGCCCAGGGGAACCAGAACTACGGGCTCTCGGCGTTCAACACGGACCTGGCCAGCCCCGACTTCGGGAAATGGAACGGCACGGTCAGCGATCCCCGGAACGTACAGGTCGCGGCGCGAATAGAGTTCTAGCCGGGTTTCGTCAGCGGGGGGGTACGGCTTCGGGAACGTACCTCCCCGCATCCTTCTTGAGGTCCTGGAAGGTGGCGAGGGCGCGGTCGGCCTTCTCGCTCTCGCCGGCGCGGCGATAGAGGCGCGCGAGCACGTAATGCGGCTCTGCGTACCGCGGATCGAGTCGGGCGGCCTCCAGGAGGGAGGCGATGGCTTCCGCCGTCCGGCCCCTCTTCTCGAGGACGATTCCGAGCTGGGCGGGCGCACGCGCGAAGAGCGGATCCTCGCGCGCGGACTCCCGGAGGAGGGGCTCCGCCTCGTCGAGCCGGTCGAGGCGCGTGAGCAGGAGGCCGAGGTTCAGCGCCGGCCAGGGCGAACGGGCGGCTCGCGCGCGGTTGAGCCGAAGGGCCTCCGAGTAGCTCTTGATGGCTTCGTCATAGCGGCCGAGCGCGTCCAGGGCGAGGCCCAGGTTGTCGTGAGCCTTGGCGTATCCGGGATCGAGAGCGAGCGCGCGCCGGAATCCGTCGACGGCGGCCGCGTAGTGCTCCTCGTCGTACTCCAGGCGGGCCAGCCAGTAGGGGTAGAGCGGGCTGCGCGGCTCGGCCGCGGCCAGCGTCTCCAGCTCGGGACGGGCCCAGCGCCCCCGGTGCAGCACCACGTAGGCCATGGCCAGGGTGAAGCGGCTGCGCGCGTCGAGGGGCGCCAGCGCCTCGGCCTTCTTGAGCGCGATCGCGGAGTCGAGGTACTCGCCCCGCACGAAGAGCACGCCGCCGAGGAGGCGGAGCAGGGCCGGGGAGCGCGGGGAGCGCGCGTACGCGTCGAGGAGGACCGCCTGCGCGCGGTCGTAGGCGCCGGCCTTCAGGGCCTCGGCGAGGCGAGTGCGCTCGCCGTCTTCGAGAGGGACCTGGTCGAGGTCGCGCGCGTCGAGCGATCCCGCGCCGGCGGCCGCGGCCGCTGGGTCCTGCGCCGCCGCCGCCGCCCCCAGCAGAAGGGCGGCCAGCGCGACCGCGGCCGCCCGCCGCGTCACGGCTTCTCCTCGGCCTCGATCCGCCGCCGCAGCGCGAGGGCGCCCGCGCTCTCGGGCACGATCGCGAGCTCGCGCTCGACCTCCGCGCGCGCGGAGGCCCAGTTCTTCTGCTCCACGTGGATCTGGGCCAGGGCGAGATGGATCTCCGGCAGCTTCGGGTCGGCCTGGGCGGCGCGCTCGAAGGCGCGCAGAGCCAGGTCCGGCCGGCCCTGTACGCGATAGTTGTGGCCCAGCGCCTGGTAGATGCGCGCGGAGCCGGGATCGACGTCGCGCAGGCGCTGCATCGCCCATTCCGAGAGCCGCAGGTACGCGCGGCCGAGCTGATAGGCGGACTCCGGATCGCCGGCGGCCAGGTCGCGCAGCGCGCGGTACTGCTCGATGGCCGCCGCCGGCCGTCCCGCGCGCTCGTAGGCGCGGGCGAGCTGCTCGCGGGCCGGGCGGTCCTTCGGCCGCAGCTTCACCGCCGCCTCCAGGGTCGTGACGGCCTCGGCCACGCGGCCCAGCGCGAGCAGGCTGCCGCCCATGACCACGCGCGGCGCCGGATAGGCGGCATCGAGCCGGATGGCCTCGCGACACTCGGCGATCGCTTCCGCATGCCGGCCCTGCTGCTGGTGCACGATCGCGAGGTTGTTGTAGACGTAGGGCTCGCGACCTCCCTGCTCCAGAACGCGGCGAAAGGCCGCCTCCGCTTCCGCGAGGCGGCCCGCCTTGAGCGACTCGACGCCGCGCTCGAACGCGGCCTGGGTCGCCGCCGTGTCCGTCGGGGGCGCGGCCGGAGCGCCGCGGAAGAGGACGACGAGGAGGAGAGCGCGCCAGGCACCCATGCGCGGATCGGGGGCGAGTATAGGGCAGAATGCGGGCGGCTTCCGATGCACGTCCAGCGGCTGCTCCTCTGCGCGGCATTGATGGTGGCGGCGGCGTCCGTGCCCGCCCAGACTCCCGCGCTGGGCGAGGCCCTGTCGCGCGCGCAGGCCCTGCTCGAGCAGGGCGACCGCGCGGGCGCGCGGCGCGCCCTCCTGGCCGCGCTGCGCTCCCATCCGGGGCACCCCGTTCTCCAGAACTTCCTGGGCGTCGTCGAGGCCCAGGACGGTGGCTACGCGACGGCGGAGGCGCACTTTCGCGGAGCCGTCCGCGCGCGCCCCCGGTACACGGACGCCTACCTGAACCTGGGCCGCCTCTATCAGGAGAACGCAGGGCGCGACCCCGACGCGGTGCGGAAGGCGCTCGCGGCCTACGACGCCGTGCTCGCCTACGACCCCGACCACGCCGAAGCGCTCTACCAGAGCGCCGTGCTGCTGCGCGCCGGAGGCGATTTCACGCGGTCTCTCGAGCGCCTCTCGCGCCTGCCCGCGGAGCAGCGCTCACGCGCGCAGGTGCTGGCGGTGCGCCTGGCCGACGAGGTGGGGGCCGGCCGCCGCGAGGATGCGGATCGCTCGATGGAAGCGCTGCTGGAGCGGCCCGATCTCACGGAGCCGGACGTGCTCGCCGTCCTGCCCACCCTCTCCACCCACGGCGCCGAGGACCGGGTCATACAGCTCCTCGAGCGCGTGCGCGCGCGGGGGCGGGCGTCCGCGGACGGCCTGCAGCGATTGGCCGCGGGATACGAGACCACGGGGAGGCTCGACGCCGCCCGCGACGCGCTCGAGGCCGTGGCCGCGCTGCGCCCACCCGGCGTGCCGCTCCTCGTGGACCTGGCGCGCGTCGCCCAGAAGGCGGGCGACGGGCAGGGGGCGCTCGGGTACCTGGCCCACGCGCGCGCGCTGGACCCCAGGGACGCCCGCGTCCACTTCCTTTTCGGCATTCTCTGCGTCGAGCTCGGCCTGGGCGTCGAGGCCTACAACGCGCTCCGGGAAGCCGCGCGGCTCGACCCCGACAACGCCGCCGTCAACTACGCCATGGGTGCGGTCTCCCTGCACCGCCGCGACCCGAGCGAAGCCGTCCCCTACTTCAAGAAGTACGCGGAGAGGACCCCGGGCGACCCGCGGGGGGCGCTGGCGGTCGGGCTGGCCTACTTCCAGGCGCGCGATTTCGCCTCCGCGCGGCCGGAGCTCGCGCGCGCGGCGCGCAGCCCGGCCACGGGGGCCGCCGCCGACTACTTCCTGGCCCGCATCGCGGGCGAGGAGGGCGATCTCGACGCGGCCCTCGACCTCGTGGACAAGGCGCTCGCCCTCGAGCCGTCCTACGCCGACGCCTGGGCCGAGCGTGGCCGTCTCCACTTCCGCAAGCGCGACATGGCCCAGGCGGAGAAGGACCTGCAGCGGTGCCTGGAGCTGGACCGCGACAACTACCTGGGCAACCTCCACCTGCTCGCCGTCTACGAGCGGACCCAGGACCCGCGCCAGGAGGCCCAGGCCCGGCGCGTGAAGGACCTCGACGCCAAGCGCGAAGAGGAGACCGAAGAGTTCCGCCGCGTCATCCAGGTGCGGCCCGACTGAGGCAAGCGGAGGCAGGTATGCGCGTGTGGATGTTCGCCGTCGTCATCGGAATGGCGGCCCCGGCCGCCGCCGCCGACGGCCTGGCCCTCACCCCGCCCATGGGGTGGAACAGCTGGAACAAGTTCGGCTGCGACGTGAGCGAGACGCTCCTGAAGGAGACGGCGGACGCGCTCGTCTCCAGCGGGATGCGCGACGCCGGCTACCAGTACCTCGTCATCGACGACTGCTGGCAGGTGCGTCGGGACGAGCAGGGACAGATCGTGCCCGATCCCCAGCGCTTTCCCTCCGGCATGAAGGCCCTTGCCGACTACGTTCACGCAAAGGGTCTCAGGTTCGGCGTCTATTCCGATGCGGGCACGGGCACCTGCGAGAAGCGGCCGGGCAGCAAGGACCACGAGACGATCGACGCCCGCACCTACGCCAGCTGGGGAGTCGACTACGTCAAGTACGACTGGTGCAACACCGAGGGGCAGGATCCCCACGAGTCCTACGCGCGGATGAGCCGCGCCCTCCGCGCCACCGGACGCCCGATCGTCTTCAGCATGTGCGAATGGGGCACCAGCCGCCCCTGGCTCTGGGCGCAGGGCATCGCGCACCTGTGGCGCAGCACGGGGGACATCCAGGACTGCTGGGATTGCGGCAAGAGCTGGGGCGGGATGGGCGTCGTCCACATCATCGACCTGCAGGCCGACCTGTACCCCTATGCGGGACCCGGGCACTGGAACGATCCGGACATGCTCGAGGTCGGCAACAAGGGGCTGAGCGCGTCGGAGTCGCGCGCGCACTTCAGCTTCTGGGCCCTCTTCGCCGCGCCCCTGATCGCGGGCAACGACCTGCGCGCGATGTCGAAGGAGACGCTCGAGATTCTCACGAACCGCGAGGTGATCGCCGTGGATCAGGACGCGCTGGGGATACAGGGGCGGAAGGTGCGCGACAACGGCCCCCAGGAAGTCTGGATGAAGCCGCTCGCGGACGGCGCGCGGGCCGTCATCCTCTTCAATCGCGGCACCGAGCCCTCCGACGTGGCCGTGTCGTGGGAGGAGATCGGCCTGCCCGCCGCGGGCAAGGCGGCGGTGCGTGATCTCTGGCAGAAAGCGGACGTCGGTGTCCTCGGCGGACGCTACCAGGCGAAGGTCGGGCCCCACGACGTCGTGATGCTGAGGGTCACGCCCCAGCTCTGACGTTTCGTGCGAGCATCGTTCAATGGACTTCGACCTCCGCGCCACGGCCCGGAGAGCGATGGCAGAGAACGGTTTCATCCCGGATTTCCCTCCCGAGGTCCACCGCGAAGTCGAGGCCCTCGAGGAGATTACGCCCGCGGACCTCCGCGACCTGCGCTCGCTCCCCTGGTCCTCCATCGACAACCGCGAGTCGCGCGACCTGGATCAGATCGAGGTGGCGGAGAAGTTGCCCTACGACCACATCCGGCTCCTGGTCGCCATCTCCGACGTGGACGAGCTGGTGGACAAGGGCTCGGCCACGGACGGTCACGCCGGCCACAGCACGACGTCCGTCTACGCCGGTCCGTTCGTCTTTCCCATGCTGCCCGAGCGCCTGTCCAACGACCTCACCTCGCTGAATCCGGGGGAGGACCGCGGCGCGGTCGTGGTCGAGATGGACGTCGGTCCCGGAGGCGCGGTGGTGCGCCACGACGTGTATCGGGCCCTCGTCCACAGCCGCGCGAAGCTCTCCTACGACGCGGTGGGCTCCTGGCTCGAGGGCGGCACGACGGTGCCGCCGGAAGTGGCCGAGGTGCCCGGTCTCGAAGAGCAGGTGCGCCTGCAGGACGAGGCCGCGCAGCGGCTGCGCGCGCTGCGCCGCCGCCACGGGCTGCTCGACCTGGAGACGATCGAGGCCCGGCCCGTGATCGCGGGCGGCAAGGTGATCGACCTCGAGGTCCCGCCCCACGACCGCGCCCGCGACATCATCGAGAACTTCATGATCGCGGCCAACGTGGCCATGGCCCGCTTCCTGAAGAGCCGGCGCGTGGCCTCGCTGCGGCGGGTGGTGCGGACCCCGCGCCGCTGGGACCGCATCGTCGCCCTGGCCGCGGAGCTGGGCGAGCCGCTGCCCGCGGAGCCGGATCCCAAGGCCCTCGCCGGGTTCCTGGGCCGCCGCAAGGCCGCCGATCCCGACCACCACCCCGACCTCTCCCTGGCCATCGTCAAGCTGCTGGGCCCGGGCGAGTACGTGCTGGAGCGCCGGATCTCCCGCGGCTCGGACGGGCACTTCGGCCTGGCCGTGGCCGAGTATGCGCACTCCACCGCGCCCAACCGGCGCTACGCGGACCTCGTCACGCAGCGGCTGGTGAAGGCGGTGCTGGACGGGAGCCCGCCCGCGTACACCGAAGAGTCGCTCATGGCGATCGCGGCCCGCTGCACCGAGCGCGAGGACGCCGCGCGCAAGGTGGAGCGGACGGTGCGCAAGAGCGTCGCCGCCGCCCTCTCCCTCGACCGCATCGGCGACCGTTTCACCGCGATCGTCACCGGGGCTTCCGAGAAGGGCACCTACGTGCGCGTGCTGCGGCCGCCCCTGGAGGGGCGCGTGGTGCGCGGCCAGCAGGGCCTCGACGTCGGAGACACCGTGCGCGTGAAGCTGATCGGGGCGGATCCGGCGAAGGGCTTCATCGACTTCGAGGGGCCGGCCAGCGACGTCGGGCGCAAGATCGCGCGCTCGCGCCAGAAGAAGGCGGCGGCGGCCCGCCTCGCCCGCCGCGTCGGCCGGCAGTTCGCGGCGGTGGTGACCGCCGCCTCCCCGAAGGGGACCTGGGTCCGGCTGCTCACGGAGACGGCCGAAGGGCGGGTCGTGCGCGGCCAGCGCTCCTTGCAGGCCGGCCAGACCGTGCGCGTCACCCTGGTGGCGGTGGACCCCGTGCACGGCTTCATCGACTTCGAGTACGGCCCCGGCGTGGACTCGCGCAAGTCCGAGCGCACCGCTCGCAAGAAGGCCGCGGCCTGGCGCCTGCGCGGACGCGTGGGCGAGACCTTCGCGGGCGTGGTCACGGGGGCGTCCCCTCGCGCCACCTACGTCCGCATCGACGAGCCGGAGGCGGAAGGGCGCATCGTGCGCGGGGGCTCCGGGCTTCCCGTCGGAGCGCCCGTGCGCGTCGTCCTGCTCGCGGCCGACCCCCGGCGCGGCTACATCGACTTCGCCCGCGAATAAAACCCGCCGCGCTGGCCCGATTCCTGCCTTCTCCTACGGCCGAGCGCGGCACTCATCGGCCGCCGGGGGAGATCGATCGATATGAGCGAACGAGTTACGGACGGGACGGGCGCCGCAGTGGCTCAGCCCGTCCGGGAATCCTGTCCGGTCGTCCGGGAATTTCCCGAACAGCTCGTCGTCCTCGTCGGGCTCACCGCGCTCGTCCTGGCGCTCGCGGCCTGGGCCCACGCTCTGAGTTGATCCTCCCTAGAACAGGAACCTCACCCCGAACTGGGCTTCGCGGGGCGGCAGGCGCACGGCGCTGATGCTGCCGAAGGCGGCCGTGCCGAAGGTGAGGCCGGTGTTGGCGGTGCCCAGGCCGGCGGCGCCGGGGTTGGCGAAGTGGGCGCGGTTGAAGACGTTGAAGACGTCCAGCCGCACTTCGAGCGAGCCCTTGCCGATGGCGGTCCTCTTCGAGAGCGACATGTCGGTGTTGAAGACGGTGGGGCCGCGGGCATCGGCGTACTTGTAATTCCCGAACTCGAACTGGGCCGGATTGGCGAAGCAGCTCGTGTCGAACCACTGCTGCGGCGTCCGCGGCGCGCTGGCCATGGGGTCGCAGCTGATGTTGGGCCAGTTCGCGCCGCCCGTGTTGAGCTGCGAGGCGGATACGCGGATGTCGAGCGGATCGCCGCTGTGGAAGAGCGTGATGGCGCTGAAGGCCCAGCCCGCGCCGAGCGTCTTGGCCACCCCGGACGCGCTCTTGGCGAAAGGCAGCTCGTAGGTGAGGCTGGCGGTGAAGATCTGGGGGATGTCGAGCACCTTGCTGCCGCTCGCGCCCGGCGCCCGCTGGCGTATCTCGAGCGTCGGGTGGATGCCGAGGGTCGCGATGTTGTCTTCCGTCTTCGAATACGTGTAGGCCACCAGCGCCTGCAGGCCGTGGGCGAAGCGCTTGTCGAGCTTCACCTGCAGCGCGTTGTACCAGGTGGAGCCGGCCCCGTCGCGCTGGTTGATGGTGGTGATGCCCGGGGCCACCGAGAAGTACGGCCGCCGCTGGTTCACGTTGCCCGGACCGGGCAGGGGAACGTTCACGTTGAAGCTGCGGAAGATGTGCGTGCCGCGCGTCCCCACGTAGCTGACGTCGAAGACCGTGTTCCAGCCCAGCTCGCGCTGGACGCCGACGTTCCACATCTTGGTCGTGTCCTCGTGGAAGTCGTTCGGGATGTAGAAGACGGCGAACCCCGCGGGCGGGGCCAGGGTGGGCGACAGCGGCACCGAGTTGACGGTGGGGAAGCCGTCGCTGACGCTGCGGAACGGCGTGAACGTCGTGGGCGTCGGGACGTCGACCTGGAGGAAGAACGGGTAGTTCCGCTCGCTTGTCCCGCCGCTGGCCCCGAAGTTGTCCGCGAAGTAGCTCATGCCGAAAGCGGCGCGGATCGCCGTCTTCCCGTTGTCGGGCGAATAGGCGAGCCCCAGGCGCGGCGCGATGTAACCGTACTGCGTCTTGCGATCGGGGCCGCGGTTGTCGGCGGAGGCGAGATGGATGAGCCCGTCCGCGGGCGAGAAGTTCGACTGGCGGTTGTCGCTCTGCACGGGCGGCGTCATGAGGTCCCAGCGCACACCCAGCTGCAGCGACAGCTTGCGGCTGACCCGGAAGTCGTCCTGCGCGAACACGCCCACGAAGTTGCGGTGGATGAGCGGCCAGGTGTCCACGATGTCGCGCTGCACCAGGTTCGGGAAGCCGAGCATCATGGTGGCGAAGGAATAGCCGGTGCCCGCGGCCCCGGCGCGGCTCGTGTAGTTGCGGTCGAAGGTGAAGCGCCCCTGGGGCTGCGTCTGCGGGTTGGAGACGGCCCCGCTGACGATGCGCGCGTCCGCCCCCACCTTGAAGTTGTGGTTGCTGCGGATCCAGGACAGGTTGCCGGTCAGGTTGTAGGTCGTCCCCACGCGGATGGCGTTGGTGGTGCCGCTGGAGCCGGTGTTGGAGAAGCCCGCGGGCCGGAAGCTGGCGATGCCCGACGTCTCGTCGTGGCCGGCGATGTTGCCGTTGGGGATGCCGAGCTCGTTGTTCTTCAGGATCCCGAAGTCCTCCGCGTACTGATGCGTCCAGTAGCGGTTGTAGCCGGCGCGGAACTCGAAGAACTTGCTCGACCCCAGGGTCTGCGTGTAGCCGAGGACGCCGTTGTAGTTGCGGTTGTCCGCGTTGTTCGCGCCCATGAAGATGTTCCCCGGGGCCGGCTCGTCGTAGTGCCTCCGCGCCATGGAGAACCGGGCGAACAGGGAGGCGCGGTCGCTCAAGCGATAATCCACGCGCGCGTCGCCCGCGTTCAGGGTCTGGTTGACCACGTTGTTCTCGATGTAGTTGTTGGCGAGCCCCGGCTGGTTGGGGAGGGGGTAGATGTCGTTCGCGATCACGCGGCTGATCGGGTTGATGCGGTTCGCGGGAATAGCGTTGCCGGGGAAGGGCTGGCCCGTCGACGGGTCGTAGATCACGTCGCTGATCTCGGTGAAGACGCCCTGCCGCATGAGGGCGGTGGGCACGGTGAGGATGACGGTGCGGCCCTGGTCGAGGCGCAGTCCCTGGTAGTCCCCGAAGAAGAAGGCCTTGTTCTTGATGATGGGCCCCCCGAAGGTGGCGCCGAACTGGTTCGACTTGTAGGGGGCCTTGGTGGCCGCGAAGTAGTTCTTCGAGTTGATGGCGTCGTCGCGGAGGTAGTTGAAGACGGAGCCGTGGAAATCGTTGGTGCCGGAGCGGATGGTGAGGTTGACGGCGGCGCCGCCGAAGACCCCGAACTCCGCGGTGGGGTTGTTGGTCTGGACCTTGAACTCCTGGATGGCCTCCAGGGGCGGCGTGATGTTGATGTAGGCGTTCTGCATCTCGTTGTTGACGACGCCGTCCATCAGGTAGTTGTTGCCCGACCACGGCATGCCGTTCACGGTGTGGGCGGTGGCGATGCGCGCCCCGCCCGCGGAAGCGTTCTCGGCGGAGTCGCCGCGGCTGTAGACGGGCATGGCCCCCGGGGTCATGGTGATGAGGTGCTGGAAGAACCGGCCGTTGAGGGGCAGGGCCTGGATCTGCTTCATCTCGATGACCTGGCCCAGCTCCGCGGTCGTGCTGCGCACGAGCGGCACTTCGGCCACGACCTC
>Ga0209382_10005550_pt1 | contig 16406 bp, 17 predicted proteins | sample SoiMetdeltSBSDD5_FD_187599 | JGI IMG/M metagenome (GOLD analysis project Ga0209382, IMG submission 187599) | Bulk soil microbial communities from a Populus tree surrounding site in Tennessee, USA - Soil MetaG P. deltoides SBSDD5 (SPAdes) (version 2) | ecosystem: Environmental > Terrestrial >...
TTTTGCTGGCCAGTCGGTCCTCGCCATTCAGAATGCGCAGCTGTTCAAGGAGATCCAGGCCAAGGGCGAGCAGCTCGAGTCCGCGAGCCAGCTCAAATCGCAGTTCCTCGCCAACATGTCGCATGAGTTGCGCACGCCATTGAACGCCATCATCAGCATCACCGAGATGTTGGAAGAGGACGCGCGTGATTTGAAACGGGAGGAGGAGTACGAGCCTCTCGAGCGAGTTTTGCGGGCTGCCCGGCACTTGCTCGCGTTGATCAACGACATTCTCGATCTTTCGAAGATCGAAGCCGGCAAGATGGATATACACACCGAGTCATTCGCGATCGCGCCGCTGATCGAGGACGTGGTGCAGACCGTGAACCCGATGTCGGTAAAGAACGGCAACCAGGTAGTGGTCAATTATCCGGCCGATATCGGGATGATGCGCGCCGACCAGACGCGGATCAGACAGGCGCTGCTGAATCTGGCGAGCAACGCCAACAGGTTCACCGAGCGGGGCACGGTGGCGATCGACGCAAAGCGAGCAATCGAGGAGGGCCGCGAGTGGGTGACGATAGCGGTTACGGATACCGGCATCGGCTTGACGCCCGAACAGATGGGACGACTCTTTCAGGACTTCGTCCAGGCCGACGCCTCGACCACGCGCAAGTATGGAGGTACCGGACTCGGACTTGCGATCAGCCGGCGCTTCTGCCAGATGATGGGCGGGGATATCACCGTCGAGAGCGAGCATGGCCGGGGGTCGACGTTCACCATCCGGGTGCCGTCGGAGACCGGTGTCGCCCAGCCCGTGGCGACGGCTCGCGATGGTGGGCGCCCGCGGCCGAGCGCGCTCATGTCGGCAGGCTCAGCGATCCTGGTCATTGACGATGACCAGGAGGTCCTGGATTTGACAGAGCGCTTCCTCACGCGCGAGGGCTTCCCGGTCGTGACGGCAAGGGGCGGCCACCAGGGGCTGCGGCTGGCGCGCGAACTACATCCTGCCGCGATCACGCTCGACGTGATGATGGCGGACCTCGACGGCTGGACGGTGCTCGCCGCGATCAAAGGTGACCCTGAGCTTGCAGATATTCCCGTCATTCTGATGACGATCGTGGACGAAAAAAACCGCGGCTATTCGCTCGGGGCGACTGAATACATGGTCAAACCGGTCGACCGCGGGCGACTGATCCACGTGCTGCGTGACATCTGCGGTGCAGTCGGGCGCCACGCGCTCATCGTCGATGATGACGACATGATGCGTCGTGGAATACGGCTCGCACTCCTGCAGGATGGGTGGGAGGTCGTCGAGGCGGAGAACGGCCTGATGGCGCTGGAGCGACTTGCCGAAGCGCGCCCCGACATCATCGTGCTCGACCTCCTGATGCCCGAGATGGACGGCTTCGAGTTCCTGGTGGAAATGCGAGGCCGCGCCGAATGGCGGGACATCCCGGTGCTGGTGCTGACCGCGAAGGACCTGACCGCGGAGGATCGCAGCCGTCTCAATAGCGATGTCGAACGCGTTCTGCAAAAGGGCGCATCCGAGCTGGACGAACTCCTGCAGGAGATCGGACGCATTCTGCCCGGATCCATCGAGCGTGGCCGCGGCCAAAAGTCGACGGGGAAAACGGAATGAAAATCCTGTACGTCGAAGATAACGACGACAACATTTACGCACTGGAGACCCGACTCAAGCGCGCTGGCTTCACCGTGATGATCGCCAGGGACGGTGCCCAGGGCGTGGACATGGCGAGCGCCGAGCAACCCGACCTCATCCTTATGGATCTGAGCCTGCCGGTGCTCGACGGCTGGCAGGCGACGCGCCGGATCAAGGCCGCGGCGGCCACCCAGCACATCCCAGTGATCGCGTTGACGGCGAACGCGATGGCCGGCGACCGGGAGAAGGCGATGGCCGCCGGGTGCGACGATTTCGACACCAAGCCGTTGGAGTTGCCGCGTCTGCTCGGCAAGATCCGCGCGTTGGTACCGGATGGGCGCACACAGTGAAGCTCGTCGCGGCCGCGCTCCTCGTTGTCGACGACAACGAGGATAATCGCTACACCCTCACGCGCCGGCTCAATCGCGAGGGATACACGAACGTCACGACCGCGAACGATGGCCGGCAGGCGCTGGACCTCCTGCAGTCGAAAACATTCGATCTGGTGCTCCTCGACATCATGATGCCCGAGCTGAACGGCTACGAGGTGTTGGAGCACCTCAAGGCCGATGCCGAGCTCCGGCACGTTCCCGTCATCATGATCTCGGCAGTCGAAGACCTCGCCAGCGTCGTCCGCTGCATCGGGCTTGGCGCCGAGGATTACTTGCCGAAGCCATTCGATGCGACCCTGTTACGCGCGCGGGTGGGTGCAAGCCTCGAGAAAAAAGCGCTGCGCGACGAGGTGCTCGCCTGGAGCAAGACGCTCGAGGAGCGTGTGCAGGAGCAGGTGTCGCAACTTCATCGCCTGGGACGGCTGAGAGGCTTCTTTTCACCCCAGCTCGCCGACTCGATCGTCAGTGGCGGCGGCGAGGACTTGCTCAAGACTCATCGCCGGGAAGTGGTCGTGGTCTTTCTCGACCTGCGAGGGTTCACCGTGTTCACCGACAGCGCCGAACCGGAAGAAGTCATGGGTGTGCTTGCCGAATATCACCGGGTGATGGGGCAGTTGATCATGACCCATGCAGGCACGCTCGAGCGCTTCGCCGGTGACGGCATGATGATCTTCTTCAACGATCCCATCGAGCTCGAGAACCCGACGACGAATGCGATGCGCATGGCCCTCGCAATGCAGGAGAAGTTCGTGCCGTTGTGTGCGTCCTGGAAGAAGCGAGGGTACGATCTTGAGCTCGGGATTGGAATCGCGCGGGGCTACGCGATGCTCGGCGCGATCGGCTTCGACGGGCGCTGGGATTATGCGTGCATCGGCAGCGTGACCAATCTCGCGGCGCGACTTTGCAGCGAGGCGAAGGGCGGGCAGATCCTGACCAATCAGAAGACGCTGGAAACGGTCGAAGGCTCAGCGCGAGTCGACCCGCAGGGCGAGGTCACATTGGAGGGGATCTCCCGCCCGGTGCCGGTGTTCAACGTCACCGCCTTCAACGCGCCACCGCCCGATCCCCGGGCTGAACGAGGACAACGAGCGGAAGGCACTGGCCGCTGAGTTGACGACGCTTTCCCGGCTGGCCGGCGTTGATCACGAGGATGGCTAGACCGGGCGGCCGCAGCATCACCGGTGGCGGTCGCTTCGGCTTCGACGGGTCTGACTACTGACTCCGCTGTCTCTGATCTTGGCGATCAATTCCGCGTACGATGACGTCTGAATGATCTTGGTGAACTGAATTCGATAATTCTCAGTGAGGCTGACCCCATCAATCACAATGTCATAGACTAGCCAACGGCCACTCTGAAGGTGCATCCGGTAATCGACCGGCACCTCGGCGCCTCGCTTCGGGACAACCGTTGTCCGGACAGTCGCGGCGCCGCGAACCACCGACTCTCCGAGGTAATTGATGTGGTCGTCGCGGTACGTTTCGATTCTTGAGACGTACACCTGCTCAACGAGTCCGGTAAACAACGCGACAAACTGTACTCGTTCCGACGGTGTTCGCTCAGCCCAATACGGGCCAAGCGCTCGCCGCGCCGAGTCCTCGAAATCGAAAATCTGCCCGACGCGATGTCGGACGGCCTGGCGCATCGGTTCCGGCTTTAGTGTCTGATCGTTGAGGATCTCGAAAACTCGAGTCACCTGCAGCCGTAGGTCCTCGGTTGGCGTCGCCTCACTTCGTACTGCGAACAGGGTTACTCCGAGGACAACGGAGGCGATGCCGACAACAACACAAGAGCGCATTGACGTGGACACCGCGCAAGCGCGGTGCCATCGCGGGGCGAGCGCCGTGCGAGCCTCTAGATGTATGCTCCTCGCGGAATGCATGTCACGCCCGCACTGGGGGCTCAGCTTGCGCATACGTACCTCGCTGATTAGCTTTTGGCCGGTGGGCGGGCCGAGGGCGGCAGCTTGAACCTTGTCTTCACTCAGGCCGGTAACGCTGACAGACCATGTTGACCATCTTTGAATTTGTTTGAGGATGAGCGCCTGACCAACGACCGCATGGGGTCTTCTTGGTCAGTCGTGCTGAGAAGAGCTTCTGCCCTCGCGCGTCCGCCCGCTATTAGACCAAGGTGTAATACGCATTTGACGGGCGCCGCGTGCCGTGCGAAGCGTACCGTGAGCCGGGGAGGCGCGGCTACCGATTCCGCGCCGATGAGATCCCATCTGCCGCGCTCATGTCCAACGACATTGGTGGCCCCAACGGGATTCGAACCCGTGTTTACGGTCCGCCACGCGCTTTCGCTATGCCATCGAGCAGTTCGGCCGTGTTGACTCAACGCACGGAACGGCAGGACTGAAATTCCTCGAGCGCTCTAATGATCGTCGGTTACAGCCTCATCCCTCGCGATCACAAAGAGTGTCCGAACCGTCTCCTACTGCGACCGTAGGTCGGGAGCTGCAAGTTGCGCCGCGAGATCGAAGCGGCCCGGGCTCCTCGTGTTCACGCCAGTCTTACGCTCGTGGAATTCTTCGCGCAAATCGCGCCCGTAGTGTGCCTCGAACTGCATCACGACGCCATGCTCTCCAGTGTTGGCGGGGTCCGGCGCGAGGCAGCGGACTTCGATAATGGCGGGGAGATCCGTGGGGTGACGTCTATCATGGCTGGAGTAGATGGAGGGTCTCGCTGGAACTGCTGTCCGCGTGACGCCCGAGCGCCATCAGGCCGACGAATGGGCCGTGGTGCTCGCTGCCGGCAACATTCCCCACCGCCTCAGCCCGAGGCTCGATGGCTGGGCGCTCATCGTCGCCGCCCGTGACGCTGAGGCCGCCCGCGAAGCCCTCGACGCCTATGATCGGGAGAACATTGCTGACACAGCGGACGTGGGCGCCAATGTCGTGGCGTCCATTCGTGGCGCGGCCGTGGTCGGCGTCGCCGTCGGCCTTTTGCTGATCGGATTCTTTGCCGTTACCGGGACGCATGCCAGCCGCAGCATCTGGTTCGAACGCGGTAGCGCCGACGCCGGGCGCATTGTCGCTGGAGAGTGGTGGCGAACCGTCACGGCGCTAACGCTCCACGCCGACGCACCCCACGTGATCGGCAACGCCGGGGCGAGCGTCGTGCTTGTAGGGGCGGTGAGTCATCAGCTCGGCCCCGGTGTGGGCCTCTGCGTGCTCCTCCTCGCCGGCGCCGGCGGCAACGCCCTCACCGCCTTCGCCCACGGTACCCACCACAACTCCGTGGGCGCCTCGACGGCAATGTTCGGCGCCATCGGAATCCTCGCCGCCACGCGAGTCATGTCCCGCGGACGCCGCCCAGCCGCGCGCAAGCGGTGGATGATCGTCGCGGCGAGTCTCGCCCTGCTCGCTCTCCTCGGCACGAGCCCGGGCTCCGACCTCCTCGCCCATCTGTTCGGGCTCCTGCTCGGCGGCGCCGTGGGCCTCGCTGCTGCGCCCACACTGCCGCGACCTTTGGGCGCGCCGGTGCAGTGGGCGCTCGCCGTGGCCGTCCTGGCGGTGGTGGTCGGAGCGTGGCTACGCGCTGTTGCCTGAGACCACACAACCGTCCGGACCTCGAGCCGTTCGTCTCGACGATAAGGTTGCGTGGAGTGCTCACGTTGTCCTTCTCACAGGCAGGAGTTGGACGTGACTTCTGAGGATGGGTCGCTTGTAGGAGCGGGACTGGAATGCGCGCTCTAGTCCCCTATTGGCAGTATCCCTGATGGTATCGAGACAATATGAAAACATACCCTGACATATCGGGCGCCGATAACCGAATGCGCGTTTCTCGTGCAGGTCTACAGACTCGGATCCACGGGCTCGCTCTCGAGGGCGAGGATCCGGCCAAGTACGCCGGACTCGCGGAGGGCGATGCTCACGTGATTCGCAATGCCGGCGGGCGCGCGAGCAACGACGCGCTCCGCTCGCTGGTCATCTCCTACAAGCTGCTCGGCACCAATGAGTTTTTCGTCATCCACCACACCGACTGCGGCATGCTGTTCGTCACGGACGAGGTGATGCGGAACCTCCTGGCCAGCAGCCTCGAGACCGCTGAGCTCACGCCCAGCGGTTTTCGCGATGTCGGGAAGGGTCCCAGATCGACGGAGGGCGAGTTCATTGATTGGCTCACGATGAAGGATAATGCGGCGGCAGTCCTCGCCGACGTGAGGCGCATTCGGAACGCGCATTCGGAACCACCCGTTGTGGTACCGGCACGCAAGCTCCTCGGGGAACTGCTACTCGACCTCAATCGGCCGGCGGAGGCGCTCGTCGAGTTCGAGGCTTCGGCGACGCGGGAGCCGAACCGGTTTAACGGACTCTTCGGCGCGGCGCGCGCGGCCGAGCTCTCTGGCAATCTCGCAAAAGCGAAAACCCTCTACGCCAGACTGGTGGCGATGTGCGACCGTGCCGACGGTGAGCGGCCCGAATTGCGCCACGCTAGGGCAGCGCGGGCGAAGTAGCGCACGGCGGGCGTCGGCGTCCGACCGGCGCCCGCTTCGCCTGACGTTCGAGCTGTACCTCCGGTTCCGTCCGCTATATTCTTAGCGAACCCGCTCGGCGCCCGATAGAATTCCGCTATGCGCCAGTGGTTCTGCGCAGCCGCTGTCCTTTTTGCGACCCTCTGCATCGCCATCCCGCCCGTCTGGTCAGCTACGGCAGAAGTCTGGAGCGGCGGTCTCTACGACGACGAGTCCAACGATCTCACGCAACTGGAAACGCTTTCTCTCGCCATTATTCCCGCCGCCACTGCCGCAGTGACTCCCGAGTTGGTTCCTGCGTTCGTCGTTCCGCAGCCACCGCTACGACCGGTTAGGCTGCAGGCTCATCGTTCGCCCGATACACGCGCCCCGCCCAGCAGCTAGGCGTCCCCCAACGAACTCGAGGTAGCGCTGGGAGTGCCGTCCGCTCGGCCGGACCACGGTCCGCGTCCGGGGTATGGACAATTTCACGAGGCGGGGGGCAAGGGGCAGCCTCTGATGAAACGCCGATCAACGCCGCATGTCCTCGCTTGAATGCACGAGGCTCAGCGAATGATCGATGACGTGCCGAAGACGGTCCTGGTGTTATTAGCAGTGGCCCTTACACTTGGGCGCGTGTGGATTGCCGCTGATCGCGTTTCCGCGACGGCCCTGGTGCTCCGACGGCTGTGGACGCCTCAGACGAACCGTGTTGTCGTGGCCGTCTTCGCATTGATCGCCTTCGTCGTCATAGCTGAAGACGTCGTGCTCGAAGATGTCGACGAATTCATCCTGCGTACCGACCACGCGGTCTCAGCGTCTCTCAGTCACGGGCGACGTGACGCCCGACCTATCGCGACGACGATGAGCCATCTCACGGGCGAAGGCTTGGCACTGACCGTGATCGTTGCGGTCGGCGTGCTGCTATTCAAAGGGTATCGGGCAGACGCGGTGATGATCACGACGAACACGCTCATGGCTTGGATGATTTCGGGAATCGCCAAAGTGTCGTTCCGAGTCCCGCGACCACGGGCGGGCCCCGTCGTCGACTGGCGGAGCAGCTACGGGTTTCCGAGCGGGCACGTGATGGTCACGCTCATCGCGCTCGGCATGATTGCTTGGGCCGTCGGCCGCCGAAAGCCCGTGGGAGTTCGATTGAGCTTGTATGTCATCGTCGGCGGGCTGGCGATCGCGGCGGGCACATCACGCGTCGTCCTCGGCGCGCATTGGCCAAGCGACGTGTTCGGCGGTTTGACGCTCGGCACCGCCTGGCTGGCAATCGCAATCGCAGGCGCGGAATCGTGGCATGAGAGGCATGGCAGGACGAATCATCGATGCTGATTGGCCTGGTCTTGCTCGTTGCAGGGATCGTACTCGTCCTCTGGGGCGCCGAGCGCTTCACCGACGGCGCGTTGCGGACCGCCGCGCGCTTCTCTCTGAGCTCATTCTATGTGGGCGCCGTCGTGTCGGGCTTCGAACCAGAGAACCTCGTCACTGGCATCGCCGCCGCTGTCGACGGGCTCGACCAAGTCGCGCTAGGAACCGTTATCGGCTCTTCGATTTTCATGCTGACCGGCGCCCTCGGATTGACATTACTCCTCGTGCCCATGGACGTCCGGATTCCTCGCGCAGGGCCGCTCGCAATGGCGGTGTGCCTCACAATCTTTGCCGCGGCCGTCGGGGACGGCACCGTAAGCCGATTCGACGGTGCCGTTCTCGCGCTCGCTGGCCTCGGCCTTCTCGTCTGGCTGTACCGCCGTTCGCCAGTGTTCCAGCGAACCGAAGACGAGGACGAAGATGACGAGGCCGCGAACGAGGCACGCGCGTCGCGCGCAAGAGCGGTGGCGCCGCTTGTTATCGGCGTCGTCGTGATGCTGCTTGGAGCCGAACTCATGGTGCGGGGGGTTCGCGGGCTGCTGAGCTCCGCGGGGCTCTCGGAAACATTTCTCGGCATGGCGGTGATCGGCATGGGAGAGAGCCTCGAGGAGATGGCCAGGATGGTCGTGCCAGCCCGGCGCGGCCATCCGGAGCTGGCCTGGGGCAATGTGGTCGGGACCGTCGTGATCCTCCTCGCTCTAAACCTCGGACTCGTCGCCATGATTCACCCCCTCACCGCCGACCCGATCGTCGTCCGTCTGCACGTGCCGTTCTTGGCGGGCTGCATTGTGATCGTCGCGTCAGTACTTCTGTGGACTCATCGCGTCGGATGGGGAATCGGCGGACTCCTCGTTGCGCTTTATGCAATCTATCTCGGCCTGAATATCCGCCACATGTGGCGGTAGGTTCGGAATTCGGAATGGCGGACTCCAGCAGTCGAAGGCAAGTCGATTGACGTTGGCTTTGAACGCTTGACGCCGACCGTGGAGGACACGGCGTCGTGGTCTTTCGGTGGAGTCGAAGGCCCTAAGATAATGTCGTGAATGTCGTGCGGCGCTGGATACAGCTTCTTGAGCACCGTCGTCTCCGTACCGTGCGCCGGCGGCTCGGATCGATCCTTCGGTTCCTCGATGAATATCGAGTGGCGCGGCCGTGTGCCTGGCCACAGGTCCTCGTCGGCGCGTTCGCGCTGGTCGCATCAGCCTGGGCCTTTGGAGAGATCGCGGAGGACGTTGTCGCTCGCGAGGCATTGACCATCTTCGACGAGAAGCTCGCCAAATGGCTCCATGTCCATGCGACACCTCCACTCACGCGAGTGATGCTTTTCGCGACGGAGTTGGGCGATCAAGTCGTCGTCACGATGGTGACCCTCGCCGCGGCGGTGTTCTTCGCATGGACGCGGCGTTGGCAGTGGTTGCTGGCGCTCGCTCTCGTTGTCCCGGGAGGAGCGATACTCAACGAGCTGATGAAGCTTGCGTTCCAACGAGCGCGGCCCAAGTTCGACAACCCCATGCTCACGCTGACGAGCTACAGTTTTCCCAGCGGGCACACCATGGCGGCCACGCTTCTCTACGGTTTCCTCGCCATCTTCATTTTCCATCTGCTACAGGCTTGGCGATGGCGCGTATTCGCCGTGTTGGTCGTCTCCAGTCTCGTTAGTGTAATCGGACTCAGCCGCATGTATCTCGGTGCCCACTACTTGTCGGATGTGCTCGCGGCAGTCGCCGCCGGCGTGGTCTGGATCGTCTTATGCCTAAGTGCGCTCGAGACGCTGAGATACCGCAGGGCTCGTCGGCGGCGATGACAGCCGGCGTGCCGGTCGGCGTGCCGGTCAAGGTTGCGGGTTCGCGGCGTAGGCGCCATTGACCATAGTTGATCGAGAGGAGGGACACCAAGACGAATGACCGCGGCTCGTAATTAGACACAATCTGCTGCCGGAGGGTCTGCCCGCCGGCCGAGCACCAACACCGCTTCGATTCCCGAACGGGAATCGACGAAGGGACTGTTGGCGCTTTGGACCTCGATGTGCTGGCGCTCGCTGGTCGGTGAAGCGCGAATTCGGGTCCCCCAGCCGCTCAAAGCCTGGTTAGCCGTAGGCCTTGCGCGGGCTTGAGACCCGGGCAAGTCCCGACCGCTTTAGGTTGACGGTTGCCCCTGCGCACCGTTTACCGGCGGGCGGCGTGACCGGGGCGACCCTACTACCGCACCAGTCGCCAGACGGTCAGGCAGTGCTCGTGGAACCGATACGTCCGGTCGGCCACGTCGATCTCCGTCTCTTGCTCGGCGGGCCCGATCGGCTCACCGCAGCCGTCGCACGGGCGACCGCTGCCGTGGCCCACCCAAATTCGTGGCGGCTCTTCGGGAGGGAGCAGTCCCCTCGCCAAGCGTTCTCGTACAGCGAGTCCTCTTGGCGAATCCGGCATCAGGAGCCACGAGAGTGCGGCCGCAATTTGCGCTTGTCAAGCGGGCGGCATGCTCGCGAGCGTCGAACTCCGAAGGCAGATGTCAGGGACGCCGAACCGTGGCGACCAGAAAGCCGTAGGTCGGGAATTGTCAAACAACAGAGAAAGCGACTCGATGACCCGCTCGAACTCTTTGACTTTCTCTATGCGACCTACCGTCACTCGCCACAAGAGAAGCTGCTCGAGTCAAGTTGGCCAGATGTCGAAGCGCTGAAGGCGCTGGATACGAACGAGGCTCGCCATCACATACTGCGAGGGGTTGGTCTATGCGACGATCGCAGAGAGCGGCGCCAACCGAAGAACTGCCTCCACGGAGGCCATCGAACTGGTCATCGAGCACGAGGGTCGGGCCCTTTCTGAAAGCAAAGAAGCTCAAACGCGATCTTATGGATCGCGCGCATCACCTTCTTGTTGAGACGCATGGCCTTCGGGCGCAATGTGCTCAGTCGGCTCATCCTTCGTTACAGCTCGACAGAAAATACAGTACGTAAAAGGATCCATCCCAATGAGTATAAGGCGGTTGTCGAACAACGACGAAAGAGAGCAGCAGCGCGTGAAAGACAAGTGGACGCAGCAACGGAATGCCTCTAGGTCACCGACCTCGATTGCCAGCCGAAAGGAGAGGCGATATCGACGCGGATCTTATCCGTGGCGCTCGATGGTACCGCACACCCCCAGGGTGACGAGCGCCGCGTCCCGGCGCGCGCGCCTTAGGTTAGCAGCCCAGCCGGCACTCGAATGCGCGTTCGAATCCCTACCCTATATACCTCCGTATCCCGCTTCGCTATCGCGACCCCTATCGACGGCCTAATCCTGTACCCCGAATGCGCGTTCGGTCTCGTACGGCTCCAGAAATGCGCGGTTTTGAGCCCTGACGCTTCGGCATCAGCGTGGTCTTGGCGGCGCTGGGCGAGGCGGCCCAGGCCGGCGTGGCGGACGAGCCGGTTTGGGCACGGGCGGAGCTGGCGCGGTCTTACGTCGTACCCAGCCCTCTAGGTTTTGACGCGACCCACGGCTTTTCATCGGATCACCATCCGTTCGATTGCCTGCTGGAGCGTGCCTGCGGTCAGCGACGAAGGGTTGGGACGCCGAGGCCGTTCATACAAGTCGTTCTCCAGCGCACGTAGCCACGAAGTTATCTGCTATCTGCGGGTTCGACGCAAAATGCAGGTGCACATAGCTCAGCAGCGCATTACCGACCTGGTAGCCTTCGTCGCGCTCCTCCCCGCCACGCGGACGTAGTCGATAAACGCGCTGAACTGAAGCCGGTACCGGATCGAGCGACGAGTAATGGAACTCGTGGCCGCGCGCGACCGCTCCGGAGGTCCCGAGCGGCGAGTCGCCCTGAAGTGTCACTTCTGTGTACGCGAGGGATAGCCGCCGCGGTCGCATGCGCACGGTCGCTGGCAGCAGTCCCACCATGGCGTGCGTCTTACCGTCGATGTCCTCGAGTGCCTCCGCCAAGTACATGAGACCGCCACACTCAGCATAGATAGGCCGGCCGGAGACCGCGAATTCCTTCACCGCTGCAACAAGGCTCTTGTTCGTGGCCAGTGCCGTGCCATGGAGCTCGGGATATCCGCCGCCGATGTACAGTCCATCGACTCTCGGCAGCGTAACGTCGCTCAGCGGGCTCCAATAGACGAGCTCAGCGCCCGCCCCTCTCAACAGTGCGAGGTTGTCTCGGTAGTAAAAGCAGAACGCTGCATCGTGCGCGACGGCGATTCTGACACGGCGTGAGCGCGCCACCGCTGGGGCGCACCCTACGGGACTGACGGCGGTCAGTGGCGCCGCTAGCTCCACGACGGCATCGAGGTCTACGGATCGTTCGATCAGCTCCGCCAGACGATCGCGCTTGGCGAGCGTCAGCGCCCCCTCCCCCGCCGTCACGAGACCGAGATGCCGCTCGGGCACGGCCAGGCTCTCGCTCCACGGGATCGCGCCGACAACAGCGGCCCGGCACCTCCCGGCGATGGCCTGACGAACCCCGGTCGCATGCGCGTCGCCGCCAACGCGGTTCGCAATGACCGCTCCGATGTTCAGGTCCGGATCGAATCGTTCGAAGCCGAGCACAACCGCGGCTGCGCTACGCGCTTGGGCGCCCGCGTCCAGCACAAGGATGACCGGCGCGTTCAGCCACTTCGCGACCTGAGCTGTCGACCCGTCATCGCCCGTCGCATCGCAACCATCAAAGCAGCCCATGACGCCTTCGACGATCGCCAGATCGGCGTCTGCAGCATGCCGGGCCACCGTCGCGATAACGTGATCGCGTCCGCACATCCACCCGTCGAGGTTGTACGCGGCTCGACCAGTCGCGACCTCGTGATACCCCGGATCGATAAAGTCCGGCCCGACCTTGAACGCTTGCACGACGAGGCCACGACGGCGAAACGCCTCGAGCAGACCGACGGTGATCGTCGTCTTGCCGACGCCACTCGCCACACCAGCAATGACTAACAGACGCGGTGACTTCAAGACGACCTAGGGTGCTGCGCGCCCGGGCAGATCAAACAGTATGACGCGTCTCCGCAGCGGACTGGCGGCGCCGGTCCGATGCAGTCGAGTATTAGACCGTCGGTTGGAAGCGAGCGTGCACTAGGACTCGGGGACAGTTCCGTACTGAATCTCACCTTCCCTCGATACGACCAGTCGAGAGCGGGGCAGGCCAGATCGATCAGCGCCTCTATCTCCGTTGGCGTTACGGAGATCACCGTGATTGCGCCTGCAGGAGCCGCGGCCGTCCGAACCGACGGCGCGCGAAGGCGCAACACGGTCGCCTTCACCTCTTCGTGAGGGAGGGTTAGCGTGGTCGCTGGGCGAACCAAAGCCGGTCGCAGACTCACAAGAAAGGACCAGCCGGAGTACGCGTCTGGAATTGGGAGAAGCATCCGAGAGTAGTCGTATCTGAGGACATCGTCGGTCCCAGGCAATATGACGGGATACGAGTCACTTCCGGTGACGAACGCCGCCTGCGCATAATGATGTGCACCATGGTGAGTGCATCCCGCCAAACTCACCAACATCATCGCAAGCCAGACGCAAAGATGACCACATCGGCAGGGTACTGGCCTAGCATCCTGAACTGCCATCGCGCGAATCTTCTCGCCAGCCCTACGCGAGGTGGGCTGGCGTCGCTGAAACGCGGCGGCGGTAACTCGAGAGCATCGCGGTCAGGAGTTGGTTCAGGCCCCACAACCCCATGAGTGCGACGACGTTCACAACGAGCACTTGCGCGATGATGCCGGGGGCAAAGGCCCCCGCTCCCCCAAGCATAGACACAGCGGCAACGTAGAGCGTCGACTCATAGACCGCGAACGCTATCAGGAACCCTGTCACCGTCCGCGTGTGTGAACTCAAGCCCTTCAGGCGTCGCAGGCACGATTTTGCGGCGAGTGTTCCCGCGAAGGCCGCTGCGCCTATCACAGCGCCCCAGCCGATCGCGTTGAGCGTCCATGGATAGTTCACCACGCCAAAACCTGCCGCTTGATTCGCGAACCAGAGAGCCGCCGTACAAATTAACGCCTGACGGCTGGACAGCGTCATTGCCGCGGCGACGCTGAGCGCTGCGAATGGCACGATGCACGTGTATGTTGCCGTTAGCCCTGCACTGAGCGTCACCAACGTTCCGATCCATAGCGCGCTTACCCACCGGACGTCAGCCAAGGGTTTCATAGCGTCACCCGGCGGTAAATGACTGTCGGCTGCTTCTGCGCTTGACCGCACTTTTCACAATAGAGCCGTGTCTCATCCGGAGGCAGCCGATGCACACGGCGACCGCACACGCCACACAGCTCGATCTGTTCGGGAAACTTCTGCGCACCGAGGTTGTAGTCGCGTTCCGACATCGTCCAAGTCCTCCCTCGAAGACTGGGTCTAGGTGGTTAACGTCCGGGCAGGTCTCCTGGCTCTCGGATCGTCCTACTCCCCGCGCCTTCCCAGCCTCGCGGCCAGTGACACTTGCGGGTTTCGTCCCCGATTACAGTGACGGGGTCGCGGCGGTTTCGCACCGCCTTCCCTGGGCCCTCATGGGCATCCCAGACGTTGCAGCGCAGCCTATCCGAAACGAACTCTAGAGCAATATGATCTGAATGCCGTAGATTCGGCGGAAAGTTCTGAAGCTACGCACTTCCTGACTATGCGGTTCAACGCGAGCTGATAGAGCAACTCGCGGGCTTCGATCGGTGCGGCCGGCCCTCGCCGCCGTAATTCGCCAAAACGCCTCAGCGGCGCAGGCGACTGCCGTGTGGAGCTTGCCGGCTGAACCGCTACGCCCCGATCGCCCACCTCAGATACACAGCGCCGGACGTAAACCCCGCGCCGAACGCCGCGAGCACGATGCGGTCGCCGTAGGCCAGGCGGCCCTCGGCGTGCCACTCGGAGAGGCCGAGGGGAATCGTTGCCGCCACCGTGTTGCCGTAGCGGTCGAGGTTGATGACGACGCGCTCGAGCGGCAGGCCGAGGCGCTTGACCACGGCCTCGATTATTCGCCGGTTCGCCTGGTGCGGCACCATCCAGGCCACATCCTCTAATTTGAGATCGGCGCGCTTGAGCAGCTCCACGGTGACGTCAGCCATGCCGATGACAGCCGACTTGAAAACCGTGGGGCCGTCCTGGACGACGAAGTGCCGACGCTGCGCCACTGATTCGGCGCTGGCGGGATGCAGACTGCCGCCGGCGGGAATGTAGAGCGCCGCCGCGCCCTCACCGTCCATGTGGCAGACGTGCTCGAAGACGCCGACGTTGGCGTCCTCGCTCTCCTCCACGAGCACGACGCCGGCGCCGTCGCCGAAGAGCACCGCAGTCGCGCGATCCGTGGGATCGATGACGCTCGACATGCGGTCGGCACCGCAGACGAGCACGCGGCGGGCCGCGCCGCCCTCCACCAGCTTGGTCGCAGTCACCAGCGCGTAGACGAAGCCGGAGCACGCGCCCGCGAGATCGAAGCCCCATGCGTTGATCGCGCCGAGCTTCGCTTGCAGCACGGCCGCCGTCGAGGGAATCGGCCGGTCGGGGGTCATCGTCGCGACGATGATGCAGTCGAGCGCGGCGGCGCCGATGCCGCGCATCTCGAGACAGCGGCGCGCGGCCGGCAGCGCCAGGTCGGAGGCGCCGCCCTCCTTCGCGAAGCGCCGCTCCGTGATGCCGGTGCGGTCTCGGATCCACGCGTCCGTTGTGTCGAGTCGCTGCTCGAACCACGCGTTGGGGTAGACGTCCGGGGGAACATAGTGGCCGGTCGCGGTGATCGCGGCTTTACGCATACACCGTTAGACCACGAGCGGCGCCGTCAGGGCTAGCCAAATCAGCGTCCAACGCTGTTTCTCGGGGGTCGGTGCTCGCGGGAACTACGAGGCACCGCCCCCATTGCAGTTTCACCAACCGCGACGCACCGCCCGCTTACCCGAGTTCTATCCAAATCATGCCCGCGACTCACCGCCGCTCTTCGAGGCAGTCGAGGCGCGAAGCCAGAATACTCCTAGGCTTGGCCGGCGTCCTCCTCTAAGAGAGGAAGAGATCATTGCGGCGATCATTAACTCGTCTCCTTCATCGTCTCCTGGTCGGAACCGCGAACTGCGGTTAGCTTGGCGCGAAGTTCGGTCAACGTCAGCATAAGCTCGCCGTCGTCACCTGGAGGATCGTGTCAATCATGTTGATCGTCAGTACCACGGCGCGCTCAATGGCGACGGTGGCACGGCCCTCGGACGGCCCTCGGCTGTGATCCGCGGGCCCACCTTGATCGTGTTGTCGTCGGTGGACAACAAACGATCGAGTCTTCCGGGTGCTTCGGCGGGCGCGGCGGGAGCTTCATCACGCGCCGTCGTCTGTGCGTTGCCGTGCGCTCGAAACTTTATTGCCACGCGTATTGCCACGCGGTACGTCATTTGCGGCTTTTTGCCGGCGCGTTTGTGACCGCAGAGCAGAGACGAGAAAAGCGCCGAGAGGCGGCGCTTTTGCTCGTCTTTATCGGTGTGGTCGCCCCAACGCGACACGATCGAACTTGCGTAATTCAAGTTCGCGATTTCATTGCCCGCTGACGTCGCGGTCCGGCTCGTATGAAGCCATTTCAAGGTAGGCCACCGCCC
>Ga0209382_10005551_pt1 | contig 16404 bp, 15 predicted proteins | sample SoiMetdeltSBSDD5_FD_187599 | JGI IMG/M metagenome (GOLD analysis project Ga0209382, IMG submission 187599) | Bulk soil microbial communities from a Populus tree surrounding site in Tennessee, USA - Soil MetaG P. deltoides SBSDD5 (SPAdes) (version 2) | ecosystem: Environmental > Terrestrial >...
GATCAGGGGAATGAAAACGCGGATCGCGCGGATCAGGGAACCATAGGTGAGCGGAGGGTGATTGGACTTCGAGGATATCGAGCGGATTCTGGATCTGATGCGGCAGCACGAGCTCACGGAGTTCGAGCTCGAGCGAGAGGGATTGAAGCTCAGGGTCCGCAAAACTCCCACGGGGTTCACGACACTCCCGGTGGCGGGGCCGATTCCGAACTCGGTGCCACCGGCCATGGCAGCGCCTCCGTCCGCTCCGGCCGCGACATCATTGCCGCCAGCGCCGGTGGACGAGGACGATGCGTCGGTGGAGTTGGCGGTGGTGAAGTCGCCGATTGTCGGCACGTTCTACCGCTCGCCCGAGCCCGGCGCGGCATCGTTCGTGGAAGTCGGCGAGCGGGTGAAGAAGGATCAAGTGCTCTGCATCATCGAGGCGATGAAGCTGATGAACGAGATCACCTCGGAATACGACGGCGAGGTCGCGTCCATCTACGTCGAGAACGGCAAGCCTGTGCAATACGGCGAACGGCTGTTTGCGATCAAAACTGCTTGATGTCCCCGGTGTCGATTCATGTTCAAGAAAATCCTGGTCGCTAACCGCGGGGAAATCGCGCTGCGTGTCATTTGCGCGTGCCGCGAGCTCGGCATCAAGACTGTTGCCGTGTACTCCGAGGCCGATGAGAATTCGCTGCACGTCCGGTTTGCCGACGAAGATGTCTGCATCGGTCCAGCCCGGAGCGCCGACAGCTATTTGAACGTGCCCGCCGTATTGAGCGCCGCTGAGATCACCGGCGCCGATGCGATCCATCCGGGATACGGTTTTCTCTCCGAGAGCGCCTACCTCGCCGAGGTCTGCGAGGCCTGCCACATCAAGTTCATCGGACCCGCGCCAAACGTGATTCGCCTTCTCGGCGACAAGGCGCGCGCCCGACGGGCGATGAAAAAGGCGGGCGTCCCGATCCTTCCCGGCAGCGACGGCCCGGTGGACAGCGAAGAGAAGGCGTTCAAGGTTGCGAAGGATCTCGGCTATCCCGTCATCATCAAAGCAGTCGCCGGCGGCGGCGGCCGGGGGATGCGCGTCATTCGCGAGGCCGGCGAGCTAAGCAAGGCGCTGAAAACCGCGCAGCGCGAGGCAGAGGCCGCGTTCGGCGTCGGCGATGTCTACATCGAGAAGTACGTCGAGCGTCCGCGGCATATCGAGTTCCAGGTGCTTGGCGATCATCACGGCGCCGTCGTCCACCTCGGCGAGCGCGAGTGCTCGATCCAGCGACGGCATCAGAAGCTCCTCGAAGAAGGACCCTCAGTTGCGGTCACCGAGAAAATGCGCCGCAAGCTCGGGGGTACCGTCGTCGACGCTGCCCGGGCCGTGCAATACACGAACGCCGGCACGTTTGAATTCCTCCTCGACGACAAGGGCAACTTCTTCTTCCTCGAAGTCAACACCCGCATCCAGGTCGAGCATCCCGTCACCGAGTTCATCACCGGCATCGACATCGTCAAGGAACAGATCCGCATCGCTGCCGGCGAGCGCCTGTCGTTCAAGCAGGGTGATGTGACGTTCACCGGTCACGCTATCGAGTGCCGCGTCAACGCGGAGGACCCGGTGACGTTCGCGCCATCGCCGGGGACGATCCAGGCGTTCAGTGTTCCGGGCGGCCCTGGGGTTCGCGTCGACACGTTCGCGCACTCCGACTGCACGATTCCGCCGTATTACGACTCGATGATCGCGAAGATCATCGTCCACGGCCGCGACCGCCAGGAGGCGATCGCGCGGATGCGCCGCACGCTCGAGATGACCGTGGTCGACGGGATCAAGACCTCAATCCCGCTGCACCTCCGGATCCTGAGCGAGCCCGATTTCGTCGCGGGGCGGCTGAGCACCGCGTTCATGGAACGGTTTCTGACGGAGAAGAAGGGCGACAGCGGTCGCTTGGCCGAGGCCGTCTAAACCCCGGGGCCCGGGGTTCGGGCTATCTTCCGGACCCTAGCGCTTCAACAAACGCACGCACGCGTTCCTCAGGATCGTTCCCGATCAAAAGATCCGTTATCACTGCAAGTCCGGATGCGCCGGCGGCCAGGACGGCTGGCGCGCGATCGAGCGTGATTCCGCCGATGGCCACGACGGGCTTCCCGCGGCCGGCGGCGTAGGTCACGAGCTCGAGCCCTCGCGCGGTGTAGCCCGTGTCCTTCGTGCCGGTATCGAAGACGGGCCCAACCGCCACGTAGCTGGCGCTCGACTCCAGCGCCCGGTCGATTTGTTCGCGCGTATGGGTGGACACGCCAACGATCCGATTGGCGCCGACGACCACGCGCGCGGCTTCGACAGGAAGATCTTCCTGGCCGACGTGGACGCCGTCCGACGCGGACATCACCGCAACGTCCGGGCGATCGTTGACGACAATGCCGGCACCGCTGCCCCGGCCGGCGGCGACGAGGCGGTCGGCCAGAGCGAGCATCGTTCCGCTCGATTCGTCCTTGGCGCGCAACTGCAGCAACCGCGCGCCGCCGCGCATGCAGCGTTCGGCAAAGGCGACGGGATCCAGGCCGCGCGCCCGACAAACCGCGGTGTCCACGACCGGGTAGAGGAACGGTTTCAGATCCAAAGTATAATCGCGGCGTTTTTTCGCCGATGCCGGCGACGACGCGTGCCGGGATTCCTGGAGGGTGAATGGATTCGAATCTCCTGAAGACCAAGTCGATCGAGCAACTGGTCGGGGACGTGGAGCAGGGCGCCAAGGCGTTGAAGCGGACGCTGTCGGCAATGGACCTGACGCTGCTCGGAATCGGCGCGATCATCGGGACCGGCATTTTCGTCCTGACCGGCACCGCGGCCGCGAATCAGGCCGGGCCGGCGATTGTCCTGTCGTACGTGCTCGCCGGCCTCGCGTGCGCGTTTGCCGCGCTCTGCTACGCGGAGTTCGCAGCGATGATTCCAATCTCCGGCAGCGCCTACACCTACGCATACGCGACGCTCGGCGAGATCTTCGCCTGGATGATCGGCTGGGACCTCATTCTCGAGTACGCCGTCGGTTCAATGACGGTTGCGGTCGGATGGAGCGGCTACTTCCAGCGCATCCTCGCCGGTTTTGGTGTTCATTTGCCGGCCTGGATGTCCGCGGCGCCGGCCGCCGGGGTCGAGGGCGCCGTCGTCAACCTGCCAGCCATCATCATCGTCCTGGTGATTTCAGCGCTGCTGGTGATTGGTGTTCGGGAAAGCGCGCGGGCTAACGCGGTCATGGTCGCGGTCAAGCTCGCCGCGATTGTGTTCTTCATCGTGGTGGGTGTGGGATACGTCGAGCCGGCCAACTGGAATCCCTTCATGCCCTACGGTTTCGCTGGGGTGACGGCGGCGGCCGCGGTGGTGTTCTTCGCCTATATCGGCTTTGACGCGGTGTCGACGACGGCGGAGGAAGCAAAGAACCCGGCGAGAGATCTTCCGATCGGCATCATCGCGTCATTGGTCCTCTGCACGTTGCTCTACTTGCTGGTGGCCGGCATCCTCAGCGGCATCATCCCAGTCGTCAATTACAAGGCCGACGCGCAGTTCCTCAACGCCCCGGTCGGCTACGCCCTCGCAGTGATGAACATGAACTGGGCGGCGGGCCTCGTGTCGGCGGGCGCGGTTGCCGGCATCACCAGCGTGCTGCTGGTGATGCTGCTCAGTCAACCGCGCATCTTCTTTGCGATGAGCCGCGATCAGTTGCTGCCGCCGGGCGTCAGCAAGGTCCATCCGAAGTTCCGCACACCCTACATCACCACGATCATCACTGGTGTCGTTGTCGCGATCGTCGCCGGCTTGACGCCGATCAACATCCTCGGCGAGATGACCAGCATCGGCACGCTGTTCGCGTTCGTGGTCGTCTGCATGGCGGTCATCGTGTTGCGGCGGAAGCGGCCGGACGCCAAGCGGCCATTCAGGGTGCCTGGCGGCTATGTGATTCCCGTCCTCGGCGTGGTGGCGTGTACGTACTTGATGCTCAGCCTGACGGTCATGACGTGGGTGAGATTCCTCGTCTGGCTCGATTTCGGCATGATCATTTACTGGTTTTACGGCCGCACACACAGTCAGCTCGCCAACCCCGCGGAAGCTGCGGCTCGATCGACGGGCGAGAGCTTCGGCAACTTCCTGAAGATGAGCGGTTACATGCTCATGTTCAACGGCTTCTGCATCTTGCTGCTCGGAAAGATGACCGAGTGGGGGCTCATGACCGAAGAGCTCGCGCGATGGCACGAACTCGACGATCTGTTGACGCGCTGGTTCGGGCTCCATATCAACCCTCAGATCGCCGATCGATTCGGCATTACCATCCTGGCGATCGGCGTCGTATCGGCCGTGCTCGGCTTCGTCTTCGCGCGCTCGTCGGCCAAGAAGTAGGACCTCACGTGAGCGCGCGTCTTCTGGATGGCCCCACCGTGGCTTCGGCCATCCGCGAGTCCGTACTGCCGGACGTGCGCGCGTTCACGGCGTCAGCCGGACGGCCACCCGGCCTCGGCATCGTGCTCGTCGGCGACAATCCGTCGTCCGAGATCTACGTACGCAACAAGGTGAAGGCAGGCGGTGAGTCGGGCCTCTGGGTCGATCTTCAGCGCCTGCCAGCAACCGCGAGCCTCGATGATCTCCTCGCGCTGGTCGATCGCCTGAACGCCAGCCCCATTCACGATGGCATCCTCGTCCAATCGCCATTGCCCGACGCCTTGGGGAAGCACGCCACGCAGCGCGTGTTCGATGCAATCGATCCAGCGAAGGACGTGGACGGATTTCATCCGGTCAACGTCGGCCGTCTCGTGCAAGGCAGGGCACACCTGGTGCCATGCACGCCTTCGGGCGTGATCGAGATGCTGCAGCACTACAACATTCGCATCGGCGGGACGCGCGCCGTTGTCATCGGCCGGAGCGAGATCGTCGGCAAGCCGATGGCGATGCTGTTGCTGCAGCGCGATGCGACGGTCACCATCTGTCACTCCAAAACGCCGGACCTGCCGGCCGTCGCCGCCACTGCGGACATCCTCGTCGCCGCGATCGGCCGCGCGGGTTTCGTGACGCCTGCCTTCGTCAGACCTGGCGCGACCGTGATCGACGTGGGCATCAACCGCGTCACCGATCGCGCGGTCGCGGAATCCCTTTATGAACCGGGGGCGCCGCGCCTGGCCGACTTCGACAAGCGAGGCTCGATTGTCGTGGGCGATGTGCATCCAAAAGTCAGCGAGGTCGCCGGAGCGCTGACGCCGGTGCCGGGCGGAGTCGGTCCGCTCACGATCGCGATGCTGTTGAAGAACACTGTGACCGCAGCAAACGCTCGCCTGCGTTCCGCCTGACATGGTGAGAGCCGCGCTGACCGGCGGCATCGCGACGGGGAAGTCGTATTGCCTGGCCAAGTTCGCCGAGCTGGGCGCCACGACAATCGATGCCGATCGGCTGGCCCGCGAAGCCGTTGCACCAGGCACGCCCGGCCTCGCCAGAGTCGTCGAGCGCTTTGGCGCCGACGTTTTACTGCCCGACGGCAGCCTCAATCGTCCAGCCCTCGGGCGGATCGTCTTTTCCAATCGCACCGCCCGCGCCGATCTCGAAGCGATCGTTCATCCCGACGTCTACCGCGGGATCAGCGAATGGTTCGCCAATCTTCCCTCGGGCACCATCGCAATCGCGGATATCCCCCTGTTGTTCGAAACCGGCCACGAGCACGAATTCGATCGCGTCATCGTCGTTGCCTGCGATCCTGCCGAACAACTTCGCAGGCTCGCCGTCCGCGACGGCCTGACGCGCGAAGCGGCCCAAGCACGCCTCGACGCGCAGTGGCCCATCGATGAAAAAGTCGCGAGGGCCGATCATGTGATTCGAACCGATTCGGGCTTTGCCGAAACGGATCGGGAGGTTAGGAAGATCTTTGAAAGTTTGAAGGCTGAAGTCTGAAGTCTGAACCGTGAAGGCTGAAGGGGGAAGGGGCGAACGCGCAGAAATCGCAACCTTAGATCGCTGCCTGGCTTGCGTTTATTGCCGTGTAACCTGAAAATTCGCGGCCAATTTGAGAGATTCCGGCGGCATCGTTCGTGCTCTGGTGGGAGCCATGGCAAGGCCATGGGATCTCATAGATCGGACGACGCTCTTCATGAACCAGGTATGCCGGTTCTGCCGAACACTTCCTGACAGCAAAGAAGCCCAAGAGGTCGCCTCGCAATTACGCCGCGCAGCAAGAGGCGTCGCGGCTAACTATCGCTCGGCTAAGCGCGGCCGATCCGGCCCCGACTTCATCTCCCGAATCGGCGTCGTCATCGAGGAGGCCGACGAGGCCGAGATGTGGCTCGACCATCTCGGCGCGACTGACATTTGCAACTCCACGGAGCTTGGCGAGTTGAAGATCGAGGCCAACGAACTCGTCGCGATCTTTACGGCCGCCCAGAAAACAGCCAAACGAAAACGCGGACGCGGCCAGTGATCGTCCGGCTTCCCCCTTCCCCCTTCAGCCTTTCCCTTCAGCCTTCAGCCTTCTGCCTTCAACCTTCATGGTTCAGACTTCAGACTTCAAACTTCAGACTTTCAAGGCTCAAGTGACATCTCCGCGTCCTTCGCCGGTGCGATGCGCTCCTCGATGAACGTGTTCCACTCGTGGCACTGTGGGCACTGCCAGAGCAGCTCGGTGCTGCGGTAGCGACAGCGTATGCAGATGTGCGGATCGAGGTAGAAGACCGAATCGCGGGAGAGATCGACGTACCGGCTGACGAGCGCAGGCCGCAGATCGAGTTGCGACAGCGTCTGCCAGATCGCCTGGTGCAGCACGAGGGCGTGGGGATTGTGCACGAGCGCTTCGAAGAGCAGCTCGAGCGCTTCCTGGGCGGAATCGTGCGATGAGAGGTAGCGGGCGAGCGCCAGGCGGGCGCGCCAGTCCTGTGGGTTGGCGGCAATCAACCGTCGGCACAGTGCGGGGAAGCGCGACGGCTGATCGATCTTGGGATACCCGCCTTCGAGCCGCGAGAACGCCAGATAGGCGCGGTCGGGCGCCTGTTCGACCAGACGTTCCCACGCAGCAATCGCGTCCGGCGCATCACCTTGATAGAAGCGAACGTCGCCGAGATTGAGATACGCCGGTACATTGGCGGGGTCGAGCTCGATCGCCGCATCGAAGCGGCGCGCGGCTTCGGCGTAGTCCATGCGCTTCAGCGCTTCGAGTCCCAATTCGTTTTCGAGGAACGCCAGAATCACCCGATGTCGGGGCTGCGCGCTCTCGCCATCGCGGCGTGCCAACTTCAAGCGCGTTGCGTACGCCTCTCCCCATTGGTGCTGTTCTTCGTACAGCTTCTCCAGGTTGGCGAGCGCGTATTGATTGTCCTGATCGAGCCGCAGCACTTCGGTGAAGGCTTCAAGGGCGCGATCGACGAAACCGCCGCGCTTGTAGTCGAGGCCGAGGCAGAGCAGCACGTTGGCATGTTCCAGCTTGCGCAGGTCGGGGCGCTGGAGCAGCTTCTGGTGTTCCTGAATGGCGCGGCCAACCTGGCCCTTTTCTCGATACAAGTTTCCCAGAATGAGGTGAATCTCGAGCGGATCGCCGGCGGCCGCCGCCGCGCGGGTCAGCTCCTCGATTGCGGGTTCTGTCTGGTTCGTGACGAGAAAGTTGAGGCCGAGCATGTAGTGCGGGGACTCGCGGGCGCGACGCCGATCGATCCATTGGCCGTCGCGCAGCTTGTAGCGTTCCCAGGCCTTGCCGATCGCCAGCCCGATCAGCAGCGCCACCAGGGCGCTGAGGATGATGTAGTTATCCATGGCCGGGAGTGTCGCGTCGAGCGTACTCGCGCACCACGTTGTCCCAGCGCTCCTGGGATTTGAGCACGAGCTCGATGAGCTCACGTGCGGCACCGCGTCCGCCGCCCAGCTGGCTCACGAAATCAACATGTTCGAGCACTTCTGCAGCCGCGTCCGCCGGTGCTGCGGAGAGACCGACGCGGGCCAGCACGGGCAGGTCCAGCAGGTCGTCGCCCATGTACGCCACTTGGTCGTCCGTCACGCGCAGGTCGCGGATGATCTGCTCGTAGCTCGTGAGCTTGCTTCGCACGCCCTGCTCGACGATTCGCACCGCCAGTTGTGCGGCGCGGTGCGCCGTCGCGCCGGACGAGCGGGCCGACAACAGGCCGACGGTCAAGCCGGCGCGCTGCGCCCACACAATCGCCGCGCCGTCGCGGATGTGAAACCCTTTCGACTCCGCCCCGTCGGCGTGCATCACGACGGTGCCGTCGGTGAGGACGCCGTCCACGTCAAAAAGGAGCAGCCGAATGCGGGATGCCTTGTCCTGAACCGACATGAAAGATCAGATTGCCTGCAGCCGCCACAGATCGTGCAAATGCACGACGCCTTCCACTGCGTTGCGGCTGTCGGTGACGATGATGGAGGTGATCTTGTGCGTCTCCATCACCTTGAGCGCCTCGACGGCGAGCAGGTCGCGGGCGATGGTGATGGGATTCGGCGTCATGACTTCACCAGCCGTGAGCGTCAGGACGGTAGATGTGCGGCTCATCAAGCGGCGCAGGTCGCCGTCGGTAAAGACGCCGACGAGTGTGCCCAGATCGCCGACGACGGCAGTCATGCCAAGGCGCTTGCTGGACATCTCGTGAAAGACGTCGGGCATCAGCGTGCTGGTGCTCACAATCGGCGCCGCTTCGCCGCTGTGCATGACGTTTTCGACACGCGTCAAACGTCGACCGAGCTTCCCGCCCGGGTGCAAAGACGCGAACTGGTCCTCGCGGAAGCCCTTGCGGACCAGGAGCGTCATCGCGAGCGCATCGCCAAGCGCGAGCGCGGCGGTCGTGCTCGCGGTCGGCACCAGATTCATCGGGCACGCTTCCTTGGCGATCGAGCAGTCGAGAGTCACATCGGCTGCCTTTGCCAGGGTCGACGCCGGATCTCCAGTGAGAGCGATCAGCCGCGCGCCGAGACGGCGGATCGACTCGAGCACCCTCAGCAACTCGTCTGTCTCCCCGCTATGCGACAGCGCAATCACCACGTCGTCATCCCGGATTGCGCCGAGATCGCCGTGAGTGGCTTCGGCAGGGTGGAGAAACCAAGCGGCCGTTCCGGTGCTCGAGAGGGTTGCGGCGATCTTCCGGCAGATGATTCCCGACTTTCCCATGCCGGTGACGATGACGCGTCCCTGGCACTCGTAGAGTAGCTGGACCGCGCGTTCGAAGTTCTCGTCCACGCGATCGACCAGTCCAAGAATGGCGGCGGCCTCGGTGCGGAGCACCTTGCGTGCGAGGTCGAGGGCTGTGGTGGTGTCGGTACTCATAGTTCTCGGACGGCTAGCGCCGAACACCGCCGTGGTCCGCCGTCTGGTCCTGCTGAAGCCGTACACGAGCGATGTCGTGGATCTTCACGAGCTGATTGAGCAGCGGTTCGAGGAGGTCGAGCCTGAGCGCGTTCTGCGCGTCGCTCTTCGCTTTCGACGGATCCTCGTGCACTTCCAGAAACACCCCGTCTACGCCAGCCGCGACGCCAGCGGAGGCGAGCGGTTCGATGAACTCCGCCTGGCCGGCCGTAACACCGTCGCCGCCCCCGGGCAGCTGCAGGCTGTGCGTGACGTCGTACACGACCGGATAGCCGAAGCTGCGCATGATCGGAAACGCCCGCATGTCCACGACCAGGTTGTTGTAGCCGAAGCTGAACCCTCGCTCGGTTACGAACACGCGAGGATTTCCAGCTTCAACCACCTTGGCAATGGCATGACGAACATCACCAGGCGCCAGGAACTGGCCCTTCTTGATGTTGACGGCCTTACCAGTTCGCGCGGCTGCCTCGAGCAAGTCCGTTTGACGCGAGAGGAACGCCGGGATCTGCAGCACGTCGGCGACCTCGGCGACCGGCGCGGCATGTGATGGCTCGTGAATGTCTGTCAGCACCGGCACGCCGACGCGTTGACCGACTGATGCCAGGACGCGAAGGCCTTCGGCGAGGCCAGGCCCCCGGAACGATCGGCCTGACGTCCGATTCGCCTTGTCGTACGATGCCTTGAAAACGTACGGCACGCCGGCGCGCGTAGCGATCACCTTGATCGCTTCGGCGATCTCGACGGCGTGGGCTTCGCTCTCGATCACACACGGCCCCGCGATGAGCAGCAGCGGCCCGCCGCCGCCCATCGAGACGCCAGCAAACTGTATTGGTTGCACGCGCCCTTAACCTACCACGGACGCGGCGGGCTGTGTCGACACCGAACGCTTGTGTTTCGCGCTGGCCTCGACGAAGCCGGCAAACAGCGGATGCGGCTTCAGCGGCTTTGACTTGAATTCCGGATGGAACTGCACCGCCACGTACCACGGATGCGACGGCAGCTCGACGATCTCGACGAACTTGCCGTCGGTCGAGCGTCCCACGATGTCGAGGCCGTTCTCGGTGAGCGTCTTCTCGTAGAGGCAATTGAACTCGTAGCGATGGCGATGACGCTCGTGGATCACGGGTTCACCATACAACTCGCGAGCTTTCGAGCCTACCTTGAGCTCGCACGCGTACGAGCCCAGCCGCATCGTGCCGCCGAGGTCGTCGACACCCAGCAGATCGCGTAGCTTGTAAATGACCTTGATAGGCGTGTCGGGGCTGCACTCGGTCGAATCCGCTTCGACGAGGCCGCAGACGTGCCGCGCGTACTCGACCGCGGCCCACTGAAAGCCGTAGCAGATGCCGAAGTAGGGGATCTGGCGTTCGCGCGCGATCTCAGCCGCGCGCATCATGCCGCGCGTGCCTCGGTCGCCGAAGCCACCCGGCACAAGAATCCCGTGCGCGCCGTCCAGCAACTGCTCGCCGCCGGGCTGCTCGAGGGCTTCTGCCTCGACCCATTTGATGTTGACGCGGAGCCGGTGCTTGAAGCCGCCGTGATAGAGCGCCTCGTTCAGGCTCTTGTACGAGTCCTCGTAGCCGACGTATTTGCCGACCACGTGAATCGTGACGTCGTCGACGGGATGGCGGACACGGTCGATGAGATCCACCCACGCGTCCATGCGTGCTTCGGTCTGCGGCAGGTGCAACCGGTCGAGGAGGATACGGTCGAGACCCTCGCCAGCCAGGACGAGCGGCACTTCATAAATGCTCGATACGTCCTTCGCCGTGATGACAGCTTCCTCGTCGACGTCGCAGAACAGCGCGATCTTGCGCTTGATGTCCTGATCGAGGAATCGGTCCGTGCGGCAGAGGAGGATGTCGGGCTGGATACCAATCGAGCGTAGATCGCGCACGCTGTGCTGCGTCGGCTTGGTCTTGAGCTCTCCCGCGGCGCCGATGAACGGCACCAGGGTCAGGTGAATGTAGAGCGTGTTCTCGCGGCCGACATCCTGGCGCAGCTGACGGATCGCCTCGAGGAACGGCTGACTTTCGATGTCGCCGACCGTGCCACCGATTTCCACGAGCACGATGTCGACGTCCTTGGCCACCGCGCGGATGCTGTCCTTGATCTCGTTGGTGATGTGCGGGATCACCTGAACGGTGCGGCCCAGGTAATCGCCGCGCCGCTCCTTCTGGATCACCGAGAGATAGATCTTGCCGGTCGTCCAGTTGTTGTTCCTTGTCGTCGTCTGGTTCGTGAATCGTTCGTAATGCCCAAGGTCCAGGTCCGTCTCCGCGCCATCGTCCGTTACGTACACTTCGCCGTGCTGATACGGGCTCATCGTTCCCGGATCGACGTTGATGTAGGGATCGAACTTCTGCAGGGCCACCTTGTAGCCGTGACCTTCGAGCAGTGCGCCGATCGATGCCGCGGCGAGACCCTTGCCGAGCGACGACACCACGCCGCCCGTCACGAGGATGTACTTAACCGGCCTGGCAGGCTTCTGATTCACGATAGCGTCACCCATGTCTGTTTGAGATCTCCTCTTTCAATGCGCAATGTGGCAAAAATCTTCCGGGCTCGCTCCAGGTCCTCTGGCGTATCTACGCCAATCGAGTCGTACTGCGTTTCTACCGCCTTGATTCGTATTCCGTGCTCGAGCGCGCGCAGTTGTTCGAGCGCCTCGGATTTTTCAAGCGCGGTTGGCGCGAGGCTCGCAAGCTTCAACAGGCAGTCGCGGCGATAGACGTACAGCCCGACGTGACGCCACGGCTGGGCTGCGGTGGCGTCGGCGCGAACATGAGGAATGGGCGATCGCGAGAAATACAGCGCGTAACCGTTGAGATCGACAACGACCTTGGTGACGTTCGGATTGGTGAAGTCGGCCGGGTCGTCGATGCGGCGGCGCAGCGTGCTCATCTCGAGATCGGGCTGCGTCGCAAACGGTGTGACGGCCTCGTCGATCATTGCGGGCTCGATCAGCGGTTCGTCGCCCTGGACGTTGACAATCAGATCGCAAGCCAGCGTCGCCGCAATTTCAGCGAGACGGTCGGTACCGCTTTGATGCGCGGGTGATGTCATCCGTACATCACCGCCGAACGCGGTCACCGCATCCGCAATCCGGCGATCGTCGGTAGCCACGATGACAGACGCCACCGAACGTGCTTCGCGGGCGCGCCGATAGACGTGCTCGATCATCGGTCGTCCGTCGATGTCCGCGAGCGCCTTACCTGGAAGCCGACTAGAGTGGTAACGCGCCGGGATGACGGCGACAGCTGTGCGATAGTCTGGAGTTGTTGTGGGCCCGGGGAACGAAACAGGGGGCACGACAAATATTACCACAACTGCACACGGCGACTTCGCTGTCCGCAGCCCGCAGCCCGCAGCCCGCAGCCCGCAGGCCGCGGAGAGCAGGACAGCGGAAAGCGGACAGCGGCTTGTGGTACCATCACACTGAACAACCGACCTCCATGACTGCCAAACGGGCGGCGGCCTACAGCGGCGGCGTTTTGTTGTTGCTGGCATGGCTGGCATCTGCTGCGGGCCTGGGCCGGCAGCGCGTCACGCCCGAGCAAGCTCCACAGCCTGTCGAAACGTCCGGCACCACGCTGCTCGCAGCCGACGTACAAGCGCAAACAGAGCGGCTGAAATCTCGAATGGCGGCCGCGCCGGCGCCGCAGATCCCCGTACGAAATCCATTCATGTTTGCGTCGAAGGAAGTTGCGACGCGGCGAGGAGCAAAGAGCGCTGAGGTCGAGGCGATTCCATTGCCAGCCGTACTCGAACCGGCCGAGCCCGCGATCGATCTCGTGGGCATCGCGGAGGACAAGGCGCCGAAAGGCGTTGTCCGAACCGCGATCATCTCGGCATTGAGCGGTGAGCTGTTTCTTGTCAAGGAAGGGGAGTCGATCGCCGGCCGATATCGCGTAAAGGCTGTCGGCGCCGACTCGGTCGAGTTGAGCGATCAGCTCACCGGCGGTGTACGCCGACTCGTCCTCCGCAATTAGCTACGACACGCGCGCGACGCGAGCTTCGCGCACCGCTTCTTGCGCTCTGATCTCGGGGAGCGCCTTGGCCAGCCCTTCGTCCTCGGGCGCCGCGTCCACCCGCACGACACCGACCGCACCGGCAGAATCCCGTCCGAGCGCAAAGCTGGCGATGTTCACGCCGTGCTTGCCGAGAATCGATCCCACCTGTCCAATGACGCCCGGCTTGTCCGCGTTTCGCAGGACGAGCAGCGTGCCCTGGAGCTCAGCTTCGATCTCGATCCCGTCCAGGAACGTCAGCCGCGGTCGCGCCGGCTCGAACACCGTGCCCTCGAGCCACCTCTCACCAGTATTGGTGTGGACCTTGACCGAAATGATGTTGGCGAAGTTCCGCGCCCGCGAGCTGTGCGATTCGACGATCTCAATCCCGCGTTCAGCCGCGACGTCGCGCGCGTTGACGATGGTGACGGCGGAGGAGAGTAGCGGCTGTAGTAGACCGGTCACCGCGGCGCTAACGATTAATGCGCTGTTCGAGCCAACGAGCGGCCCGTAGAGACGAACGCTGATTCCTTTCGTTCTTCCTTCGGCCAGCTGCACGCCCAGCGCGCCCATCTGCTGGGCCAGCGTCAGGAACGGCTGGAGCTTGATCATGTCTTCGGCGCCGATCGCCGGGAAGTTGACGGCATTGCGAATCACGCCCGTCATCAGATAGTCGCGGACGGCGGTCGCGGTTTCGAGACCGACTAACTCCTGCGCTTCAGCGGTCGATGCGGCGATGTGTGGAGTGGCCACGACCTGTGGCAATTGCGCGAGGCGCCACTCGGCCGGTGGTTCTTTTTCGAACACATCGAGCGCGGCGCCTGCGACGTGTCCGGACTCGATCGCGTCGGCCAATGCCGCTTCGTCAATCAGCTCGCCGCGCGCCGTGTTGACGATGCGAATGCCCTTCTTGCATTTCGCGAGGCGCGCTTTGCCGAAGAGGTGTCGTGTCTCGGTTGTCGCGGGAATGTGTAAGCTGACGTAGTCGGCCGTTTGGCACAGTGTCTCGAGGTCCACGAGACCGATCCCGAGTGATTTCGCCACTTCCTCGGAGATGAACGGATCGTGCGCGACAATTTCCATGCCGAATGCGCGAGCTCGCGCGGCCACTTCCTGACCGATCCGTCCGAGGCCGACGAGTCCGAGCGTCTTGCCTCGCAGCTCCGCACCTGTCAGTTTTTTCTTATCCCACACACCTTTCTTCATCGTCGAGTCCGCGACGGGAACCGACCTCGCTAATGAAAGCATTAGCGCCAGCGCATGCTCGGCAACGCTGACGCTGTTTCCGCCGGGCGCGTTCATCACGAGAATGCCGCGAGCGCTCGCCGCATCGAGATCGACGTTGTCGATTCCAGTACCAGCGCGGGCGATCACCCGAAGCTTCGGGGCTTGCGAGAGCAGCGCGGACGTTACCTTTGTCGCGCTTCGAACGATCAGCGCGTCTGCGTTCTGAAGATCCGGTCCGAGGACGTCAGGCGTGCGGCCGGAGCGAGCGTCGACGGTCCATCCACTGATGGACGCCAACAGATCGACGGCGGATGCGGGCAATTGATCGGCGATGACGATGTGCATGAGGAGAGTCGAGAGAGCGTTCAGATATAATGTGCCGTTCCAGTTCGTGCACGGAAGCGCGCCCTCGCACCAGGATGGTGCAAACCGCTGGAACCTGCGGATTCATGGGGCGCTTTCGGCCGGATCGCTGATCTTTTCCACAACGTTTTCCACAGTTTCTGTGAAGATCCTGTAACGTCGCGCCGGTGATGTGACCTAATCCGACCATGCCTAATTTTTCGACCGTGAAACCACCGACGAGCGGGACTGCCATCACCAGAAAGGATGGCCGCCTGATCGTTCCCGACGATCCTATCATCCCGTTCATCGAAGGCGATGGCACCGGTCCCGATATTTGGCGAGCCAGCGTGCGCGTGTTCGATGCTGCTGTGCAGAAAGCGTACGGAGGGAAGCGGAAGATCGAGTGGTTCGAGGTCTATGCCGGCGAGAAAAGCTTCAAGCAGTTCAACAACTGGCTTCCGGACGATACGGTTGAAGCCTTTCGACACTATCTGGTTGGCATCAAAGGTCCGCTCACGACGCCCGTGGGTGGCGGCATCCGCTCGCTGAACGTCGCGCTCCGCCAGCTGCTCGATTTGTTCGTGTGTCTCCGGCCGGTGCGCTGGTACAAGGGCGTGCCATCGCCCGTCAAGCACCCTGAAAAAGTTGACATGGTGATCTTTCGTGAGAACACGGAAGACATCTACGCGGGCATCGAGTATGCGGCGGGATCGCCTGAAGCGCAGAAGGTTCTCGACTTCTTCGCCCGCGAATTTCCGAAAGAGTTCAAGAAGGTCCGATTTGGGACACCGCAGGCCGCGCAGGAGTGGCAGGCGCAGCTTCAAGGGATCGGTGCGCCGGCGCGGGACGTTGGCGTGGAAGTCGGCGTTGGCCTGAAGCCGATCAGCTATCTCGGAAGCGAGCGGCTGATTCACAGCGCCATCAGCTACGCGATTGCCAACCAGCGGAAGAGCGTCACGCTGGTCCACAAAGGCAACATCATGAAGTTCACGGAAGGCGCCTTCCGCGATTGGGGCTACGAGGTCGCCAAGAAGTTCTTCGGCGCTGAGGAGATCGACGGCGGCCCGTGGTGCAAGATTCCAGCGGGGAAGCCCGGCGCAGGGATCGTGATCAAGGATGCGATCGCCGACATTACGCTCCAGCAGGTCTTGACGCGGCCCGACGAGTTCGACGTTATCGCCACACCGAACCTCAACGGTGATTATTTGTCAGACGCCCTTGCGGCGCAGGTCGGCGGCATCGGCATCGCGCCTGGCGGCAACATCAATTACGTCACCGGCCATGCCGTGTTCGAGGCGACGCACGGAACAGCGCCCAAGTACGCCGATCAGGACAAGGTGAATCCTGGTTCGGTCGTCCTCTCGGGCGAGATGATGCTCCGCCATCTCGGCTGGAAGGAAGCCGCCGACCTCATCGTCAAGGGCATGGACGGCGCGATTGCCTCCAAACACGTCACGTACGACTTTGCACGCCTCATGACCGGCGCCACCGAGCTCAAGACGTCACAGTTTGCGGACAAC
>Ga0209382_10005561_pt1 | contig 16394 bp, 11 predicted proteins | sample SoiMetdeltSBSDD5_FD_187599 | JGI IMG/M metagenome (GOLD analysis project Ga0209382, IMG submission 187599) | Bulk soil microbial communities from a Populus tree surrounding site in Tennessee, USA - Soil MetaG P. deltoides SBSDD5 (SPAdes) (version 2) | ecosystem: Environmental > Terrestrial >...
CAAGGCGCGCGCGGAAGGCCTTCGTGTCGTCGTGATAGCTGAAGAAATTCGCGTTGAGCGAGCCCGCATCTCCCCATCCGGGGAACGGACCGCGATCGAGATCGAGGAACCAGTCGAGCACCTTCACGCGCGCGAGCGGATGGCGGATCGTCAGCGTGCACGCTTCGCCCCACGTGCGCCCGTTCGCGATCGCCTTCGCCTCGCGCATCGCCGAGGCTGAGACGTCGACGATCGTTTCGACGCGCGGCGTGCGGCGGTCGTCGATCGCGGGCGTGCGCGTCGTCAGCGCTTCGTCGAGCAGCACCCGCCCGGTGTCCCACTCCGCGCCCAGCTCATCCTCGAAGATCGCGCGCGGAAGACGGCGCCACCACGCAGAGAAGAGCGTCGCCGCGCGGCTGTCGGGACTCATGCGCGCGTCCCATGACGCCAGCATGCGCGCTTCGTCGCTCAGTCCCGCGTGTTGCGCGCCTTCCGCCGCGAGCGCTTTCCATCGCAACGCGAGCCCCGACGTCACGTCGAGCTGCATGCGCCGCATGTCCCGCGGAGTCGCGGCATGCAACCGATCGAGGCCCGCGACCGCGCGCGTGATCCGATACGGATCGTAAAAGCCGGGAATCCGATACGGAAACTCGCGCGACACCGGCTGGTTGTTACAGCTCGCGAGAAACCCCTGCTCCGGATTGAGCGCGTGCGGCGTCTCGTCGAGTGCGCGGTAGCCGCGCCAGGCCACGCGCGGATCGCTCGCGCTCTGGCGCGCGTACGTGTCGTAGTCGCGGATGGGAATCGGCGCGCCGAGCTGATAGCCGATGTTGCCGGCGCGGTCGGAGTAGATCCAGTTCGCGTCGAGCGCGCCGAAGCCGGTGACGGCACTGCGAAACTCGTCGAAGTTCCGCGCCTTCTGCAGACGCAACGCGGCGTCGGTGAGCGACGCCGGCTCGAAGTCGAAGCCGGCCCAGTACAGCGAGGTCTTCTCGTCGACCATCACGCCGCGCGCGCCGTGTCGCACTTCGAGCACGCGCGGTTTGTCCTCGCCCTTCACGACGATCTCTTCGCGGATTGTCGTGCGCGGCGCGTCATCGTAGTAATCGATGAGATCGACCGACGCGACGGTGAAGGAGAACGCGATCGCGTCGTTGTGGCCCATCACCACGAACGGCGCACCCGCATACGTGACGCCGACGATGTTCAGCCCCTCCTCGGAATGCAGACCCGCGAGGTACCAGAGTCCCGGGATCTGATCGATCGAGAGATGTGGATCGGATGCATGCAGCGCTTTTCCTGACGCGGAACGCGTCGGGGCAACGACCCACGAGTTCGACGCCGCCGCCATGCTGGGCGCCGGCACGGTCGACGGCGACCACGGATGTCCCGCGTTCGTAAGCGCGTTCGCGGACAAGCCTAGCTTCTCGATGAGCTTCTGGTACTTCCGATCCTGATCCATCAACTCGTGCGAGAACCAGGTCTGATAGCCGCTGATCGCGAGGCAGTCCTCGATCGTCCACTTGCGCGGTTTGATGCGCAGGATCACGAGCTCGGGCGGAAGCACGTTCGCCTGATCGATGTACGCGTTGACGCCGTCGATGTAGCGCTGCGTCGCCGCGCGTGCGCCTGCCGTGAGCTTCGTTGCATCCGCGCGCCTCGCGAAACCGATGCGCCGCTGATGCACGTCCGTTTCGTACGCCGCCTCGCCGAACACCTCGGACAACTCGCCGCGCGAGAGCCGCCGCACGAGCTCCATCTGGAACAAACGGTCGGACGCATGCAGTCAGCCGATGGCGAAGAACGCGTCGCCATCCGTCTTCGCCCAGATCTGCGGGATGCCTTTCGCGTCGAACGTGATCTCCGCGTTCGCATCGGTGGTGATGTCGCCTTCGCGCGGCGCGACCGAGCGCGAGAGATACGCGCGTCCGCCGAAGAAGGCGATCGCCGCGATGACGAGCAAGACGATGAAGACGCGAATGACGATGCGCATCGCAACGAAGTATATGGAGTGCGGCGGCAACGCCGCCGCTTTCGAATGCCGCGCCGAGGACGCTACAGCTGCGCTCTTGCCGCGCTATTCGAAAGCGGTAGCGTTGCTACCGCACTCCATACCTCCCTCAGCGACTCTGCGAACCGGTCCGGCCGCGACGCGAGCAGCGCGTCGCGATTCGGATAGCCGCCCGGCACCGCGATCGAGTACACGCCCGCCGCGCGCGCCATGGCGATGTCCTCGGGACTGTCGCCTACGTACACGGCCTCGTGCGCGTCGATGCGCATGCGGTCGAGGCAGAGCAGCAGCCCTTCGGGATGCGGCTTCTTCTCCTTCACGTCACAGCCGAACACGCATTCGCGGAATGCGAACTGGTGCACGTCGAGCTCGCGCCGCACGCGCTCGCGGCTGCCGCTCGTCACGATTCCTGTCTCGATGCCACGCGTGTGCAGCGCGTCGAGTAGCTCACGTGCGCCATCCATCAGCGCGAACTGCTCCTCGGCGAAATGATGGAGCCACCGCGCATCCGCGTGCGGCCAACGCTCCTTGGGAATGTCGAGCATCCGGAACGTCTGGTGCCAGTTCGGCGAGTACGTGCGCGCGTAGATCTCGCGATCGAACGCGACGCCGAGCTCCGCGAACAACCGCACGTAACAGCGAAAGGTCGCCTCGGCGGTGTCGACGAGCGTGCCGTCCCAGTCGAAGAGGACGGCACGCACGTTCGAGGTCATGTAGAGATTTTACTTCCCGCGCAGCTCGTCGAAGAACGCCTTGCTGCTCACCGGCCGTCCGAGGAACTCCTCGACGACGACCTTCGCGCTCTGTTCGCCGCCGCGTGCGAGGACCTGCTTGCGGAACTTCATCCCGACACTCGTGTCGAGAATGTTCGAGCCCCACGCGCTGAGCATGTCCTTGCCGATCACCTCGGACCACATGTAGCCGTAGTAGCCGGCCGCGTAGCCGCCGACGATGTGGCCGAACGTACCGGGGAACTCCGTGCCGGGAACGAAGCCGAGGATCGTCGCGCCTTCGACTTTCTTCCACGCGTCCATCGCCGAGGCGGGCGTCTCGCCGGCGAGAGCCATATCGAACGCGGCATAGTTGTGCTGGCGCGTATAGTCGATGCCCTTGCCGTAATTGCGCGCGTCCTGCAACGACTTCACGGTCTTCGCGTCGAGCTCCGGGCAGGCCTGGCAGTGCGCCTTCAACAGCGCGAGCGTCTCCGTGCGGCGCGCCCACTCTTCATAAATCTGCGACGGCGCTTCGACGAAGTCGCGCTGCACGCTGGTGCCGCCCTGCGACGCGAACTCGGTGTTCGAGAGCGTGTTGTGCATCACGTGGCCGAACTCGTGGAAGAACGTCTGCACTTCATCGAAGGTCATGCCCGTGCGATCGAAGTTCGTCATCAGCACGCTCATCGGACGGCGGCCGTTGCGCGTCGAGCCGTGGCGCATCGGAATCGCGGCGGCGTGTTTGTACTTGCCGTCGCGCGGATAGAGGTCGAGATACACGCCGCCGACCAATGCGCCGGTCGAAGCTTCCTTCACGTCGTAGTAGAGAACGTCCGGATGCCACACCGGCACGGTCGCCGGCTCGAACTTCACGCCGTACATGCGCGAGGTGATGTCGATGATCCAATTGCGCGTGGCGTCGCTCGGGAAGTACTTGCGCGTCGATTCCTGATCGATGGCGTAGCGCTGCGCGCGCACCTTCTCGCGCCAGTACGAGACGTCCCAGCGGTTGATCTTCGTCGAGGCCAGCGGCGTGCCGAGGGTCTCGGACTTCAGTTTGCGGAGGTCTTCGAGCTCGCGCTTCTCGACGTCCTTCACGGACTTCGCCACATCGTCGAGGAACACGTGCACGGCCTGCGGCGTCTCGGACATGCGGCGCTTGGTGACGTAGTGCGCGTAGCTCGGATAGCCGTACAGCGTCGCGAGCTCTTTGCGCAGCTTCACGACCTCGTCGAGGATGACCAGATTCGGCGCGGTGCCGCGCTTCAGGTAGGCGATGTAGTAACGCTCGCGTGCTTTCTCGTTCTCCGCCGAGGACATGAACGGGACGTAGTCCGGATAGTCGAACCCGACGACGATGTTCCCCTCGGCGTTCTTCACGCGATCGATGTACGACTGCGGCAGGCCCTTGGTCTCGGCCGGCGTGAACGTGAGCTTCGTGTTGTTGTCGCGGATGTTCTTCGCGAAGTCCTGCCCGAGGACGGAGATGCGGTCGCTGATCTCTTTCGCGCGCGCTCGCTTGTCCTTCGGGAGCGCCACGCCGCTGTCTTCGAACGCCTCGATGAGGTCGAGACGGAAACGCGTCCGCGCGGGATTGGCCGGCTTCACGTCATTCACGCGCTGGAACAGCTTCTCGTTCTGAAAGATCTCCGTCTCGAAACTGGAGACTTTCACCAGACAGTCCTGCGCCGCGTCGCGGACTCTCGCCTCGGGATGCAGGTTGTTGAGGACAGCGATCGGTCCGATCGCGTTCTCGAAGTCGATGGTGATGTCGTCCCAATCATTGAGGACGTCGACGGCGCCGGGCGCTTCGAGCTTCGTGTAGCGCGCCTGCGCGTCGAGGATCGACTGCGTGCAGACGAGCTTGACGGTGACGTCGTCGAGGATGGGGATGGTGGTGCGCTCCTGTGCGAACGCGCCCGCGGTCACGAGCAACGCAACGGCGATGACTGCCTTCATGAAGCCTCCCTGAATGAAAATGGACCTGTGGCTAAGCGGCCGTTGGCCGCGGTGGATGATACGGCGGGAATCGGGAAAGGTTTGGCCGGCACGGCCGACTGCGCTGGCCCGAGAGAAAGGTTCGATGCAAGTCCTGCAGTTTCTGCCTCGCTTCGAGAACGGAGAGTTTCGCGATGCGATCTCCGCGTACATGCGCACGGGGCTCGACCTACCTGTCGTCGATGAGTTTTCGATGTGCATCTCAACGAGCGGCATCCTTCTCGTCTTCGATTGGATCACCTGGAAAAACGCGCTCGGCGTGGATCCGTTCGATCCATCTCACCTCGCGAACGCGGACGTCGAGACGATCCGCAAGGTGTTGACGTACGCGGTTCGCGAGAACCGCTTCTCCGATGGTTCGCTGGCGAAGCGATGTTCGGACGGATCGATGGAGCGGGCGATTCGGAGGCTGGCGGAGCTGATCGACTGAACGACTATCTATGAATCGATGCTTCCACGACAACGATGGCGGCGCTTGTTCGAAACGGTGACACGCGCGTGAACGCTCTTGCCGGGATCATTGGGTGCTCCTACATTGCCTATATCGCAAGAAAACGAGGTGGTTCATGTTGAGTTTTTTGTTGTATTTGCTTTCGATCGGAACGTTCGCTGCCAGCACCGACGAAGGCAACGGCTTCGATCCGCACGGGTGAGCAACGATTCGTCACTGAATCGTGCGTCCCGCCCCCAAGTGGCGGCGCGGGACGCCGCCACACAGCCGCCGGGACGGCGGCGCTCCACCGCCTACTGCGCCGCGAAGAACTTCACCACCGCGTCCATCTCCCGCGCGCGGAGTGCTGCGCATTCGTTGACCTGCTCGGCGACGCGCGCGAGCGAGCGTTCCGTGCCTTCGATCTTGCGCTCCACGAAAAACTTGCGCGCGCGCTCCACGCGGGACGGGTCGCAGCCGCTGGCGATGAAGGGCATGCCCGCGGCGAAGGCTGGGGGGAGTCTCTTCACGATCGCGTCGTAGTTCGCCGTGACCCACTGATAGAGCTCCTCGCGATCCTGTTCCGTGTCGCCGCCGCCGAGGAGGGGGAAGAACTCCGTCGGGCGCACTGAGCCTGACAGCGCGTAATCCCGCGCCTTCGCGCGGAGAGCGGGGTCGCGGAAGCGGCCGAGCGCGTTGAGGAACCGCGAGCGCTCCGCCGGCACGGTCGCGTTCTCGAAACGAGTCTTGTACTCCTGGAAAAGCGCCTCGTCGCCGCGGATCGCGGCCAGGCTGACGACCAGTCCGGCCAGCGTCGGGTGCACCGAGCTCGGGTCCTTCAGATACTTCGGCAACTGCTCGCGCACGAACTGCAATACCGACTCGTCCTCGCCGTACTGCGCCAGCCACGCGACGAGATCCGGGCGAAGGCCCGTCACCGACTGCGACGTGTCCTTCGACGGATCGAGGCCGATGCGCGCGAGCGCCGGTCCGAGCGTGCGCCGCACATACGCGGCAAAGCGCGGACGCTGTTCCGGACTCTCGAACGTCGTGCGGACCTGCGCGAGCGCGCCGATGACCGAGCCGACCACGTGCGGGTCGGCATCGCTTGCGAAATGGCCGAGGTGCTCGAGGTAGGCGTCGCCGTGAATCGCGCCGGCGCGGAACAGCGCGCCGAGATTGCCGAGGAGCGCCAGACGCTCGCGCGGCTCGAGCACCTCCGACGCGCGCGCGGCGAGCGACGCCATCGCCTCATCGGAAAGCTGCCAGCGGTAATACCCCGCGGCCTGCGCGTGCGGGTAGATCCAGGCGATGCGCGCGCCTTCGAGCTGCACCGTCTTCGACGGCTCGTCGAGCAACACTGCCTTCGTCCGCGTGGTCGTGCCGTCGGAGTAGCGCAGCGTCACCGGCACGCGCCACGTCTGCGCCTGAATGTTCGGCGACGTCGAGAAGCGCTTCTGCGACAGACGCACTGTGGACCCCGACACCTCCACCGTCACCAGCGGAATGCCCGGCTGGGCGATGAACGTCTCCAGCGAGGCCGACGTTCCCGCGGGCGCGTGTTTGCTCAGCGATGCGAAGAACTCCGACGCATTCGCGTTGCCCCAGGCATTCGACTTGAGGTGCGCGAGCACGCCCTGGCGGAACTTCTCCGGCCCGATCCACTGCTCGAACATCGACAGCACGGCCTTCCCCTTGTTGTAAGCGATGCCCACGTTCCGCATCGCCTCCTCGGGTGCCGTATCGAGCTTGCGGATCGGATCCGTCGTCGCGCGCGCGTCGGCGTTCATCACAGCCTGGACGCCGGCCATCTCTCCGATGGCGTGCTCGTACTCCGGGTGAACCGAGTCCGTGATCTTGTCGCCCATCCAGTCGGCGAACGACTCGTTGAGCCAGAGGTCGTCCCACCATTCCATCGTCACCAGATCGCCAAACCACATGTGCGCGAGCTCGTGCGCGGTGACGCGGACGAGGTTCTGGCGCTGCGACGGCGTGGCACTCTTCGGATCGAGCAGCAGGACCGTGTCGCGATACGTGATCAGCCCCGGGTTCTCCATCGCGCCCGCCCAGTATTCCGGCACGGCGATGAGATCGACCTTCTCGAACGGATACTTCGCGTCGAAGTACTTCTCCAGCGCGGCCAGCACGGCCGGCGTGATCTCCGCCGCCGTCTTCGCGAGCTCTCCCTGTCCCTTCACCGCGATGACACGTCCGGGCACGCTCAGGCCCATGATCGGCGTCGACTCGAACTGTCCGACGGCCATCGCGACCAGATACGACGGCAGCGGCTTCGTCGGCGCGAAGCGGATCGTCTTCGACTTCTCCGTTTTCGTTTCGGCCGCGGCGGGCGTGTTGGCGTAAGCGTCGTACTGAGCGGGGATGGTCAGCGTGATCGAGAACGGGATCTTGAAGCGCGGCTCGTCGAAGACGGGGAACGCGCGGCGCGCGTCGATGGCCTCGAACTGTGTGAAGAGGTACGGCTCGCCGTTCTTCAGCGTCATCTTGTACAGACCGACCGCCTGGCGGTTGTACTTGTTCGTGAAGTCGATCGCGAGCGTGTGTCTGCCCGGCGACAGCGGCTTGGCCGTCGTGATGGCGACGGTGCCGTCCGCGCCGGCCGCGTGCGTCGCTTCGATCGCGGTCGTTCCCTTCGTCAGCTTCAGCGTGCCGATCGTCAGATCGACCGCGTGCAGGAGGAACGAGCTCGTCGCTCGCTTGACGTTCAGCTCGATCGTCACCGAGCCCGTGTAGGTGTCGCTTTTCGGATCGACGCTGAGGGCGACCGACTGCTTCACCGGCACGACGTCGTCGCCGAGACGAGCGGTGGCGGCGTGAAGAAACGGAGCGAGAACGAGCAGCAGCAGGGCGAGCGAGCGTTTCATAGGCGAGCAGTGTAAACGCGAAGCGTGGGCCGAGTGCGGTTACGAAACGATGACCGGCCTTGACGTGACTACAGTTGTAATCCATATTGACTACAAACGTAGTCAGGAGACAGCGATGCCCATGCCGCCGATCACGGATGCCGAGTGGGAGTTGATGAACGTGCTATGGGAGGGACCGCGCTCCGCGCTCGAGATCGCCGACGCCCTCGAGCGCCACCCGAAGACGGTCAAGACCCTCCTCGGCCGCCTGGTGCGCAAGGGCGTGCTGCGTTTCCGCGAGGAGGGCAATCGCTACGTTTACTCGCCCGCCATCCCGCGGCAGCGGTACATCAAGGAGGCGTCGGCGTCGTTCATCGAGCGCGTGTTCGGCGGCGAGACGACGCCCGCGCTCGTGCATTTCGTTCGCAGCACCAAGATGACTGCTGACGAGATCGACGAGCTCCGCAAACTACTCGACGAGAAGCAGGAGTCCGAGCGATGACCAGCGCGGTCGCTTCGTTCCTCTTCGCCGCGGCCTGGAAAGGGACGCTGCTCGTCGCGTTCGCGCTGCTCGTGCATCGCTTCGCGCGGAACCACGTTCCGTCGCGATGGTTGTGCGCGCTGTTGCTTGTCGCGATCGTGCGCCTGCTCGTTCCGGTCGGACCGTCGTCGTCGTTCAGCGTCTTCAACCTCGTTCCCGCCGCGGCGCCTCAGCCGCCGATGGCAATCGCCATCGACGACAACCCACGCCCACGCATGGCCCAACCGGTCGTCCTGCGGACCGTGGAGCCACCTCCAGTCGCGGACGCGCGCTGGATGGCGGTTCTGCTCGCGTTGTGGGCGGCCGGAGTCGGATTCGTGATCGCGCGCGCGGTCGTGCAGACGCGAAGGTTCAAACGGCAACTCGCCGGCAGCGTGGACGTCGATCGCGACGATGTCCTGGCGCTGATCGACGAATGCCGCGGGATCCTGAGCGTCCGGCGCCACGTACGCGTGCGGATCACGGACGCGGTGGCCACGCCGGCGCTGCATGGCTGGCTGCGTCCCACGTTGCTGTTGCCCCGGGGATTTCTCGATACGTTCACGCGCGAGCAACTGCGGTATGTCGTACTGCACGAGCTCGCGCACCTGCGCCGTTCCGACGTGCTGGTCAACTGGATCGCCACAGCTGCGCACGCGCTGCACTGGTTCAACCCTCTGGTCCGTCTCGCCGTCGCGCGGCTCGCCGAGGAACGGGAGCTCGCGTGCGATGCGCTCGCGCTCGCGGCTCTTCGTGCCGAGGAGCGTCCCGCGTACGGTGGCACGGTGCTGGAGTTGGTGAATCGGATGCAGGTCGCACCGGCGGTGCCGGCGCTCGTCGGCATGACCGCCACACCTCAACAACTCAAAAGGAGAATCGTGATGATTGCCTCATTCCGTCAGTCCCGTCATTCCCTGCTCTTCGCGACGCTCGTCGTCGCGGTCGGATTGCTCACGCTGACCGACGCGCGCGCGGGCGAGCCGATGCAACGCCAGCGCATGAAGGTCGAAGACTCGCCCGCGATCAAGGAAACGATGCAGCGCCTGGAGACGCCGATGACCGTCGATCTCACCGCGGCAAACATCGACGCAGTGCTGCACGCGGTGATGAACGCGACCGGCATCAGCGTCGTGCTGCAGGATGGCGCGGTCGACGACGCCACGCGCGCGAAGCACTTGAACATCAAGTCGACGACCATCCCCGCGCATCTCCTCCTCATGGAATCCCTCGGCACACTCGATCTCGCGGTGAAGCTCACCGACACGGGCGTCGTCGTGATGCGGGTGCCGCGTGAACAAATGCGCCTTCGCGCGAAGGAAGGCGGCGAGACCGCGGTGATGATGCGCCGCTCGGAAGGTGTCGAGGGCGGCGTCGTGCGCCTCGAGGTCAGCGAGGAAGGTGAGCCGGGCCGCGGACGCCGCACGCTCCGCATCCACAACGGAGAGGTCGAGGAAGGGAAGCTCGAGATCGAGCTGATCGAGAAGGAGTAAAGACGTAGGGCGTGGCTTCAGCCCGCCCACCCAAGTGGGAGGCGGGCTGAAGCCCGCCCTACGTTTGTTTTCCTACCAAAGCACCCGCAACGCCAACTGGATCTGCCGCGGGTCGCCGGCGCCGCTCTGCACGGTGCCGTCGAAGTTGAAGACGAGGCTCGTCACTTCGGGGCGGCGGAAGTTTTCGCTGTCCATGACATTGAAGACGTCGACCGCCGGCTCGAGCGTCACGCCGCCGACCGCGAACTGCTTCGACACGCGGAAGTCGAGCGACGAGTACTGGTTGTCCTTGCGGCCGAGGTTGCGCCGGGTCACCGAGCCGTCGGGGTTGATGCGGTCCGCTGGCGACGCCGCGTCGGCGTTGAAACGGCTGCCTCCGAAGGCGTTGGTCCCGCAGAACGCTTCGCTTACGACGCACGCGAGTGACTTAGGCTGCGCGGAGCGATACGAGTAACGAACGTTTACCTCCACGCCCATCGGCGCGTCCCAGAGCAGCCAGCTGTTCACGCGATGGCGCTGATCGCGGTCGGAGTAGTTGTACTCCGCGTCGAGATCGGTGATCTTCGCGTAACGGAACGAGAACGGATCGCGCTCGTTGTCGTCATCCGACTTGTCTTTCGAATACGTGTAGAACGCCTGGAACTGCAGATTGTGCGAGGGGCGCTTGGTCACGCCGAGCGTCACGCCGTGATAGAGACTCTTCGCCGTCGAGCTGACGACGGTGAGCGTGCCGATGCCGTTCGAGCCGCCCGCACCGAGCCCGCTGCTGAACGGTCCGCATGCGAACGAGCAACCCGCGGGCTCTCCATCCCACAGCAGGGGATCGTTGCCGTTGGTGAAACGCGTGATGTGCGTGCCTTTGGCGTAGTTGTACTTGACCAGGACGGCATACTCCGGAATGACCTCCTGCTCCCAGGAGAGGGACGCCGAGGTCGTGCGGGGATTCTGGAAGTCCTCGTCGAACACGAACACGTCGGGATGGTCCGGAGCGCCGACGCAGCTGGCCGCGAGCTTGTTCGGATAGATGGGCAGACAGCCATCGAAGTTCACTGCGCTGCTGCGGAAAATCGTCTGGCCGCGGCTGCCGTTCGTCGAGCGCGACGACGCGAGCGCCAATCCCGGGATGCGCCCGTAGAAGATACCGGCGTTGGCGCGCAACACCTTCCGACCGTCGCCGCCCGGATTCCACGAGATGCCGAAGCGGGGCTGCCACATGCTGGTGTCGGACGGGACTTTTCCGTTCGACGGGAACTTCACACCTCCCCGCGTCGTGCCGATGAAGGGCGCGTAGAAGACGTCGTCCGGATCGGTGATCGGGTCAGGCTGGAGCTGCGCTTCCCAGCGCAGGCCGTACTGCACGTTCAGGTTCGGAGTCGCTTGCCAGGAGTCCTGGACGAAGACTCCGGGCTCGGTCTGCGGGATTTCCTGCGTCCCCGCTTCCTCCACCGAGATATTGCCGACGCCGGCCTGCTGCAGGTAGAGCAGCACGTGATTGTTCGTGTGATTCTGGAGGTCTGAGAGGAAGCCCGCGGTCGAGTCGAAGATATAACGGCCGTTCGCGAACCCGAGGAACGTCTGCACCGAGTTCACGCGGTTGTACTCGACGCCGGCCTTGATCGAGTGCGCTCCGCGCAACCACGACATGTTGTCGTTGAACTGCAGGCGCGTGTCGTAGTACTCGACGGGAATGAAGAACGGCTCGCCGAAGCGATACGTGCTGCCAAAGTCGAACGCCGTGTCGGGCAACGGCCGATTCTGACCGGTGACGTTCGGCCCGTTGTACGGGCGCGGACGATCCTCGCGCGCCCACTGGAAGCGGAACTCGTTCAGGAGATTGCTCTGCAGCGTCGAGATGAGCGAGCCGCTGACCGCGTGCGAGTGATCCTTCTCGACCGCGTTCGCGCTGCGGCCCCAGGAGTCGACGTCGAACGTGCCGTTCTTCTGCTCGGACCAGGTGTAGTTGTAGCGCAGGGTGAAGAGGTTGCGGGCGCTGGCATTCCAGTCGGTCTTGACCAGGAGCACGCGCGCGTCATTGGTCCGTTCGATCGGTCCATTTTCGTTGGGCGAGCCTAGCGCCGCGAACGCGGCGACGACCGCCGGCTCGATGCGCGTCGGGTCGGTCTGTTTGGTCGACGACGCGTCCTGGAAATCGAACGCGGTGAAGTAGAACGCCCGATCGCGGATGATCGGACCGCCGAGCGTGAAGCCCAGCTGGTTCTGATCGAACTCGTACGGCGCTGTGCCGCCGTCCGGAGTCTTCGGATCCGACGAGAGCGAATCGTTCTTGAATACGACGTGCGCCGTGCCGTTCATTTCGTTCGTGCCCGACTTCGTGATGACGTTCACGAAGCCCGACTGCGAGCGGCCGAACTCCGCGTTCGCGCCGTCGGCGACGACGACCATTTCCTTCACCGCGTCGAGGTTGAAGGTGAACGCGGGGCGCTGTCCGCCGCGCTGCTCGCCGAAGAACGGATTGTTGAAGTCCGCGCCGTCGACGGAGATGTTGTTGGAGATGCCCTTCTGCCCGTTGATCGACAGCTCGTCGCCGTCGGGACCCTGGACGATGGTCACGCCGGGCGTGAGCTTGGTCATCTCGAGGAAGTTGCGTCCGTTGTTGGGGAGATCGGACATCGCTTCTTCGTTGAGCCGCGTCGCGCCTTCCGTGCGCGCGGTCTCGATGAGCGGCGCTTCCGCGGTGACGACGAGCGATTCGCTGACCGCGGCCTGCGAGAGCTGGATCTCGACGACACGCGTCTGGCCGACGCCGAGGTCGACGCCGGTCAGCGTCTGCCCGGCGAAGCCTTCGAGACTCGCTTTCACTTCGTACGGACCGAGCGGCAGCAGCACACCGCGGAAACGGCCCTGGCTGTCGGTGACGTGAGTCTGTTCGAAGTTGGTGGCGGTGTTGCGGATGCTGATCGTCACACCGGGCAGCGCGCCGCCGCTGCTGTCGACGACGGTGCCTTCGATGACACCCGTGGTTGCCTGGGACTGCGCGAAGAGAAGTGTGGGGACGATGAGAAGAAGGACAAATGCAACGAGAACGGTCCGGTGGCGCATAAACGGGAACCTCCTCTGATACTCGACTGGACGTTGTTGGGTGAACTCTACGCCGGGTCACGGCCCCGTGTCATTCATTCCGTCGGCAAACCCGCGGCGCGCCATGCCGTCGTTCCGCCCGCCACGTTGTAAAGCTGGCGAAATCCGTGGCGCTCGAGAATGCTGGCGCCGATGGTGGAACGGTAGCCGGTCGCACAGATGACCGCCGTCGGCACCCTCGGATCGAAGCGATCTGCATTCGTCTCCAGCTCGTCGAGCGTGACGTGCTTCGCGCCTTCCGCGTGGGCGTCGCGATATTCGCCGATGCGGCGGACGTCGATGAGCTGCACGCGGTCGCGCATGGCATCGAGCTCGTGGACCGTGATCTGTTGCGTCGTCGAGGTCGGGAACGGCCATTCCTCGAACAGCAACGCGCCGCGCGCATTTTCCAGACCGACGCGCGCCAGACGCATCACCGCTTCGTCGATCTGCTTCTCGCTGTCCGCGACGATCGCGAGCTTCGTATCCGGCGGAATCAGCGAGCCCGCCCACGATGCGTACTGGCCGCCAAGACCGATGGTCATGGAGCCAGGGACGTGCGCGGCGCAGTACGCGTCGGGCGAACGAACGTCGAGCACCACGCCGTCCCACTCCGAGACTTCCTCCGCGGTGAGACGCGCGGGCCGCGGAATCTCGCCCAGCGCTCGCGCCCCGCGCCGATTCGTGAGCGCGTCGTAGGAAAAGTACCGCGGCGCTTGGCCGAGGTCCGCGGTCATCATTCGCACGAACTCTTCTTTCGGCATCGGCTGTAACGCGTAGTTGAAGCGTCGCTGTTGGCCGATCGTCGAAGAAGTCTCCTTCGAGATGTTCTTTCCGCAGAGCGAGCCGGCGCCGTGCGCGGGATAGACCTCGACCGCGTCGTCGAGCTTCAGCAGTTTCTCGTGCAGCGAGTCGTAGAGCATCGCCGCCATCTGCTCGGGCGTGTAGCCCGCGCCGGCCGCGAGATCGGGGCGGCCGACGTCGCCGATGAAGAGCGTGTCGCCGGTGAGCACTTTTTGACCGCCGACGAGAATGCAGATGCTCTCCGGCGTGTGACCGGGCGTAGCCAGGATGTCGAGAGTGATGTCGCCGAGCTGCAGTCGATCGCCGTCGGAGACAGCGAGATGCGGGAACTCGGCGTTGGCTTCGCGGCCGATCACGATCGTCGCGCCGGTGCGCTCCGCGAGCTCGCGGTGGCCGCTCACGAAATCGGCGTGAAGGTGGGTCTCGATGACATAGCGGATCGCGAGTCCCTGCTTGTCCGCCTCGGCGATGTACTCGTCGACGTCGCGTCGCGGATCGACGATCGCGGCCTCACTCTTCGCCCCGATCAGATAGGACGCGTGAGCGAGACATCCGAGATAGAACTGTTTGAAGACCATGCGCGTCTGACCTCGATCAACCCGGCGATGAACACGAGACACCCGACCACCGCCGGCGCCACGTGCGTGACGCTCTTATAGCCGATGACGGCGTGGATGCCGATGGCCGTGCTGAACCCGAACGTACCGGCGAGCGCGAGCGCCTGCCAGAGATTCCGCGACGGCCGCCCGGACAACACGGAAAGGAACATCGCCAATCCGCACGACACCAATGCGCCGCCGAAGCCGGCGCGGTCGTGGGCGATGAGCGGGATGAGGCGTTGATTGAGCGCGCGAAGCTGGGCGGTCTCGACGCGCATGAACTCGAGGTCCTGCGGGACGAAGACCGTGGTCATCCCGACGGTGGTGATGACCAGGCCCGCGGCGACGATGCCGCCGGTCGAGGCGAGAAGAAGCGCGCGTCCGCGTCCCGCGCGCGAGCGAAAGTCGAGCTTCTCCCGCGCGATCTTGACACGTCGCAGTGTGCGGGTGCGCCACAGCGCGAGGAGGTACAACGGCGAGAGAGCGAGCGTCGCGGCGCCGTGCCACGTGTCGAGATAGCCGTATCCGAGGTAGGCCAGGAAGCTGAGGAATCCGGCGCCGCCGCTGATCGCGAGCGCCCACCACGCCCACGACTCTCCGCGCCGCAACGGGAACTCGGCCAGCCAGAGATACATCGTGCCGATCGCGAGGAGCACGCCGCCGAAGGAGATGCGGTCATGGATCATGAAGTGGACGATGCGGCAGCCGTGCAACGAGCAGAGTTGCTTCGCGTCCATGCCGAGGTAGGCGGTGTCTTGCGGGAGAAAGTGTCCGGTCGCGGCCTGGAAGACCACGAAGATGCCGCAGCCGATGAGCCCGAGCGCGATCAGCTTGAAGAGCGAGCGGCCGTCGCCGACGAGGGCGTCGAGGAATCCGTCGTTGTGCGTGGCGTCATCCATGATCAGAAGAACAGTTTGATCGGCCTCAATCCCGCGCTCTCGAAGTACGGATCCAGCCGCACCGCGAGCTCGGGCCAGTTGTGATGCGGGACACCGGGATAGAGGTGATGCTCGAGATGATACAGGTGCTCGAGCGCGAGCAACGACAGCACTTTGCCGCGGAAGAGCTTCGTCTGCGTGAGATCGGACGTGCCGCTCGGGTCGTGCGGGATGTACGCGGTGATCACCGGAAAGATCCAGCTTCCCATGATCATCAGAGCCGCGTAGACGATCGGCGCGGGCGTGATCGGGATGGCAGCGACGCACGCGCCGAACAGCGCCGCGCCGGCCAGACACTCGAAAACCGCCCAAACGCGATGAGCGCCTTTGTACCGCATGGCGAAGAACCAGAGCCGCGGCTGCAACCCGATCCCTTCGACGAGCGCGCGCAGGAACGACATCTTCGAGGCCGCGCCCTCGAGATCGTCCTCCGCCGGAAAGCGCGCGTGATGATGCAGATGCACCGCGCGATACGCATGCCCGCTCCGGAACGCGAGGAGCTCGATGAGCGCGAGCAGAATCTCGTTGAGCCACTTCGGCAGTCCGAGGTTGCGATGGACGAGGTCATGCGAGATCGAGCCGTAGGTCAGAAAACTGAGCAGGACAGGACACACGAACGCCGCCACCCACTCCCCCTGACTGGCGAGGACGAAGAACAGCGCGGTGAGCACGAACGGCGCGAGTAGCGAGACGACGCGCCGCCACACGGGCACGCGCAAAAGGTCCCGGCCGAGGACGTCGAGGGCGGGAAGCACGTGATCAGTTTACTGTGGAGTGCGGAGGCAGCGCCTCCGCTTTCCTATTCGCGCGTTGAAAGCGGAGACGTTCCAGACCGTCTCAAACATCGGACCGCCGCCGTCTCGGAGCTGTTGCCCAAATAGACATTAATTAGTATGACTAATTAAGGTTATACTTATCGGCGTAGAGGGACACGCCGATGATGAAGAGGCACAGCGAACCTCAACCACCACTC
>Ga0209382_10005565_pt1 | contig 16386 bp, 17 predicted proteins | sample SoiMetdeltSBSDD5_FD_187599 | JGI IMG/M metagenome (GOLD analysis project Ga0209382, IMG submission 187599) | Bulk soil microbial communities from a Populus tree surrounding site in Tennessee, USA - Soil MetaG P. deltoides SBSDD5 (SPAdes) (version 2) | ecosystem: Environmental > Terrestrial >...
GGCCAAGACCAGCAAAGCGTGGATGCGTGAGCATGTCACGGATCCGTTCGTGAAGCGCGCGAACGCGGAAGGCTATCGCTCGCGTGCGGCCTACAAACTGCAGCAGATTGCGGAACGGGACAAGCTACTCAAGCACGGCATGACGGTGGTCGATCTTGGTGCAGCCCCGGGTGGCTGGTCGCAGGTTGTAGCGAAAGCGGTGGGACCCACGGGACGAGTGATCGCGGTGGACGTGCTGGAAATGGCGCAAGTGCCTGGCGTAACGGTGATCCATGGCGATTTCGAGGACGCGAAGACGCTCGAGGCCGTGGAGCGCGCGCTCGAAGGGCGGCCGGTGGACCTTGTGATATCGGACATGGCCCCCAATCTGAGCGGCATCGCAGCCGTCGATCAGGCACGCGCTGCCGCGCTCGCGGAGCTCGCGCTCGAATTTGCGCTGAACCATTTGAAACCGCACGGAAACTTTCTGGTCAAAACGTTCCAAGGCGCAGGGTACGACGAGCTGGTCGCAACTTTGCGCGGTTCTTTTGTTCAGCTTGTTACCCGCAAGCCGGAAGCGTCCCGCAGCCGCTCGAGCGAGGTCTATCTCCTCGGCAGGAAAGTGAGGGAAAAGCCCGGATGAAAGGCGGGAGGCTGGCAGGAATGGTTTAGAATTGAACGACGTAGGCGCCCGGTAGTATAAGGAGACTGCTTGAACAATCTCATCAAGAATGTCGCGATCTGGCTGGTGATCGCACTGGTCCTCATGACCGTCTTCAACCAGTTCAGCACGCGGCAGTCCGCTCAGAAAGCGGTCGAGTACTCCCAGTTCATCGAGGAGGTGAAGCAGGGCCGCATCGCGAAAGTGACCATCGAAGGCCGAGTGCTCAAAGGCGTCAAGACGAGCGGCGAGCGCTTCACGACGTATTCGCCTTCTGACCCGTGGCTGGTCTCCGATCTCCTCAAGAACGGGGTGATCGTCGAAGCGAAACCCGAGGAAGAGCCGTCTCTCCTCATGAATATTTTCGTGTCCTGGTTCCCGATGCTGCTGCTCATCGGCGTGTGGATATTCTTCATGCGTCAGATGCAGGGCGGCGGCCGGGGAGGTGCATTCTCGTTCGGCAAGAGCCGGGCGCGGATGCTCGACGAATCCAACAATACCGTGACTTTCGCGGATGTCGCAGGGTGCGAGGAAGCGAAGGAAGAGGTCGCGGAACTCGTTGAGTTTCTTAGGGATCCCTCAAAATTCCAGAAACTCGGCGGCCGCATCCCGCGCGGCGTGCTGATGGTGGGCAACCCGGGGACGGGTAAGACCCTTCTCGCGCGCGCCATCGCCGGCGAGGCGAAAGTGCCGTTTTTCAGCATTTCGGGCTCCGACTTCGTCGAGATGTTCGTGGGCGTGGGCGCTGCGCGCGTCCGCGACATGTTCGAGCAGGCGAAGAAGCATTCTCCCTGCATCGTGTTCATCGACGAGATCGACGCGGTCGGCCGGCAGCGCGGTGCGGGCCTCGGCGGCGGCAACGACGAGCGGGAGCAGACGCTGAACCAGCTGCTCGTCGAAATGGACGGTTTCGAAGCGAATTCCGGCGTGATCGTGATCGCTGCGACGAACCGCCCGGACGTGCTCGACCCGGCGCTTCTGCGTCCGGGGCGATTCGACCGGCAGGTGGTGGTGCCGCTTCCGGATATCCGCGGCCGCGAGCAGATCCTGCAAGTACATATGCGCAAAGTACCGATCGCGCCCGATGTGCGGCCCGACATTCTTGCGCGCGGCACGCCCGGCTTTTCGGGTGCGGACCTCGCCAACCTCGTCAACGAAGCGGCGCTGTTTGCCGCACGCGCGAACAAGCGGCTCGTCGACATGGATGACTTCGAGCGCGCGAAAGACAAGATCATCATGGGCGCGGAACGCCGCTCGATCGTCATGCCCGAGCACGAGCGCAGGAACACCGCCTACCATGAAGCGGGTCATGCGGTCGTAGCGCGGTCGCTCAGCAGAACCGACCCGGTCCATAAAGTGACGATCATCCCGCGCGGGCGCGCGCTTGGCGTCACCATGCAGCTGCCGGCGGAGGACCGCTACAGCATGGATCGCGAGCAGATCCTGCAGAACATCTCGGTGCTGTTCGGCGGACGCATTGCCGAAGAGATCTTCATGAGCCAGATGACGACCGGTGCGTCGAACGACTTCGAGCGCGCGACGGAAATGGCCCGCAACATGGTGATGCGCTGGGGCATGAGCGATTCGATGGGGCCGATGGTGTACGGCGAGAACGAAGGCGAAGTGTTCCTCGGCCGCTCGATCACCACGCACAAGAACGTATCGGAATCGACGCTGCAGCAGGTCGACGCGGAGATCCGCCGCATCATCGACCAGCAATACGGCATCGCGCGGAAGATCGTCGAGGAGAAGCGGGAGAAGGTCGAGGTGATGGCGAAATGCCTGCTCGAATGGGAGACCATCGACGCTGACCAGATCAACGACATCATGGAAGGCCGTCCGCCTCGGCCGCCAAAGCCCACGCAACCACCCGCGCCGCATTCGCCACGCGACAGCGGCCCGACGCCGGCGCCGACGACGACTGCCGCGCCGGAGGCCTGATAGCAGCAGCGTAAGCGCCAAACGACAGGGGTAAGGTTAAAGCCTTACCCCTTTTTCTTTTTTGAACGCATGAGCGCACGTCCTGCCCCCCGCCCGCTTTACCTGCAATGCGGCAGCTACCGGCTGTCGCTCGACCGCCCGCTCATCATGGGTGTCGTGAATGTCACGCCCGATTCGTTTTCCGATGGAGGTCTGTACACGGACCTCCAAACGGCCGTGGCACATGCACGAGCGTTGATCGACGAGGGCGCCGACATTCTCGACATCGGGGGCGAGTCGACACGGCCGGGGGCGGAGCCGGTTTCGCTGGAGGAGGAACGGCGTCGCGTGATGCCCGTGCTCGAAGCGCTTGCGCAGTGCGGGCGTCCGATCTCGGTCGACACCCGCAAGCCCGAGCTCATGCAGGAGGCGATCGCCACCGGAGCGAGTCTCGTGAACGACATCGACGCGCTGGAAAATCCGGCGGCGCTGAGCGCGGTTGCGCGTGCGTCGGTCGCCGTGTGTCTCATGCACAAACAAGGCGATCCGCGCACGATGCAGCAGAACCCGCAGTACGCCGACGTCGTGGCCGAAGTTCGCGATTATCTCAAGAGCCGTATCGAGGCAGCGTTCCGGGCCGGTATCGAGCGCGACCGTATCATCATCGATCCGGGATTCGGTTTCGGAAAAACGCAGGAGCACAACATCGCGCTGCTGCGCCAATTGCCGGAATTGACCGGTTTGGGCGTACCGGTGCTCGCTGGGCTTTCTCGCAAGGCGTTGCTGGGCAGGATCACCGGCCGGGAGCCGCGGGACCGCGTATACGCGAGCATCGCCGCCGCACTTTTTGCGGCGGAGCGCGGTGCACGGATACTCCGCGTGCACGACGTCACGGAAACCCGCGATGCGCTGTCGGTATGGTGGGCCCTCAGGGATACAATCGGCGCTTCCGGAGAAAACACAGCAGGACACGAGCGATGACACGCAAGTATTTCGGCACCGACGGCGTACGAGGGAAGGTTGGCCAGACGCCGATCACACCCGAGCTCGTCATGAAGCTGGGTTACGCAGCCGGAAAAGTGCTTGCCGGCCATCACAAGTCCGCCGAGCACCCGACGGTGCTGATCGGGAAAGACACGCGAGTTTCGGGCTACATGCTCGAGTCCGCACTGCAGGCGGGTCTGTCCGCCGCCGGTGTCGACATCGTTCTCGTCGGGCCGATGCCGACGCCTGCAGTGGCGTATCTCACGCGGGCACTGCGTCTTTCGGCAGGCATCGTCATCAGCGCCTCGCACAATCCGTACGATGACAACGGGATCAAGTTCTTTTCGAGCGACGGCACGAAGCTTCCGGACGAGACCGAAAAAGAAATCGAGCGCGAGCTCGAAAAACCTCTCGAATGCGCGACCTCGGTGAATCTCGGCAAAGCGCGCCGCATGGAAGACGCGGCCGGGCGCTATATCGAGTTCTGCAAGAGCACGTTCCCGACGCGTCTCGACCTTAAAGGCGTGCGGATCGTGCTCGACAGTGCGCACGGCGCTGCCTATCACATCGCGCCCTGTGTTTTCCACGAGCTGGGTGCGGAAGTCGTTTCCATCGGCGCGCGCCCGGACGGCTTCAACATCAACGACGGGGTGGGCGCGACCCATCCTGAGGCGTTGCAGGCCGAAGTGAAACGGCATGGAGCGGACATCGGCATCGCGCTCGACGGTGACGGCGATCGCGTCATCATGGCGGATGCGACCGGTAACCTCTACGACGGCGATCGGCTGCTGTACGTGATCGCCAACCACCGGCGGCAGCGCGGGATCCTGCGCGGCGGTGTCGTGGGTACACAGATGAGCAATCTGGGACTCGAGCACGCGCTGCAGAGAATCCAGGTGCCTTTCACGCGCGCCAAGGTGGGAGACCGTTACGTGCTCGAAATGCTGCACGAGCACGGCTGGCAGCTAGGGGGTGAGAACTCGGGGCATATCGTGTTTCTCGACAAACACACGACCGGTGACGGCATCGTCTCGGCCCTGCTCGTTCTGGATGCTCTTGCCGAAGCCGGTACGACCCTCGAGCAAGCCACGGCGGACATGGCTTTGTATCCGCAGATCCTCATCAACGTGGCAGTCAAGAAGCGGTTCGATCTCACCACGCACGATGGCATTCAGCGGGTCCTCGCGGACGCACAGCGCGATCTCGACGACGCGGGCCGCGTGCTGCTCCGCCCGTCCGGCACGGAGCCGGTCATACGCGTTATGGTCGAAGGCAAGACCGACACGAAGGTGAAACGCTGGGCGGAGACGATCGCGCAGGCGGTGCGCGAAGCAACGTAAAAACCTGCGATGCGCCCGCATGAAACGCGGGCGCTTTACCGTCTAGGCGCCTCGCCGCGCCTTCCCCGCAGTCGCGCGTTGCGTTGACCCTCCTCGGCACGAGCGGGTAAAATTCAACGGTTTATGTCGTGCCGCCGGCAATGCGCATCAAGTTCGTAGCAGGGAACTGGAAAATGAACGGCAACCTGGCTGCGAACCGGGTTCTCCTGGACGAGCTGGTCGGGACCGTCGGCCGTATTCCCGGCGTCAAATCCGCGGTGTGTCCGCCTTATCCCTACCTCGCGCAGGTCCAGCAGGTGCTGAGCGGGTCGGGTATCACCTGGGGTGCACAGGATGTGTCGCAGTTCGACAGCGGCGCGTACACGGGCGAGGTTTCGGGCGCGATGCTGGTCGATTTTGGCTGTCGCTACGTGATCGTCGGTCATTCGGAGCGGCGCACGCTTTTCGGCGACACGAGCGAGATCGTCGCCGAGAAATACGCGGCTGCGCTGAAGTCCGGACTCACGCCGATCCTGTGCGTGGGCGAAACCTTGCGCGAGCGGGAGGCCGGTAGCACTGAAGCGGTCGTCGCCGCGCAGCTTCGGGCGGTGCTGGAGCGAAATGGCGTGCAGTCGTTCGCCCACGCGGTGATTGCATACGAGCCGGTCTGGGCGATCGGAACGGGAAAGACGGCAACTCCGGAGCAGGCGCAGGCCGTGCACGGATTCATCCGGAAGTCCGTGGCGGCGAAAGATGTGGCGGTCGCCGAGAGAGTTCAGGTGCTGTACGGAGGCAGCGTCAAAGCAGGCAACGCGCCGGAGCTTTTCGCGATGCCCGATATCGATGGCGGGTTGATCGGCGGGGCATCGCTCGACGCGCAGGAATTCGCAAAGATCTGCAAGGCCGCAAGCCCGGCGGGTTGAACGGACGGTTTAATGGAAATTTTTATTCTGATCATTCACGTGCTCGCCGCGCTCGGTATTATCGGGCTCGTGCTGCTTCAGCACGGCAAAGGCGCGGATGTTGGAGCCGCTTTCGGCAGCGGCGCATCCGGCAGCGTGTTCGGTGCCGCGGGCTCGGCAAACTTTCTGAGCCGCGCGACAGCAATCCTCGCGGTCGTATTTTTCCTGACCAGCTTGGGGCTGACCTATTTTTCGACGCGCAAGCCGGATACCGAAGGTGTCATGAGTGGCCGCAGCGTGCCGGAGCAGACGCTCCCGGGTCGCATACCGGGACAGGCGCCCGGCCAGCCTGCTGCGCCGGCGCAGCAGGCTGCTCCAGCGCCCGCTGTTCCCGCTCCGGCCGACGGTGGAAAGGTCCAGGACGTACCGAAGTAACTAAACTCGCCGACGTGGTGGAATTGGTAGACACGCCGTCTTGAGGGGGCGGTGGCGAAAGCCGTGAGAGTTCGAGTCTCTCCGTCGGCACCACAATACTTATGTCAGGAACTCGCTGACACACGTTTATTGATCTAGCGCAGCTCTTAGCCGGCATCTTGAGGTAACGTGCAGCTGACATATCGTGTGGACGGTGCAGCAGTTGAGAGTCCTGTCTCGAGAGAACGCGGATACTGATGCTGGAGAATTACTTTCCCATTCTGCTGTTCATCCTCGTGGGCATTGCCTTCGGCGCAGTGCCTCTCCTTCTCGGCGGAGTGCTGAGCCGTGTTCTCGGCGTGTACCGCCCGGATCCCGAGAAGCTTTCGCCATACGAGTGCGGGTTCGAGGCGTTCGAAGACGCGCGCATGAAATTCGACGTGCGCTACTACCTCGTCGCCATTCTCTTCATACTTTTCGACCTCGAGATCGCGTTCCTTTTTCCATGGGCGGTCGTGCTTCGGGAAATCGGATTCTTCGGTTTCATGTCGATGATGGTTTTCCTGGGTATTCTGGTCGTTGGGTTCATCTACGAGTGGATGAAAGGCGCGCTGGAGTGGGAGTAACGCCGCGAGGCGGGAAGCAGGGGCCCCGGTTTTCCGGGGATGCGACCAGCCGAGCGGCGTATGGCGCCGACATCGCAAGTGTGCGCTGCGTAGAAGCGGGTCGGAGGCGCCGCGCGCGAGCGGTGGAGCAGCGGGGCCCATGGAAACCATCCGCGCGGATGTAGCGATCATCGGCGCCGGCGGCGCGGGGCTGCGCGCCGCGATCGCGCTCGCTCAGGCGGATCCGGAGTTACGGATCGCGCTGGTCTCGAAGGTCTATCCCATGCGCAGTCACACCTGTGCGGCGGAAGGCGGCGCAGCCGGTGTGATAAAGCCCGACGACAGCCTCGATCAGCACTTCAACGATACGGTCGGTGGCGGCGACTGGCTCTGCGACCAGGACGCCGTCGAATACTTCGTTCGGGAGGCGCCCCGCGAGCTGCTCCAGCTCGAGCATTGGGGCTGTCCGTGGAATCGTGAGGCGAACGGGTCCGTCGCAGTGCGGCCTTTCGGCGGCATGAAGATCCAGCGCACGTGGTTCGCCGCGGACAAATCCGGTTTCCATATCCTGCATACGCTGTTTCAGACTTCCCTGCAGTTTCCGTCGATTCAGCGCTTCGACGAATACTTCGCAACCGACTTGCTGGTCGACGATGGACGGTGCGTCGGCTTCACTGCGATCGAGATGCGGAGCGGTCAGATGCGCCGCTTCGATGCGCGCGCCGTGATCGTCGCGACGGGCGGAGCCGGTCGCATGTTCCCTTTCACGACGAATGGCGCCATCAAGACGGGTGACGGTATGGCGCTCGCGTATCGCGCCGGCGTTCCATTGAAAGACATGGAGTTCGTCCAGTACCACCCGACCGGGCTGCCGAATACCGGCACGCTGCTCACCGAAGCGTGTCGCGGCGAAGGCGGTGTGCTTCTCAACAAGAACGGCCGCCGGTTCCTGCAGGATTATGGAATGGGCCCGGAGACGCCGCTCGGCAAACCCAAGCTGAAGACTATGGAGCTCGGCCCGCGTGACCGCGTGAGTCAGGCTTTCTGGCAGGAAGAGCGCAAAGGCAACATGCTCGACACACCCTGGGGCATGTGCATGCTGCTCGACATGCGGCACCTCGGTGAGAAAGTCATCAACGAGCGCCTGCCGTTCGTGCGCGAGCTTTCGACGAGCTATCTCAACGTAGATCCCGTCAAAGATCCGGTCCCGGTGCGGCCGGTCGTGCACTACATGATGGGTGGCATTCACACCGACATCAACGCAGCGACCCCGCTGCCCGGCCTGTTCGCTGCCGGCGAATGCGCGTGCGTGAGCATCAACGGTGCGAATCGGCTCGGCTCGAATTCGCTCGTGGAGATCACGGTTTTTGGTCGGCGCGCCGCTCTCAGCGCGATCGACTATGTGCAGTCCGGCGCCAGATCGGGCGATCCGGCAGCGGTGGCGTCGCTCGGCGAGGCTGCCCAGGCACGCATCCGCAATCTGTTCAACCGTCCTCTTGGTAAAGAGACGGTCACAGGCGTGCGCAAGGACATGATGGATACGATGGAGCGTAATGCGGGTATCTATCGCACTGGCGATGGCCTTGCCGAAGGCGTGGCGAAGCTTGCGGAACTGCGCCGCCGCTACGATGACGTCGCCTTGCACGACAAGAGCAACGTCTACAACACCGATCTGCTGCAGGCACTCGAGCTCGGCGCGATGCTGGATTGCGCCGAGGCTGTCATGGTGAGCGCTGCCGCACGCCGGGAATCGCGGGGCGCACATCAGCGGCTCGACTACACCGCGCGCGACGACCAGCTTTTCCTCAAGCATTCGCTTGCGTATTACGCAGGCCAGGAACCGCCTCGGCTCGAGTATCTCGACGTCGTGATCACGAAGTCGCAGCCAGGCGTTCGAGACTACTCGGGGCACGAAGAATGAAAGAACGGCGGATCGAGCTCGAGGTTCTGCGATACAACCCCGAAACCGATGCAGAGCCGCATTGGCAGTCATACTCGGTCACGGGCAGTGACGAGTGGGTCGTACTCGATGCCCTGAATCACGTGAAAGAGCACGTGGATCCGACGCTCAGCTATCGCTGGTCGTGCCACATGGCCGTGTGCGGCAGTTGCGGCATGATGATCAACGGCGAGCCGAAGCTGGCCTGCAAAGCGTTCGTGCGCGATTACGAAGGCACGATTCGCGTGGAGGCTCTGGCGCACTTCCCGATCGAACGCGATCTCGTCACCGTCGTCGAGGACTTCATGGCGAAGCTCGCACGGGTCAAGCCGTACCTCATTCCAAAAGACCCGAAACCCGTCGACGCCGGCGAGTATCTGCAGACGCCTGCGCAGTTGCAGCGCTACCGTCAATATTCGCAGTGCATCAACTGCATGCTGTGCTATGCCGCCTGTCCCGAGTACGCGCTCACGCCCAAATTCATTGGCCCCGCTGCAATCGCGCTCGCTCATCGCTACAACGAAGATTCGCGCGACGGCGGCCGCGAGCTACGTCAGGAGGAGATCGCGGCCGAAGAGGGCGTGTGGGAGTGCACTTTCGTGGGCGCGTGCTCGCAGGTATGCCCGAAACACGTCGACCCGGCGGCGGCTCTTCAGCAGGTGAAAATCGCGAGCACGATGGACTGGTTCAAAGAGCACACGATGCCATGGCTGAGCAAGTAGTCCGCAGACCGTTCGTCCGGGAAGTCTCGAAGACGCGCTGGTTCCTGCGTCATCCGCGCTACATGCGGTACATGGCGCGCGAAGTGACGTGCATTTTCATCGCGGTGTATACGGTCATTCTGATCGTAGGGATCGCCCGTCTCGGACAGGGGCCGGACGCGTATCACGGCTTCCTGCAGGCGCTTCGAAGCCCCCTCAGCATTGCATTTCATCTCCTGGCGCTCGTTTTTTCCGTGTACCACAGTGCGACGTGGTTCAACCTCGCTCCAAAGGCGATGCCGGTGCGGTTCGGCGAAAGCGCGCTTCCCCATGCGGCTATTGCAGGCGCGCATTACGTCGGCTGGGTTCTCCTCAGCCTTGCCATTCTCTGGTTCGCTGGAGTCTTCTGAAGATGGCAAAGTCGAACAAGCCGATCGTGTGGGGTCCGTTCGCCGCCGGTGGAACCGTGACGGCTTTCGTGACGCCAGTGCTGATCGTGCTCACGCTGCTCGCCGCGCTCGGCGACACGCCACGGGGGCTCAGCTACGACGCGCTGCGCGAATTTCTCGGACACTGGTTTGCCCAGCTCGTCGTCTTCGGTGTGCTCGCACTGTCGTTATGGAGCTCGGCGCATCGCCTGCGAATCACGTTTTTCGACTTTGGCGTCCGGCGCGACCGGGCGATCGCGGGAATACTGTATTTGCTGGCTGCCGCGGGCACGCTGGCGATCCTCTATTTTCTGCTGCGCCTGTAAGCTCTGTGCGGCTGCACGCCGCGTTTGGATCTATGTCAAAGTCGATCCCGGCGCACGGATGATAATGCCGTTTACGTGAAAGGAATGTCTCGATGCCACCACCCCCGCTGGCCGTTCGCGAAGCGATCCGGGAAAAGCGCTTCAGCAACGTATGGACGAGAGAGCTGAATGCCGTTTTCGCCGATGTCGCGCCTTACTACGACCGGGCGAACCTGGTGGCGAGCCTCGGTCTCTGGAACTGCTTCAGAGATCAATTCCTGAGTACGATCGAGCTCAAGCCGGGCTACCGGGTGCTCGACGTGTGTGCCGGAACCAACGCGATCGGCATCGGGCTGCTCGAACGGGAACCCAGCCTCGAAGTGCATGCGATCGATCGCAGCGAAGCGATGCAGCGCGTCGGACAGGAGCGCGCGCGCGAGCACGGCTTTCATATCGAAAGCGTGCTCGGTGACGTGCATCGCCTGCCTTTTCCCGACAACCATTTCGATATCGTGACGCTGCAATTTGCGTCACGGCATCTGAAGGTAAGGACGGTTTTCTCGGAGATCTACCGGGTGCTCAAGCCAGGTGCGCGGTTTCACCATTGCGACATGCTGCGGCCCGCAAATCCGCTCGTCGAGACCGCCTATTACACTTATCTGCGGTTCTGTCTCAACTTCACCGCGCTCGTTTTCAACAGCGGACCTGCGGCGCTCAACTGCAGAAAGTACTTTATCGATGCGCTGCAGATGTTCTATTCGCCGGAGGAGCTGTCTACGCTGCTGCGCGAGCTCGGCTACAAGCAGGTGCGCGTAAGCACCGTGTTCGCCGGCATGCTGGCGTTTCACAAAGCGAGCAAGACACCGGCCATCTGACCTTGGGCGCGCGGCTCCAGCAGGTATTTCGCGATCGCATGGACCGGCCGTCCGCCCTCGCACACCTGAACGGCAGAATGCTGGCTGCGTTCAGCTCCCGCACCACCTCGGAGCTGCGCGCGGCGCTGCCGCTCCGGCTCGCATTACCGCACGTGGAGCCGCTCCTCGAGCTGAACGTTCAGAAGGAAATACGTAAGGATGCGCTCATCATCCGCCACGCCGGGCAGAACGGCGCTTGCCCGGCCGAGAGCGAGCTCGTGCGCGCGCTGTTCTTGCAGACGAAAAAAATCGACCAGGACTTCGTAGCGCGTGTCGGCGCATTCCCGCTGCGTATCGTCATACCGTATGCGGAGATCGAACCCTTGCGAGTCGACCGCATCAAGCGCGTGCTCGCTTCAACCGACCGGATACTCGGTGCCTGGCGTGAACACGCGCGTTTACGCGGTGCACTGCGGGCCGCCTATTCTCAAAGCGAGCTCGAAAGCACGCTCCGCCAGATACTGGATTTGTATGCGCGCGAAACACGCGCTCTCACGCGCTCCGTTCGCCTGCCGCTACTTCTCGAACCGCTGCGAGAGCGCATCGCGCAGCACCTGCTTACGATCATGCGGGGTGCCGGCGCCCACCTTGCCGCCGACGTCGCGCGTGGGGTCTATCGCCATCATGCAACCTTTTGATCTTGACGCTTTTTCATTGACCGTTTCGCACGCTGCACGTTAAAATTCACGGCTAAGTGAGTGGGACTAAAGCTGCAACATTCAGGAGATGCGGCGGTTTACTGCGGCGCGATAGCCCCATCTGCAACTACGCTGCAGCCGCCTGGTCATACTTCGTGGATCTGAAGCGACTGCAGCACTTCCAAAGATCGGCACCTTATGGGCGCACCCGAGAACCTGAGCGACAAAGGATTCATCACGACGACGGCAGACAAGCTCGTGAACTGGACGCGCACGGGTTCGTTGTGGCCCATGACGTTCGGGCTCGCATGCTGTGCGATCGAAATGATGCACGCCGGAGCGTCGCGTTACGACCTGGATCGGTTCGGGATCGTTTTCCGCCCGAGTCCGCGTCAATCCGATGTCATGATCATCGCGGGCACGCTATGCAACAAGATGGCGCCGGCGCTGCGCAAAGTCTACGACCAGATGGCTGAACCGCGTTGGGTCGTTTCGATGGGCTCCTGTGCGAACGGCGGCGGGTACTATCACTACTCGTACTCGGTCGTGCGAGGGTGCGATCGCATCGTGCCTGTCGATATTTATGTGCCGGGATGTCCGCCGACTGCCGAAGCGCTCCTCTACGGCCTCATTCAGCTCCAGAACAAGATCAAGCGCACCAACACCGTAGCTCGTTGATGGCCAAGCTCGACAAGCTCACTGCCGCCCTGCAGCGCGTGTGCGGCGACCGACTTGCAAGCGTCGAGGTCGCGCTGAATGAAGTGACCGCGGTCGTCGAACCCGAGAATCTGCTCGATATAGCCGTTTTGCTGCGGGATTCGCCCGAGCTGCACTTCCAGCAGCTCATGGATCTGTGCGGTGTCGATTACAGCGCCTATGCCGGCGGTGTCGAAGAGGCGCTCGACGGAGTTGCGCCGTCACGGCCTCGGACGCGACGCTTTGCAGTCGTCTATCACCTCCTCAGTCTCACGCACAACTGGCGCATGCGCCTGCGGCTCTTCGCGCGCGACGACGAGTTTCCGGTGGTGAATTCCGTCATCGGTGTGTGGCCTTGCGCGAACTGGCTCGAGCGCGAAGCTTTCGACCTGTTCGGAATCGTCTTCACCGGCCATCCCGATCTGCGTCGTCTGCTCACCGATTACGGTTTCATTGGCCATCCGTTTCGTAAAGACTTTCCGATTTCCGGCAACGTGGAGATGCGGTACGACCCCGATCAGCAGCGCGTGGTCTATCAACCGGTCACGATCGAACCGCGCGAAATCACCCCGCGTATCGTTCGCGAGGAAAACTACGCCGATACCGAGCTCAAACGTGAAACGTAAATTCGGCAGGTGGGCTGCTGTCATGAGCAGCTACACGATGGACGTTGGCTCAGGCTGCCGCGGCGGGTTCGGCTCGGCAAGCCAGGTCAGCGGTCGTCGAAACCATTGACGGATTTCATCAATGGCTGAAATCCGAAACTACACCATGAACTTCGGGCCGCAGCACCCGGCGGCGCATGGCGTGCTGCGGCTCGTGCTGGAGCTCGATGGCGAAGTTATCCAGCGCGCGGATCCGCACATCGGCCTGCTTCACAGGGCGACCGAAAAACTCGCGGAAACGCGCACGTATTTGCAGAACGTGCCGTATTTCGACCGCTTCGACTACACCACGATGATGTGCAACGAGCACGCGTACGTGCTCGCAGTGGAGAAGCTGCTCGGGATCGAGCCGCCGATACGCGCCCAGTACATCCGCGTGATGTTCGACGAGATCACGCGGCTCCTCTCGCACACATTCGCGCTCGCCGCGCACGGCCTCGATCTCGGGGCCATGACGGTCTTTCTTTACTGTTTCCGCGAGCGCGAGGACCTGCTCGACGTCTACGAAGCTGTTTCGGGCGCGCGCATGCATGCGGCGTACTACCGGCCGGGCGGCGTGTACCGCGACCTTCCGGATCGCATGCCGCAATACCAGCCTTCGCGTTTCCGGAGCGAAGCGACCGTGCGCGAGCTCAACAAGAACAGACAGGGTTCCGTGCTCGATTTCATCGAGGACTTCGCCGAACGGTTTCCGAAGCACGTGGACGACTACGAAACGCTGCTCACCGAGAACCGCATCTGGAAGCAGCGCACGGTCGGAGTCGGCGTGGTGTCGGCCGAACGCGCGATCGAGCTCGGCTTCAGCGGTCCCATGTTGCGGGGCTCGGGCGTCGAGTGGGACCTGCGCAAGAAACAGCCCTACCTCGTGTACGACCGCCTCGATTTCGACGTGCCCGTCGGCGTGAACGGCGACTGCTACGATCGGTATCTCTGCCGCATCGAGGAAATGCGCCAGTCGAACCGCGTCATCAAGCAATGCGTCGACTGGCTGCGCAAGAACCCTGGCCCGGTCATAGTCGATGATCACAAGGTCGCTCCTCCGGCCCGCGTCGCCATGAAAAGCAACATGGAAGAGCTGATCCACCATTTCAAGCTCTTCACCGAAGGCATGTACGTCCCCGCGGGCGAGGCCTATGCCGCGGTCGAGCATCCCAAGGGCGAATTCGGCGTTTACCTCGTATCCGACGGCGCGAACAAACCTTACCGGATGAAAGTTCGTTCGCCGAGCTTCATCCACCTCTCGGCCATGGACGAGCTTTCGCGCGGCCACATGATCGCCGATGCGGTCGCGATCATCGGCACGCTCGAGATCGTGTTCGGAGAGATCGACCGATGAACGCGCCCATGCTGCTCTCGCCGGAAGCGCTCGTGAAAATAGACGCTGCGGTTGCGAAGTATCCGCCCGACCAGAAACAGTCCGCAGTCATGGCCGCGCTGACCATCGCGCAGGACGAAAAAGGCTGGCTCTCCACGGAGACGATGGACTTCGTCGCGCACTATCTCGGCATGCCGCCTATCGCGGTGTACGAAGTCGCAACGTTCTACACGATGTACGATCTGAAGCCGGTCGGTCGTCACAAGCTTACGCTCTGCACGAATCTGCCGTGCGCGCTGCAGGGTGCGAACGCGGCGGGCGAGTACCTGAAGAAAAAGCTCGGCATTGGTTACAACGAAACCACGCCGGACGGGCGCATCACGCTGAAAGAGGGCGAGTGTTTCGGCGCATGCGGTGATGCCCCGGTTTTCCTGCACAACAACAAACGCATGCTTTGTGCAATGTCGCCTGAGAACCTCGATCAGCTTCTGAAGGAGCTCGACTGATGGGCCTGCCCGTTCCGCCTTTCGCGGGCGAAGAAGTTTTCGGCCCCGATGCCGTTCTCATGAAGGGGCTGAACGGCCTCAACTGGCGCCTGAAGGATTACGAGGCGCGCGGCGGCTACCAGGCGCTGCGCAAAATCCTTTCGGAAGGACTTACGCCGGAGCAGGTCACGAACGAAGTCAAAGCCTCGGCACTGCGCGGCCGCGGCGGCGCGGGTTTTCCGACGGGGCTGAAGTGGACGTTCATGCCGAAGAACTACGCCGGCATGAAATACGTCGTGTGCAATTCCGACGAAGGCGAGCCCGGCACGTTCAAGGACCGCGATCTGCTGCGCTACAACCCGCACATCGTCATCGAAGGCATGATCATCGCGGGATATGCGATGGGCACGCCGGTCGGATACAACTATATTCACGGCGAGATCTGGGATATCTACGAACAATTCGAGGAAGCGCTCGCGGAAGCGCGTGCCGCCGGCTATCTCGGTCAGAACATCCTGGGAGGTCCTTTCAGCTTCGAGCTGTACGCACATCACGGCTGGGGCGCGTACATCTGCGGCGAGGAGACTGCGCTGCTCGAATCGCTCGAGGGCAAGAAAGGACAGCCGCGGTTCAAGCCGCCGTTCCCTGCGAGCTACGGGTTGTACGGCAAGCCGACGACCATCAACAACACCGAGACGTTCGCCGCCGTGCCCTGGATCATCATGAACGGCGCGGCTGCGTTCCTGAATCTTGGAAAGCCCAACAACGGCGGCACGAAAATCTTTTCGGTGTCGGGAGACGTCGGGCGGCCGGGGAATTATGAAGTGCGGCTCGGCACGCCTTTTCCGAAACTGCTCGAGATGGCAGGCGGCATGCGTGGCGGCAAGAAGCTGAAAGCTGTGATCCCGGGCGGCTCGTCCATGCCGGTGCTCCCGGCCGATGTGATGATGGCGACCGACATGGATTACGACTCGATCGCGAAGGCCGGCTCGATGCTCGGCTCCGGCGCGGTGATCGTCATGGACGAGACGCGCTGCATGGTGCGCTGCCTGCTGCGGCTCGCGTACTTCTACTACGAGGAGTCCTGCGGCCAGTGCACGCCTTGCCGCGAAGGTACGGGTTGGCTGTACCGGATGATCGACCGTATCGAGTACGGCAAGGGCAGGCGCGAGGACCTCGACCTGCTGAACGAAGTCGCCGACAACATCCAGGGCCGCACGATCTGCGCCCTGGGGGATGCGGCGGCGATGCCGGTGCGTGCCTTCATCAAGCATTTCCGGGAAGAGTTCGAATACCACATCGAGCACAAGAAATGTCTTGTGCCGCACTACGTATGAGCGGTTCAGCCTTGAGACCCCATGGCAATTGATTTAGAGATCGACGGCCGCCAGCTCGAAATGCCCGAAGGCAGCACCATCATGGATGCTGCCAACCTGCTCGGCATTTACGTGCCGCACTTCTGCTATCACAAGAAGCTCTCGATTGCGGCGAACTGCCGGATGTGCCTCGTTCAGGT
>Ga0209382_10005566_pt1 | contig 16386 bp, 8 predicted proteins | sample SoiMetdeltSBSDD5_FD_187599 | JGI IMG/M metagenome (GOLD analysis project Ga0209382, IMG submission 187599) | Bulk soil microbial communities from a Populus tree surrounding site in Tennessee, USA - Soil MetaG P. deltoides SBSDD5 (SPAdes) (version 2) | ecosystem: Environmental > Terrestrial >...
GCTCTCCGCGGACGAGCGCGCCGCCTTCGATCCCGACCTGCGGCTGGAGGCCATGATCCCCGTGCTCAAGCGCGAGCGCCCCCTGCTCCTCGACGCCGACCTCCGCGCGGACATCGTGGCCGCCGTCGAGTTCGCCCAGGCGGAGAAGGTGACCCCCATCCTCATGTCCGGAGTGGAGGCGGTCGTGGTGGCGGATTTCCTCAAGCGCAACGACGTCACCGTGATCCTGGCTCCGGCCTACACCGTGCCCGAGGGCGAGGACGACCCCATCGATCTCCTCCACGGCGCGGCCGCCGCCCTGCACGAGAAGGGAGTGCGTTTCGCCCTCGCCTCCCACGGGTCGGTCGGCTACGACAGCCGCAGCCTCGGCTACCAGGCGGGAACGTCGGTGGCCTACGGCCTGCCTTACGAGGTGGCGCTGCGGGCGGTGACGCTCACCCCGGCCGAGATCTTCGGGGTGGCGGGCGAGCTCGGGAGCATCGAGAAGGGCAAGCGCGCCAACCTCGTGGTGGCCAAGGGCGACCTCCTCGACGTGTCGAGCCAGGTGACGCACGTGTTCATCGCGGGCCGGCCCGTGGACCTGGAGACGCGGTTCGACCGGTCGTATGCGACGTACGCGGGGAGGAAGTGATGGCGATGCGGCTGTCGACGGTGGTGATCCTGGCGCTGGCGGCGTCGAGCGTGCTCGCCCAGCCCGCGCCCGCTTCCCGTCCCGCCCTGCGCTGGTACAAGGGCAACACGCACACCCACACCATCAACACCGACGGCGATTCGCCCGTGGACGAGGTCGTGCGCTGGTACCGGCAGCAGAAGTACCACTTCCTCGTCCTCTCCGACCACGACATGGTGACGCCGGTGGAGGCGCTCAACTCGATCTACGGCGCGCCGTCCACGGTGAGCGGCGCGCGGCGGCCCGACGTGCCCTCGAACCCCTTCCTGGTGATCCCGGGCGAGGAGGTTACGGACAAGTTCTCGCCGCGCGAGCAGGCGGGGGAGGCCGTAACCGGCCGCGACCTGGCCAGCAAGGAGCTGCACCTCACCGCGGTCAACCTGCGCAAACCCGTGGTGCCCCAGGCGGGCGGCAGCGTGAGCGAGGTGCTCCAGCGCGACGTGGACGCCATCCGCGCCGCGGGCGGGTTCCCGATCGTCAACCATCCCAACTTCGTCTGGGCCTTCGGCGCCGCCGAGCTGCAGGGTCTCAAGAACGTCAAGGCCTTCGAGCTCTGGAACGGGCACACCCAGACGCACAACCTCGGCGGCGCCGGCCGTCCCGGGACGGAGCAGATCTGGGACCAGGTGCTCTCCGCGGGAACGCTCCTCTACGGCGTTGGGGCCGACGACTCGCACCAGTTCCGCAACCCCGGCGTGCCCGGCCTGATCTCGGCGCCGGGCCGGGCCTGGATCATGGTGCGCGCGCCGGAGCTGACCGCGGAGGCCATCGTGGCCGCGATGGAGAGGGGCGATTTCTACGCCTCGACCGGCGTCGAGCTCGAGGACTACGCGGTGGCCGCGGACTCGATCACCATCAAGGTCCGGCCGCAGTCGCGCAGCAAATACGACGTCACCTTCATCGGCAAGGGTGGGCGCGTGCTGCAGACGATGCCCGTGGATCCCGACCTCAGCGGCAGCGGCGCGACCGGTCCCCTGCGCATCGTCGCCCCGCCCGCGGTCTACAAGATCAAGGGCGACGAAGGCTACGTGCGCGCGAAGATCGTGGAGTCCAACGGCAACCTGGCCTGGACGCAGCCGGTGGTGGTGCCGGCCGGGCGATGAAGGGCCGCCTCGGCGCCGTCCTCCTGGGCGCGGTGGTCGTCGATGTCTCCGCCGCCGCCTCTCCCACCGCGCCGCGTGCGGCCGCGCCACCGAACGCGCTCGAGTCGCTCCTCTCCGCGCCCGCGCACGGCGATCTCGTGGCCGCGCCGGCCGGGCGCGCGGTGGCCTGGGCCGTCAACGACCGCGGCCGACGGAACCTGTGGGTCGCGGACGGCGACCCGCTGCGGGCGCGAGCGCTGACGTCGTTCACGGACGACGATGGCCAGGGCCTCCAGGAGATCGCGTGGTCGCCGGATGGGCGGCGGGTCCTGGCCTTCGTGCGCGGGGCGGGAGACGGGGCGAGCGGAAAGACGCTCAACCCCTCGAGCGCGGTGTCGGAGATGGGCCAGGACGTGTGGCTGGCCTTCCTCGACGGCACCGCCGCTCGACGCATCGGGCCCGGGCGTGCGCCCGCCCTCTCCGGGCGCGGGGACGTCGCGTATGTGAACGACGACGTGGTATGGCTGGCGCCGGTGGGCGGCGGCGCGCCCGCACGCCTCTTCGACCCGCACGGCAACGCCGCCGACCTGCAGTGGACGAAGGACGGGTCGGCCCTCGCCTTCTCCGTGCGCCGCGGCGCGCACAGCCTCATCGGCGTCTACCGGCGCGGGCAGTCCACGTTGTCCTGGGTGGCGCCGAGCGTGGACCGCGACCTGTACCCGCGCTGGTCGCCCGACGGCACGCGGATCGCCTTCGCGCGCTTCGAGAACATCGACTCCAAGATGAAGTCGAGCGGGCGCTGGGGGCCGCTCGACAGTCCCTGGTCGCTGCAGGTGAGCGACGTGGCTGAAAACGGCTTCTCGGCCGCGCGCGAAGTCTTTCGGGCGCCGGCGCGCCCGCTCGGCTCCTTCCCGCGCAACGCGCAGCTTCTGCGCTGGGTGGACGGCGGGCGCCTCGCCTTCGTGTCCGAGCACGAGGACTGGGCCCGGCTGTACCTCGCGGACCCGGCCGCGCCCGGAGCCGCGATCGCGCTCAGCCCCGCCGGCTGCGAGGTCGAGGATCCGAGCGTGAGCGCAGACGGGCGCAGCCTCTTGTTCGCCACCAACTGCGGCGACCTCGAGCGGCGCCACGTCTGGCGCGCGGCCGTGCCCGCGCGCGGCGCGTCCCCCGCCGCCGCGCAGGCCCTCACCCGCGGCCCCGGCATCGAGACTTCGCCCGTGGCCACGGCGGACGGGCGCACGATTGTCTTCCACCACCACGATGTGCGCACGCCGCCCACCCCCACCGCGCTCGCGCTGGCCGACGGGGTGACGGTAGCGCTCGTCCCGACGGCGGGCGTTGACTCCACGCGGTTCGTCACGCCCACGACCGCCGTCTTCAAGGCCGCCGACGGCCTCGAGATCCACGGCGCGCTGTTCGCGCCCGCGTCCGCCGGCGCCGCGCGCCGTCCCGCCATCATCCACGTTCACGGCGGCCCCACCGCGGGCCAGGACCTGCTGGGCTGGAACCCCTTCTTCCAGCACCTCGTCTCGCGCGGCTACGTGGTCCTCGGCCTCAACTACCGCGGAGGCGCGGGCTACGGCCGCCCCTTCCGTGAGGTCCTCGACCAGGGCCTGGCCGGCGGCGCGGAGTACCAGGACGTGGTCGCGGCCGCCGCCTACCTGCGCTCGCGCCCGGACGTCGATCCCGCGCGCATCGGGATCTTCGGCGCGTCCTACGGAGGCTACCTCACCATGATGGCCCTCGCCCGCAACTCCGACCTCTTCGCCGCCGGCGTGACGGAGTGCGGCATCTACGACATGTCCACCAATCCCCGCGGCACGTCGCGCGGCGGCGACGCCGGCCGCCTGGCCCGGGAGAACTCCGCGGTGGGCTCCATCGACAAGTGGCGCTCGCCCGTCCTCGTCATCCACGGCGACGACGATCCGGGCGTGGACTTCGACGGCCAGACCGTCGCGCTCGTGCGCGCCCTGCGCGCGCGCAAGGTGCCGTTCGAGCAGCTCGTGTTCCCGGACGAGGGACACAGCTCCTCGGGGTGGGCGCACGCGCTGCAGGCCCGGCAGGCCACGGCCGCCTTCTTCGACCGGCGGCTGGCAACGGCCACCGCCGACGCGCACATCACTCGCGATGGCAAGACGCTCGTCCTGGCCGCGGTGGCGTCCGCGGCTCCTCCTTCGACCGCGAACGACCAGGTGGCGGACGCGGCCGCCGCCTGGTGGGCGCACCAGCTCGAGTCCGACCTCGGCGTGCGCCTGCAACAGGGGCTGCGCATGGAGCGGCTGGGCCACGTGTCCGAGGACGCGGTGCGCGGCGAAGCGGACTTCGCGCGCGGGATCCTCGATCGACTCCGCAGCGTCCACGCGCAGGATCTGCCCCACGAGGACTGGCTGACCCTCCGCATCCTGACCTGGGAAGCCAATGCCACCGTCGAGCAGGCGCAGGACTATTGGCAAGGTTTCACCGTCACTCCCTACGCCTTGCGCGGGATCCTGCGCAGCCCGTTCCCTTCGCTCAAGGCCGTGCACGACGGGTTCCGCGCGCGCACGTTCGCGATGGAGAGCGACCTCGCCGAGTACCTCGCCCTCCTGCGCCAATATCCGTCCTTGATCGCCGAGCACCAGGCCCGGCTCGAAGGCCAGGCCGGACGGGGCATCCGCATCCCCGCCGACCAGATCGACCAGGTGGTCCCCATGCTGCGCGCGTTCGCGCCGCCGGCGGATCGCAGCCTCTTCGCCGTGGCCGAGGACCGGCTCGCGAAGATCGAACCCGCGCGGCGGGCCGCCTTCCGCCTGGAGGTGGCCAAGGTCGTGGAGGAGAGCGTCAATCCGGCCATCCTCCGCCTCGCCCGCACGCTGGAGGGCGAGTACCGCGCGCGCGCGCCCAAGGCGGTCGGTCTTGGACAGTACCCCGGTGGCGATGCCGCCTACCGCCGTCTCGTCCGGCTCCACACCACGCTCGATCTCACCCCGGAGCAGATCCACGAGACGGGCCAGAAGGAGGTCGCGGCCCTCGCGGCGCGGATGGCCGCGGTGCGCGAGCGCATCGGATTCGAGGGCACGGCGGCGGAGTTCCATCGCCGCCTGGCCTCCGATCCGCGTTTCCTGGGCAAGACGCCGGAGGGGGTGGGGGCGCGCCTCATGTCGTTCGTGGACATCCTGCGCCCGCGCCTGCCGGAGTTCTTCGGGCGGATGCCGCGCGCGCCCTACGGGGTGAAGCGGCTCGACCCGGCGCTGGAAGGCGCGATGACGTACGGCTATTACCAGAGGCCGAGCGCCTCGGAGCCCGGGGGTTTCTACTACTACAACGGGTCCGACCTTGCCCATCGCTCCCAGATCGACGCCGCGGCCCTGATCGCGCACGAGCTCGTCCCCGGGCACCACTTCCAGATCGCCCTGCAGCAGGAGACGGAGTCGCTCCCCGCCTTCCGCCGCCAGAGCATGCCCACCGCTTTCATCGAGGGCTGGGGCCTGTACTCGTCGCTCCTGGCCGCCGACATGGGCCTCTACAAGGACCCCTACGACGAATATGGCCTGCTCGTGATGGACTCCTTCCTCACCACGCGCCTGGTGGTGGACACGGGCATGAACGCCCTGGGCTGGTCACGCGAGCGCGCCGCGCAGTTCATGAAGGAGAACACGCTCCAGTCGGACGAGCAGGTCCGCACGGAGACGCTGCGCTACGCCGCCGACATCCCGGGCCAGGCCCTGGCCTACCGGACGGGCGCCCGCAAGCTGGCCTCTCTGCGCGAGAAGGCGCGGCGCGCGCTCGGGCCGCGCTTCGACATCCGCCGCTTCCACGACGCCGTGATTGGCAGCGGGGCCATGCCCCTCTCCGTGCTCGAGGAGCACGTGGACTGGTTCATCCGCGAGGAGCAGCGCGCCGCGGCCGCGCGCTGACTCCTCGCGGGTGCGGACCGGCTACCGCTTCGCCTTCGTGCCCGTCTTCCCCCCGTCCGCGAGCTGGTACTCGATGATGCGCGTGTTGAACACGCACGGCCGCGCGTCGTTCGAATACTGCAGGCTCGTCCAGAGCTTCATCCCGTCTTTCGTGTCGCGCACGGTGGGGATGCCCACCGTGCTGCCGAGGTGGATCATCTTCTGGTCGGGCATGCAGGTGTGCGGCTGCGTGCCGTTGACCAGGACGGTGGGCCCGTCGAAGGCGCGGCCGGCCGGGCCCGCCTTGCGCGACCAGCCGAGGATGCTCAGGTCGGTGCTGGCGGTGGACGACATGGCCAGGATGCCGACGTTGCCCTGGGTGTCCACGCCCACCGTCCCGAAGATGGGGTGGATGTCGGGCCCCGTGATCTTGGCCGTGTCGTGGACGACGCAGGCCTTGGGGTCGGAGCAGTCGAGGTCCACGTAGAACATCACGTTGTTCGTGTCCGTGCCCTGTGGCCCGCAATCCGTCGTGCAGGGGCCGGAGCCGAGGACGCCGTGCAGATGCGATCCCGTCTGCATGACGTTCAACACGCGGTGGCTGCCCGCCGCGCGCAGCGGGACCTGCGCTCCCGCCTGCGGCACCGCTGCGACCTCGCCGCAGCAGGGCGTGTTGTAGACCCACTTGTTGGCCTTGGAACCCACGTCCGTCTTCACCAGCTGCTGCGTGCCGCCCCCGTTCCAGGTGCCGCTGGGGCCGTTCCAGGTGAACGTGTTCACGATCCACTCGAAGGGGAAGTTCGTGGAGTTCTGGCAGGCGTTGGGCGCGGTCTTGGCGCAGGTCTTGTTCATGATGAAGGCAGGATCGGTCGGCCGCTTGGCCGGGTTGTTGTCGATGGCGGGAGTGGGGTCGAGCGGCATGTTATGCGCCCGGTTGAGGTGCTTCGGCTCGATACCGCGGCCAATGGCCTCCACCTCCGCGGACGGGATGGCGAAGCAGTCGTAGGACGCCTTGGGCACAGTGTTCGGGTTCTCGTCGCCCATGTGGGCGCCGCAGTAGTACACGCCATTGCGGTCGTAGCCGACCTTGAGCCCGGGGTTGCGGTCGAGGCAGGGGCCGCCTTGCAGGCAGGTGATGTTCACGCCCTTCCAGGGGCCCAGGGGATCGGGGGACGAGCTGACGATGAAGCAGTCGTCCTTGCAGCTCGAGGTCATGATCCAGCGCTGGATGAACTCGTCGAACACCACGTGCGGCTCGAACGGGCCCTTCGACGTGCCCTTCGCGGGTACGGGCATGGGATCGAGGCCGGCACTGCGGATGAAGTCGGCCATGGGCGTGGAGCGCAGCACCTTGCCGTCGTAGTCGTGGACGCGCACGCTCTTCCACGTCACCTGCACCACGTGCGCTCCGTTGCCGGCGGCGTTCATCTCGGGCTGGCGGCCGCAGTGGTTGCCGCCCGCCTCGCAGGCCTCGATGCCGGGGCCGGACTCGCCTTCGAACGAGCGGACGATGGTCTGCGCGGCGGCAGTGCCGGCGGAAAGCGTCAGGGCAAGGGCGAGGGGCGTCGCCCACCGCGTGGGGAACGGCGTTGTCGAGCTCAGGATCGGCCTCCTTGTTTCAGTCCACCTGCAGGACGTCGCCGGCGCGGACGACGATAGCGGGCGCGAAGACGAGCTCGCGGCCGTCCACCTTCGCGCGCACGAGGCCGGTCTTCGTGCGCACGGCCGGGCGGCGGCCCGCGATCAGGCCGGGCACGGACAGACGCGCCAGCGGCAGCTCGCCGTGGATCACGTCCAGACGCGTGGCCGTGCCGTCGAGGGACACCGTCCCCCAGGCGCCGCCGGTGGCGAAGAACGACTTGAAGGCGCCTGGGAGGCGGGGGGCGAAGGCCAGGCGCCGCTCGGGCGCGGACCATTCGAACCCGCTGAGCGCGGTGAGCAGCGACCAGCTGGCCAATGCGCGCGCGTAGTGCGAGCCGCACTCGACCTCGTTCCAGGGATTGCGGCGCTCCCCGTCGTAGCGCTTGCGCACGGCGCGCACGAGGGTCAGCCCCGCCTCGACCTCACCCTCGTAGATGAGGTGCGCCGCCACCTGGTATTCGATACCCGTCCAGACCTCCTCCCAGTGGCGGAAGGGGACGGGAGGACGGCCGCCGTGCGGCCAGCTGCAGATGAGCAGCCCCTTCTCGTCGTCGAGGGCGAACAGCCGCTGGGTGTTCTCGTACTCGCGGAAGTCCTCGCGATAGTTGTGCCGGAAGACGGAGCGCAGCGCCGCGCGCACGTGGTCGGGCGGGAGCAGGTAGCCGAGGCCCACGACGTGGGAGAACCACTGGCCGAGGAGCTGGTCGGCCAGGCAGCCGTCGCCGTATTGATAGATGACGGTCCCGTCGGGCCCCACCGCCGGCGTGTGCCAGGCGACGTTGTCGCCGACGGTGTTGGCCTGGCCCGTGGGCGCCATCTTCGGCTTGTCGGGTACGCGCTGCACGTAGTAGCCGTAAGACTCGCGCCACAGCTCGCGGTCCAGGCGATCCCGCCCCGACGCGAACACCCGCGCGTATTCTGCGGCCGCGCCCGTGTCGCCCACCGCCTGCGCCATCCGCTCCGCCGCGCGCAGGGCGCCGAGGTAGAGGGTGCCGACCATGGTGTTCGCGCCGTAGAACTCGACGTCGTAGGTGACGTGCTGCTCGCCCTCGATCACGCCGTCGCGGTCGGCGTCCCAGTACTGCCAGGCGAACTCGAGGGCCTTCCGGGCGCGGGGCCACAGCTCCTTCAGGAACGCGTCGTCCCCCGAGATCTGCCACTCGCGGTAGAGCTTCAGGATGCAGCCGAGCTGGCCGTCCGCGGAGGGCTTGAAGTCCCACACCGCCTTGCCCACCGGCACCAGCGTGCGAAAGGCCATGGAGCCGTCCGCGCGCAGGTTGGCCAGGAAGTCCGTCCGGCGCATCGAGCGCTCGAGATCGGGGAAGAGGACGGCGAGGGCCTGCTCGTAGTTCCACACGTGCGTGCAGTTCATGGGGCAGCAGCCCTGGTCGTCGCGCACGCCCTCGAAGCCGAAGAACTGCTTGCCTTCCAGGAGGAGGCACGTGTTGGTGCGGAGGATCGAGCTCTGGCTCGAGACCGCGTCCACCACCGGAGCCGGCAGCGTGCCCGAGACGAGCGCGTCGCGGAAGGCGCGCGTGCCCGCCTCCAGCCGCGCGAGGTTGGCCACGGTGTGCTTCGCGACGTCCCAGGCCCCGGCGAAGCGCGTGGCGTAGTCGTTGCGCAGCGTCGTCCCCTGCACCTTGGGGTCCTTGTCCCAGTCGTTCTGCCGCAGCGGGAAATACCAGGCGAGCACGAACTCCACCGTCTTGCGCTCGCCGGGGGCGACGGTCACGCGGGGGGCCAGGCTGGAGGTGTGGGTGAAGCCGTCGGGCGTGGGTGAAGGCTCCTGGGGGTCGGCCACACGCCCCGTGGCCTTCAGCTCCTCGAGCCAGTTCCGATAGGACTCGTCGCGGCGGCCGCTCTTCCAGGCGCGGCGCGTCGTGTAGTCGCGAGCGGTAGTGGCGAGGGCCATCGACCCCGAGCGGACGCTGTCCGGACCGTGCTTGGACGAGAGGAGCTCCAGCCCGGCCAGCGAGCCCTCGTCGCGCACGCGCGCGAAGTTTTGGCCCGCGCCGGGGAAGCGGTCGCTGAGCAGCGTGGCCTGGCCGTCGTATCCGACGGCGTTCTGGATGGTGAACACGATCGCGACGTCCACGGCGGCCGCGGAACGGTTCTCGATGCCGTAGCGAAAGATGGCCACGGGCAGCGAGGAGTCGTCGGTCGCGTGCGGGATGAAGGGGTTGAAGGCCTCCAGCGCGAAGGTCACGGGCAGCGAGGGGTCCGTGAACGCGATCTCCGCGATGGGGTAGGCGCCCGTCATCTGCGCCTCGCGCAGGTGGGCGAGGCCCTGGCCCGTATCGCGGAAGGCGCCGAAGCTACCCGGGTAGGGCGCTCTCGATGCCGCCTCCAGCACGCGCACGCGCCCCGGCTTGTCCGCCGATTTCACCCAGGCGGCGACGAAGGTCCCGGGCAGCGCGCGTCCCTTGCCGGGGCGGTTGAAGATCTCCCAGTCGCGGAGCTGGCCGCGGCCGCCGAGGGACACCGTGCCCGTGCCGATGCCGCCGAGGGGGAAGGCGATCTCGCCGAGGGCGGGTCCGGTGAAGGTGCGAGGCTCGGTGGAGAGCAGGTCCAGGGAGGGTTTCGCGGCGTCGGTCTGCGCGCCGGCGGGGCGGGCGAGGGCGGCGCCCACCACCGCACCCGACGTGGCCTGCAGGAACCCGCGGCGGCTCACGCGCGCCGTCTTCGGCGGCGGCGCGGCCGCGGAGGGCTCGCGGTGCGTCGGCTGCGGCCGCGCGGGCCGGAAGCATTCCGCGCTCGCCCACGTGGCCTTCAGGCCGCGCGCGTCCGCCACGGCCAGGAGCGACTCGCGCACCGCGCGCTCGAGCCACTCCGGGTCGGCCACGACGCGCGCGTTGACGGTGAGCTCCGCGGAGGCGGCCGCGGGCGCGGCGTCCACGGAGAGCCGCGGCGGCCGCGAAGCGTCGATGGCGTTGGCCACGGCCACGCCCTCGGGTGTCACCGCCGAGGCCTTGAGGTGCGCGATCGCGGCGCCCGCGGCGACGGCGCGGCGCTGGACCTCCTCCACCACGCCGAGCACGAAAGGTCCCGCCGCGAAGGGGACGGGGCCGGTGACGCGCGAGGAGGCGTTGAGCCATCCGAGCGCGGCCTCGCCCCGCGCATAGCGGTCGTAGTCCACGTCGATCCCGGGCGCGCTCCCGCCCTCGAGGCCGTCCACGAGTGCGAGCAGCGCGTCGAGGCCCTGGCCGGTCACCGCGGACGTGCGCAGCAGCGGCCGGCCGGGGAAGCGGGCGGAGAGAAGGCTGGCGATCTCGTCCACGAGCGGGAACGGGATCTCGTCCACGCGGTTGATGGCGATGGCGTCCGCCTCCTCGAGCTGCTTGCGCAGGACGTAGGCCACGTCCGCGGGGAGGGCGCCGGGGCCGCCCTTCAGGATGGCCATGCCGTGCGTGGGCTGGAAGAGAGCGATCAGGGGGCCCGCGGAGAACCGGTCGCCGAAGAGCCGGCGCAGCGGGTTGATCACGGTGGCGGCGAGGTCCGTGCAGCTCCCCACCGGCTCGGCCAGGATCACGTCGGGCTGCTCGGCGGCGACGAGGTCGTGGCAGCGCTCGACGAGATCGTCGAAGCGGCAGCAGAAGCACGCGCCCGTCACCTCGCGCACGGCCAGGCCCTCCGACTGGACGCGCACGGTGTCTACGAGAGCCGAGCCCTGGTCGTTGGTGACCACCGCCACCCGCTGTCCGCGCGCGACCATGCGGTGGGCGAGGCCGGCGATGGTCGTCGTCTTGCCGGCGCCGAGGAACCCGCCGACGAGGACGAGGCGGACGCGCTTCATCTACTTCGTCAGGGCGATGCCGTCGGGATAGGCGCCCACGGGGTTGGTCTGGATCATCTCCATCATGCGCACGTCGATCACGCCGATGGTGTTGTCCTTGTCGTGGCCGACGTAGAGGAAGTTACCGTCCGCGGTCTGGGCCAGGCCGTTGGGCTGCTTGCCCACGGGGATCCGGCGCGCCATGCGCCGCTTGTTGTTGCGCATGTCCACGACGTACATGTTGTCGGTGCCGCGGCCGGTGATGAACACCATCAGGCCGTCCGGCGAGAACACCGCGCGCTGGGGCGCGAAGTCCAGGCCGACCGTGCGCACGACCTCCTTCTTGGTGAGGTCGATGAACGAGAGCGTGTCCTCGGCCACGTTCACCACGAGCACCTGCTTGCCGTCGGGCGAGATGGCGATGCCGCGCGGCTGCCAGCCCGTCTTGATGGCGGCGCCGGGCTTGTCGGTGGCGGTGTCGACGGGCGTCACGGAGCCGCCCTGGTCGTTGGCGACCCACAGCGTCGCGCCGTCGGGGGAGAGAGTCATCCGCATCGGCGTCTTGCCCACGGGGATCTCGCCCGTCAGCGTGTCGGTGTCGGTGGAGAGGACGCCGATGACGTCCCGGCTCGAGAGGGCCACGTAGAGCTTCTTGCCGTCCTTGCCCAGGGCGAAGCCTTCGGGGTCCTTGATGCGCGGGTCGGTGATCGTCTTCGTCACCGCCAGGGACTCCAGGTCCACGACGCTGATCGAGTGGTCGTCCTTGTTCGAGACGTACGCGCGCTTGCCGCCATGGGTGACCACGACCTCGCGCGCGCCCTTGCCGGTGGGGATGGTCTTCACGAGCTGGAGCGTCGCGTACACCGGCTGGTACACGCCCAGGGTGCCGTCGTTGCGATGGACCACCAGCAGCTTGTAATCAGGCTTGGCCTGGATCTGCGCCACCGCCGGCCGCGCGGTCGCGGCCACCAGCAGTGCCGCGCCGACGACGGTCCGAACCATGGCTCTCCTCATGTTCGATCTCCTGGTCCAGGATGCTGAGTTCGGGGTGGCGTTTGCACTGGGAATGTATATCATATCCAAACGCTCTGCGCTGCTCTATCTGTATAGGACCAAAGGCGGTTCATCGAGTCCTCATTGAAAGGACTCAAGGAGTTGCGATGTCTCCTCGCTGGACCCTGGCCGTCGCTCTCCAGGCCTCGCTGGCCACCGCCGCGGGCGTGGAGGTCGTGAAGACCTTCCCCGTATTCACGGGACCCAACCCATCGTCGGCGGGCACTAGCTCGGCCGACATGATGGGCGGCGTCAGCTCGCGGCACCTCGTGGGGTTCATCAACGGCGCGTTCGAGGTCCGGCGCAAGTCGGACGGTGGCCTCGTCCAGCCTCCTCTCACGCAGCGTGAGTTCTGGACGGCCGCGTTCCGGAATGTGGGCCGCACCATCGAAGGCAATCCCTACGACCCGCGCATCTTCTGGGACCCCATGACCAAGCGCTGGTTCGCATCGTCGAACAGCATGGACCTGGAGGCGGGGCCCAGTGGCAGCCGCATGAGCTCGCGCATCTTCTTCGCGGTGTCGCAGGACGACGACCCCACCCACCCTTGGAAGGCGGTCATGCACATCTGTCCCATGGCCGTCGACAACGCCAAGCTCGGGCTGGACCGCAACGGCGTGTACTCGACGGCACTCACCGGGGGGCCGGGGGACACGCGCGCGGTGGTGCCCATCATCGCCATTCCCAAGGCCGACCTCCTGTGGAAGGGCGACGGCGCGCCCTCGCTCGAGCACGCCAACACGTTCGCCGTCGATGGCGGAGGCCGCCTGAGCGACCGCAAGTACGCCGGCGTAGAGGGCATGGTCCCCGCCTTCGATCTCGACCCGAAGAAGAAGCCGGGTGATCCCGTCGTCTACGTGAACCGCTACCGGAAGGAAGTGGACGGCGAGACGATGCTGCAGATCCGCCGCGTGAGCTGGACCTCGCCGACGAAGGCCGCATTGAGCGAGCCGGTGGAGATCGGCCTCACCCAGCACTACTCCGTGCAGCCCACCAGCACGGGCGTGCAGCCGCCGCTGCCCCAGCCGGGGCTGGTCTCGCCGGGCATCCGCGCCGGGGAAGCGCGCATCGTCAACGCGGTGGTGCGAGGCGGCAGCCTGTGGACCGTCGCCGCCGCGCAGATGGGCGCGCGCACGGGGGCGTTCTGGGTCCAGGTGGACCTGGCCACGGACAAGCTGGTGCAGCACGGCACGCTGAGCGATCCCGAGGGCGACCTCCTGTTCCCCTCCATCAACGTGGACGGGAAGGGGAATGTCGGCATCGGCATGTCGCGCACGTCCGCCACCGAGCACCTCTCGGTCTACGTCACCGGGCGTGCGCCCTCCGACCCGCCCCACACGCTGCGGCCGCTCGTGCGCGCGGTGAAGGGCATCGCCGTGCACTATCGCAAGGACATGGACCTCACGAAGCCCTCCAACACCAGCTGGAGCGACTACTCCACGGTGGTGGTCGACCCGTCGGACCCCACGCTCTTCTGGACGTACCAGGAGGCGACCACGAACGAGACGTGGCCCCCGGACAAGGCCGACCGCTTCGGCACGCACTGGGTGGCCTGGCGCGTGGGCGCCGCGAAGTAGCATTTCCCTGATCGCCGAAAGGAAGGACCGATGGCCGACGTGATCGTGCTCAACCGCGAGGAGCTGCAGCAGATGCTGTCGCTCGAGATCGTGATCCCGGTGATCGAGAAGGCGTTCGTCGCCTTCGCGGACGGGCGCACCGTCGCCTACCCCGTGGTGCGCGAGCCGGTGGCGGAGTACCGCGGTATCTTCGGCATCAAGTCCGGCTACCTCATGGACGAGGAGGTCATCGGCCTCAAGGCGGGCGGCTTCTGGCTCGACAACCCCAAGCGCGGGCTCACCGCCCACCAGTCGAGCGCGGTGATGTTCGATCCCCGCACGGGCCAGCCCACCGCCTTCATGGACGGCAACCACATCACGACCGTGCGCACGGCGGCGGTGGGCGCGCTGGCCGCGCGGTCCCTCTCGCGCGAGGACGCCCGGGTGGCGGCCATACTTGGCTGCGGTGTCCAGGGCACGGGGCAGGCGCAGGGACTGCTCCAGGTGCGCGGCCTGCGCGAGATCCGCGGCTACGACGCGGTGGCGGAGAGCGCGGATCGGTTCGCGAAGACGCTCGCCGCGACGGGAGTGAAGGTGGTGGTCGCGGCCAGCGCGGAGGAGGCGGTGCGCGGGGCGGACATCGTGGTCACGACCACGCCCGGCAAGGCGCCCGTGCTGCGCGACGAGTGGGTGAAGCCGGGGATGCACGTGAGCGCGTTCGGCTCCGACACCAAGGGCAAGATCGAGGTCGAGTCGTCGCTGTTCGCGCGCGCGCGCGTGGTGGTGGACGACGTCACGCAGGCCATCACCATCGGCGAGACACAGCACCCCGTGGCCCAGGGCATCATCCGCACCTCCGACATCGTGGCCACCCTGGGCGAGCTCCTGGCCGGGCGCAAGAAGGGGCGGACCTCCCCGGACGAGATCACGCTGTTCGACGGCACCGGCCTCGCCTTCCAGGACCTCGTGTGCGGGCAGCTGGCCGTGAAGCTGGCCGCCGAGCGCGGGCTCGGCGTGCGTGTGAAGCTCAGCTAGCGGTGGCGCCCGAGGGATGGAGGCGATGGCTTCCCGTCGCCTCCATGACGGCGGTGTCGCTCATCAGCTACATCGACCGCAACACGCTCGCCCTCCTCGCGCCGACCCTCCTGCGCGAGCTGCGCCTCAGCGCCGAGCAGTACGGCTACGTCATCTCCGCCTTCTCGCTCGCCTACATGGCGAGCAACCCGCTCTGGGGGAACTGGCTCGACCGCTTCGGCCTGCGCTGGGGCATGGTCGCCGCCGTCACGGCCTGGACGATCGCCTCCGCGTCGCACGCGCTGGCCGCCGGCTTCGTGGCCCTGGTCGTGGCCCGGGCCGCCCTCGGCTTCGGCGAGGGGGCGACGTTCCCGGGCGGTATCCGCGCCGCCATGCAGACCCTGCCCGCGTCGCTGCAATCTCGCGGCACGGCCATCGCGTACAGCGGCGGATCGCTGGGTGCCGTGCTCACGCCCATCGTGATCACGCCCATCGCCGCGCGCTGGGGGTGGCCCGGTGCGTTCTGGGTCACGGGCTTGATCGGCGCGGCCTGGGTGCTCGGCTGGATCGTGGTCAGCCGCCGGCCCGACCTGCGCACGCCGCCGGCCACGGCGGCCCGCGTCGCCGCCGCCGTGAGTCCCGGCGACCGCCGGCTCTGGGCCCTCGTGTTCGCCTACGCCTTCGGCGCCCTGCCCCTGGGCTTCGTCCTCTACACCGCGCCCATCTACCTGAGCCGCGCCCTGGGCCAGACCCAGCTCGAGATCGGCCACGTGTTGTGGATCCCGCCTCTGGGCTGGGAGGCGGGCTATCTCTTCTGGTCGTGGATGATCGATCGCCTGGCGCAGGCGAAGGGCCCGTCCGTCGGCGTCTACGCGCGCGTGATGGGCACGGCCTGCGCGCTCAGCCTGCCCCTGATCCTGACGCCGCGGCTGCCGTCCCTCGCGCTGGTCATGGCCGAGCTCTTCCTCGCCATGTTCGCGGGGGCCGCCTTCATCATGGGCGCACTCGCCTACGCCACCTTCGCCTTCACCACCGCGCGGGCGGGGCTGCTGGCCGGCGTGGGCGCGGGGTCGTGGTCCGCGGTGGTGGCGGTGGTGATGCCCGTTTTCGGCCGCCTCCTCGACCAGCAGCGCTACGGCGAGGCCTTCGCGCTGGCCGCCGCGTTCCCGGTGGCGGGTTTCCTGGGCTGGCTCCTCCTGGCCCGCGGCGGGAGCGATCGAGGACGATGATGCGCGCCGCGCACCTGTTGCTGACGATCGGCGCCCTGGCCGGCGCCGTCACCGCCGCCGGCGGCCCGCCGGAACGGCCGAGGACTCCTCATCGCGCCACCCAGACGAGCCCCTCTCCGCAGCCGGGCGCGCCGGACGTGCCGGGGACGGTCGCCTCGTCCCCGGCCCGCTCGAGGGTGTTCGTGAACAGCTTGAACATCAGCCACGATCCGTCCGGCTACACGGGAGCGCGCAGCGCGTACCTGGGCGGGAGCTGGACCGGCGAGAAAACCCTCGTGCAGGCGCGCTTCTACCTCGACGGCTACCTGTGGCACAACGCGGGCGGCCGGCGTGTCGACCCCGACCTGACCTTCGGGGGCTTCGAGCGCGCGGTGAAGGAGCTCTTCGTGAGGCGAACGCTCCCCGGCGGGCTGGAGCTCACCGTCGGCGACATCCGCGCCACCGCGCACAGCGACAACAACAAGGCGCTGTACTCGGGAGACGGCAAGCCCGTG
>Ga0209382_10005569_pt1 | contig 16380 bp, 10 predicted proteins | sample SoiMetdeltSBSDD5_FD_187599 | JGI IMG/M metagenome (GOLD analysis project Ga0209382, IMG submission 187599) | Bulk soil microbial communities from a Populus tree surrounding site in Tennessee, USA - Soil MetaG P. deltoides SBSDD5 (SPAdes) (version 2) | ecosystem: Environmental > Terrestrial >...
GTTCGCGGCCTGCCCTGAGCGTCGTCGAGGGGACCGAGAAAATCGGCGTACTGAACCGTCCGCTCGGCCCCCGGCGGCAGATCGAACAGCAGCAGGTCGAGCTCACCCCATTCGAAAGACCCGAGGATCTCGCCGAGAAGCGCGAACTCCCTCGTGGCTCGCCACGTCTGCGACTCTCCGCGCGCCGTGCTCTCGAACTCGAGCGCCTCGGATTCGGGGATCACGGATCCCATCGAGAACACGCCGATTCCATTCCTCGAGCGGGGCAGGACGGCCTTGTGGCTGCCCGGGACGAATATCGCTCCCTGGACACCCGCCATCCGGCCCTGCGACGGGCCGTTGAAGTCCGCATCCAGGATCGCGATCCGAAACCCCCTGGTGCACAGGGCACTGGCGAGCTGGAACGTCAGGGTGCTCTTGCCCACCCCGCCCTTGCCCGAGCCGACGGCCACCAGATGGCGCACCCCGGCGAGCCCGTCGGTAATCCGGGCGCGCTGTTCGGCAACCTGCTCGAGGACCCGCGATCCCCCGTCGCCGACGACGTCGTGGTACCCCTTCATGTCGCTGGCGTAGCTTACATCGGGGCGCCCGTCGGCCGCGAACGGCGAGGCTATCGCGGTTTTGATAGAGTGAGCACACTTTCCCAGGTGTCTCGATGGAACTCCTGCCTGCGCTGAACGCGTTTACGGTGTTTCTCGCCATCGCCGCCGTCGGGTTTCTTTTCCTGATGGTGTCGCTGTTCTTTGGCGAAATCTTCGAGCATTTCGACACCAGCCTCGATCACGACCTCGATCACGGCGGACCCAGTTTCTTCAGCCCGAGGGTGATGAGCGTGTTCGTGACGACCTTCGGCGGCGCGGGGGCGATAGCGACCTTCTACCGGTGGTCGCCGGTGCTGGCCTCGCTCGCAGGGTTCGTCAGCGGTCTGGCCCTGTCCTCGCTCGTCCTGGTCTTCGCACGCTTTCTGTACCGGCAGCAGGCATCTTCCGACATGCGGGCCACCGATCTGGTCGGCCAGCCGGGTCGTGTCGTGGTCGCCATTCCGGCCGGAGGTGTTGGCCAGGTGCGCTGCAGGGTGGGGGAGGAACTGATCGACAAGATTGCGCAGGCGCGCGATGGTGCGCTGATCCCGGAGAACGCCGCCGTGCGCATCGAGGAAGTGCTCGGCGAGACCGTGATCGTGAAGAGGCAGTAACAGGGGGCCTTATGCTGGACAACGTCCAACCGTTCGTCATTCCTCTGATCGTGCTGGCGGTGCTGATTGCCGCCGTTGTCGCGCCGTATCTGATGAGCCGCAACTACCTGAAAGTCTCGCCAAACGTCGTGGCGGTACTGAGCGGACGACGGCGGAAGTTGGCGGACGGGCGGGTGGTGGGGTACCGAATGGTTCGCGGCGGGGCCGCGTTTCGGATCCCGGTGCTCGAGAAAGTCGAGTATCTCCACCTCAACGTGATGACGATCCCGCTGGAGATCAAGCGCGCCTACACGCTGAAAGGGGTGCCAGTCTCAGTAAAGGCCGTCGCGAACGTCAAGATTCGCGGCGACGAGACGTCGCTTCAGGCGGCGGCCGAGCGCTTCCTCAGCATGACCCACGACCAGATTCAGAAGGTCATCTTCCAGACGCTCGAGGGCCACCTCCGCTCCATTCTCGGCACGCTCACGGTCGAAGAAGTGAACAGCGACCGACAGAGCTTTGCGCAGAAGCTGACCAGCGAGGCCGCGGCCGACCTGGAAAAGATGGGCCTGGGTGTGGACGTGCTGACGATCCAGGAAATCAGCGACGAGGAGGAATATCTGAATGCCCTTGGCAAACGCCGGACCGCCGAGGTGAAGCGGGACGCGACCATCGGCGAAGCGGAAGCGCACCGAGATGCCAAGATCAAATCGTCGCAGGCGCTGCAGGAAGGCGAGCGGGCAAAGTTCCAGGCCGACGCCGAGATTTCGCAGGCCCAGCGCGATTTCATGATTCGGCAGGCGCAGTATCAGGCGGAAATCGAAACACAGAAGGCGCGCGCCGGCCAGGCCGGGCCGCTCTCGGAGGCGACCGCCAAGCAGGCGGTGGTCGCTGAAGAAGTCAAGGTCGAGCGCACCCGCACGCAGGAGCTGATTTCGGTCCAGGAGCAAGAGGTGCTCCGCAAACAGAAGGAGCTGGAAGCCACGGTCATCAAGCCGGCGGAGGCCGACCGCCAGGCCGCGGTCGTGCGCGCCGAAGCCGCGAAACAATCAGCGATCCTCGAGGCTGAAGGTCGCCGGTCCGCGCTCATCGCGCTGGCGGAAGCGGAGCAGGAGAAACTGCACAAGGAAGGCGCCGGCCGGGCGGCGGCCGTCGAAGCGGAGGGGAGGGCTGAGGCCGCGAAGATCGAAGCCATCGGTCTTGCCCAGGCGAAGGCGATTGAGGCTCAGGGCGTCGCCGAAGCCGCCGCCATCCTGCGCAAGGCGGAAGCCTGGAAGGAATTCAACGAGGCCGCACGGCTGCAGACGATCCTCGAGAAGCTGCCGGCGATCCTGGAGGCGTCAACGGGAATCTTCGGCGCCGTCGCCGCGCCGCTCGGGAACATCGACAAGCTGGTGGTGATCGATCAGGGCAACGGCGCGGACGGCGGCAGCTCGGGGCTCGCCCGTCTCGCGAAAACGAGTCCGACGGTGGTCTTCAATCTCCTGCAGCAGCTCGAGGCGCTCGGCCTCAACCTGCCGGCGGTGATGCAGCAACTGGGAGTGCAGACTCCGCCACCCAATTCACCGGCCCGGCGGCCACCCGAGCCATCTCCTCCACCCCGCCCTGATTCACTGGACCGCCGATGACAGGGTCGCGGGCTCGGGGGCTCGCGGGTTCGCGGGTTCGAAATCCGGGTAATTAGAGGCAATCAGCCGCTTTGATCATTACGGTTGCCTCTAGTTACCCGAACCCGCGAACCCGCGAACCCGCGAACCCGCGACAAGTCAGAACTCCACCAGCACCCCGGCCGACGGCACGAACGGAATCATCGACTCGAACAGGCCGAAGGCCTGGCCGGTGCGGCCGTTGACGCCGGGCGGCGTGAACCGGACGTTCTCGCGGTTGAAGACGTTCATGACCTCGACGAACAGCGTGATGCGGTTCGAGGGTCGGTTGAACGTCCGGTTCGCCCGGAGGTCGAGTCGCACGTAGGGCGGGAGCCGAAGCTCGTTCCGGGTCGTGCTCACGAAGTAGGCCACGCCGCGCTCTTCCCAGTACCCGACCGCTGGAACATTGGTCGCCGCGCGGAGCTTGCCGGCGAGGCTGAACTTGCTCGAGAAGCGATAGAGCGCGTAGGCGTTGAAGGTGTGGCGATGATCGTAGTCGCCGTCGAACGACTCGCCAGTCGTGGTGTCGTGGTATCGATTGAACCCGAGCGAGTACGACAGCCATCCCGACACACCGGTCGTGCTTCGCCGCTGGACGAGGAGCTCGACGCCGCGGGCGTACCCGTCCAGCGCGTTGGTCCATTCTGATGTGCCCGATGGTGGGACCAGCCGGCCGTTGACGACCCGCAGCTCGGAGTTCGGCAGCCGCAGCACGTCCTTCTCGTCGCGGTTGTACAGCGTGACCTGAAATCGGGTACTCGATCCGACCATCTGCTCGAGGCCGACGTCGACATGCACGGCCCGTTCGGGCACGAGGCCGGCGCCCGCGCGGAATCCGAACGATTCCTCGAAGCCGGGGAACTGGCGATAGATGCCGGCGCCGGCCCGCAGGCGCAGCGACGAGCTGAGCCTCGATTCGATCAGCACCCAGGGGGAGCCGGTCGTTCCCCAGTACGACGATCGGTCGACGCGTGCGCCCGGCGTCAGCGTCAGGCGCGGCCACGGGCTCCAGCGGATCTGACCATAGGCCGATGCAATCGTCGCGGACGCATCGTACGACTGCTCGATGGTTGGCTCGACGCGAGACCGGTCGAACACACTCTCGGTCGACGCCCGCTGCTGCCACAGCACCTGTGCGCCCGCTTCGAAGTTGACCGACTTGTAAGGACCGGCGACGAGATCGGCGCGCCAGGTCGCATCCTGCCCATCGCCGCGCGCGAGATCCACGCCGGCGGGATTGGTGTTCGAGAACTGGTTGGCGGCAAAGGCGAGACGCTGGGTGACGAGGAACGATCGCGAGGCGCTGAACCGCCAGCCCGCTTCGAGGAGCGCGGCGGAGTTGCGGCCGTCCTGCACTTCGTTGATCTCGTCCGGCGTCGTTTCCTGATCGAGCCGTGACCGTCCGGCGACGAAGCCGACGTCGAACCGGTGGCGGGGCGACAGGTCGAAGACCATCTTGGACTGCACGTCGGTGAACCCGAATCCGAAATCGTTCTCGTCGTCGATCTGTTTGAGGAGCAGCTCGAGATAGCTCTTGCGGGCCGAGAACAGCCACGACCCCGATTTCGTGCCGCCGATCGGCCCCTCTGCGACGACTGAAGCATCGGTGCCGCTGACGCCGAAGCGGAGCTGCGCGCGTTCGCGCGAGCCCTCGCGCATCTGGAAGTCGAGCTCGGCGCCGAGGCGATTGCCGTAGCGCTGCGGATAGGAACCGTTCAGCAGCGTGATGCCGTCCAGGATGTCGCCGTTGAGCATCGCGATCGAGCCGCCGCCTTCGATGTGTTGAACGGTGTGCAGCAGGAACGAAGCCGGGACGCCGTCGATCGTGAAATTCATCCGGCTGAACGGGCTGCCGCGGACCGCGAACTCGCTGCTGAAATCGTCGTTGGTCGTCACTCCTGGGAGGACCTGGATCGCCCGCATCGGGTCGTTGGTCAACAGGTTCCGCAGGTTCTGGATGTCGGCGCTGCCGAGCGTCATCTGCGCGGGAACCGATTTCTCCTGCTCCCGGAAGCGCTCGCCGCCAACGGTGACAGTTTCGCTGTATGTGCCGGTGCCTTCGCTGAGGACGACCGTGAGATCGATCGTGCCGCCATCGGTCAGGTCCACCGTGCGTTTGACCAGGATGAAGCCGACCAGCGAGATGTGGAGCGTCACCTGTCCGGGCGCGACGCCAGTCAGCTCGAAGCGCCCCTCGGCATCGGTCTCGACGGACTGCTTCGAGTCCTGCACCTGCACGGACACGTCGGCGATGGGCGTGCCGTCGGCGCGGTCGACGACAACGCCGCGGATGGTCGCGCCGCTCTGAGCTGGCTGGGCCTGCGCCGACGCGCCGATCGCAACGAGAACGAAGATGACTCCAGCGCACCGGCGTGCGGACGCCATGGTTACGGGCTCCTTTCTGCAGCGGAATGCGGGACGTGGCTTCCGCCTTCAGGCGGAAGTTCAATGCGGTCCGCAGCCTTCCGGCTGAAGCCGGAAGCCACACGTTGATGATTCACAGACTCTGAGTCCGAAGCGCCCAGGTTCAGTGCGGCCCGCCGAACAGCCAGCCGATGTTCACGCTGAGCTGCGGCCCGCTGTAGTTGTCCCGCCGGCCGATCGGCTCGGCGAAGTCGAGCATCCAGTTGTATCCGCCGCTCACGCCGACCGACAGCCAGCGCGCCACGTGGAAATCGATTCCGGCGCCGACGTGGCCGCCGACAGCCGAGTCCGCCCGCGTGCCCGCGAACAGGTTGCCGTTCCCCACGTAGCTGCCGGAGCTCGCACCGAGGACCGGCCCGATGCTGGCGGCGAAGAACGGTTTCATCGCGTCCGCAGAGCGATGCTGTCCCCACGGATTCCAGCGGGCGCCGATGCGAAACGCGAGCAGGTCCGAGGTGCCGGCGAAGACACCGTCCGGCCCGACCGAGGCCCCGGACTCGGCGCCGGCCGCTTCGATGCCGAAGGTGACGGCGAGCCGCTCGTCGACATAGCGCGTGTACTGCGCCCCGGCTACGAGATCTCGCGTGTAGACATCTCGCGTGTAGACGCCGGCGGCCGTCGATTCGTCGTCGGCCACGCGCCACGTGCCGAAGCGGAGATCGATTCGATTGCGTCCGGCGACGGCGTAAGGCGCGGCGTGTGCGCCGCGGCGGCGGGTCGCCTCGGACGTGGCAGGGCCGAACTGGCGCGGCTCGAGCACGAACGTGCTGCCGTCGGAGACGTTCGCCTTGGCGACCATGGAAAACTTCCTGATCTCGCCGCGCACTTCGTACGTGCCGGCCTCGACGCCGAGCTCCACCGGCCGGCCGAGCGGTTTGTACAGCTCGACGATCAGCTCCTGTGCGGCGTTGCGCACGAAGAACCGGCCTTCGAGCTCGCTTGGAAGCACGAGCGTCGCACTGGTCTGACGCACGTCGGTCATGACGACGTCTCCGGTGCCCGAGAGACTGATGTCGTAGGACGGATGCTGCGGGCCGCTCTTCGTGTCGACCGTGCGGCCGAGCGTCTCCTGAAATGCGAACTGATAGGCCTCGTTCAACGTCACCTTCCCGTCGCCGGACAGGTCCGCGGCGCCGCGGAATCCGGAGACGAGATAGTGCGTGAAGTACGAGGCGCGGATGCGATCCGATTCCTGTGCCGCTTCCGTCGCGGCGCTCGATGTCAGGAACGCGTGTCCCCGCATGTCGGCCGATTCGTCAATGAGGAACGCCGGCCTGGTGCGGCCGCTCTTGATCCGCGTGAACGCGCCGGACGCACAGGCGTCGAGGACGGCCATGCGGACGTCGGCCGGGATCTGATCGAGCCTCGTCCTGAGCGCGCGGTACGAGTACCGGTCGTCGCCGATGAGCAGCCCCTGTTCGTCGGCATGACCCGAGTAGTAGACGAGGACTTCCGTGCGCCCCTGGGAGCCGGACGCCCGTCGCACGTCAGAAACGCGTGCGTGAAGCAGATCGAACGCCGCGGTCAGTTCCTGCAGCGTCGGCTGTCTGAGCACGATCTCGTTGGCGCGGGTGACGCCGCCGAGCTCCACCAGCACGCGGGCGAACCGTTCCGCGTCGGATACGGCGTACCGCAGCTTCGGCCGGTCAGCGCCGGCTGAATTCGCGCCGATGACCAGCATGAACCGCTGCACCGGAGCGGCCTCGACGTAACCACCGGCCAGCACGAGTGACACCGCCATCACGCCCGAGCGGGCGCCGCGTGAGAAGAATGGGTTCACGGTCTCGCCTCTTTCTGAACGAGAAACATCACCTGGCTGAACTCACGCCCGAGCGGCAGCCGGCCGGGCGGATGGTTGAGATCGCGGGCGGCGAGCTGGCGGGCAGCCGTCATGATGGGTTCGACGTCGAACTCCGTATCGGCAGTCACGAAATAGAACCGCTCCCAGCCGGGCGCGTCGTCCAGTTCGTACGCCGTGTTCAGCAGATTCAGGCGATCGTGGCCGAGAAGCGCGGCCCGGGCGCCGTTCGCCGGGAGGTGTCTCGTGACCGTGGCCCGGCCGTCGACGGACACGATGACGCCGTGGGTCTGGGTGACGGCAGGATATCCGAGCCGGAGCAGGTCCCCGGCGCGGGCGATCGCTCCATCGGCCATCGTTTCGCTGCCGCGATCGGTGCGCCGATACACGGCAAGCGCGGGCCTGGCCCCTTTTGGCCGGCTGTCTTCCGTTGTCGCCGCCGGGGTCGAGAGATTCGGGCGAGGCAGGGGACCCGGTAGCGTGAAGAGCAGCGCGAGGGACGCGGTCGCGAGCCCCAGCGGCCACGCCCACCCCGTGGTCGGTCTGCGAGGTAGAACGACCGTCCCTCGGCCGGCTGCCCGTTCACGAATCCGGGAAGCGAGCCAGGCGGGCGGATAGTCGCGCGCGATGGCCTCGTCTGACAGCACGATGGCGGCGAGCCGGCTGCGCACTGACGCGTCGGTGTCGAGCGCGCTCTGCACGCGCTCGGCTTCGGCAGGAGGCAGCTCGTTCAGCCGGTATTGCTCGAGCGCGAAGTCGGTCACGTGTGCGTGGTTCTGATCCATGTGCCTATCGGCTGCTCTCAGTCGCAATCGGGCGGCTCGCGGCGCTGCGATTCTGGACAGCTCCTAGCCTCCTGTCCTCCTGCGACCATCACCCTCCACCAGTACTTCCCTGAGCTTGCGGAGCCGGCGCCGGACGCCGGATACCGACAGCCCGGTGTGCCGGGCGACTTCCTCGAACGTCAGGCCATCCACGAAATGCAGGACGGCCATCGTTCGCGTCGACTCCGGGTGCCGCCCGAAGAGCCAGTCGAGCAGCAGCCGCGCATCACTGCCGGCGCCAGGTTCGTCCGCCGCGGCAATGGCTGCCAGCAGCGGTTCGTCAACGGCGACCGGATGGTGCCTCCGGTCGCGGATCCGGTTCAGGCAGACGTTCGTGGCGATGCGGTAAAGGAGGCTCGACGGGCTCGTCAGATCCAGCCGCTGCTGCCACTCCAGGACGCGGACGAAGACGTCCTGGTATGCGTCGAGGGCCTCGTCCTCGTTTCGAAGCAGCCGCCGGCAGCGCCGCAGCACCATCGGGCCGTACTGCCGGCAGAGTGCCCCGGCGTCCAGCCCCGTGCGACTCACACTGCTGCTGTAACACCGCGGCAGGGCGGAAGTGTCACTCGCCTGATCGAGAAGAGGGCTGGTTTTCACGGCCGACCGCGCGTGAGCAAAGACCGCGCCTTCGGCAGAGCGTGAGATCTACGGGTTTCAGACAATCGGTGCGCCGGACTGTACGGTCTCAGCGACGAGGGGTCACCCGGTGAGGACGGTGCCGCGGCCTCGGGCGACCACCGTCCGCAGTACAGCTACTTTGCAAGGTTCGCCGAGATGACGTCTCGTGCGACGTGCGCGCCGCGGACGATGTCGGCCGGCGGGTTCGTGATCTCGATCGAGTACTTGCCGCGATACCCGCTTCCCTCGACGAGGCGGACGAGCTCCGCGACGTCGTAGCCGGGACGGTACTCCGTGTCGAAGCGGTCGACCTTCGCGGAGACGAGACCTGCGTACGGAAGCAGCTTGCGGGTGGACTCGATCCGCTGCGCCTGGTTCTCGACCCGGAAGTTGCCCCAGTCGACGATGGCGCGAATGCGGGAGTCGATCGCCTTCATGATCGACACCAGCGTATCGGGATCGGTGCTGTGCCCGCCGTGGTTCTCCGGCATGGGCATGACGCCGATGGTGCTGCCGAACTCGACGAGCTGCTTGTAGGACTCGGCGGTGATCGCGAGATCCAGTGGCTCGCCGGGACGGCCGCCGACGTCGGCCCGAACGGTCGGGGCGCCGAGGGCAGCGGCGATGCGCATCCCTTCCTTGATTTCGGCGATCGACTTCGCGCGGACTTCGGAATCGGGCGCCGACATCTGCCCGCCGAGCTGAAAGTTGCAGAATTTCACGCCGGCCTTGTCGGCCGCCGCGCGTACGCGATCGGCGTAGGCGACCGTACGCTCGTCCAGGTGGTTGATGATGATCTCGAGCTGGGTCAGCCCGAGCTCCTCGCGTACGAACTTCGGCGCGTCGAGCGCCGTCATCACCGCCCGCTCCGGGGGCGGCGAGCTGGCGTTCCGGCCGGCGGCCATCAAGTGTCGAAAGCTCCACGTGGCGATCCCGATTCGGTCCGGTGCGCCCGCCTGGAACCCGGGCAGCGTCGACGAAGAGGCGGTCGCCAACAGCGGCACCGCGAAGGCGGCGGAGCTTCGTTTCAGGAAGTCACGGCGATGCATCGGCATGTGATCCCTCGTCAGGGCTGAGGCTGCCGTAGCTTACATCGGGCAGCCCGCACTTCGCATCAGTCTCCCGCCGTTGACACTCGCGCCAACGGGACTATCATCTTCCGGCTGCGCGCGCTGAGGAGAAGGGAGCGACCTCATGTTTCGCAACGTGATGCTGGCATTCGTGGCGTGCGCAGCGTTTTCAGGAACAGCGGCAGCGCAGCAGGTGCTGACGCCGGAAGGAGCGATTCCGGGCCAGTACATCGTCGTCTTCGACGATGTGCAGACGGCGCGAACCGAGGTGGTGGCGCAGGCGCAGGCGCTCGCGCGGCAGCACGGCGGCCGCATCCTGCACGTGTACGACAACGCGGTTCGCGGTTTCGCGGCGTCGATGTCGGCGACGGCCGCCGCCGCGATCGCGCGCAATCCTCGTGTCCGCTACGTCGAGCAGGACAGCGTCATGACGATCGTGGCCAGCCAGCCGAACGCGACCTGGGGGCTCGATCGCATCGATCAGCGCAACCTGCCGCTCAACACCACCTACACGTACGACACCAGTGCGGTCAACGTCGACGTCTACATCATCGACACCGGGATCCGATCGACGCATGTGGAGTTCGGAGGCCGGGTGACGAACGGGTTCACGGCAATCTCCGACGGCAACGGTACTAACGACTGCAACGGTCATGGCACGCATGTCTCCGCGACGGTCGGGGGATCGATCTACGGCGTAGCCAAGTCCGTGGAGTTGCACCCGATCCGCGTCCTCGGGTGCAACGGATCCGGGTCGACGTCGGGCGTCATCGCCGGTGTCGACTGGGTGAGGACGAACCACTCGACGCCGGCCGTCGCGAACATGAGCCTGGGCGGTGGCGTCTCGACGGCTCTGGACGATGCGGTGCGGAATGCGATTCGATCGGGCGTCACCTTCGCGATCGCCGCCGGCAACAGCAATGCGAACGCGTGCAACTCCTCGCCCGCGCGGGTAGCGGAGGCGCTGACGGTGGGGAGCACGACCAGCACCGACGCGCGTTCCTCGTTCTCGAATTTCGGGACATGCGTCGATCTCTTCGCCCCGGGATCGAGCATCACGTCCGCGTGGAACACGAGCGATACGGCGACGAACACGATCAGCGGCACCTCGATGGCCACGCCGCACGTGGCCGGCGTGGCCGCGCTTTATCTTGCGGTGAATCCCTCGGCCACGCCGAGCGCGGTTCAGGCCGCGATTGTGAACAACGCGACGCCGAACAAGGTGACCGGCGCCGGCTCGGGCTCGCCGAATCGCCTGCTCTACTCGCTGTTCGGCGCGGCACCGCCGGCCGATCTTCCGCCGACGGCAGCCTTCACATTCAGCTGTTCCGGGCTGACCTGCACCTTCAATGGCAGTGGATCAACGGACGATCAGGGGATCACGAGCTACACCTGGAATTTCGGGGACGGGCAGAGCGGCTCCGGCGCCGTGGCCAGCCACCCGTACGGAGCGAGCGGCACGTTCACGGTGGTTCTGACGGTCACCGATACCGCGGGCCAGACGGACTCGGAGTCGAAGTCGGTCATCGTGTCGAGCGTGGGCGGCGCACCCTGCACGAACTGCATTGAGTACAACGGATCGCTGTCCGGTACGGGCACGTCCCAGATCCAGCCGAACGGCACGTTTTACTTCAGCAGTGCCTCAGGCACCCACCGCGGCTGGTTGCAGGGCCCCGCGAACGCGGACTTCGATCTGTACCTGCAAAAGTGGAACGGGTTCTTCTGGGCGACGGTGGCCGTTTCCGAGAGCGTCACGTCCACCGAGCAGATCGCGTATACCGGCACCATCGGCTACTACCGGTGGCGGGTCTACTCGTTCAACGGCAGTGGCGCGTATACCTTCTGGTTGCAGCGTCCCTGAACGGCCTGGCAGATTCGAACTCGTCGTCGAGAGATGAGTAGTGTGGCTTCCGGCTTCAGCCGGAAGGATGCGTAGGGCGCTCGAAGGTTGAGCAATTCAGCGGCAGGCACATCCTTCCGGCTAAAGCCGGAAGCCACAGAGTCAACGTCCGTCTCTTTCTACTCGGACCGCGCCGCCGCTGAGTAGAGTCGATAGCGGCCGGCGGCGCGGAAGCCGAGCGACTCCACCAACTCATTCGACAGCTCAGCCTGGTGAACCTTTGGAAACCGCAGTGTCCCTTGCACCCGATCGCTGAGGTGAGACAGCAGGTGGTTCAGCCGCGCGCCGCCGTCTTCGACGAACGAGCGCAGCGACCCGATCTCTCCGTCGTTCGAGTGGAGGACACAGGCCTCGATGCGCTCGTCGGACGCGACCGCGAGGCCTGTGAGGTCGTCCTTTCGTGCCCTCAGGGTTTCGGCCGAGCGCTCCCAGCAGACCTGGGTCCCCGCGTCCTCGAGCAGGCCGTTGGCGTCGAGATCCTCGACGGTCACGGGAATCATGAAGCTGCCCGCTATCGCGGGCTCGTCGCTGGCGCGCCGTTGGAGCACGTAGTCGGTCAGGTTCGCCTCTTCGACGTATCCGCAGGCGTTGAAGAGCCCGCAGGCTGGCGCCAGCGTCTCAGGGACCTCCGCTACGAGCCTCGGGGGCCCCAGAATCGCGAGCTTGGAGCTGAGCGACGTGAGGAGGTGACCGCCGTGACCCTGCCGGCAATGATCGGGGTGGACGGCGATCCTGTGGATGAGCGTGCCGGAAGTCCGCTTGGCGCCGATCAGGACGCCGATCGGGTCTGAACCCGAAAAGGCGACCATGCAGCTGCTGCACCAGACCTGGAGGTCCCGAATCGACCGCTTGAAGGCGGCCGCCGTCATCGGCGGCTCGCCCGGAACGTACGGCGCCCAGCAGCGGTTCAGCGCATCAACCAGGAGGCCGATGTCGTCTGTCCGGCAGAACCTGTATGCCGACAAGATCGGTCCGATTGATCAGTGTTCGCTCGAGGGGCCTCGCGCGCTCAGTGGGCTCACCTCGTTCAGGTAGCCGGTCCCGTTGCCCGCCGGGACGATGGCCGGAGCGGGGCCGCCAGCCTCCGGCGCCTTCGCCACGACCGGGCTCGCGCCCGGTCCGTTGTAGGTCGCGATCATCTCGGCCATCATCTTCTTGCCGATCTCGATCCCGTCCTCGACCAGCGCGAGATCGATCGTCCCGCCTTCGCCAGAGGCTTCGGCGCGGCAGGCTGCGGCGCGCTCGCGCGCCAGTTCTTCGACCCGCTCTTGCGTCTGGTTCCGCATGAACCCGGCCGGGACGCGGAGGATCCGCTGAACGGCCTCGTCGGTCCATTCGAAGGTCGAAATGAGCGGGTTCTTCTTGTCGTCGCGGGCGACGAGCCTGGCCTGGTTGTCTGTCGGCGTGCTGCTCCCAGGAGCCTCAGCCTGTCTCGCCGTAGCGCCCTGCGCGGAGGCGGACCCGGCCGCGGAAGGGACCCCGATCTCGAGGGGCGTGCCCGTCTCCTCTTCGATGACCTGCCGTGCGAAGTCCAGGGTGATCGCGTCCAGCTTCATCATGCGCGCGCGCTTCTCGACCCGGGCCTTGACCCGGCGGCGCTGATAGGCGTTCTTCATGGTCCAGAGGCCCTTCCGTGCTTCCTCCGACCAGCGCAGCTTCCGGCCGTCGTAGGTGGTCTCCTCCTGAAGCCCGCCTTCCACGGCCGCAATCCGCTCGATCATCTCCTGCGAGATCACCTCGAAGTCGGTGCCTCCGCAGACGGTGCACTTCACAGCGCCACTCTGCGTGGCCGCGATGCCGCACGAGCGGCACATCGAGACCGGCCCCGCTTTCGCGCGTTCGAGCGCCACCGCCTCGGCCAGCGCCTTCGTCGCGGCGGATGCGCTCTTCGGCATGAACCGATCCATCGCGTCGTCGATCACCGCGTTGGTGATCACCGAGTGCCCCTTCTCGAGCGCCAGCCGGAGAACGCCGGTCCGCGCGATGCCCTTGACCTGGTCGGGCACGTGCTTCATCCGCTCCTCGGCCTCGGGCGTCCATCGGATGCTCTCCTCGGCCCGCACGTCCAGCCGGGGCACCTCGAGGCGCGTCGAAAGCAGGACATCGCAGGGCGCGGCGCGCAGGATGTTCTCCGCGTTGCTTCCCAGTCCTTTCTCGTCCTTCGGGCTGTGGACACCGATGCGGCCCACGACGAGCAGCCAGGGATTCGTTTTCCGCGCGTGGTCGAGGATCTTCTGGAACGGCTTGCCGTCGAGCAGCGTTTTCTTGACCGGTGTGCCGGCCTCAGTGGCCATCCGCTCGCCGACCTCGAGATGCGACTGATAGATCTGCGCGAGGCCGGTGTCGATGATCTCTTCGTGCAGCTGGTTCTGCTCCTCGAAGCGGAACACCTTTGCCGCCTGCTCGGTGAGGACGTTGACGATGCCGTTGAAGACGGAGTAGTGCAGGTACGGATCGTAGACGGCGATGGTCTCGACTTTCTTGTTGTAGACACGGGCGAGCTCGATCGCGGTCATGAGCGCACCGAAGGACTGCGGGCTCCCGTCGATGCCGACGAGGATCGTGTCTCGCTCCGGCTCGCCCGGCTCCGGCACGTGCTTGACCACCCACACGTCCCGGTCGGCCTGGCGGGCGACGCGTTCGCAGACCGACCCGATGACGCTGTCGCGCGCCCGGCCGATTCCCAGGGCGCCGATCACCACCAGGTCGTGTTGTGACCCCTCGAGATCCTTGAGGATCTCGGCGTGATGCTTCCCGTCCATCATGCGCGGCTCGAAGTCGATGCTCGACTCCTTGCACAGGCGCGACATGCCGTCGAGATAGCTGTCGGAGATCAGCCTGAGGCCCATCGTGATCAGGCTGTCGTGGATCTTCCGCTGGCGCTCGAGCTCGACCTCGTCGAGGTACTCCTCGGGCAGCGTGTACTCCATCTGCCTGAAACGGTAGTCGTGCAAGCCTGCGGCATAGACGTGGCAGCCGACCAGTTTCGCGGAGAAGGCCTTGCCCAGTCCGACGGCGCTGGCGACCGCCCGGTTCGAATGATCTGAGTTATCAACAGGAACGTAGATGCTTTTGTACATCTTCTTTAATCGGGGGACTTCGTCCCCCGAACCCCCTTACACGCTCGCTCGCGGGGCCCCCGTGCCCCACTCCGCTCGCGTGGCTCGTTCGCTGCGCTCACTCGCGCCGCGACGTTGACTTACGCTCGCTGCGCTCATTTGCGCCGCGATTTGCTCACTACTCATGCCTTTGTCGCTGCCGGCTCGCCGAGTTTGCCGTGTCGCCACCGCACGTAGCCGATGATCGCCAGCTCGATGGCAAGGATGAACAGCGCCGTCCTGATCATCGGGCCGACGGCGGAGGGGACGTTTTCAGGTTCGACGTAGAGGGAGTACCACAACGACAGGCCCCGGCGGCTGCCGCGTTCTCGCGAGAACCCGTCCCAGACCGAGAAGGCCATGGGCATGAATTCGCCGGCCGAGAACTTCGCGCCCGAGGCGGGGGCGAGCGGCCGCTTGAAGATCACCGACCATTCTCCCTGGTCGTAGTTCGCGACGCCGGTGAGGTCCTTGGTGTCCTTGGGTGCGACGCTCGCGCTTCCCTTGCCGGTGAACTGAACGGGTGCGGGAGTCGCCAGATCGAAGTACCAGAGATCGACGGAATTCTGGTCGTCTCCGAAGACGAAGTAAGGCTTTCTGGCTCCGGTCGGCAGCTCCGTTGGAATCTGGACGGCGATCGCGTCGGAGAACTCTGATGCCGGGGCCGCCGTTTCTGCTTCGGCAAAGGGGTCCTTCGCCTGGCCGCCCGGGGCTTCCTTGACCTCCGCGTCGCCGAAAGGATTACCGGGAATTTCGGCGGCGGCGGCGGCCGCCTCCTCTTCCTCCTCTGGCGCTACCGGAAGCGACGGCCCGTTCTTCCCGCTCTTCTCCGCGCTCATGTCGTGCCATCGGACGAGGAGCGCGACCGAATCGGCATCGTAGATCGCCTGGACGGTGACGCTGGTCGCAGGGGGATGGAAGGCGCGCCCTGGTTCCATGATCTGACCGACGATCGGGAAGCGCGCGACCGGAGCGGAGGCGAAGCTCTCGGACCCCTTGGCGATGTCGATCGGCGTGGATACGTGCTTGGCGATCACCAGGTTGGAATAGCCGGGCCCGTTGTTCCCCGACAGCGACGCGATGTAGTCGGTGATCGCCCACCGCTGCTCGACCGAGAGCGAGTCGCTGAATGACGGCATCGGCGTGCCATTGAACCCCGTGCTCATCGTCCGGAAGATGTCCTCGCGTGTCGATCCGCCGCGGAAGGTCCAGCTCTGCGCGAGGTTTGCGGCGCGGATCGGATGCCCCCAGTCGTCCTTCAGCGTCGGAGCCGAGGGTCCGTCGCCTCGACCGAGCGAGCCGTGGCACCGGATGCAACCGGTATCTTCGAAGAGCTTCTTGCCGGCCGCAATGGTCTCGTTCGTCGATCGTGGCGCGCTCGGGAGGTCAACGGGCTTGGGTGCGCTCTCCGGGCTGGAGAAATCGGCCGAGAAGGTCGTGAGGAAATACGCGATGTTCGCCAACTCCTGGTCGGAGAGATTCGGCCAGGCCGGCATCGACGTATAGGGCATGCCTTTCCTGATGATGTTGACCAGGTCCTGGTGGGTCGGCAGCGCACCGTTCGGCGTCGTCCGGACCTTGTACTTGCCCAGCGTGAAGTTTCTCGGCCGCGGCTGCAGGTGCGCCGCCGCGTATCCTTCGCCGTCTCCCTTTTCGCCGTGGCACTGCGAGCAGTACTTGAGATAGAGCTGCTTGCCCGCCTCGCGCTGTGCCTCGGAGCCGACGTCGGGCCCCTGCGCACGCACCAGTTCCATTGTCGTGACGCCGAACAGCACCATCCCGACGACCACGAAGGCGGACGTAATCGGACGAGCAGTCATTGATG
>Ga0209382_10005571_pt1 | contig 16379 bp, 26 predicted proteins | sample SoiMetdeltSBSDD5_FD_187599 | JGI IMG/M metagenome (GOLD analysis project Ga0209382, IMG submission 187599) | Bulk soil microbial communities from a Populus tree surrounding site in Tennessee, USA - Soil MetaG P. deltoides SBSDD5 (SPAdes) (version 2) | ecosystem: Environmental > Terrestrial >...
TTCTGGCCAGTTCACGTCGGAAGAAAGCCTCAACGCTATCAACTTCCGCGCCAACGGGCGCTTCTTTCGCCTAAGCGATATCGCCAAAGTCCGCCGCGCCTACGTCGACCCGCAGCAGCCAATGTTCCGATTCAACGGCAGGCCGGCGATCGGCCTTGGCATTTCCATGGCCAAGAACGGCAATGTGCTCACGTTCGGCGAGCACATGAAAAAGCGGCTCCACAAACTGACCGGCACCTTGCCCGTGGGCCTCGAGTCGCATCTCGTCGCAGACCAGCCGCACGTCGTCGAGGAGGCTGTCGGCGAGTTCGTGAAAACCCTGATCGAAGCTATCGCCATCGTGCTGGGCGTGAGCTTTCTGGCGCTCGGCTGGCGTCCCGGCATCGTCGTCGCCATCGCCATCCCGTTGGTCCTCGCCATCACCTTCGTGGTCATGAAGCTGACAGGCATCAGCCTGCAGCGCATCTCGCTCGGAGCGCTCATCATCGGGCTGGGGCTTTTGGTCGACGATGCCATGATCGCGGTCGAGACCATGATCACCAAGCTCGAGGAGGGTTACGACAAGGTCTCTGCCGCGACCTTCGCCTACACATCCACCGCCTTCCCGATGCTCACCGGAACGCTCGTGACCGTCGCCGGCTTCATTCCGGTCGGCTTCGCGGCAAGTGGCGCGGGTGAGTACACCTTCACGCTGTTCGCGGTCGTGGCGGTCGCCCTCATTGCCTCTTGGTTCGTCGCGGTGCTGTTCACGCCGCTTGTGGGCGTATGCATTCTGCCCGACAAGCTGAAAGGCCATGGTCACGAGCCATCGCGCTTTGCGCGCGTTTTCCAGGCGGTGCTCGATCGGCTGCTGCGCATGAAGTACGTCGTCATCGCTGCGACGGTAGGCTTGTTCTTTGCGGCACTCATCGGCATGCAGTTCGTGCAGCAGCAGTTCTTCCCGAGCTCGGATCGTCCGGAGCTTCTTGTCGATATCACCTTGCCGCAGGCGTCTTCGATCAACGCAACCCGCAAAGTGGTGGATGAGCTCGAGGCGATACTCAAGACAGACCCCAAGATCGAGCGCTGGTCCTTTTACATCGGTAGCGGCGCCATCCGCTTCTACCTGCCGCTCGACCAGCAGCTCGCGAACGACTTCTTCGCGCAAGCCGTCGTAGTCACCAAGGATTTCAAAGTCCGCTCCGACGTGCAGCAACGCATACTCGCTGCGCTGCAACGACCGGAGTTCCAGCAGGTGCTGGTGCGCGTGAGCCCGCTCGAGCTTGGACCCCCAGTCGGTTGGCCGCTTAAGTTCCGCATCAGCGGACCCGACCCGACGAAAGTGCGCGAGTTGGCCCACGAGTTCGCGTCGATGCTCGGCAACAGCCCGAATGCGCGCAACGTCAATTTTGACTGGAACGAGCCCTCGAAGGTTGTCCGCGTCGAAGTGGATCAAGATCGCGCGCGGGCGCTCGGCATCAGCTCGCAAGCCTTGAGTCAGACCATCAACGCTGTCTTGTCTGGCACAAGCGTGACGCAACTGCGCGACGGCATCTACCTCGTCGATATCGTCGCCCGGGCGATCCCGGAGGAACGCGCGAAGCTCGAAACCTTGCGCAGCCTGATGCTCGACATCCCCAGCGGCAGGTCGGTTCCGCTGGAACAGGTGGCAAAGCTCACCTATGCGCTCGAGCCGCCACTGATCTGGCGCAGGCAGCGCCTTCCCACCGTTACCGTGCAGGCAGATACCGCTCCCGGCGTCGAGGCGCCGACCGTGGTGCGCTCACTCGCTGACCAGATGCAACAGTTCAAGGCAAAACTGTCACCGGGATACAACGTGGTTATTGGTGGCACGGTCGAGGACAGCGCCAATGCCCAGGCCAGCGTGTTCGCCGTATTCCCGCTCATGCTGCTGGTCATGATCACCATCCTGATGGTGCAGCTGCAGAGCTTTCAGCGATTGTTCCTGGTTCTAGCGACCGCACCACTGGCGCTCATTGGAGTTGCCGCGGCGCTGCTCATCTCGGGCGCCCCGATGGGGTTCGTCGCCATCCTCGGCATCGTCTCATTGGTCGGTATGGTGATCCGCAACTCGGTGATCCTGATCGACCAGATCGATACAGAAATTGCCAATGGCAGGCCTGCCTGGGATGCGGTTATCGCCGCCACCCAGCATCGACTGCGTCCAATCCTACTGACCGCCGCCGCAGCAATCCTCGGCATGATCCCTATCGCACCCACCGTTTTCTGGGGACCGATGGCCTACGCGGTGATGGGCGGACTAGTTGTGGCAACGCTGCTTACGCTGGTGTTCCTACCCGCGCTCTATGTCGCCTGGTTCCGCATCCAACCAGTGGATCTACCGATGGGCAGGCAAGCGCATCCCCCTCAAGCTCCGGAGTGGCATCGCACAGTTGGTGCTTATCTCCCCTCCGCGGTGAAGCTCGGGTGGCATGCATCGAAGCTATCTCTCTCCCTCCAAATGCTAGCGATGCAGTGGCGGCGGCGTGTGCTCCGCTTCACAAGTCCGCATTGAGAAACGCATCCATCCACTCTCGGCCCCTTAAAGGAGCACGTATCATGAGGCTCAACGGCAAAGTTGCTCTGATCACCGGCGCGGCAAGCGGCATCGGACACGCGATTGCAAAAGGCACAGTTCAGTGATGACGAAATTGCGCATCACGCCTGCGCGAGGATGTCTTCAGGGGCTTTTCGGGCGCCCTATATGACGGTTGGAGCCCGCGGGCTCCAGGAACGATGATGACCATGAAAAAGATCGCATCCATTCTCCTCTCACTCTCTATTCTCGCGGGCATCGTCGGACAGGCAACCGCGACCGATGTGAGTGGTAGCAAGGAGTACGAGCAGCCGAGACGGGAGATCCGCTAGGGCGGCGATGCTGCATTGGGTTCGCTCTCTCCCATCGGAAGGGCATTTGGCTCATTACCAGGTGCTCGAGCCAGGATGATGCAATCAGTGGGGCCGCGCGGGCAACGCCACAGGGTGAGGCACCTTGCTAGAGTGCGGACACAAGTGCGATAGAGGGCTTCAGTGTCGCAGTGCGAATGACTAAAATGGGCTACAGGTTCCACAGACAGGAAAGCGCCATGATCCCGAACAGAGCCCGCGTCGTAGCGGGCACCTCCACGATTGGTCGCGGGGCGAGCAGATAGATGAGAAAAGGACGAGACCGAGATCAAAGGCGCAGCCGATTTGATGACGACCAACCTGATGCGTCCTATGAAGCTCCACGCCAATCCTTTCGTCCGGCATCTCGCGCGGATGCGGCGCCCGGGGGTCCGGCGATGGACGCCGTCGTCAAGTGGTTCAATCCAGAGAAGGGCTTCGGCTTCGTTGAGCTCGCTGACGGATCAGGCGATGCGTTCCTGCACATTGTCGTGTTGGAACGCGGCGGGCATGACGCGGTGTTGCCGGAGACTAAGCTGCGCGTTCAAGTCGGTCAGGGCCAGAAAGGCCGGCAGGTCACGGCGGTACTTGAGCTCGATGCAAGCACCGCAGCCGCGCCGGGATCGACGATGTCTCCTAGGATGTCGGGCGGCGGCCGAGAACGCACTGATCCCGCCGCAGCTTCTGAGCTTGAGGGCACAGTGAAGTGGTTCAATGGTCAAAAGGGCTTCGGCTTTGTCGTCGCTGAGGACGGAGGAAAGGATGTGTTCCTCCACATCTCCATCGTCGATCGAGCGGGAATTCAGGTGCTTCCCGAGGGCCAGCAGGTCCGGATGCGGGTGGTGACGACCCAGAAGGGTCGAGAGGCGATTTCGGTTGCGCTGATTGATTAGGCGCATCGGTGCCTCGTGTTTTGCGGTGTGCCGGTGGCGTCGGAGACTAGGCGGCGATTTTCCTGTCGAGGCCGAGGTGCTTTTCGATCGCACCAATGCGTTCAAGAGCGTGGTCGATCTCCTTGCGGTAGCCGCCGATGTTGTCGACTTTTTCGGTCAGGTCGTCGAGTTCGCCACGGATGCTGTGCAGTTCACGACCGATGCTGTCGAAGCGTTGGTCGTGATTTGTCAATCGCGCATCGATCCTATCGAATCGCTCGTCGTGCTTGTCCAAGTGCTCGTGCACGCGGCCGAATTCATCGAGCATCAAGCGGGTGAAACGCTCAATCTCCGTTTGCGCCATATGCGTGCAGTATAGCACGTCACGCAATTGCTCTTAAACACGCGCATGCGCGCGGCAACCGCACAGCATGGGCGGCTCTATCAGTCCTCGACAACGCGAGTTGTTAGGGAGAGGACGCCGCTTTTTCCGAAGCCAAGTTGCCTCGCGACGGAGCTTGAAATGTCGAGCGAACGGCCGCGGACGAATGGTCCGCGGTCACGGATCACAACGTGGGCGCTTCGGCCGCTGCGCGGATTGGTGACAAGCAACCGCGTGCCCATAGGAAGCGTGCGATGGGCCGCAACGTGAGGGTCGGAAGCCCTATAGTGGCTGGTAACCATCGTCTCTGAGTGTGCGCCAACCGGCATGCATGAAACGAGAAGTGCGAGACCAAAGCGAAGGTTCATTGCTTCCTCTTGTGGTAATGGCGCGTAACGGCGTTTTCGCGCGATGTGAGGGCAGAACCGTAATCGGATCAGAGCGTTCCTCCGCCCAGAATTTAGCGCCGATAGTTGCAGGCGCCAAGGCCAATCCGGAATACAGTCAATTGGCAGGCCATTTGAGGCGAGCTCAATACCGGCGTTTAATAAGTCCGAATCACTACATCAGGAGTTGGCTTGGTTCGTGATTGCCTCGAGAGAGCCAATCACTTCATAGCCGACACCACCTGCCGCGAACTCAATCTGCGGGGGGCTCTCAAAATATTCAGCCATCACAGACACAGATAATACTAAAAACGTCATTCCTAGCGCCACCGTGATCGACTCAAAGAACTCCGGCTCCGGAAACATGCCCCTCACCTAACCTGTTTGTGCCACTTCATCAGCGGGTGCCGATGCCTCACCAAATCGTCCGGCGCGTCGTGCGCCTGCTCGGGCCTCCCTTCCAGCCATATTGGGTACGTGATGCCAGCTCATGACGGCCATCGTGCCGCGCTTCGCCGCATCTGGGAAGCGCGAAGGCTGGTGGCGCCGGCCGCTCGTCTCGACTACATCTTGGGCCATGAAAACTGAACGCGACGTGATCGAGCGCCTTGGGCCGCCTGACGAGATCGTGCGACCAGAGGACCGCATGCGCAGCCGCAGTTGGCTTTGCTCGACGTGCGGCACCGTAGCGACGGCTGCCGAGCCTGTGCCGATCCCGGTGCCTTGCACGAAATGTGGGGGCATTCGAGACCGTGGAGAGCCCACTTCAGTAGCGTGCCCGCCTCCCCGAAGTTCGTCCGCCCCTGCATCCCCGCTGCCCGTAAGTCCGTGCCGCTCGGCACCGGCTGGCTGCATGAGCCCAAACTGGACGGCTACCGCCTGCAGGTCGTCAAGGCCGGCCGCCTGGTGCGCCTCTACAGCAAGGGCGGCTACGATTGGACGAAGCGCTTGGCGCGTCTCTGCCTTCGGCGCCGAGCGACAAGACGAGCTCGCAGTGTTCGCCTTCGACCTGGTGCACCGCGATGGTGCCGATCTCACAGGCTTGCCGTTGAGTGAGCGTCGCAAACGGCTCGATCGGCTGCTCGCCCAATCGGACCTGTCATGCCTGCACTTGGTTAGTTGCTTCGAAGACGGCGCGGCACTGTTCATTGCGGCCGAGCGGCACGGCCTCGAGGGCATCGTCTCAAAGCGCAAGGCGTCGGCCTACAGCTCGGGACCATCCCGCGATTGGGTGAAGACGAAGACGGCGGCGTGGCGAGCTGCGAACCGGGATCGGTGGCGGCTGTTTCAGAAATCCTAATCAGCAGCCCACATCGAGGCCGCCACTTGCGCGGCCTCGATCCGAAGGAAGTTCAGGATATCGGGCTATTGAGGGAGGCCTTCGACGGCGAAGGCGCGGAACTTCGCATACTTATCGCCGATTTTCCGGGCTTCCTTGTACTCCGCCGATTCATAGGCGGCTTTCATTTTTTCCAGGCTATCCCAGACCTGGATCGTGACGCGCGTTTTCGGGGGAGCCCCTTCAAGTGCGGTTACCTTCTGGCCAGCAGCGAGGAATTTGCCTCCGGCGCCTTTGAGTGCTGCCTGCGCTTTCGGCGCGAACTCCTTCGTGTAGGCATCCACATCAGTAATTTCGATTTCTGCGATACGGTAGATTGGTGGCGTGGCCTGAGCGTGGATGGTTTGCACCGCGGCGACGCCAAGCCCGAAGCCTGCAAGCATTGCCAATGTCACTGTGTGGTACGTCTTCATGAGATCGTCCTCCTGTGAATTCACCAGCTCAGTCTAACGTAACGACGCTCTCGTGAGAATGTGACGCGCCGCCGAAGCGTGGGACGAGGCCTTCTATGTAGCCGCGGCAGGATGAACACCTAGAAGATAGCTGTTGAAACCTACGGCCAGGGCCTCGACGCTGGCGAGAGGTTGGCGGCATACCGGCCGCATGAGCAACATCGACAAGCAACGCATTGCGGCCGTCCGCACCCTCGTGGACATGGGCTACGTGTTCCTCGATGAGTGGATCGCACCCATGTGCGTGACGACGCCGGCGACCGCTGAAGCCGACGCCATGCACGCCCTGCTTGTGCAACGTGCCGATCAGCTCGACGGCTGCACCGAGGGTTCGTCCGAGGCGGCCGAGCTCGAGCAAATCTCGAACGGCCCTCGAGGCCTACGAGGGCAGGTGTTTCGAAGATTGCCGGGCTTCCGCTCTTCGCGGAGCTGGTAGAAAACATCTACACACGGCTCGCAGCTCAAGTTGTTGGTCGTGGAGACCGAGCAAATCTCCAAGGGCGAGCGCGTTTGGCAGGCGTTCGTTACGGGCAGCCGCTACAGCGCGCCTACGGAGGTTGTAGGGTTTGTCGCCGAGCTGGCGCGGGAAGCAGTGGAGTGATGTGGAGCGCTCCGTTCACCATAGGCGTTAACTCTAGCCTAAAACAGTTCGTGTCCATCTTGCGACGTGCTCGTGCTCGTGTTCGTCTCTGCCGACCGATGGCGGAGCTCGGGGTAGCCCCGATGGCAACGATGCCCTGTTTCGAAAAGAATGGTCCGCTATCGGAGAGACGCTCGACGACCTGGGAGCTTGCACCATGGCTGAAGAGGCCTTGCTTCGTCAGAAACGTTTCGAGGCCGCGGAGCAGGCGCGGAAAGTCGCGTTGATTGAGGCGACAATAACCAGTTTCGAGAGGATGGTCGCAAACCTCGCTGATGAAATCGCAGCTGAGGAGGAGCGCACTAGGATCAAGGACCCCAACCACGTAGCTTATTCTACTTTGGCCAAGGCAACGGCCCTGCGGCGCCGCAATCTGCTTGTCTCAACGGCCGATTTGAAATCTAGGCTCGACGCGGCTAGGCACGAACTCGACGATGCTTTGATACGAGTTCGAGCGCTCGAAGAAGCGACGAGCCCTACGCTTTTACAGCCCATAATTGAGAGAAGCACAGGGGATCAGTACAGCGCTCCTCTTTCTGTGGCTTCATAGAGCCAAAGCGCCAAGGCGATCCACCCCATTAGGCACAACGTGCCTGGCCTTGCGTCACCGGAGTCCTGTGCAAAGCATCGATGCCAGCACAGGTACGTTTCGGTCGAAAGACAGTAACGTTTGCAGGCATCGCCCAAGGTGATAAGGCCGTGCAGCACAGCGGCGACCACAATTATCTTTTCGTCGCGCGAGGAAGGTGTGAGCCCCTTGGGCGGCAGTTGAGCAAACGTTATCCTCGTTCCATCCGATCTTATGAAGAACGGATCCACATGGGAGGATTCGTCAGACAAAGGGTCCTCCTGTTGCCATCCCGCGAAATAGAAGCTCTACAGGAGCTGGAAACCAACGCACTTGCAATTATGTGCGAAGGTTAGCGGGTCCCGGCTCCAGGACAGAAGATCCCGGACATCTGATATCCGGCCAACGAAAATCTCGGCGTAGTTGATGCGGTGGGCCGTGCACAACGTGTTGTTGCCGCTCGAAGAATACTCGCAATCCCAGAACGAGCATCCGCGTGCGCCGAAGCCCTGAGGGTGCGGACGAGCTCGCAGTCGCTGCGTAAGCACCTACGGGGAAATCCACGATCACTGACACCTACGACACGGCCGCCGAGGCCGCGGCCGATCGCGCGCAACAGCAGAGCCTCCTGACGGCCCTCAACGGCTGGGAACGGGCGCTTCGCAGGGACGAGTGTGGCGCCTGGCGCATCAACGGCAAGCACGGCACCGTGCACACATGGGGTGACGGCAAAACTTGGGTCTTGTTCGTGGCCTGCGAAGGCGGGCCTGGCGTTCTGTACCGTGCCGAAGTCATCCGGGACGCCCTCGGCATTCGCAAGCGGACCGAACTCGACGCTGACGAGCTGGAGCGCCGCCGAGCCCAAGGGAAATGGCTGGCTCAGGGCGCAGGACGCGCGAATTCAAATTCTCCGGCCAATGACGCAACCCCAGCCGACACGTCAAACAAATCGCCCGAACCCGTCTGCTAGCTGAGGTCGCTCATGCCCACTCTTGAGTTGCCACTGCCACCGTCAGTCAATCGCCTATGGCGATCAGGCCGCGGCCGCGTGTATCGGAGCCCGCGCTATCTGGCCTGGCGCACAGAAGCCGGCTGGGAACTCAAAGCGCAACGCCCGACCCGCATCGTCGGCCCTGTAAGCATCGTCATTGCCGCTGCTCGCCCTGATCGCCGCCGGCGGGACCTGGACAACATCGCCACCAAGGGGTTGCTCGACCTTTTGGTGATGCATCGGGTCATCGAAGACGACTCGTTGGTTGCGTCCATCGCCTCCTGCTGGTCGGCTGACGTGGCGCCTGGCCGGCTGCGTGTCGAAGTCGAGCCCGCTCAAATACCCGAGCGGATCGATCCTCCGCGCAACAGCCGCAGCGCGCGGCCTTGATCTCTAGCAACGGCGGCAGCTGATGCGATCCGGTCGGTTTCCACCGAGGCCTAGATTGCGTGTTGAGGTAAGGGCTCACTTAGTCGTCGCTGCCGACGCCGGCGGACTTCGCAGTGGCCTGCGATGACAGTATCCGCGCCGAGTGATCTGGTATGGCTTTCCGGTCGTGCGTGACTTCTCACCCCTCACCATTGGTCGCGACCACGCACATGCCCTATTCGCTTTGCATGCGGCCTCGTCGAGGAGTGCGCACCCTACCGGCGGCTTAGTGGCCGCGAATGCCGCCACAGGTGTGAGGATCACAAGTGCAATGATCGTCTTTCTCACGTTCTCCTCCTGCTCAAACCGGATTGTCATGCTCCAAGTGGGCCCCGGCGGTCGCGTGTCTAGGGTCTATGTAGACATGCCGACCGACCTGCTCGTTAGGTGTAAACCCTCAGATCTGGACGAAAGAGCCGCGCCTGTCGCGTAGTTCGCGGATGTCGGCTCGTCGCACCAAGCCGACCCGGCCGCGTGCGCATCGATGTGAAGCGTGCCAGGGCACCGAAGCGGTATGCCGAGAATGCGATAGCCAACTAGGTCGGTTGCGTCGCAACAACCTCTTGGGGGTACTTCTGCCGAACACTGTTAAGGAGAGCGCACGAATGCAAGTTAGCTGCGCCCAGTGCGGCCGTCGCCTTACCCGCCAAATTTCCCACCAACACTACTACGCTCGTTGCGCAAGGTCAGGTCTGGGTCATCTTTCCCTGTGCCTGCGGCCTCGCTATGGCCCGTGATTGCCGGTTGGGGGAGCTGAGCGATTATTGGAGATCTGCAGCTGATCGAGAATCTCCGGTGCCTCGTGGGATCGTCATTCGACTGACCCATGCCTACTCCGTTAGGCTGGGAACAACGATTGTTGGAAGCCAGGTCCGATCTGCTGATGGTACGCTGGCAGTCAATCCCGACGATCTACTGCCCGGCGCGCTCTTCTCAGCAGGAATAGACAAAGGATGCTGCGGTTCTGACGGCATGGATGGACCCAACCGCAGATGCGCGTGTGGCGCTGTTGTGGGAACTGAGACTAGCGATTGCTGGACATATGCTGAGGTTCGGTTTGACCCTGGCGCCACTATTTTCGTGTGATTTGGCAAGGCCACTCCCAATACTCGGTGGCACCGTCCTTGCCTGCCTACGGAACAATGGGCCTCCGGCACCGCACTCCTCGCAATGTCCGCTTGATGGAGCTGTCGCGCCGCTTTGGGCTCGCGCAGGGCTCACAGGCGCCCCCACTCTCGTTACCCGTGCCGTGGAGTCTCTTTCTGGCACTGACCGCCTGTTCACTGCGCTGTAGCGATTCCGTCAGGTTACAGAGTTACTTGTACCGTGCCAGCGCGGCATCCGGCATGCCTCTTCATGACCCTGAGCGGTCCTAGCGCCACAACACCCACCACCGACGCACCATGCGTCGTCGTCCTTTTAGATGGGTTTGAGCGAAACCGGTGCCGGCGATTGCATGTTGAAGCAATCCCGTTTTGGACTTCCTGGTACCCGCCGGGACTGGGAACGGCTTCGCTTTGCCGAGGAGCAGACTACTGATGAGAAAGTCCAGAAGGTTGGCGTGATACTCAGAGTCGTACTCTTCAAGCGCCTCGGCAACGCACAGCGCCTCGACCACTGACGCACCATCGCCATGTACCGCCAGTGTAAGTCGATAGACAGGCAGCCCCGTCCAACTGCGATGCATGAAGAGGTGTGGTTCCTCGAAGTACACGAACCACTTGTCCTCCATGATCTCAGGCACTACCCCCACACGAATCTTCTCAAAATCCTCACGTGAAAAAGTAGCCGCAAAGGGTGTTGGGACGCCGCTGATGAACGGTACCCGCTTCCAGCGATCCTTGGTAGCAGCCATCGACCCTTCCTTGATCTCAGCCCACAATATGCGTTGAAGGTGAAAAGTACAGCGGTCATCTACCGCTTCTGACACTTTTGCTCCGTGCAGCACCATTTGGCCCATTCGTCAGCTTCCAGAGGTAACTTCTACCGTGCGCCGGTTGTCGCCAAACCGGTAGGTCCCGACCCTTATCGGACGAAGCGTTGCCAGAGCGCAACCGCCAACAAGGCGAACATTGCGAGGAGGAAAATCTGATTGAGTCGGACATCCCAACGGATACTCGGAAGTGTGTGCGGAGGGTATTGCGAGAACCCGAGGTGTGATCGGGATGCGACTTACTCGCCGATACGGTGGCCTAAAAAACAAGCCGCCGATGTTGAGGAATGCTTCCTCTCCGTGATGGAAATACCAGCGATAGTTGGCAATGTCGATTTCGAACTTTGCTGCAAAACGCTCGATGAACTCGAAGGCGTCGTAACCGTCGATCCCAAGGTTATGGAGTATGTCAGCGCCATCGGATAGTAGCTCGCTCTTGCCCCAGAATTGCATCAGGAATTCGGAGACGGCGGTGCGGGTGTCACTCATGGGCGCAAGGATATTCGACCAACCCTTTGTCGCCTATTGGCACTTTTGCCCCGTGCCGCGCATCAGCTCCGCACGTCAGAGAACAGTGTTCCATTCCCTGCGCTGAGGTCGGTGGCGGACCGGGGAAGATGACCCTTATCAGTCGAATGGTTCAATCGCCCGCTGGTCCGGCCCACGCGACGCAAAGCGACCTGAAAACCCCCCACCCTGGGAAAGCCATCGAGCGACACACTCCGGCACTGGGTCGCAGGTGCTGCTCCAAAGGCCGCGCATGATGATCACATTGCCAGGGTGGAATGGGTCCCTCCCAACGAACGCAAGCTGTCCCAGGCTCTCGAAAACTCGAATATCGCAAAAGAGAGTGGATAGCTTGAACGCGGCGCGCATCTCGTCGAGCCAACCAGGTGTGGGGTCCACGTGCACATCAAACGTTCCACCCGGAGGGCGTGCAGATGCGATCATCCCGAGAAGCGCATCCGCTGTGATGGTCGATGCCACGAGACTAAAATGATTGAGCTGATCTTCCGCCGGCACACCGTAGCGGCGACTGTAGCCGTGCACTGGAGGATCATCGAGCGTGAGGTCGCGTTCGTGAACAACACTGTACCAGTCGTCCTCGATGGACCACAGTAGTACTGCCTGCAGATCAGGCATCGGCTTGATTGCCAATCCATAGTTCCAGCCAGCTGCCTCAAGTTCGGAATGAAACTTGATGCTCTCGCGCAAAGAGCCCGGAAGGGATTGGCCGATGACCTTCTCGGCTTCGGAAAGCCTGCATTCAGCGGTAGGCGACGGCGCGAACCTGATGCCGCACCACACCGTCGCAAACCGGCGGATGATCTCCCAACGCTTCTGCCAAGTATCCGCCGAGTGAGTGAAAACGAGCTGGTCCACGTGCGTGCTTCCTCTTATCGCACGACAGCAGATGTATCAGAAAATGGGGCGCTACTCGCTCCGTTTCGTTGCCTTGGTGATAGCCCACAGCGCGCTACCAAGAACCAGAAGTTCGGCAACCGTGCCACGGCAGCTCCTGGCACGGAACAGCCGACTTCCGCGCTGCAGCGATTTCGTCCGGAATCGGAGGGTCTACTGACGTTCGGTCCGCGTGACAGGAGGACCGTTCGACCCGAGGCTCAAAGGCTTGGTCGAGCATGGCCATCGCTTGCAAACGAACTTGCGAGCTAGTGTCAAGCGTCCTTGGCCGTAGGGCTCTTCCAGTCCTAGAGACGTGCAGCACCATCCGCATGACCGCTCTGGACGTGGCGTGCCTTTGGCTCAAAGCGAATCAGCAGTCTTGATGACCGGTCGACGCGCCCGTACTTGACCTTGTGTGATTCGTCGCGCCCCTCGACGAGGGTAATCAGCACGTCCCCGCCCTCATCCTTGGCTCGCCGTCGAACCCGGCCTGACGATCTCCAAGCTGCGCGCACCATGAATTCGTGAGCTGTATTGCATTCAATCCCCGCCGGTTGCTGCGCTCCCCTCCTCGATGCCGAGTTGATTGCCGCAGACCCCTTTTCATCGCATACGAGGTCGTTCGCGTAAGCAGGGGGAACTCGCAGGCAATTGACTAGTTGCCTTAGGCTCACCAAACGTGAGCGTCACCGTGGTCTCTGACCCCATGCGTGGGTTCCGCTCTCTCAAGGAAGGATCTGTCATGCCCCAGAAAATCAGAACTCTCGGGCTCGCGGGTGTGCTCATGATTGGCACAATGCTCACGTCGGCCCATGCCGCCGAGCGAGAGCAAGTACGAATGGTCATCAATCTGATTTCCGGTGTGAAAATGCCGTTTCCAGAGAACCTGCGTAACAACCTCGCCCGAACCCAGCGGGTCCAACTCGACACCAACGGTGCAACGGTCGCGTGCCTTCGGCTCGATGACAAGGTCAGGTGGTGCTACGAGCACATCGCTCCTGTCGGCGCGCGAGCCGAGACGCTCCGCATTCGCAACGAACCTGTCCCCGGCCTATTGGTGGGCCAGCTCTATCAGTACGTCGACGACTTCGATCTCGACGGCTCGATCGACGTCGGCAGCACCACTCTTCTCGAAGGCGAGCCACACGCGCCAGTTGGCAAGATCAGCCAGTTTTTCCATCGCGCCACCAACCGCGGCGAGCAATTCCGGACCGAGTATCAGAAGATGTACGACGATGGAATTCAGATTGCCTTGAAATACCTCGGAGAGTAGGCCCCAACCGAACTCCCCCGCAACCGCCACCGAGTGACCACGGGAACATTTCGCGTCCCCCGACGTTCGCAAATCGAGCACGCCGTTTCTATCAGGAACTTTCGGAACCTCCGCGTTCAGATTCTTTCACATTTGCAACCAGTTGCAGGAGGACATCATGACAGTGAACGCCGCCAATTCTGAAGAAGACACGCACATCGACGACCTTGCTTCGAAGACTGTTGGCCTGCAGCACCGATTGGCTGACGCAGCACGGACGCTCGAGGCACTGAGCGCACAGCAAGCCAACTCAACCTCCCTCATCCGGCAAATGCAAAGCGACGTCGAAGCCGCTCTTGCACAGTGCCAGCAACTGAACGGCGAGGCCAGGCGCAGAGCGGAAGAGGCCAGGCGCAGAGCGGAAGAGGAGGCAAGCGGCGTCGTGGCTTCTCTGCAAGCAGCCGTCGAGAAAACGAGAGATAGGGTTCTCGGCGGGGTTGGCCACGTCCGCGAACAAGCGGTGGCCGCCCTCCACCGCATCAAGGGCGACGAATCTCGTTCTGATCGCCAGCAAAGCAGTTCTCCCAAGGAATGACCTGGCAAGCTCGATGCATCAGTGATCGGAGTGAGTGGCTCCGCGCCATCGAGCGCGCCGGGCGATCCGCCCGCGAACGATAATGCTCTGCAGGATACTCCGCCCCTTCCCGCAAACAGGCGCCGAGTGAGCGGCCCAACCGCGCGCTCTAACGAGTGCGCGCCTTACAAAATCCGTGCACCACCCCGCATCCAAAATGGGTGCCCTCTCCACCGAAATCCGTGCACTTCCCCACCAAAATTCGTGAGTTACTCAACCACCTCGTCCGCACGCTTGGCCTGCGCTTCAGGGTGCGTCGCCAAGAAATGTCTGAGCACCATCAACAGCTCGCTAGCGTGATCCTTGTCACCCCGGTTGAGCGCCTCGTGAATATCGTCGCGAATCATGTCGCGTATCCGCTCCGCGCCGTCTGGTTTTTTGAGTAGATATCTTGCTATAGCAGCAGCGGCGATTTCCGGCACATGCTCGTGCTCGGCAATGGCCATGACCTCGTCCTCGGTGAGGCCACACATGGCGATACAGTCCTCCTTGCGTATCAAATAAATACTCCGTTCGGGCTTAGCGCTGCACCATCGGATCACTGCGCCGCATCCAGGCGAAGCATTTAGTGGGGGCGCTCGCGCCCTTGGGACTCGGCTTGTTGGACGCGCGTCCTCTCCTGCTCATTCAAGTATTGGATTAGCTCAACCCAACGCTGAGGCAGCGCCTCGTGCGTGATGTCCTCGTCGTGGCCACGCAAGGTCTTACCAATTCGTTCCAAGATTGTTTCCTGAAATCGCATGGCGCAGTCCCATCTTGGCGCTGGCATGGGCCAGCGCAATCCTCCGATATTTCGTAGGAGAAGTCGCCATCCCAGCGACAGACGCCCGTCCACGGGTTGGTGTGTGAACACCCGGTGGGCCACTACGTTCCGACAGCCAACAAACTTCTCCCTGGACTGGAATTGCTCAACAGTTGCAATCAACTGCCACCGATATTGTCACGCTCAAGCTCCTGAAAAATCTGTGGATGCCCAAGCCTCGGCATGGACGGCGCCGCTCGCACCCGCCACTCTTTTCTTTTGTGCACCAGTAGTGGGGGGTCTGTCATGCACACCGCACTCAACGGCTACGGCGCAATATATGATTCCGACACGCTGACGACACTCGGGATAGTCTTCGACAATGCGTGGGCTTCCATCGCGCATAATTTCGACTGCGGTTCTCGCGAGTCGGCTCGACTAAGGCTCGCCTCAATAATTTTGGAATTCGCTGCGGACTACACGCGTGATCCGATTGAGCTCAAGTGCCGCGCCATCGGAGCAATGCAAGTGATCCGCGTAGCCGGTCACTCCATCGAGACGTGACGAGCGGATCATGCCATCATCCACACGGGGCGACGCAGAGCAGTGGCGCCGTCGGGCCGCCGAGATGCGCGCCGTCGCGAAGGACACACTCGACTCTAGCAAACAAACGATGCTGGAGATCGCGCTGAGTTACGAGCGGCTCATTCAACAGGCTGAAGGCCGCAAAAATTTCAGAAAGAGTACGTCGCCCAAGCGGAAGAGCCAGCACCGGAGCCGCAAAATCCATATCCCCGCCACCGGCACCGAGTGACCAAGAGCTCGACGGGGGCTCAACTCAGCCGCTCACCACTTGCGCGGCTTCCAAGATCCGTGAGCCACGCCGCGTCCAATTTGCGTGCACTACCCTCGGAACAAACTCCCGCGCTCCGAGCCTAAAACCACGTTAACAAACGCTACTTCTTGGGGTTTTCGCGTCGCCGGCGCGAACCGATCACACCATAGGCGAGCACCACGCCGACGAGAACCGCCCCGCCGACCGTCATGATGATCCAAAATGCCGGGCCCGTGTCCATGAGGATCTCCTTTCCCTTCCGCCCTCTCTTCTAATTGTAGCGGGCACCGTCGCTCCGCAAAGTCGCTGGCGCTGCCAGTAAGCCGTCTCGTTCCTCAGCTCGCTCCAGCGGAAGCCATGATACCGACTTGCGCGAAATATGGTCCTCCGGCCGAACCGGCCGTCCATCTACCATCTGCTTGAGCCCTTGTCGGCCAGGTGCTCGTAGTAGTCACTGCGACTGGCGATTGTTGGGTCGCGGCAAATGGTTGCGCCGTTATCCACAGACAGCTTAACGGTCCGTCGCAACCATGTCTTCGGCGCAGCGTTTTCTAATCAGACGCGAGCGCAACCCTTCCCCCAAGCCCCTATCCGCGCTCATGCAAGAAAGCGCGGGCTCTTCGCAGTGTGCGTT
>Ga0209382_10005575_pt1 | contig 16377 bp, 15 predicted proteins | sample SoiMetdeltSBSDD5_FD_187599 | JGI IMG/M metagenome (GOLD analysis project Ga0209382, IMG submission 187599) | Bulk soil microbial communities from a Populus tree surrounding site in Tennessee, USA - Soil MetaG P. deltoides SBSDD5 (SPAdes) (version 2) | ecosystem: Environmental > Terrestrial >...
CACTCGGATTCGCCTCGGCCAACACCTTCGTGATCGCCGCCGTCAACGTCGTCTTCCCATGATCAATATGACCAAACGTCCCAATGTTCAAATGCGGCTTCGTCCGCTCAAACTTCTCCTTGGCCATGACTTCTCCGGACCTCTCTGGACTCGCAGGGATTGGGGTGGATAAGGACTTTCGCTACTCGCCACGGACGCGGGCGACGATCTCTTCCTGGACCGACACCGGGGTCTGTTGGTAGCTGTGGAACTGCATCGTGTACGTCGCGCGACCCTGGGTGCGCGAACGCAGGTCGGTAGCGTACCCGAACATCTCGGACAGGGGGACCTGAGCCCGGACGACCTGGCTGCTACCCCTCTGCTCCAGACCACCGACCCGGCCACGCCGGCTGTTGAGATCGCCGATCACATCGCCCATGTAGTCCTCGGGCGTGACGACCTCGACCGACATGATGGGTTCGAGGAGCACGGGTTTGGCTTTCCGTGCCGCCTCTTTGAACACCATCGAGCCGGCGATCTTGAACGCCATCTCGGACGAGTCGACTTCGTGATACTTGCCGTCGATGAGCGTGAAACGCACGTCGACGGTGGGGTAGCCCGCGAGCACTCCGGCGTCCAGTGACTGCTGGATGCCGGCGTCCACCGCGGGGATGTACTCCTTGGGCACCCGGCCCCCGGTGATCTTGTCCACGAACTCATAGCCGCCACCGGGACCGAGAGGCTCGGCCTTCACCGTGACCTCGGCGAACTGGCCGGCACCGCCGGTCTGCTTCTTGTGGGTGTAGGTGACCTTGTCCACCCGCTGGGTGATCGTCTCGCGGTAGGCGACCTGCGGCTTGCCGACGGTCGCGTCGACCCGGAACTCACGCAGCATCCGGTCGATGATCACCTCGAGGTGGAGCTCGCCCATGCCGGAGATCACGGTCTGGCCGGTGTCCAGGTCGGTGCGGACGGTGAAGGTCGGGTCCTCCTCGCTGAGCGCCTGCAGAGCCTTGGACATCTTCTCCTGGTCGGCCTTGGTCTTCGGCTCGACGGCCACGTGGATGACCGGCTCGGGGAACTCGAGCTGCTCGAGCACGACCGGATGCGCGGGGTCGGACAGGGTGTCGCCGGTGCGCGTGTCCTTGAGGCCGATGCCGGCCGCGATGTCGCCGGTGAACACGGCATCCAGATCCTCGCGGTGGTTGGCATGCATCTGCAGGATGCGCCCGACGCGCTCCTTGCGGCCGCTGGAGGTGTTGACGACCTGCGAGCCCTTCTCGAGCGTGCCCGAGTAGACCCGGAAGTAGGTGAGCTTGCCGACGTGGGGGTCGGACATGACCTTGAACGCGAGCGCGGCGAACGGCTCGTCGTCGGCCGGCTTGCGCTCGAGCTCCTCCGTGCCCTTGGGGTTGGAGCCCAGCACCGGCGGAAGGTCCATGGGGCTGGGGAGGTAGTCGACGATGGCGTCCAGCAGCGGCTGCACGCCCTTGTTCTTGAACGCGCTGCCGTTGAGCACGGGCACGATCTCGCCGGCGAGCGTGCCGGCACGGACCGCACGACGCAGGTCGTCGGCCGTGATCTCCTCGTCGTGGACGTACTTCTCGAGGATGGTCTCGTCGAAGGCCGACAGGACGTCGATCAGCTGGTGCCGGTACTCCTCGGCCTGGTCGACGAGCGCGGCCGGGATGTCCTCGGTGTTCCACTTCGCGCCGAGCTCCTCGTCCTGCCACACCAGCGCCTCCATCGACAGCAGGTCGATGACGCCCTTGTAGTGGCCCTCGGCGCCGATCGGGAGCTGCACCACCGCGATGTGGGCATCCAGCCGGGTGCGGATGGAGTCGAGCGCGGCGAAGAAGTCGGCTCCCAAGCGGTCCATCTTGTTGACGAAGCACATCCGGGGGACGTGGTACTTGTTGGCCTGGCGCCAGACGGTCTCGGTCTGCGGCTCGACGCCGGCGACGGCATCGAACACCGCGACGGCGCCGTCGAGGACGCGCAGGGACCGCTCGACCTCGACGGTGAAGTCGACGTGGCCGGGCGTGTCGAGGATCTGGATCTGGTGGTCCCGCCAGAAGCAGGTCGTAGCGGCCGAGGTGATGGTGATGCCGCGCTCCTGCTCCTGCACCATCCAGTCCATCGTGGCGGCACCCTCGTGGACCTCACCGATCTTGTAGGTCTTGCCTGTGTAGTAGAGGATGCGCTCGGTCGTGGTGGTCTTGCCCGCGTCGATGTGGGCCATGATGCCGATGTTGCGTGTTCGTTCGAGGGGGTGGGTTCGCTTGGAGCTCATCGTTCGTGTCTCTCGCTACAGGCGCGACAACTAGTTACATACCCGTCTTCGTCGCCGGGGGTGCGACGAGACGGAAGGGGACTCGACCAACGTGCAGGCCCTCGCAGTCCGCGAGGGCGGGATCACCAGCGGTAGTGCGCGAAGGCCCGGTTCGACTCGGCCATCTTGTGCATGTCGTCCCGACGCTTGACCGCACTGCCGACGCCGTTGTTGGCGTCCAGCAGCTCGGCCGCCAACCGCTCCGCCATGGTGCGCTCGCGGCGATCGCGCGCGAAGCCCACCAGCCAGCGGATGGCCAGCGTGGTGGCCCGCCTGGGGCGGACGTCGACCGGCACCTGATAGGTGGCGCCACCGACTCGACGGCTCTTGACCTCGAGCTGGGGCTTGATGTTGTCGACCGCCCGCTTGACTACGGCCAGGCCGTCGCCGTCGGTCTTGCTGGCAACGATGTCCAGCGCGTCGTACACGATCTTCTCGGCGACCGACCTCTTGCCCCGTTGCAGCACCTTGTTGACGATCTGCGTCACGAGGACCGACCGGTACACCGGGTCGGGAAGCAGGTCACGACGGGATGCAGGACCCCTGCGCGGCATGGGGATCAGCCTTCCTTCTTGGCCCCGTAGCGGCTGCGGGCCTGACGACGGTCGCGCACGCCCGCAGTGTCGAGCGTGCCGCGGATGATCTTGTAACGGACACCGGGAAGGTCCTTCACCCGGCCCCCGCGGACGAGAACGATCGAGTGCTCCTGGAGGTTGTGCCCCTCGCCGGGGATGTAGGCCGTGACCTCCATGCCGCCGGTGAGGCGGACCCTGGCCACCTTGCGCAGGGCCGAGTTCGGCTTCTTCGGCGTGTGTGTGAACACGCGTGTGCACACCCCGCGCCGTTGGGGCGCGCCCTTGAGGGCCGGCGTCTTCATCTTCGATGCCTTGGACCGGCGGCCCTTGCGGACCAATTGCTGGATGGTGGGCACTCGTAACCTCGCGAGCGAACTTCTGGGGTTGGATGTCCGGGGGACGGTGGCGTGCCGCGCGGACACGCGGTCGGACCGACGGGTCATCATAAGGTCGCCCGGCGCGAACGGCAAAGCCCAAGCTCAGGAAATGCACGCAATTGGCCGTGGATGCGGTCACAGCGGATCCAGTGCCACTGCGGTTGCGAACTGGCGGGCGGCGGTGTCGAGCACCCAGTCGTGGCCCCAGTGGGCCAAACGCGGGAAGAGGCGGGAGGCGATCCGCACCGGCGCGCTGGCCGCGGCCAGGACGGCGACCAGGCGGACGTCGGTGGCCGCGGGCTGGTCGGGCTCGGCGACCTCCCGGAACTCGAGGCGTGCCCACCCGCTCAGGTCGCCGCTGACGTCGGCCTCGATGAGCTTGGGCGCGATCACCGCGCCCAGCTGGAGGGAGCAGCGGAGCGCGTACGGCAGCGGCGGCTGGATCGTGCACCGCCAGACGTCGCCCGAGGCCAGCGCGTTGGCGTCGAACCGGCGCACCCAGGGCCACCACGACGGATAGTCCTCCACCCGCAGCAGCTGCCGCCACAGCGCAGCCGGAGCCAGTGCGAAGCGATACATGCGGTCCGACCGGATCTCCACATCAGTGATGTACCTCACCAGCGTTGTCCGGAGTTCGCAGGTTGACGAAGGAGCCGGGTCATGGTCTGATGAGAGCGCTCTCATATGAGAGCGCTCTCACATCCCACACCGGCTGCAAGGGGACGGCGTCATGAGCAACGAGGACGCGGGCCGGGCCCGCGGGTTCCCGGAAGGCTTCCTGTGGGGGGTGAGCACCTCGGCGTACCAGATCGAGGGGGGCGTCGACCTCGACGGGCGGGGCATCTCCATCTGGGACACCTTCGCCGCGGCGGGTGGCACCCGGGACGGCCAGACCGGCGCGATCGCCGCCGACCACCGCAACCTGATGCCCGCGGACATCGCTCTGATGGCCGAGCTCGGGCTACCCGCCTACCGGTTCTCCGTGGCCTGGCCCCGGGTGCAGCCGGACGGCAAGGGCTCGGCCAGCGAGGAGGGCCTCGACTTCTACCGGGCGCTGGTCGACACCTGCCTGGACCACGGCATCGAGCCGGTCCTCACGCTCTACCACTGGGACCTGCCCCAGCCGCTGGAGGACGCGGGCGGCTGGCCGGTCCGCGACACCGCTTACCGCTTCGCCGACTACACCGCCTTGGTCGCCGACGCCCTCGGCGACCGGGTTCGCCGGTGGACCACCATCAACGAGCCCTGGTGCCCGGCCATGCTCGGCTACGCGTGGGGGATCCACGCCCCCGGCCGCACCGACCCCGAGGCGGCGGTCGCGGCCGCCCATCACCTGCTGTTGGGCCACGGGCTCGGGGTGGACGTCCTGCGGTCCCGGGTGGCCCACGGCCGCACCAACGGCGACTCCTCGGGCAGCGAGGCTCCCGAGATCGGGATCACGCTCAACCCCTATCCCGTGCTGCCGGCGACGGCGAGCGAGGCCGACCACGACGCCGCCCGCCGCATCGACGGCATCGCCAACCGCCTGTGGTACGACAGCATCCTCCGGGGCCACTATCCGCGGGACGTGCTCGACGACCTGCTCAGCGTCAGCGACCTGACGCACATCCATGACGGCGACCTGGCCGTCATCTCCCGGCCGATCGATGCGATGGGGGTCAACTACTACCGCTGCTACCACGTCCGCCACGAGCCGGGTGCGTCCGCGTCGCCCTCGGCGTGGCCCGGGTCGACCGACGTCGCCTTCATCGACCCCGACTCCAACACCTCCAACGGCTGGGCCGTCGAGCCCGGTGGTCTGTACGACGCCGTGATACGCCTGGTCACCGACTACGACGCTCCCCCGCTGTACGTGCACGAGAGCGGTGCCGCCTACCGGGACGAGCCCGATGCTGCGGGCGTGGTCAACGACACCGACCGCATCGCCTACCACGCCGCCCACCTCGAAGCCAGCTCCGACGCGATCACCGCCGGCGCCGATCTGCGCGGGTACTTCGTCTGGTCGCTCTTCGACAACTTCGAGTGGGCGGAGGGGTACACGCAGCGCTTCGGCATCGTGCACATCGACTTCGCCACCCAGCGCCGCACGCCCAAGGCCAGCGCCCACTGGTACGCGAAGGTCGTGGCCGCCAACGGCCTTCCGTCCACCGGACCATGACCAACTCGCCTGACCGCCACAGCTCCCGGTGGACCCTGGAGGACGTGGCGGCTCGGGCCGGTGTGTCCCGGGCGACGGCCTCCCGGGTGGTCAACGGCGGCGCCCGGGTCGCGGCCGCCACGCGGCAGGCCGTGGAGCAGGCGGTCGACGAGCTCGGCTACGCCCCGAACCGGGCGGCCCGCAGCCTGGCGCGCCAGAGCACCGACACCGTGGCGCTGGTGGTCTCCGAGCCGAGCACCCGCATGTTCGCCGATCCGTTCTTCGCCGGGACCATCCGGGGCATCGCCGGCGGGCTGCGGGCCAGCCGCTACCAGCTGGTGCTGCTCATGACCCAGAACGACGCCGACCGGGATCGGGTGGAGCAGCACCTGCTGCGGGGCAACGCTGACGGCGTGCTGCTGCTGTCGGTGCGGGCCGACGATCCGATCCCCTCCCGGCTGGTCGAGGCCGGGATCCCGTGCGTCCTCGCCGGCCGGCCGGCCAAGGGCCTGGGGGTCGGCTTCGTCGACGCCGACAACGAGGGTGGCGCCTACCAGGCGGTCCGCCACCTGGTGGGTCGGGGTTGCCGCACCATCGCCACCGTCGCCGGGCCGGCGGACATGGCACCGGGCGCCGACCGCCTGGCCGGTTGGGAGCGGGCCCTCACCGAGGCGGACCACCCCGTGCTCCCGAGCCTGGTGGCGCGGGGCGACTTCACCCCGCCCGGCGGCGCCGCGGCCGCGAGCGAGCTCCTCGACCGCCACCCGGAGCTCAACGGTGTCTTCGTGGCCTCGGACCTCATGGCCATCGGCGTCCTCGAAGCGCTGCGGCGGGCGGGCCGGCGGGTGCCCGACGACGTCGCGGTGGTGGGGTTCGACGACAGCGAGCTGGCCCGATCGTCGGTGCCCCCGCTCACCACCATCCGCCAGCCGTTGGACGAGCTCGGCCGCACCATGGCCGAGCTGCTGGTCGGGCAGCTCGACGACGGCACCGACCCCGAGGGCGTCGTCCTCCAGACCCAACTCGTGATCCGCGAGTCGGCCTGACCCGGGCGGTCACGGCTCGCGTGGGGGCCCCGAACTCTCCTGGCTCCGCTGCCTCTCCCGGCTCTCGCGCCATTCGGCGTAGTGGTCGGCCATTCCCAGGCAGGTGAAGGGGAAGATCGGGGCCGGGAGCAGCGCGATGGCGCCCGCGATCCGTACGAGGGCAAAGGTGTAGATCGTGGCGATCGTCACCGCGACGGCTCGGGTCCGCCAGTCCTGCGGCGGATCGGTGCGCAGTGCTGCGATCCCGCCGGCTCCCGCCGCGGCCACGATGCCCGTCACCGCGTCCGCAGCGACCGCCGACACCGGGATGCCCACCAGCAGCGTGAGCCCCATGGCCTTGAGCACCGCCGTCGGCGCACGGGGATGCTCGGACAGGAAGGCCAGCACGATGTACACGAAGGGGATCAGCGACAGGCCCACGGCCACGGCGGCGCCGGCCTGGGGACCACCGGTCCCGTCCTCCTCCGACGCGATGGACACCAGCCCTGCGAGCAATGACCAGTAGGCGACCACCAGCAGCAGGGTCGCCAGCGTGATGGCTCTCCACTTGCGTTGGGGCGGCAAGGGCTCGGCGCCGCTCGCTCCCGAGCCCCTCCGGAAGACCCGTGCCGCTCCCATCAGTGCCGCACTGGGCGTTATCCCTTGACGGAGCCCGCGGTCAGTCCCCGGACGAAGTACCGCTGCAGCGAGAAGAACACGATCAGCGGCAGGACCATCGAGATGAAGGCCGCCGACGTGAGCAGGTGCCAGTTCTCGCCCCGGGCCCCCACGAGCTGCTGCAGCGCGATGGTCACCACCCGGGTCTCGCGGGTCCCGCCGAGGAACACGTAGGCCACCAGCAGGTCGTTCCAGACCCACAGGAACTGGAAGATGGCGAACGCGGCGAGCGCGGGCACCGACAGGGGGACGACGAGCCGCCAGAAGATCGTGAAGTGGTCGGCGCCGTCGATGCGCGCCGACTCGATGATCGAGGACGGCAGCGACCCGATGTAGTTCCGCAGCAGGTACACGGCCAACGGGAGGCCGAAGGCCGTGTGGGCCAGCCAGACCCCGAGGAAGGTCCCGTTGAGGTTGAGGTCCGGGAAGATCTGCATGGTGCCGAGGCTGGCCCCGCTGGTGTACAGCCGCAGGATGGGGATGAGGGCCATCTGCAGCGGCACCACGAGCAGCCCGACCACCGCCACGAACATCACGTACCGACCCCGGAACTCCATCCACGAGAACGCGTACGCGGCGAAGGCCGCGATCGTGATGGGGATCACCGTGGCCGGGAGCGCGACCGCGAGGCTGTTCAGGAAGGCGTTCTCGAACCCGCCGGTGTCCAAGGCCTCGCGATAGTTGGCGAAGGTCCACTGGGCCGGGTCGAAGAGGTGCGGGATTGCGCTCCACCACCCGGACGAATCGACCAGGGCCTCGGGCCGGAACGAGGTCACCAGCACGCCGATCGTCGGGATCAGCCAGAACACGACGACCACCAGGATGGTGATCTTCACGAACCAGCCACCCCGGCGCACGCCGACGGTCTCGGGCCCGCCGGGTGCGGGCGCTGATTCGACGTCGGCCGGAAGCGGTGCGGTGAGGCTCATCGGATCGCCTCCTCGAGTCGGAACCGTCGGACGTTCCAGATCATGATGGGGATGACCGCCAGGAACAGGATCACCGCGATGGCGGTCGCCTCACCCGCGTTGCTGTCCGTGAAGAACGAGTTGATCATGCGCTCGGCTATCACCTCGGTCTGGCTGTTCTCCGCGTTCGGGCTCATCACGAACACGATGTCGAAGACCTTCAGCGCGTTGATGACCATGTAGGTGGTCACCACGACGATCGTCGGGGCGATGCTGGGGACGATGATCCGACGGAAGACCTGGAGCTCGGATGCACCATCGATGCGCGCGGCCTCGATGATCTCGTCGGGGATGGACTTGATCGCCGCGGACAGCACCACCATGGCGAAGCCGGTCTGCATCCAGATCATGATCACCATGAGCATGAAGTTGTTCCACGGCTTCTGGTCCAGCCACGCCACCGGCGTCGGGGTGAGATCGCTCAGCCACCAAGCCGCGCCTATGCCGAGGAGCACGCCGCCGACCCACACGAAGATCGTCGGCCCGGACAACAGCGGTCGCCGGCCGACGAGCCGGCCGAACAGGGCGGCGAGCAGCAGGATGGCGCCCACGAGAGAGAGGCCCGCGAGGAGCAGGGTGCCATGCTCCCAGCCGAACCACGACTCCTCGCCGGCCCATGACTTCAGGCCGTTCATCAGACCGATGTTGGTGCCGAACCCCTCGGGCCGGAAGCTGTAGATCAGTCGGAAGGTGATGGCGGCCCCGGCGAACGAGATGGCCATGGGCAGGAAGATCATCGACTTCGCCACCGCTTCGCCCCGGCTGAGGCGGTCGGCCAGGGTGGCGAAGACCAGACCGATGGTCACGGCGAACAGCGGCACCAGGACGATCCACGCCGCGGTGTTGCGCATGGCCCGCAACATGCTCTCGTCGGTGAAGACGAACGAGTAGTTGTCCCAGCCGACGAACTTGTCCGAGTGGTCGTCCTTGAAGCTGAGGACCACGGTGTTGATCACCGGGTACACCAGGAAGACGCTCAGGATGACCAGCGCCGGGCCGACGAAGACGTAGGGCCGGACCCCCTCCCGGAGGTGGCTGGGCAGCTGGTCGACCAGGCGGTTCATCCCCCAGAACATGGCGAAGACGCCGCCCACGCCGACGACGATGGCCACCCCGACGACCATGAACCGGTTGGCGTCGGCGTCGCGCAGGAAGTCGAAGGTGCCCCACAGCAGGGCGAAGGCGGCGACCGGGATGGCGAGCGCACCGAGCACCCGCAGGACCGCCATCATGAGGACCCGCCAGCCACTGGAGCGGGTCGGTGCTACGGGGCGCGCGACCTCGTCCTGCGGGGTCGGCTCCTCCGTCGGTTCCTCGTCGATCCTCTCGTCGGTCTTGGAGCTCATGGGATGCCCTCCTCCCTCCCCCGGGGGAGTCGACGGGAGTGGTCACCCGGATGACCGGGGATGACCACTCCCGTCTATCACGTATCAGCTAGGCCAGCTGGCCTCGATGGCGTCCAGGTGGTCCTGGAGCGAGTCCGGACCGTCCTGCATGTAGCCGAGCATCTCGGTCCACTCGGTGCCCGAGCCGACCTCGGCCGGCATCATGTCGGACGCATCGAACCGGCCCGTGCCCTCCTCGAGCGCAGTGGTCAGGATCTCCGACGCGTCGGCCAGGATGGTGTTGGCGTAGCAGTCGGGCCCGACGTTGACGTTCGGGGAGATGCGGGACGAAGCGGTCTCGCCGCCCATCGCGCACTGCACGTCCTCGCCCATGAACTGGTTGAGGAAGTCCACGACCTCGGGACGGTTGCCGTTGGTGCCCACGACCGCGAACTCACCCGCGAACAGGGTGCCTTCCTGGTCGATCGGCGGGAACGGGAACCAGTCGTAGTCGACACCGGCCTCGGTGCCCTCGGGGAAGAACGCGTTGATGAACGACGCCTGGCGATGCAGCCAGCACCCGGGCGGGTCCTGGAACATCGGGCCGGGCGCGTCGCCGAACGCGATCGACGGCGTCTGGTCCGCGCCACCGAGGACGTAGCCGTCGGTGAACATGACCTGGCCGAAGTCCTCACCCGCGGCTACCACAGCGGGGTCGTTGAACGGGATCTCATGGCTGACCCACTGGTCGTAGACATCGGTGCCCGCGGTGCGGAGCATGATGTCCTCCATCCAGTCGGTGGCCGGCCAACCCGACGCAGCGCCGCTCTCGAAGCCGACGCACCATGGGGTGCCACCGTCGGCGACGATCTGGTCGCTCAGCGCGAGGAGGTCGTCCCAGGTCTCCGGGACCTGGTAGCCCGCTTCGTCGAAGGCGGCCTTCGGGTACCAGATCATGGACTTGAGGTTGATGTTGGTCGGCAGGCCGTAGTGCTCGCCGTCGACCTCGGTCAGACCGACGTAGTACTCACCGAAGAGGTCCTCGAGCTCACCGATGTCGAAGCCCAGGTCCTCCATCGAGACGAGGTTGCCGGCCTCGACCTGCTCGCGCACTGCGCCCGGCTGGGGGAGCAGCGCGACGTCGAGGGTGCCGCCGTCGGCACGGATCGGGAGCTGCTCCTCGAAGTCGCTCGAGGCTTCGATCTCCACGTCGTAGTCGCCCTGGACGTTCTCGTCGACCACGGCCTGGACGGCCTCGCCCTCCTCGGGCTCCATGGCGTTGAGCACGTTCACCGTGCCCGTGTTCTCGCCGCCGCCACCCTCTTCAGTTCCGGCGTCGCCGCCGCTGGAATCGTCGTCGTCACCACACGCTGCGATGATCAGCGTGAAGGCGATGAACGGCGCTACCAAGTGCCGTATCCGCATGGGCTGTCTCCTTTGCACAGTTGCTCGTAGACCTGCGCGCCTCGATCGGTCGCCGGGGCCACGCAGTTGCTGCCGGGTCCACTCATGTGCCCCCGTAGATGCCGGATCCGTCGTCCGGGTCGAAGAAGTGCAGTCGCGCGGTGTCGACTGCCAGGTCGATCTCGTCACCGGGACGGGCACGGGTGCGCGGGCTCAGCCGCGCGATCATCGTGGACGTCCCCCCTTCCGCCTCCTGCTTGACCTTCTCGAGCGCTTCCTCACCGACGTCGACCGCGAGCTCCTTCACGTCCTCGGTGATGGCCTGGGGCGCGTCGATGGTGAAGTGCACGACCACGTCGGACCCCAGCGCCTCGTGCAGATCGATCTTGACCTGGATGCGCCGATCGACGGGGACGTCGGACGCCAGCGAGGCGTCCTCCATGTCCTCGGGCCGGATGCCCAGGACGATCTCGCGCCCGTCGTAGCTCTCCAGGGCCGGCCGGGCGGCGAGGACCTCGGGCGGCACGGCCAGCGTGTAGGCGCCGACCTTGGCCGCGAGCGATCCGTCGACCTTGCTCAGGGTGGCCTGCAGGAGGTTCATGGCCGGTGACCCGATGAACCCGGCGACGAACAGGTTGACCGGGTGCTCGTAGAGCTCCTGCGGCGGGCCAGCCTGCTGCAGCTCGCCCTTGCGGATGACCGCCACCCGGTCGCCCATGGTCATGGCCTCGACCTGGTCGTGGGTCACGTACACCGTGGTGACGCCGAGGTCGCGCTGGATGCGGGCGATCTCCGACCGCATCTGGACCCGCAGCTTGGCGTCGAGGTTGGAGAGTGGCTCGTCCATCAGGAAGGCCTGAGGATGGCGCACGATCGCCCGGCCCATGGCCACCCGCTGACGCTGGCCCCCGGAGAGCGCCTTGGGCTTGCGCTTCAGCAGCTCGTCGAGCCCCAGGATCCGGGCTGCCTCGTTGACCCGTTCCGAGATCTCTGCTCGGGGCACCTTGGCCAGCTTGAGCCCGAAGGCCATGTTGTCGAACACGCTCATGTGCGGGTAGAGGGCGTAGTTCTGGAACACCATGGCGATGTCGCGGTTCTTCGGCGGGACGTCATTGACGACCCGATCGCCGATGGTCAACGTCCCCTTGGAGATGACCTCCAGCCCGGCGATCATCCGCAGGACCGTCGTCTTCCCGCAGCCCGACGGCCCGACGAGGACCATGAACTCCCCGTCTTCGACACCCAGGTCCATCGACCGGACGGCCTCGGTGCCGTCGGGATAGACCTTCCAAACATCCTCGAGGGCAATCTCAGCCATCTCGACCTCCATCGCTTCGGTGGGTGTGCGGGCGTCCCGACGACCCGGTCCGGCCCATCTGTCGCGTAGATAGGGCTATCACGTTCGCCTCGCTCGGGTCGCCGGTACTGCCGTCGTCTCCCGGGTGATGAGCTCGAGGGGCAGCTCGTGCTCGAACGCTGGCAGCGGTCCGGTCTCGAGCGCCTCGAGCAGCAGAGCGGTCGCCTTCAGCCCGCTCTCGTACAACGGCTGACGGACGGTCGTCAGCCCCGTGTAGCTGGACACCTCGATGTCGTCGAAGCCCACGACCGACAGGTCGTCCGGGACCCGGAGGCCGGCGGCCCGCACCGCTTCGAGCACGCCGAGCGCCTGGGTGTCGGAGGCGGCGAAGATCGCGGTCGGCGGATGCTGCCGGGCCAGGAGGTCCTCCGTCAGGTGGCGGGCCACCGAGCGGACATGGGGTCCGTGGCGGATGAAGCCCGGCAGTATGTCGACGGCCGCTGTCGCCATGGCCTGGACGTAGCCCCGTTCGCGGTCGCGGCTGGAGGTGAAGCCGAACGGGTTGTCGGGCTGGTCCCCGATGAACGCGATGCGCTCGTGGCCCAGCGCGAGGAGGTGGCGGGTGGCGATCCGGCCGCCCTCGACGTCGTCGGTGACCACCGCCGGCACACCGTCGCCGCGGGCGTCGAGCAGCACCACCGGGACGCCGGCGTCGGCCAGCCGCTTGAGGCTGCCGTCGGGCGGCGGTAGGGACACGATCAGCAGGCCGTCGGCGCGGTCACGGCGCGTGAGCGAGGCGAAGTGCTCGTCGCGGTGCACCGGGGACTCGACGTTGAACAGCACCAGGTCGTAGGGGCTGCCTTCCAGGGCCGCGGACACGCCGCGCAGGCGCTCGACCGCCGAGGCGTGGGTGAAGAACGGGACGACGACGCCGAAGGTCTGGGAACGGCCCCGGGACAGGCCCCGCGCCAGCGGGTTGGGCCGGTAGTCGAGGAGCTCGATCGCCGCCAGCACCCGGGCTCGGGTGGCAGTGCTGACCCGGGGGCTGTTGTTGAGAACCCGGGAGACCGTGCCAGCACCGACACCTGCCGCTGCGGCCACGTCCGCGATCGTCACCATGACGCCGGCGTCCCCCTTTCGCCTGTCGCTCCGCTGTCGCCGTGTGCAAGCCGCCGGGTTATGGAACCGCTTCCACATCAGATGCCGGCAACGTACGTCACAGGGAGTGGACTGTCAATGGAAACGATTCCATAGCTTGGACCCCTTCTCGCCCCGGGCGTGTGGCGGGCTGGCGAGCGCCCCCCGCCCGAGGCAATGGGTCCCGTTCTGGCGAGCCGGAGGCGATAGGTCCTGGCCCCCGGGACTCATTGCCTCGGGCTCGATGGTTCGGGACCTATCGCCTCGGGAATGGCGGCGGGTCAGCGGGGGCGGCGGCGGAGCAGTGGGTCGGCGACGAAGCGGCGCAGGAAGGCCACCTGCTGGCTCCGGGTCCGGGAGGTCGGCACGTCCATGGTCAGCAGACCGGTCGTCACCACGCACAGCCACTCGGTGGCCTCCTCGACGGTGACCCCCGGCCGCAGCATGCCGATCGCGGCCACCCGCTGCAGGAACGGGGCCACCAGTGGCGTCGCCAGCGCCACGAAGGCCTCCGGGCCCCCGCCGATCCGGGACACCGCGCCGGTAGCGCCGTGGCGCTCGAGCGCCTGGTACCACCACTCCGAGCGCACGGCCTCCACGGTCCGCAGCACGCCCTCGGCGATCCGCTCCGCGGGATCGGCGATGCCGTTCAGCGTGGCCGCCATCCGCCGGGCCCGGGCCCGGGCCAGCCGGGCCAACACCTCACGCACCAGCTCGTCCTTGTCCGCCACGTGGCGGTAGACGGTGGCGCGGGAGCACCCCGCGACCCGGGCGACCTCGTCGATCCGTACCCCGAGCGGCCCGTTGCGCCGCATGACCGCCTCGGTCGCGTCGACCAGGCGCTCGCGCACGTCCGAGCGGGACCTCGTCCGAGTGGTCATTGCCGTTGCCGTGGTGATCCCCGCATGTTAGCTTCGCCGTGAGACGAAATCAGGATTTGTCTCACGTCGTTCGGAGGGGGACCATGCACGCCGAGCGCTACACGGTGATCTCGGCCGACTGCCACGGCGGCGGCAGCATCGACGACTACCGGCCCTACCTGGAACCCCGCTACCTCGACGACTTCGACACCTGGCGAGCCGAGTTCGACAACCCCTACCCCGACCTCCAGGACGCGAACGCCGGCCGCAACTGGGACCACGAACGCCGGCTCGCCGAGCTCGAGGCCGACGGCGTCGTGGCCGAGGTCATTTTCCCCAACACCATCCCGCCCTTCTTCCCCAAGCCCTCACTGCTCGACCAGCCGCCCCCGGCGACCGCGGGCCATCTCGACCTGCGGTGGGCGGGCCTCCACGCCCACAACCGCTGGCTCGCCGACTTCTGCGCCGCGGCGCCCGGACGGCGGGCCGGCATCGCCCAGATCCTGCTCCACGACGTCGACCGGGCGGTCGCCGAGGTCCGGTGGGCCCGCGACGCCGGGCTGACCGGCGGCATCCTCCTGCCGGGCGCCCCGCCCGGTTCGGGCCTCGCGCCGTTGTACGCCCCCGACTACGAGCCCCTGTGGACGGTGTGCGAGGAGCTCGGCATGCCGGTCAACAACCACAGCGGCAGCTCGGCCCCCGACTACGGCCCCTATCCCGAGTCGCAGGTGATGTTCCTGGTCGAGGTCACCTGGTGGGCCCACCGGGCGCTCTGGCACCTCATCTACTCGGGCGTGCTCGAGCGCCATCCCGGCCTGCAGGTGGTGTTCACCGAGCAGGGGACGGCGTGGATCCCTGATCAGCTGCGCACCCTCGACTACTACTACCTGCGGATGCGGGCCCCGACGGGGTCCCAGGAAGCCATCTTCGGCGCCGAGGTCATGAGCCGGCTCAGCCTCAAGCCCAGCGAGTACTGGGCCCGGCAGTGCCACCTCGGCTCCAGCTTCATCCGCCAGGCCGAGGTGCCGCTGCGCGGCGAGGTCGGCGTCGACAAGATCATGTGGGGCAGCGACTTCCCGCACCGGGAGGGCTGCTGGCCCTACAGCCACCAGCACCTCCGCATGGCCTTCGCCGACGTCGACCCGGACGAGGTGCAGGCCATGGTGGGCGGGAACGCAGCCCAGCTCTACGGCTTCGACCTCGACCAGCTGGCACCGATCGCGGCCCGCGTGGGCCCGCGGGTCGACGAGGTGTCCCGGGCGCTGCCGGTGGAGGAGATCCCCCGCCCGGCGCTGCGCTGCCCGGCCTTCGCCGCGGTCGTGACCCAGACCGACCGGACCTGACAGGAGCCGACGCCATGCCCACCACGATCCGCTATGCGGCCCGGACCCCCGAGCAGTTGCGCAACCGCGAGGTCCAGGCCACGTCGGTCGGCGCCTGGTCCACCTCGCTGACCGCGTCCTACGAGACCGATCCTGAGGTGGTCGCTGCCGTGCTGCCCCCGCCGCTGGAGCCGACCGACCAGCCGCTGGTCCGTGTCTCGGTGGCGCGGGTCGACCTGGGCCGCGGCCTCCCGCCCTTCGGGGCAGGCACGGTGGCCGTCCAGGCCCGGCACGACGGAGCCGTCGGCAACTACCCGCTGGTCATGCCGATGAGCACCGAGCAGTCGGTGATCGGCGGCCGGGAGACCTTCGGGGAGCCCAAGAAGCTGGCCCAGGTGACGCTGGAGCAGGACGGCGACCAGGTCATCGGCCGGGTGACCCGGTTGGGCATCACGTTCGTCGAGCTGACGGGCACCGTGGTCGAGACCCTGGAGGCACCTGACGACCAGGACCGGGTGGACTTCTACTTCAAGTTCCTCCCCGCCCCCGACGGCAAGGGCTTCGACGCCGAGCCGTCGCTGGTCTACTGCCACCGCCACGAGACCTACCGCTCGCTGGCCCGGGTCGACGGTCGGGTGACGCTGACCGAGTCCCGCTTCGATCCCGTGGCCGACCTGCCGGTTCGGCGCCTCGTCAGCATGACGCTGTCCGAGCGCCGTGCCACCCAACGGGGCGAGATCGTCACCCGGGTGCCCGGCGAGTGGCTCGCGCCCTTCGTCCACCAGCGCTACGACGACCTGTCCCCCGTCGGCGAGGAGTGATGGAGACCCTCGCAGACCGGGTCGCGGTGGTGACGGGCGGCGCGAGTGGGATCGGCCGCGCCCTGGGCGAGCGGTTCGCCGCCGAAGGCATGCGGGTGGTCCTGGCTGACGTGGAGGTGTCGGCGCTGGACGCCACGGTG